>Ga0207419_1000063_pt1 | contig 78249 bp, 60 predicted proteins | sample ElkSloMetagenome_4_FD_184723 | JGI IMG/M metagenome (GOLD analysis project Ga0207419, IMG submission 184723) | Hot spring microbial communities from Elkhorn Slough, Monterey Bay, USA - MD2A (version 2) | ecosystem: Environmental > Aquatic > Marine > Intertidal zone > Estuary: Microbial mat ...
GAGGGGGCGGTGGGCTCTTGGAGCGAGTTGGGGGGGAGTCGAGGCGGGCGGGGCGGCTATTTGCGTTTGTTGGCTTTGTTGGTGAGGAGGAGGAGGACGCCGACGATGGCGAAGACGGCGAGTCCGGCGAGTCCGACGTAGGGGTTGCCGATCCAGCTCACGTGTGAGGCCTTTGGTTGAGGTCGCGGCGGTGCGCGACGTGGTTTGGGGAGTGGCGAGGGGGCGGGGCGGCGTGGGTCGCGGAGGGGCGGTGGGTTGAGCGGTTGGTTCAGGGGTGTGGTTTTTCGAGGACGCCTGCGACGCCGAGCGTTTCGTCGTCGGCGCCGGTGGGATCGGCGACGGTTCGGGGTCGGTCCTCGTTGGATTGATCGTCGTCGCTTTCGGCTTGGCGGCGGCGCTGCTCGATGATGCCGAGGCATCGGTGTTCGACGATTTTTTCCATGGCTTCGGCGGTGACCATTTCTTCGACGACCATGGCGGAGGCGCCTTCGCTCATGGCGCGCATGCCTTTAGAGAGGTAGGTGGTGCGAGCGACGATATAGACGTTGGGGTTGAGTTTTTTGGCGGTGCGGCATGCGCGGAGTACGGCGGATTCGTCGGGTACGGTGAGGACGAGTGCGGCGGCTTCGCGGATGCCGGCGGATTCGAGTACTTCGGGGTCGGCGACGTCGCCGAAGACGACCTTTCGTCCGTGTCGTTTCTGTTTGTCGACGGTGTCGACGTTCATTTCGATGACGACGGGGTAGGCGCCGACGCGGTCGATCCGGTCGACGACGGCGCGTCCGACGACGCCGAAGCCTGCGACGATGACGCGAGCGGGTTTGTCGGCGGCGTCTGTGGGGGCTTCGCCGCGTTCTTCGGGTTCGAGTAGTGACTTGGAGCGGACCCACGGGGCGGTCATGGGGAGGGGCGTTCGTTCGGAGAGTCTTTTGCCGAGGGTGAACATGAAGGGATTGACGAGCATGCAGAGGAAGACGATGGCGATCCACTGAGACATGGTGGTGTCGTCGATGAGTCCCATGCGTTGTGAGAATCCGACGCCGACGATGACGATGCCGAACTCGCCTGCACCGGCGAGGGTCATTCCGACGACGGTGCTGAGTCTGGAGGAGAGCCCGGCGGCGTAGCAGGAAGCGGTGATGATGCAGGCTTTGACGAGGAGGAGGGTGACGAAGCCGACGGCGACGACGAGCCAGAAGGCGGGGTCGGGCTCGAGGACGAGCTGCGTTCCGACGGAGGTGAAGAAGACGGCCATGGCGACGTCGCGGAGCGTGCCGATCTGTCCTGAGAGTTGGTATTTGAAGGCGGTTTGGCTGAGGAGGAAGCCGCCGAGGAAGGCGCCGAGTGCTGCGCCGAGGCCGATGTAGGTGGTGACGGCGGCGCAGCTCATGGCGAAGGCGAGCGCGAGGACGGTGAGGACTTCGGAGGATCCGGCGCGTTGGGTGGTGGCGATGCGGAGGAGCCTGGGCATGAGGAAGAGTCCGACGACGACGATGGCGGCGACGCCGAGGACGGAGACGAGCGAGCCCCACCAGACGCTGCCCGAGCCTTCGACGTCGGCGGCGGCGCCCTGGTAGGTGTCGGCGAGTTTGGCGAGGACGGGGACGAGGAGGAGTATGGGGACGACGAGGATGTCCTGGACGACGAGGATGGCGAGAGACATGCGTCCGGTCATGCGGTGGAGTTCGCGTCGTTCTTGCATGAGTCGGAGGACGACGGCGGTGGAGCTGAGGCTGCCGGCCATGGCGATGACGGTGGCGGCTTCGACGGAGAGTCCGGCGAGGAGTCCGAGCGGTATGAGAGCGGCGGTGGCGAGTGCGACGGAGAGGACGGCGGCGGTGATCATCTGCCGAAGGCCGACCTTGAGCGCGGCGATGTCGAGATGGAGCCCGATGCCGAAGAGGAGAAGGACGACGGCGAGGTCGGCGACGTCGACGACGGCGTCGGCGGACTGGAGGATGCCGGTTGCGGAGAGGATGGCGCCGCAGATGAGGTAGGCGGGGATGAGCTGGAGTTTGAGCCGCTGCATGACGACGGCGACGACGGCCGCGGCGACGGTGATTTTGAGGAGGGTGAGCGTGAAGGCGGTGACGCCGCCGCCGCCGGCGGCGAGTGTGATCGAGGCGAAGCTGGCGAAGTGGTCCATCGGCGGCATGCTAAAGGGTTGGGGGGTGCGGCGGCGGGGGCGGGATGACTCGGCGGCTGGGCTTGGAGTTCGGCGGTGGGCGTGGGTGTGGCGGCGGCGGGGGCCGGTGGGTGAGGAGCGTTTGACGCGTTGGAGCGGTCGTGCGGTTGCGTGTGAGCGTCTTGCGGCTATACTTGCAGCATGGCGTCAGTGTGCAATCGTGAAACGATGACCCCGCGGCAGGCGTTGCGGCGGCGGGCGCGGTTTGATCGGTTGCTCGAGCCGGAGAAGTTGAAGGCGCTGGCGGAGCCGACACGTGGGCGGTTGTTGTCGTGCCTGTTGAAGTGCGGGCGGCCGTGCTCGGTGAGCGAGGTGGCGGCGTGCTGCTCGGTCGATTTTTCGGTGGTGGCGCGGCATTTGGCGACGCTGGCGAGGGCGGGGCTTGTGTCGAGCGAGAAGCGTGGTCGGACGGTGTGGTATAGCGCGGACGGTGCGGGGCTGGCGGCGTGGTTCCGGGCGCTGGGCGAGGCGGTGGACGACTGCTCGCCGAGCGTCGGCGGTTGTGACGATCCGTCGTGCGCGTGTGGGGGCCTGAGCGGGGGTGGGCGGCGGTCGGGAGGTGAGGCGTGACGATGGAGACGGGAACGCTGCTGCGCGAGCTTGAGCGGTATGCGGCTGCGCGCGAGGCGGAGTTCGGCGCGATTTCGTCGGAGCGTCGCGCGGGTCTTGAACGGCTTAGCACGTTCGCGCGGGAGCGGGCGTCGACGGGAAAGCCGGTGCGGTTGGTGTTCGTGTGTACGCACAACAGCCGGCGGAGTCAGATGGCGCAGTTGTGGGCGGGGGTGGGGGCGCAGCGGTATGGAGTGGACGCGCGGACGTACTCGGGGGGGACGGAAGCGACGGCGTTCAATGAGCGTGCGGTGGAGTCGATGCGGCGTGCGGGGTTCGCGATCGAGGCGCCGAGCGGGGGCGGCGCGAATCCGCGGTATGGGTGCGGATGGGCGAGGGTCTTGGGGAGATGGTTTGTTTTTCGAAGGTGTACGACGAGGCGCCGAACCCGGCGAGTGAGTTCGTCGCGGTGATGGTTTGCACGGAAGCGGACGGGGCGTGCCCGGACGTTGCGGGGGCGACGGGGCGGTTTGCGTTGCCGTATGTGGATCCGAAGGCGTCGGACGGGACGGGGCTGGAATCGGCGACGTATGACGATCGTTGCGCGCAGATCGCGCGAGAGATGCTGTACATGATGAGCCGGGTTTGAGCGCTCGGAATCGGAAGGACGGAACGGCGATGACGGAATCGAAGTCGAGGGACGCGGTGCGTGAGACGGTGCGCGACGGTTACGCGGAGATCGCGCGATCGGGTCAGTGGTCGGGGGTTCGTCTGGCGTCGGCGCGGCTGGCGGAGGGCGGGGGCGGTTGTTGTGGCGGTTCGTCGGGTGGGGGCGGTTGCTGCGGGCCGACGACGCTGACGGCGGATCAGGTGGCGGAGGCGGTCGGCTATGCGGCGGAGGACCTGACGGTCTTGCCCGAGGGGTCGAACATGGGATTGTCGTGCGGGAACCCGACGGCGTTGGCTTCGTTGGCGGTCGGGGAGGTTGTGGTGGATTTGGGCTGCGGCGGTGGTTTTGATTGCTTTATCGCGGGGCCGAAGGTTGGGGCGGGTGGACGGGCGATCGGTGTGGACATGACGCCGGAGATGTTGAGCAAGGCGCGAGCGAATCTGGATTCGTATCGAGAGCGGAGCGGGTTGGAGAACGTGGAGTTTCGTCTGGGTGAGATCGAGCACTTGCCGCTGGCGGACGGATCGGCGGACGTGGTGATTTCGAATTGCGTGATCAATTTGTCGCCGGACAAGCGGCAGGTGTGGCGAGAGATCGCGCGGGTGCTGAAGCCGGGCGGTCGCGTGGCGGTGTCGGACCTGGCGTTGTTGAAGCCGCTGCCGGCGGGCGTGCGTGACGACTTGGAGGCGTTGGTGGGGTGCGTGGCGGGCGCGGAGCTTGTGGAGGAGGTGCGCGCGGCGGTGACGGCGGCGGGATTGGAGGGGCTGGAGATGACGGCGAAGCCGCAGTACATCGAAGCGATGACGAACTGGCAGGACCCGCTGTACGAGCGGATTGCGGCGGCGTTGCCGGAGGGGGAAGGGATCAGCGACTATGTGGTGAGTCTGGACATCAGCGCGCGGCGGGGGTGAGCGGCGGGGGTGCGATGGGGGCGTGCGTGGCGGTGGCGGAGCCGGGCTGCTTGTGGATGCGGAAATTCTTGGGATGAGCTTGACGAAGCAAACCGACATGGGAGACTTGTCGTATTGAGGGGTGGGTTTCGCGTGGATCGCGGCGTTCGTTCGGCGGGCGAACCTTGCTGAACGGGGTGGCGTGAAGCGTGGCGACCGGCGCTTTCACAGGGCGCCGGGCGGTGTGCCCGGACGTGACGGCGTTCGGGATGGCACGGCCGGGTCGTCTCGGTGTTTCACACCCGGGTCGGCGCGGGGGTTCGTTGCGAAAGGAGGTGATCCAGTGAACAACTGTGACTGTATGAGGTGGCTGCGCGGGTAACGCCGCAGCTCGACGGAGCTGTGCGTCGCGCAGCTGCCCGTACCCGTACGGCTCTCTTGTTCCGCCTCCGTTTTCGTTTGGCGACGAGACGGGCGGTGACAGGAAAGCAAGCCAAGGTCCGCCGTGATCAAGCGATCGCGGCGGACCGTTTTTTTGTGTTTGGGTAGGCGGTCGGATCGCGTGACGCCGCGGCGGGTGCGACGTCGTGGGGCGCGACGGGCCGGTTCGGGGAGAGCGGCGATCGGGGTCGTTGCGGGCGGGGCCGGTTCAGCTTTGGAGATGCTTGCGGACGGCGTGGTCGAGGTCGAGGAAGTCGGCGAGGTCGATGGGGTCGGTGAACTTGACGCCGATGCGGTGGAGTCGTTTGTGGACGTGGATGCAGTTGATGACGGAGCCTAAGATCATCTCGCGTTCGCCGTCGTTGCGGAGGAGCATGACGGAGCATGACGATCCTGGGTAGATGAAGGTGACGGAGATGGCGCCGAGGCCGAACTTTGAGAGGTCTCGGCATTGGAGGCAGTGCGTTTCTGATTCGCCGACGGGGTTGCGAACGACGAGCTGGACGTTCATGGCGTGGTAGGGGAGGCGCTCGTTTTTGCGTTTTGATGCGGCGCATTTGACGTTCCACTTGGCGTCGAGTGCGTCGTGGAGTTTGCGCATGCTGTCGCTGGTGATGCGGGCTATCTCGCGAGCGCCGACGAGTCGAGCCATGGCGGATGTCTCCCGGTCGGCGGAGGCGCCGAGGTGTTGGGAGGGATCGGCGATCGCGGTTTAGTGGGAGAGCGGGGGTTCGGCGGGGCGGTTGTAGTGCCGGAACGGGGTCGGCACAGGCCGCGCTGATGGTCCAACTTGCCCGGGAAGTTCGTTATGGGGTCGGGATCGAGGGCGGGAGCGGGCGGGGTCGGGAGGTCGCGGAGCGGCTGCCCGTCGGTCGGGTGGGTCGGTGGGGGGGCGATCAGACGGCGACGGGGGCTTTGATGGTGGGGTGTGGGTCGTAGCCGTCGATGGCGATGTGGTCGGCGGTGAAATCGTCGATGCGGCGGACGTCGGGATTGAGGATGAGCCGGGGCGGCGGGCGGTGATCGCGCGAGAGGAGGAGCTTCACCTGTTCGACGTGGTTGGCGTAGATGTGGGCGTCGCCGAAGGTGTGGACGAAGGAGCCGACGTCGAGGCCGGTGACGTGGGCGACCATGTGGGTGAGGATGGCGTACGAGGCGATGTTGAAGGGCACGCCGAGGAAGAGGTCGGCGGAACGCTGGTAGAGCTGGCAGGAGAGTGCGGCGGGGCGGCCCTGTTGGGGCGGGGCGACGTAGAACTGGAAGAGGAGGTGGCAGGGGGGAAGGGCCATGCGTTCGAGTTCGCCGACGTTCCAGGCGCTGACGACGTGACGGCGTGAGTGTGGGTTGTGGGCGATGTCACGGACGACGGCGGCGAGTTGGTCGATCGTGCGACCGTCGGGGGCGGGCCATGAGCGCCATTGCTTGCCGTAGACGGGTCCGAGTTCGCCGTCGTCGTCGGCCCATTCGTCCCAGATGGAGACGCCGTGCTGGTGGAGGTAGTCGAGATTGGTTTCGCCGCGGATGAACCAGAGCAGTTCGTGGATGATGCTGCGAGTGTGGACTTTTTTGGTGGTGAGGAGTGGGAAGCCGCGGGAGAGGTCGAAGCGGATCTGATGGCCGAAGGAGGAGATAGCGCCGGTGCCGGTGCGGTCGGGTTTGTGGGAGCCGTGTTGGAGGACGTGGCGGAGGAGGTGGTGGTATGGGGCCATGAGCGGCGCGTCGGCGTCGCTGGTGTGGTGAGGGGCGGGTGACAAAGGGGGCTTTGGTTCGGCGTGGTGTGTCACGGTTGGAGGATGGAAGACCGGCGGCGGGCGTTGGCGGAGTCGACTTCGTGGGACGAGTGGAGCGCTCGAGCGCCAAGTTGCGACAGGGTGATGCGACAGTATGCGCCAGGTTTTGGACAGGGGGTGCGGGCGCGGGTGTGGTGGGGGTCGGTGAGCCGGGGGGGTGGATGGAGCGATAGCGGTCGGAGGGTTTGGCGGGGCGAGGGAGCGTCGGCGCCCGGGTAGGGGTCAGGGGCAGGTGAGGCCGAAGCGGGCGAGGATGGTGAGGAGGTCGTCGGCGGTGACGGTTCCGGAGTCGTCGAAGTCGCCGTCGACGGGGCCTTGGGTGGTGGGCTGGCCGAAGTTGGCGAGGACGGTGAGGAGGTCGTCAGCGTTGACGAGGAGGTCTTGGTTGGTGTCGCCGGGGCAGGGCGGTTGTGCTTGTGCTTCGCGTGCGCCGAGGTCGACTGGGGAACCGACTCGGTCGTGCTGGTCGGGGATGTCGACGGATCGGGGGAGCCCGGCGGCGTCGAGGGGGAGCGGCTCGGAGGTGTCGCCGTCGCCGTCGACGTCGAGCGAGTCGGCGGGGACAGTGGCGGGTGAGGCGGCGTCGAGGGCGGGGGAGTCGAGGGCGGGGGCGAGGTCGTCGTCGGGAGTGCCGAGGATGCCGTCGGGGCCGAGTCGGTCAGCGAAGAGAGGCGCGGCGATGATGGGATCGGTGATGGGGAGTCCGGCGAGCGGGGCGTCGATGAGAACGGTTTGTGCGTCGAGTGTGGCGAGGGCTGAGGCGGCGAGTTGGGCGGGTGCGTCGTCGCCGAAGCCGTCTTGGTTGTCGGCGACGACGGCGTTGGTGAGCGTTGCGGATCCGAAGCCGAGGTAGACGGCGCCGCCTTGGATGAAGGAGCGGTTGGCGAGGAGGGTGGCGTTGCAGAGGGTGAGTTGTCCTGAGGCGGAGTTGAGGGCGCCGCCGTTTTCGAAGGCGAGGTTGCGTGTGAATTCGCCGTTGTCGATGGTGAGCGAGGCGGCGTTGTAGACGGCGCCGCCGTTGGCGGCGGTGTTGGAGCCGAGGCGGAGGTTGGCGGCGTGGGCGTCGGCGGCGTTGTTGAGAAATCCGCCCCGGGAGGCGGTGTTGTCGTAGCCGTTGACGGCGAGGAGTTCGAGTGTTCCGGAAGGGGTGTAGATGGCGCCGCCCCATGTGGCGGTGTTGCCGAAGAAGTCGGTTCGTTCGATGCGGACGGTTCTGCAACAGGCGAGGATGGCGCCGCCGAAGCGAGCGTCGTTGGAGGCGAAGGTCGAGTCGCGGACGAGGAGTTGCGACTGGGAGTTGAGGGCGCCTGCGTCGCCTTGTGCGCGGTTGTCGAGGAAGTCGGAGCGTTCGACGGTGAGGACGCCGTTGCGTGTGGAGACGGCGCCGCCGGTGTGGGCGCGGTTGGAGAGCAGCGCGACTCGGCGGAGGGTGAGGTCGGAGAAGCGTGTGGCGACGGCGGCGCCCTCTCCGGCGAGCGGGTTGGCGCCGTCGGGCTGTCCGATGGCGTTGCCGTCGCGGATGGTGAGCGTGTCGAGCAGAGCTTCTGCGAGGTCGGCGGCTGGGGGTGCGATGAAGGTGACGACGTTGAAGGCGTTGTCGTCGATGGTGGCGTTGTCGCCGAGTTCGCCGGAGAGGATGGTGTCGGGCGGGTCGTTGGGGCGTTGATCGGGCGTGAGTTCGCTCCCGGTGAATCCGCCGAGGATGTGGAGGTCGTCGATGAGGGAGAAGGTGGCGTCGCGGCCCGGGGTGGGTTGGAGGTCGGCGTCGAGTGTGGGTCGGTAGAGGCCGGCGGTGAGCCAGAGTTCGACGCGTGCGGGCGGGGAGGCGGCGTCGAGTGCGGCGCGAGCGGCCAGCAGGGCGTCGTCGAGCGAGTTGTAGGCGGTGCTCCAGCTCAGGCCGTCGGGTGTGGGAGCGAGAGCGCCGGCGTCGACGCGGATGACGAGCGGGGTGGATCGGGCGAAGCTCGTGGGAGCGGAGGCGGCGACGGCGAGACAGGCGAAGGCGGCGACGCGGAGGCGTCTGGGCGTCAGCCGGCTGCGGGCCGGTTTCGGCGCACCGTGGGGGTGGGTCGCGGGTGGGCGAGCTTGGTGGACGGCGTGCGGAATGGGTGGGTGCATGGCGGGTCGCGGTCGTGGCGTTGGATACAAACGGCAGTCGTGCGCCCCGCCTGAGGTCTCTCGTGGGGGCACCCTACCCCGGACTGGGCGGTGGTCAAGGCAAGAGGGAAGAAGCGGGGCCGGATCGAAGGAGCGGTGAATGCAGGGGCGGCGGAGTGGCAAGATGGGCAAGCTGGTTCGTTTGCGTCGTGCAAGCGGACTGTGAAGGGGCGAGAATGTCGGGCTGGCGGGCTCGGATCGGCGTTCGCGGATCGGATGCGGGCTTGACACGGGGGCGGGTTCGTGTAATTTGTAGCGGTCACCAGCATTGGTGAATTGAGACGACAAGCCCTCGCTTCGCGGCCTGAGAACCCGCGTCGCACACACTTGAACGAGAGAGAGTCCTCCCATGCAGAAGATTGTTGCTTTGACCGCTGTGGCGGCGCTCGCTGGCGTTGCATCGGCGCAAACGGTGGTGCAGAACCAGTCGTTCGGTTTCCCGCTGTCGCCGGGCTCGCAGACGCTGAGCTTCGACGGCTTCCAGGCGTCGCCGGGTTGGAACACGCTGTGGCAGCTCGACTCGGTCGAGGTCATCATCGACCTGACGATCGGTGCGGACGTGACGGCGGAGAACGACGCGGCGATCGACGCTCCGTCGTTTGGCCTGACGCTGAACGGCTCGGGCAGCGTTTCGGTCGAAACGCTCGGCGGGTTCGCTCCGATCAACTCGGTGGCGGCGTCGAGCGCGCTGGACTCGAGCGACGGCGTGGCGGGTTCGGGCCCGGACTTCTTCGACTTCGGCAACGTGTCGGACTCGTTCAACGCGAACGACATCACGTTCGGTCCGGGCGTGGCGCCGTTCGACACGGCGGCTTCGATCCCGGCGGACGTGAACGCGAACGCGGCGTTCGGCTTCACGGGCACGACGGACGCTTCGCTGAACGTCGCGAACCTTGCGGCCTCGGGTCAGGTGACGCTGATCTACAACTACACGGTGATCCCGACGCCGGCCGCGGCCGGTCTGTTTGGTCTGGCGGGCGTGGCTGCGCTGCGTCGCCGGCGCTAATGGCCGTCTGAATTCCGCTGCGAGCGGGACTGAGAACGAACCACACGACCGCCCCGTGAAAGCGGGGCGGTTGTCGTTTTGCGGGGGACGCGATGGATGTCGCGTTGCTGCGGGGGTGTGCGGCGGTGCGGCGGTGTGGTGGCGTAGTGAACGTCGGCTTGTGGAGAGGGGGTGCGCGGGCGTGGCGTGAGCGGCGGAGTCTTGGAGGTGCGGGTTGAGGGCGGGATCAGCGTCGCTTTTTGCGTTGTTTGAAGCCGCGCTTGGACTTCGACTTGGAGGAGCCTTTGCCGGCGCCCATGAGGCCGGAGACGTCGGGCATGCCGGCCATACCTGGGAGTCCGGCGCCGCCTGCGGCCTGCATTTGCTTCATGGCGTTGAGCTTGCCTTTGGCGCCCATGCCGGCCATCTGCTTGCTCATCTTGCCGATGAGGTCGAACTGCTTGGTGAGGCGTGAGACGTCTTCGGTCTTTGAGCCGGAGCCCTTGGCGATGCGTTTGCGCCTGGACTGGTTCATGAGCTTGACGTCTTTGCGTTCGACGGGGGTCATGGATCGGACCATGCCCTCGACGCGGTCGAGTTGTTTGTCGTCGACGTCGACGTCTTTGAGCATGGACCCGACGCCGGGGAGCATGCCCATGATCTGTTTCATGGGGCCCATGCGTCGGAGGGTGCGGAGTTGTTTGAGGAAGTCGTCCATGGTGAGTTCGCCTTTGGCCATTTTGTCGGCCATGGCTTCGGCTTCTTCTTCGGTGACTTCTTCCTGCGCCTTTTCGACGAGTGAGACGACGTCGCCCATGCCGAGGATTCGGCTGGCGATGCGTTCTGGGTGGAACTCTTCGAGTTGGTCGAGTTTCTCTCCGGTGCCGATGAATCGGATGGGCGCGCCGGTGACTTTCTTGACGGTGAGTGCGGCGCCGCCGCGGGTGTCGGAGTCGAACTTGGTGAGGACGACGCCGTCGATGCCGAGGCGTTCGTTGAAGACGCGTGCGGAGTTGACGGCGTCTTGGCCGGTCATGGCGTCGACGACGAGGAGCGTCTGGTGTGGGCTGAGCGTGGCGCTGACGGCTTTGAGCTCGCCCATGAGGTCGTCGTTGATGTGGAGGCGTCCGGCGGTGTCGAGGATGAGGGTGTCGACGCCTTTGTCTTTGGCTTGTTTCCAGGCGTTTTTGCAGACGTCGACGGCGACGCCGACGGCTTTGCCGTACTCGGCGATTTTGTCGGGTTCGGAGTAGAAGTGGACTTGTGCGCCGCCGGGCATTTCGTCGCGGACCTGTTGGGCGACGGTTTCGAGCTGTTCGACGGCGGCGGGGCGTTGGAGGTCGGCGGCGACGAGCATGACGGAGCGGCCGCGTTTTTTGAGGTAGGCGGCGAGCTTGCCGCAGGTGGTGGTTTTGCCGGAGCCTTGAAGGCCGGACATCATGACGACGGTGGGCCCGGGGGAGACGCGGACGACGCCCGGGGTTTCTTCGGCGCCTTGTGAGATGAACTCGACGAGGGCTTTGTGGACGATGCCGATCATCTGCTCGCCTGGTTTGAGCGAGTCGAGGACTTTCTGTCCGAGCGCGCGTTCGACGACGCTTTCGCAGAACTCGTCGACGAGTTCGTAGTGGACGTCTGCTTCGAGGAGGGCGGTACGGACCTCGTCCATGGCGTCGCGGATGTTGGACTCGGTGAGGGCGCCGCGGCCTGAGAGCTTTTTGAAGGCGGCGTTGAAGCCGTCGGAGAGTCTTTCGAACATGGTCGTTCCTCTGTGGCGTGGAGCGTCTGCGTGAAGGTGTGTGGAGGCTCCGGCGGGGCGCCGGGCGTGTGTTGATGGCGAAAGGAGCGGATTGTAGTCGGTCGGGAAGCGGCGTCGCCGCGGGAGCGGTGCGTGCGGAGGAGGGGTTTCGCGAAGAAGGGGAGCGTTGGGTGGGTCGTGAGCGCACGAAAACCGCCCCGGCGAATGTTCGCCGGGGCGGAGCACGGTTCACGTCTCCGACGCGATCAGGCTGTGTGTCTCAGCGTTAGCCGAGGAGGGAGAGGGCGCTCTGCGGCTGCTGGTTGGCGAGCGAGAGGATCTGGCCCGCGGACTGAGACAGGATCTGGTTGCGGGTGAGTCCTGCGGTCTCGGTGGCGAAGTCGGCGTCACGGATGACGGATTCGGCAGCGGCGGTGTTTTCCATGGTGACGCCGAGGGAGCGAACGGTGGCTCCGATGGTGTTCTGCTGGAAGGCGCCGAGTCGTCCGCGGAGTCCGGAGACGTCTTTGATGGCTTGTGTGACGGCGTCTTGGGCCTTGCTGAGGTCGCCGTCGACCATGTTGAGGTCCTTGCCGGAGCCGAGGTCGGCGAGGAAGTTAGAAGAGCCGTCGTCGAGGATTTTGCCGATCTCACGGACGGCGACGTTGCCGATGCCGAGCGAGACTTTGCCGGCGATGTCGACGTTGCCGGCGAGCTGGAATTCGGCGCCGCCGCCTTCGATGGTGAAGGTGGGGTTGGCGCCGCCGACCTTGCCGACGCCGCCGCCGGAAGCGGAGCCGCTGGTCCACTTGAGGTCGACCTCGACGTCGAGGAAGTCGGTGTTGATTCGTGCGGTGGTGCCCTTGGTGGTGGCCTTCTGTCCGTTGATGAAGGCTTCGACGTTCTGGCCTTCGTCGGTCAGTCCGTTGGAGAGGCTGCCGGCGTTCCAAGCGGTGTTGGCACCGGTGGCGGTCAGTTCGCTGTCGTCGTCGAGGGCGATCACGCCGCCGGTGGCCTGCCCGCCGTCGTCGACGACCTTGAGCGTGACGAACTCATCTTCGCCGCGTTCGACGGAGGTGAGTCGGAGGTCGTCGGTGCCGGAGACGGTTGCTTCGACGCCGGTGACGTCTTTGAAGGTGTTGATGGTGTCGACGATTTCCTGGACGGAGGCGCCGGAAGCGAAGGAGAGTTCGCGTGAGCCCTCGGCGCCGGCGATTTCGATGACGAACTGGTCGTCTGCGGTGGCGAGGTCGAGGGCGGCGCCGCCGAACTGCATGAAGAAGCCGCCGACCTGTGCGGACTGAGTGACGGAGACCTCGACGTCGAGTGTTTCGCCGTACTCGAGTTTGGCGCCGTTGACTTTGTAGGACTCGATCTGCGAGTCGACGCCGGTGACCTGGTAGTCGAAGGAGCCGTTGAGGAGCTTGGCGCCCTGGAAGGAAGTGGAGGCGGCGACGCGGTCGATGGTTTGGAGGATGGAGTCGACCTGAAGCTGGTTGGCTTCTTTTTCCTCGTCGGAGAGGCCCGCGGTGTTGGCGGTGGTGGTGACGAGGGACTGGAGTTCGGTCAGGAGTGAGGAGATCTCGTTGAGGCCGCCCTCGGCGATGTTGACGACCTGGTCGGCGCGTTCGGCGTTTTTGATTGCCGAGGAGATGCCTGCTTGCTCGGCGCGGAGGTTCTGGGAGGCGATGAGCCCCGCCGGATCGTCCTTGCCGCGGTTGATGCGCAGGCCGGTGGAGAGTCGCTCGAGCGAGTTGGCCAATGCGTCGTTGTTCTGGCCGAGCACGCGCTGGGCGAGCATCGACTGCACGTTGGTGTTGATGCGTGTCATGGTGTCCTCCGTGAACAGTGCGGGCGCGGCGATCGCGCCGCGGAGCCGCGTGTCGGCTCCGCCGAACGGTGTCGGAAACGTGTGTGCTTTCCGGACGGCCGCCGTGGTCATCCGGGCCGTGGTGTTCTCGGCTCGGCCGAGAACGTCGTGCGGGAGAGTGGATCGGCGTTCGGCGGGGATCGGTCAATCTTGCGCGTCGGAATGTCGGCGAAGATTGCGCAGGTGTGCCGGTTGTGCGGGCTCGGGTCCGGGAAGGGGGTTGATTGATGGGCGAGGGGGCCGGTGTAATGGTTTGCGGACGGTCCGAGTACGGTGCGGCGCGTCGAAGGAGGGTGGGGGAGGCCGTGTGGGGGCGGCGTCATTGGAATGGGGCAAAAATTCCGCGCGAAACTACCTGATAGCCCGCACATGGAAGCGGGGCATGGTGTAGACTGCGAGCGATTCGGAAAGGCTATCGGGCTATCCGAATAAAGGGGGTCTGCCGCATCGCCCTGTTAAGGGTGATTTGAGACCTGTCACGCAGCGATCGTAAGCCACTGCTTCAGGGGAGACGAATGTGAATCAGTCGAACGCACCGATCAACGCCCAGGGCGTGAACCACATCGGGATCGCGGTCCGCTCATTGGCGGAGCAGCGTCCGTTTTATGAGGGCGTGCTGGGGGCGCGGTTCGAGGGCGAGGAGGAAGTGGTGGATCAGGGAGTGAAGGTGGCGTTCTACGCGATCGGTCCGGTGGGGAACGAGGTTCGGCTTGAGTTGCTCGAGCCGACGCGGGAGGACTCGCCGATCGCGAAGTTCATCGAGAAGAAGGGGGAGGGGATGCATCATGTGGCGTACACGGTGGAGGGCATCGCGGATCGTCTGGCGGCGTTGAAGGCGGGGGGCCATCGTCTGATCGACGAGACGCCGCGTGCGGGGGCGCACGACTCGAAGATCGCGTTTATGCATCCGAAGTCGTCGTGCGGTGTGCTGACGGAGTTGTGCGAGCCGAGCCACAGCCACGCGTGAGCGGTGAGCGGATGGGGCGGGGGTCGCAAAGGACAGTTGAAGTCGGTGCGGCGAGGGCCCGTTGTCGGGGCCGATCGTCGAGAGCAGGGCGAGAGCCGAGGCGGAAACGGAAGGTCAACATGTCTCAAGTTGGCGCGAAGCCCGGGTTGAAGCAGGACCCGACGATGGCGGATCGGATCGCGGAGCTGCATCGCCGTCGTGAGAAGGTGATGCTGGGCGGCGGCGAGGCCCGTCTGGAGAAGCAACGGGCGGCTGGCAAGCTGACGGCGCGCGAGCGGGTCGCGGCGTTGCTGGATGAGGACACGTTCCAAGAGCGGAACGGTTTCGCGCAGCACCGGGCGACGCATTTCGGGATGGCCGAGAAGGAGCTGGCGGCGGACGGTGTGGTGACGGGTTCGGGAACGGTGAACAACCGGCTGGTGCACTTGGCGAGCCAGGACTTCACGGTGGCGGGCGGCGCGGCGGGGGAGGTGCACTCGGACAAGATCGTGGACATGATGAAGGCGAGTTTGAAGACGGGCTCGCCGTTCGTGTTCGTGAACGACTCGGGCGGTGCGCGGATTCAGGAGGGGATCGACTCGCTGGGGGCGTACGGCCGGGTCTTCTATCACAACACGCTGTTGTCGGGGGTGGTTCCGCAGATCTCGCTGATCTGCGGACCTTGCGCGGGCGGCGCCGCGTACTCGCCTGCGTTGACGGACTTCATCATTCAGACGAAGTTCGCGCAGATGTTCATCACGGGTCCGAGCGTGATCAAGCGGGTGACGGGTGAAGAAGTGACGCCCGAGGAGTTGGGCGGCCCCGAGGCGCACATGCACTACTCGGGCGTGGTGCATTTCGTGGCGGAGAACGACAAGCACGCGATGGAAATCTGCCGGAAGCTGCTGAGTTTCTTGCCGTCGAACAACATGGTGGACGCGCCGGTGCTGCCGATCGATCGTGAGGCGCCTGACGACGCGGCGATGAACACGATTCTGCCGGAGAGCGGCAAGGCGGGGTACGACGTGCGGAACGTGGTGCGTCGGATCGTGGACCACGAGGACTTCCTCGAGGTGCAGTCGACGTTCGCGCAGAACATCGTGATCGGTTTCGGTCGGATCATGGGTCGGACGGTTGGGATCGTGGCGAACAACCCGATGTACAAGGCGGGGACGCTGGACATCGACTCGTCGGACAAGGCGGCGCGGTTCATTCGTTTCTGCAATGGTTTCAGCATCCCGCTGGTGACGCTGGTGGACGTCCCGGGGTTCATGCCGGGCGTGCAGCAGGAGCGGGGGGGCATCATCCGGCACGGGGCGAAGATGTTGTTCGCGTATTCGGCGGCGACGGTGCCGAAGGTGACGGTGATTCTGCGGAAGGCGTACGGCGGGGCGTATGTCGCGATGTGCTGCAAGGACCTTGGGGCCGATGCGGCGGCGGCGTGGCCGACGGCGGAGATCGCGGTGATGGGTGCGGAAGGCGCGGTGGAGGTGATTTTCCGGAAGGAGATCGCGGAGGCGGAGGACAAGAAGGCGAAGGCGGACGAGTTGACGCGGGTGTACCGCGAGACGTTCAGTTCGCCGTATGTGGCGGCGGGGCGTCGGATGGTAGACGACGTGATCGAGCCTTCGGAGACGCGGCGCTGGATCGCGAACAGTCTGGAGACGCTGCGTTCGAAGCGCGAGCTGCGCCCCGAGAAGAAGCACGGGTTGATGCCGCTATGAGTGCTGCGAGATTGCGGACGACGAGATCGGGGCGGGTCGGGGCGCTGCGTGCAGAGGAAGGGGCGGCGCGATGATCGCTTTGAGTGCGGCAGGGGTTGTGGCGTCGGCGCCGGCGGTTGCGTCGGGCTCGCCGGGCGACCCTGGGCAGAGCCTGTTTGCGGCGGGCGTGGTGTTGATGGTGGTGGGGATGATCGTGGTGTTCGCGTCGCTGGTGATTTTGATGATCGCGGTGAGCGCGTTGTCGAAGGCGCTGCGTGAGGTGCGCGGCGGCGACGTCGTGAAGCCGGAAACGCGAGCTGCGACCGCGTCGGCGCAGTCGTTGGGTGAAGCGTCCGCGGCTGGGGCTGTTGGGGCTCGGGCGGGTGCGCCCGGTGCGGCCGTGGTTGAGGGCGGGGAGGGGTTGTCGCCCGAGACGCTGGCGGTGATTACGGCGGCGGCGACGGCGGCGGTGCGTTCGCAGCGGATCCCGCCGCATCTGGTGGCGGTGCTTGGCGCCTCGGCGGCGGCGGCGATGGGTGTGCGGGTGCGTGTTCGTCGAGTGATCGCGTTGGACGAAGACGTGCGGAGTTGGATCGCGGGCGGTCGGGCGGAGGTGATGCATTCGCACAAGCTGGGCGGGGTGGGACAGTTCAGAGGATGACGGCGCCGCGGGGCGCGAGTCGAGGAAGTCGTACAGGAACGCTCGTGTAGGAGCAGGTTAGCGGTGGGGGGATCACGAAGAGTCGGGCGGCAGCGTCCGTCGGAACGAACGGAGAAGCAACGATGCGCATGCGAATCACGGTCGAGGGACGGGCGTACGAGGTGGATGTTGAAGTGCTTGACGGCGGCGTGCCGCAGGGCGCCCCGGCGGTAGCGGCGGCCCCGGCGGCCGCTCCTGCTCCCGCCCCGGCACCGGCGCCTGCGCCGGCTCCCGCGCCTGCCCCCGCGCCGGCTCCGGCGCCGAGCGGCGGCGACGCGATGCAGGCGAAGGCGGGGGGCGGCGGCGAGGTGGAGAGCCCGCTTGCGGGCAACGTGCTGAGCGTCTCGGTGAAGCCTGGCGATCAGGTGAACGCGGGCGACACGCTGCTGGTGCTGGAAGCGATGAAGATGGAGTCGAACGTGGCGTCGCCGAAGGCGGGGACGGTGGGGGAGGTTTTGGTGAACGCGGGCGACGCGGTGAGAACGGGGCAGGTGCTGGTGCGTTTCAGCTGAGCGACGTGTGTCGGCGCGGCGCCTTGGCGGCGTAGCGCCGGGGCGGCGGGCGGGAGAACCGTTGCGAACGTGACGCCGAGCGGGCGGGTGAGACCTTATCGATGGACATCTGGCAGACGATCCTGAATTACCTGAGCGACAGCGGCTTCGGCCAGTTTCACTGGTCGAACGGCGTGATGATGCTGATCGGCGGGTTGTTCATTTTTTTGGCGGTGCGGAAGAAGTTTGAGCCGCTGCTGCTGGTGCCGATTGGGTTCGGGGTTCTGATCGGGAACATTCCGTACGACGCGAGCAAGTTGTCGCTGGGCGAGTACGACGGCCCGGTGAGCGAGCACGACATCGGGTACTACGCGTTCGACGTGGTGGGGCCGAGGGTCGTGCCGATCGACGGCGACTCTGGGGCGGAGGCGGGCGCGGCGGAGTTGATCGCGGGCGCGCGGGACGGGGCGGACGACAGCATGCTGGCGCCGGCGGCGTACGACGTGACGCAGGCGGCGTTGCGTGGCGACGAGCCGGTGTTGTTCGAGCGTGTGGAGCCGATCGCGAGCCGGGTTCGCGGGTTGGTGGCGCTCGAGCGTGGCGAAGCGCTGATGGTGAACAAGCACAGCCTGTTGAGCGGTCGCGGGGACGTGCAAGGACCCGGGGTGTATCCGTGGAGACAGGGGCGTTGGTTCGTCGTGCCCGAGGTGAACGAGGCGGGGCGGTACCCTGAGTTGTGGTCGCTTGAGAGGCAGGACCCGCACAACGCGAGCGTGTTCTGGTGGTTGTATGCAGGCGTGGGGTTGGCGGGGTTCTACCCGCCGCTGATCTTTCTCGGGATCGGGGCGTTGACGGACTTCGGTCCGATGCTGAGCCGACCGAAGACGCTGTTGCTGGGGGCGGCGGCGCAGTTCGGGATTTTCGGGAGCCTGCTGCTGGCGTTGGTCTTCGGTTTCAGCCTGGACGAGGCGGCGTCGATCGGGATCATCGGTGGAGCGGACGGGCCGACGGCGATTTTCACGTGCGCGCAGCTCGCGCCGGAGTTGCTTGGCGCGGTGGCGCTGGCGGCGTATTCGTACATGGCGCTGGTGCCGATCATTCAGCCGCCGATCATCAAGCTGCTGACGACGAAGGAAGAGCGGCGGATTCGGATGGTGGAGCGCGAGCCGGTGTCGCGGAGCACGAAGATCGTTTTCCCGATCCTCGGCTTTCTGTTTACGGCGATGATCGCGCCTGGCGGCTTGCCGCTGCTCGGGATGCTTTTCTTCGGGAACTTGCTTCGCGAGAGTTTGGTGACGGATCGGCTTGCGAAGACGGCGCAGACGACGTTCATCGACATCGTGACGATTTTGCTGGGGGTGACGGTGGGGGCGAAGACGGCGGCGGGGAACTTCCTGACGTGGCAGACGATCTACATTTTCCTGATCGGCGTGGTGGCGTTCGCGTTGGCGACGGCGATGGGCGTGCTCTTCGGGAAGCTGATGAGCAAGCTGAGCAAGGACGATCCGATCAACCCGATGATCGGTGCGGCGGGGGTGTCGGCGGTGCCGATGGCGTCGCGGGTCGTGCACAAGATGGGTCTTGAAGAGGACAACCAGAATTATCTGCTGATGCACGCGATGGGGCCGAACGTGGCGGGCGTGATCGGCTCGGCGGTGGCGGCGGGCGTGTTGCTGTCGACGCTGGGCGGGAATTGATCGGAGCGGACGGTGCGACGACGCCGGCGCGAGAAGGACGCATGAAGCGAGTCACCTTTCAACACGTGGATTCGACGAACGAGGCTGCGAAGCGGCTGATGCGATCGCATCCGGGCGAGCGTTTGCTTGTGGCGGCGCACGAGCAGCGGGCGGGGAAGGGTCGGCTTGGGAGGTCGTGGTTGAGCCCGCGTGGCGGTGTGTGGATGACGATCGTGCAGCCGACCGGGTCTGGCGAGGATGGAAGGGATGGTGCGGCTCGCGGGCCGGCGTTGACGGAGACGGTGTCGCTGTTGGCGGGGCTTGCGGTGTATCGGGGGATCGCGGCGGTGTGTTTCGGGTCGGGGTCGGAAGCGTTCGAGGCGGGTCTTCGGATCAAGTGGCCGAACGACGTGTGGCTTGACGGGCGGAAGGTGGCGGGGGTGCTGTGCGAGCGGACGGCTGCGGGGTGCGGTTGCGGTTGCGGTTGCGAGAAGGGCGAGCGCGCCGGAAGCGGGGCGTGTCACGAAGCGGTGCTCGTGGGAATCGGTGTGAACGCGGACTTCGACGATGCTGAGTTGACGCGGTCGGGCGAATCGATGCGAGCGACGCCGACGACGCTTCGGAGCGCGCTCGATCGGCGGGTGGACGTGCTGGAACTGGAGGGGTCGATCGCGGAGGCGTTCGTCTCGCTGGCGGACGGCGGCGGTCTTGAGGACGACGGCTCGTTGGTGGAAACGGTGCGGTCGGAGATCGAGGGTCGGCTGGCGTTGCTCGGCGAGCGAGCGTGGTTCGGCGTGGGGGAGCGGCGAGAACATGGTGTGGTGGTCGGGCTGGACGGCGGCGGGCGGTTGATCCTTGAATGCGAGGGCGGGGAGCGTGCCGTGGGCGCGGGCGAGGTGGACCGCGTGCGCGGGGCGAGCGGGAGCGGGGTTGCGGTCGAGGGGGCGACGAACGAAGACGAAGGACGAGCGAGCCGAGCGATGATGGAGAACGCGAAATGAAACGATTTGCGAAGATGACGGCGGAGGAAGCGGCGGGGTTGATCAACGACGGCGACTTTGTGGGCGTGAGCGCGTTCACGGCGTCGGGGGCGGCGAAGGCGGTGCCGCGCGCGCTGGCCGAGCGTGCGGAGAAGGCGCACGCGTCGGGCGAGAAGTTTCAGATCCGGTTGCTGGCTGGCGCGTCGACGGGCGAGCCGATCGACGAGCGGTTGGCGCAGTCGAACGCGATCTCGTGGCGGGCGCCGTACCAGAGCTCGAAGACGCTTCGGCACCAGATCAATCAGCAGGAAGCGAAGTTCGTCGACATCCACTTGTCGCACCTCGGGCAGATGTTGGACTTCGGCTTTTTCGGCGAGTTGGACATCGCGGTGGTGGAAGCGACGGACGTGACGGACGACGGGCGGATCTATCTGTCGACGTCGTCGGGGGCGTCGCCGAACATTTTGCATCACGCGAAGAAGATCGTGGTGGAGTTCAACCGTCGGCACAGCCCGCGTCTTTCGGAGATGCACGACGTCGCGTCGATGCCGAAGCCGCCGCGTCGGAGTCCGATCCCGATCATCCATCCGCTGTCGAAGATTGGGGTGCCGTTCGTGCATGTGGACCCGTCGAAGATCGTGGGCGTGGTGGACAACGACGAGCCGGATGGGGTGAAGCCGTTCGGCGACCCGGGCGAGATCGCGGAGCGGATCGCGGGGCATGTGGTGGAGTTCATGCTGCGCGAGCTGCACGAGGGTCGGATTCCCGATGAGTTTCTGCCGCTGCAGGCGGGCGTGGGGAACGTGGCGAACGCGGTGCTGGGCAAGCTGGGCGCGAACCCGGAGGTGCCGAAGTTCCATATGTACACGGAGGTGTTGCAGGACTCGCAGATCGAGCTGATGCGTGAGGGCAAGCTTGTGGGGGCGTCGACGAGCGCGTTGACGTTGTCGGATCATCTGCTTGAAGAGGTGTACGGCGAGATGGACTTCTTCGGGCCTCGGGTGGTGCTGCGGCCGACGGAGCTGTCGAACAACCCGGGGGTGGTTCGTCGGCTGGGGGTGATCGCGTTGAACACGGTGCTCGAGATGGACATCTACGGCTGCGCGAACTCGACGCATGTCGCGGGGACGCAGTTGATGAACGGCATCGGCGGCTCGGGCGATTTCACGCGGAACTCGTACTTGTCGATCCTGATGGCGCCGTCGATCGCGAAGGGCGGGAAGATCTCGACGGTGGTTCCGATGTGCTCGCACGTAGACCACAACGAGCACTCGGTGCAGGTTTTGGTGACCGAACAGGGCTTGGCGGACCTGCGGGGTCTGGGGCCGATCGAGCGGGCGCGGACGATCATCGACAAGTGCGCGCACCCGATGTTCAAGCCGTACCTGACCGAGTACATCGAGCAGTCGAGGATGGGCCACATTCGGCACGATCTGGGCCGCTGCTTCGAGTTGCACCGGAACCTGATCGAGCAGGGCGAGATGCTGCCGGGCGTGACGGCCGAGGCGTGATCGAAGTCGGGGGCGTGGGGTGAGTCGGTGCGGGGGCTGACGTTCGAGGGCGAGGCGTTTTCACCGGGCGGCGGAAGGAACTGACGATGAGCGAGCATCACGAGGCGACGCTGACTCTCGACGAGTTCGAGCGGGTGACATACGAGAGCTGGCGGGAGGCGGTGGAGCGCGACCTGAAGGGCGCTCCGTTCGAGAAGAAGCTGGTGACGCACACGTACGAAGGTGTAGATGTGCTGCCGCTGTACACGTCGCGTGAGTGGAGCGGCGCGGGCGATTCGTCGGGCTTCCCCGGGTTCGCGCCGTTCACGCGGGGCGTGGAGCCGATGGATCATGTGAAGCTCGGCTGGGACATCCGGCAGGAGTTCGTGGAGTCTGACCCGGCGCGGTTAAACGAAGCGATACTGACGGATCTTGCGGGCGGCGTGACGAGCGCGCACCTGCGGTTCGATGTCGCGGGGCGGAACGGTCTGGACGGCGACGACGCATCGGCGGCGGCGCTGGCCGGTCGGGACGGGGCGATGCTGTATAGCGTGGACGATCTGGATCGTGCGCTGAACGGGGTGCACCTGGAGATGATCGGCGTGTCGTTGGAGGCGGGGGGGGCGGCGGCGGCGGCGGCGGCGTTGTTGACGGCGCTCGCCGAGCGGCGCGGGCTGGACCTTGCGCAGGTGCGCGCGCACTTCAATGCGGACCCCCTCGCGGTGATGTCGCGCGATGGCGGCATGCCGGGCGGTCACGAGCGCGGGTTCGAGTTGCTCGGCGAGCTAGCGACGTGGACGCGGAAGCACCTGCCGAAGTCGCGTTCGGTGCGTGTCGGGACGGCGCCGTACCACCACGCCGGGGCGACGGCGGCGCAGGACCTCGGCTTTTCGATGGCGACGGCGGTGGCGTACTTGCGTGTGATGACCTCGGCGGGGCTTTCGATCGACGAGGCGGCGCAGCAGTTGGTGTTCAACTTTGGCGTGGGGTGCAACTTCTTTCTGGCAGGGGCGAAGCTGCGGGCGGCGCGTCGGCTGTGGGACCGGGTGCTCGAAGCGTCGGGCTCGACGGAGCGCGAGAGCCGGATGTTCATGCACGTCAAGCCGTCGCGGCGGGTGTTCACGCGGCGCGACCCGTGGGTGAACCTGCTGCGCGACACGGCGTGCGTGTTCGCGGCGTCGGTCGGCGGGGCGCAGGTGGTGACGAGTTATCCGCTCGACTTGGCGATCGGCGAGCCGAACGAGTTCAGCCGTCGGATCGCGCGGAACACGCAGTTGATTCTTCAGGAAGAGTCGCACCTGCATCGCGTGATGGACCCGGGCGGGGGGAGTTGGTTCATCGAGTCGATGACGGACGAGCTGGCCGAGCGGGGTTGGTCGATTTTCCAGGACATCGAGCGTCGTGGCGGTATGGCCGAGGCGCTGCGTTCGGGTTGGGTGCACGAGCAGATCGATTCGGTGTTCAAGGCGCGTCTGAAGAACGTGTCGACGCGGAAGGACGCGATCACGGGGGTGAGCGAGTTCCCGAACATGATGGAGGAGCCGGTGCGTCGCGAGGAGCCGAAGTTCGCGGAGCTTCGCGAGCGAGCGGGCGAGCGTTTGGCCGAGCGTCATCGTGCGGCCGATACGGACGAACTGATCGGACGTGTGGGCGGCGCGCGGAGCGGGGCGACGATGAACGCGGCGGTGAAGGCGGCGGCGGGCGGGGCGAGCCTTGGCGAGTTGTTCGGGGCGATGGTGAAGGATCGGAAAGCGGAGGAGGTGGCGCCGATCTCGCCGCATCCGTATGCGGCGCCGTTCGAGGCGTTGCGCGACGCGAGCGATCTGGCGGCGGAGGGCGGTCTGAGGCCGCGGGTGTTCCTGGCAAACATGGGCCCGGTGGCGGCGCACACGGCACGGACGGGTTTCAGCCGGAACTTTTTCGAAGCGGGCGGGTTCGAGGTCATCTCGAGCGAGCCGATGAAGAGCGGGCACGAGGCGATGGAGGCGTTCAAGGCGTCGGGCGCGAACATTGCGGTGATCTGCTCGTCGGACGAGCTGTACCAGACGATGGTGTGGGAGACGGCGCCGCAACTTCGGGAGGCCGGGGCGCGCACGGTGATTCTGGCGGGTTATCCGGGCGAGCTTGAGCAGGGGTATCGGGAGGCGGGAGTGGGTCGATTCATTTACATGCGGTGCGACGTGTTGCAGGTGTTGACCGAGTTGCTGCAAGAGGAAGGGGTGTTGGCGTGAGCGCGATCCCGAACTTTTCGGACATCGAACTGGGCGGTCCTGACGCGAAGCGTCGTGGTTCCGCGGAGCAGTGGCTTGGCGAGGCGGAGTCGGAGTTGGGCGCGCCGTTGACCGAGCGATTGTGGAACACGGCGGAGACGATCGGCGTGAAGCCGCTGTATTCGTCGGCCGATCTCGACGGGCTGGGACATCTGGACACGATGCCGGGCTTGCCGCCGTACTTGCGCGGGCCGTACACGACGATGTACGTGATGCGTCCATGGACGGTGCGGCAGTACGCGGGGTTCTCGACGGCCGAGGATTCGAACGCGTTCTACCGGCGGAACCTGACGGCGGGGCAGCGCGGGCTGTCGATCGCGTTCGACCTCGCGACGCACCGGGGCTACGACAGCGACCATCCGCGCGTGGGCGGCGACGTCGGCATGGCGGGCGTGGCGGTCGACTCGATCCTCGATATGCGGCAACTGTTCGACGGCATCCCGCTGGACAAGATGAGCGTGTCGATGACGATGAACGGGGCGGTGCTGCCGGTGATGGCGTTGTTCATCGTGGCTGCGGAGGAACAGGGCGTGAAGCCCGAGCAGCTTTCGGGAACGATCCAGAACGACATCCTGAAAGAGTTCATGGTCCGCAACACGTACATCTACCCGCCGGAGCCGAGCGTGCGGGTGATCGCGGACATTTTCGCGTACACGTCGCGTCGTATGCCGAAGTTCAATTCGATTTCGATCTCCGGCTACCACATGCAGGAGGCGGGCGCCACGGCGGACCTTGAGCTCGCGTACACGCTGGCGGACGGTCTCGAGTACATCCGGACGGGGATCAAGGCGGGTCTGGACGTAGACGCGTTCTGCCCGCGGCTGTCGTTCTTCTGGGCGATCGGCATGAACTTCTACATGGAAGTGTCGAAGATGCGGGCGGCCCGGATGCTGTGGGCGAAGATTGTGAAGGGTTTCGATCCGAAGAACCCGAAGAGCATGTCGCTTCGGACGCATTCGCAGACGTCGGGTTGGTCTCTGACGGCGCAGGACGTGTACAACAACGTGATCCGGACGTGCATCGAGGCGATGGCGGCGACGCAGGGGCACACGCAGTCGTTGCACACGAACGCGCTCGACGAGGCGTTGGCGCTGCCGAGCGATTTCTCGGCTCGGATCGCGCGGAACACGCAGCTTTTCTTGCAGCAGGAAACGGACACGTGCCGCGTGGTCGATCCGTGGGGCGGCTCGTATTACGTGGAGCGGTTGACGCACGAGCTGGCCGAGCGGGCGTGGGCGCACTTGCAGGAAGTGGAAGAGCTCGGCGGCATGGCGAAAGCGATCGAGGCTGGGATCCCGAAGCTGCGGATTGAAGAGGCCGCGGCGCGGACGCAGGCGCGGATCGACGCGGGTCGGCAGACGGTGGTGGGCGTCAACAAGTACCGACTGGAGCGTGAAGAGCAGATCGACGTGCTGAAAGTGGACAACACGAAGGTGCGCGAGCAGCAGGTGGCGAAGCTGAAGCGTCTACGCGAGACGCGCGACGAGGAGCGTGTGCAGCAACTGCTTACGGCGCTGACCGAAGCGGCGTCGGACGACAAGCGGAACCTGCTGGAAGCGGCGGTAGAAGCGGCGCGAGCGCAAGCGACGGTCGGCGAGATGAGCGAAGCGCTTGAGAAGGTGTATGGGCGGCATCGGGCGTCGGTGAGCAGCGTGCGCGGCGTGTACCGGGGCGAGATCGGCGAAGAGAACACGGCGGTGGCCGGTATCAAGGACCTGATCGCGAAGTTCGAGGAAGAGGAAGGCCGGCGTCCGCGGATTCTCATCGCGAAAATGGGCCAGGACGGTCACGACCGGGGGCAGAAGGTGATCGCGACGGCGTTCGCCGACTTGGGCTTCGACGTGGACATCGGCCCGCTGTTCCAAACGCCGGCGGAAACGGCGCAGCAGGCGGTGGAGAACGACGCGCACATGGTCGGCGTGTCGTCGCTGGCGGCGGGCCACTTGACGCTGGTGCCGGAGTTGCGGCAGGAACTGGAGAAGCTCGGCCGCGAGGACATCATGATCGCGGTGGGCGGGGTGATCCCGCCGCAGGACTACGAGGAGTTGTTCGCGCGGGGGGCGAGCGCGATTTTCGGGCCCGGCACGGTGATTTCGTCGGCGGCGAAGCACTTGTTGCTCGAGCTGAGCGAGCGTTTGGGCTTCAAGCTTGAAACGACGGAGGTCTGAGCGTGGCGACGGCGCGTCGTCGCGAGCTCTCGGTCGAGGACTACGCGGAGGGGGTGCGGGGGGGAGACCGCGCGGTGTTGGGCCGCGCGATCTCGCTGATCGAGTCTTCGGCGAAGCGGCACCAGGAGGCCTCGCGCGAGTTGCTGACGCGGCTGACGCCGGGCTCGGGCGGGGCGGTGCGCGTGGGGATCACGGGCGTGCCGGGCGTGGGCAAGAGCACGTTCATCGAGTCGTTCGGTGTGAAGCTTTGCGAGAGCGGTCGGCGTGTCGCGGTGCTGGCGGTCGATCCGTCGTCGGGCGTGAGCGGTGGGAGCATCCTGGGGGATAAGACGCGGATGGCGGAGTTGAGCGTGCGTGCCGACGCGTTCATTAGGCCGAGCCCGTCGGCGGGGACGCTGGGCGGGGTTGCGTCGAAGACACGCGAGGCGATGATCGTCTGCGAGGCGGCGGGGTTCGACGTGGTGCTGGTCGAAACGGTGGGGGTGGGTCAATCCGAAACGGTCGTGGCCGGCATGACCGATTTCTTTCTCGGGTTGATGCTGCCCGGTGCGGGCGACGAGTTACAGGGGATCAAGCGGGGCCTGCTCGAACTCGTGGACATGATCGCGGTGAACAAGGCGGACGGCGACAACGTGGCGCGGGCGAAGCTCGCGGTGCGGGAATATCGGAACGCGCTGCACTACATGAGCGCGGCGCACGGGGGCGAATCGGTCGAGGTGCTGACGTGCAGCGCGCTGACCGGAATGGGTCTCGATCATGTGTGGGAGACGATTCTGGATCGATGGACGCGGATGGAGGCGAGCGGCGAGCTCGGCGAACGGCGAAAGAAGCAAGCGCTGGCGTGGATGTGGGCGATGGTGGACGAACGATTACGCCGCGTGTTCCGTGAAGACGAGACGGTGCGTGCGACGCTGCCGAGCGTGGAAGCGGAGGTGTCGGCGGGTCGCGTGCCGGCGACGCGGGCGGCGGAGGGTTTGGTGGACGCGTTCGTGCGGCGGGGGTGATTGTGCGGGTCGGGACCGCGGGAGGGGTGGGGCGGCGCGATCGGGATGGGATCAGATAGGAGGTCGGGCAGCGGCCGCCGCTTGCTTGTTCCGTCGCGCGGCGTGTTCGAGAAGCGGGGTGAGCCGCGGGTGGGCGGCGTGTTTATCGCGGAGATAGCGGACGAAGCGGGGGTGCATGAGCGAGCTGCCGATCGCGACGCGGTCGGCGCGGGCGTCGAGGTATCGGTCGACGTCGTCGGTCGAGGAGACGCCGCCGCCGGCGATGATGGTGATGGGTCCGTGAAGCTCGCCTCGGGAGCGGCGTGCCGCTTCTTCGGTGCGGACGCGTTCGATGGCGTTGAGTACGAGGGGGCGGAGTGGTTTGCCGCTCATGCCTCCGCCGGCGACGGGGAGCGTGTTGCAGCAGTGGAAGAGTCGGACGCCGGCGTGGAGCGCGTCGGCGAGCGCGCGCTCGTAGTTGATGGGCGGGAGTTTGACGACGACAGGTGTTTGGGTCGCGACGGCGTGTTGGAAGAGGTCTTCGGGCCAGGCGAGTTCGCCGACGTTTGGGCATGAGATGTTGAGTTCGATGGCGAGCGGGTCGACCGCGGCGGTTTTTTCGAGCAGATACGACCAGTCGTCGTTGGTGAAGCCGTGGATGGAGACGAGCTTGTCGGCGGGGTCGATGCGTCCGGCGCGGCAGGCGTCGGCGAACCAGTCGATGCCGGGGTTTCGGAGGCCGATTTTGTTGACCCAGGCGTCGAGGCGGCGGTAGTAGCGGACGGTTCGGAGGATTCGCCAGAGGCGGCCCGTGCGGCGGAGGCGGGTGAAGGTGCCGAGGGTGGGGGTCGTGCCGGGCGGCTGCACGTAGTTGCCGAAGGGCGCCGAGATGACGAGCGGGCGGATGAAGGCGGCGCCACGGGTGACATTCGGGTCAGCCGACCCCTCGGAGCGTTCGGCGGGCGCCCCCGTCGTTAGGGGTTGATCTGTAGCGGCCGTCGGGTCGTGCATGGCGCCTGAGTGTACCGGGGTCGTGCCCACCGACGGCGCCGTGTTCAGGTTGTGCAAACATGGTCCGAAGCGTCCCATGGACGGGGGACGTTGGCGGTATCCTTTGCGCGCCTCAGGGACGTGCAACGTAGGACTGTGACGGCGGCGCGGCGGCAAGCGCTCGACGCCGAGGAGGACCGAGAGATGACGAAGGCGCCGGTGTTGATCGTTGAAGACGAGCCGGACATCGCTCAGTTGATCCAGTTTCACGTCGAGCGTGAGGGCCACGCGACGCGCATCGCGGACACGGGGACGAAGGCATTGGAGGTGGTGCGGGAACAGCGTCCGTCATTGATCATTTTGGACATCATGCTGCCGGACCTGGACGGTCTGGAGGTGTGCAAGAAACTGAAGCGCGAGCCGGGGACGGCGGACATCCCGATCATCATGGTGTCGGCGCGTGGGGAGGAGTCGGACATCGTGGTGGGGCTGGAACTCGGGGCGGAGGACTATGTGACGAAGCCGTTCAGCCCGCGGGTGCTGATCGCGCGGATCAAGGCGGCGCTGCGGCGTCGTTCGTCGGAGCAGGGCGGTCAGATCATGCTGGCGGGCGGGAATCTGGTGATCGATCCGGCGCGGCATACGGCGAAGCTGAACGGGAAAGACCTGGACCTGACGCTGACGCAATATCGGTTGTTGCATTTCCTGGCGGCGAGGCCGGGGTTTGTTCGGACGCGGGACCAGATCGTGGCGGCGGTGCGGGGCGAGGACGCGGTTTTGTCGAGCCGTGCGATCGACGTGCACGTGGCGGCGTTGCGGCAGAAACTCGAGGCGTACGGCGAGCTGATCGAGACGGTGCGGGGTGTGGGTTACCGACTTGCGGAACAGTGGGACGAGCAGCCGGTGTGATCGTCTAGGCTGTGGAGATGCTCGCGAAGATGCGAAGGTTGAGGCGGGCGCCGCTTTGGTTGCGTCTGGCGGCGGTGTTGATCGCGGCGCAGGCCGCGGTGTTGCTGATTCTGGTGGTGTACGGGGAGCTCCGCGGTCAGGAGATGCTGGCGCTGGAGCGGGAGAACCGCACGGCGATCGACGCGACGTTGGCGCAGTCGCTGCTTCGTGAGATGTCGGTGGTGTGGCTGATCGGCGGGCTGGTGACGGCGGGCGTGGCGGTGTGCTTCGTGATCCGTCTGGGCGGGAGCATTCAGGAGCTGCGTCGGAGCGCGGTGCGTTTCGCGTCGGGCGACTTGCGGCACCGGATCGAGCCGGGCGGGAGCGCGGAGCTTCGGGACCTGAGCCGGTCGCTGAACCGGATGGCCGAGCAGCTTTCGGGGCAGATCAACCTGCTGCGTGAACAGCGGAACGAGCAGGAGACGATCTTGCAGTCGATGCAGGTGGGGGTGATCGCGTTGGACCCGTCGCAGCGGGTGCTTTCGATCAACCGGGTGGCGCAGTTGATGCTGGGTCTGACGAACGACGAGTGCCGTGGGCAGCCGCTGGAGTCGGTGGTGGTGGACGGTGGTTTGCTGCGGTTCGCAGCGGACGCGTCGAGCGAGCCGACGGACCTGGCGCGTGAGTTCGAGTTGAAGGCTGCGGCGCAGCTGAACGTTCGAGCGATCGCGGGTCGGCTTCGCGACGCGGACGGGGAGCCGCTGGGTGTGGTGATCATTCTGAACGACATCACGCACGTTCGACGTTTGGAGCGACTCCGCACGGACTTCGCGGCCAACGCTTCGCACGAGCTGCGGACGCCGATCACGAACATCAAGGGGTATGTGGAGACGTTGCTGGAAGAGGGGGCGTTGGAGACGCCGCAAGCGTCGCAGTTTTTGGGGATCATCGGTCGGAACGCCGAGCGGTTGGGGGCGATCATCGACGACATGCTCGCGTTGACGAGTCTGGAGCGTGCGGACGTTCAGGAGCGTCTGGTGACGCAGCCGACGCCGGTGGGCGCGATGTTGAACGCGGTGCGTTCGCATCTCGAGCCGGACGCGCGGGCGCACGGAGCGCGTGTGGTGGTGAAGGTGGAGCAGCCGCTGTTCGCGGAGGTGAACGCGCGTCTTGCGGAGCAGGCGGTGGCGAACCTGATCTCGAACGCGATCAAGTACGGTCCGACGGGGACGACCGTGACGGTTCGGGCGCGGCCGACGGCGATGAAGAACAACGCTGCGGGCGTGGAGGTCGTGGTGGACGACGACGGGCCCGGTATTTCGTCGGACCATGTGCCGCGGTTGTTCGAGCGGTTCTACCGCGTCGATAAGGCGCGGAGTCGGCAGCAGGGGGGCACGGGTCTCGGGCTGGCGATCGTGAAGCACATCGCGTTGGTGCACGGCGGTTCGGTGCGGGCGGAGTCGGAGCTGGGCCGCGGATCGACGTTTTATTTGGTGCTGCCTCGCGCGGTGGACCCGGCGCCGGAGGAGGTGGCGGCGCCGACGCCTGCGGGTGGATTGGGTGTCGGGGCGGGAGACGGCGCGTTGGACGCATTCCGTCGGCGGACGATCGCGGAGGCGACGGGGAGGGAGGGGCTGCCGGCCGGGCCGACGGGCGAGGGGGGTGAGCTTCACTAAGCGTTAACGCGAGGGCGGTACAGTTCGCGGCGAAGGACGGTCGGCGGCGTTGCCGGCGGTTCGTGGACGGGTTCGGCGAACGATGAATCGGGGAAACCCTATGCCGCTGATGCGACGCGTGGTGCCGGTGCTGGCTTTGTTGCTGGTGGGAGTGGTTGAATTCGGGTCGGCGCGGGCGGCGGACGACTCGCTGACGGGTTCGATCCGGTGCGCGGGATCGTCGACGGTGGGGCCCGTGACGGAAGCGGTGGCTGAGGTCTTTAACGAGATGTACCCGCGGGTGCGGATCAGCATCGTGGAGAACGGGACGGGCGGGGGCTTCAAGAAGTTCGTGGTGGGGGAAACGGACGTGTCGAACGCGTCGCGGCCGATTAAGCCTGCGGAAATCGAGGCGGCGGCGGAGAACGGAGTGGAGTTCATCGAACTGCCGGTGGGCTTCGACGGGATTACGGTCTGCGTCAACCGGGAGAACGACTGGGCGGAGAGTCTCACGGTCGAGCAACTGCGGCGGCTGTTCCGCGACGGGTCGACGGTGACGACGTGGCGGGACCTCGATCCGTCATGGCCGGCGGTTTCGATCGAGATGCACATCCCGGGCACGGACTCGGGGACGTTCGACTACTTCAAGGAACACATTCTGGGGGAGGACGAGGCGGTGCGCGGCGACGTGACGGTGTCGGAGAACGACAACACGCTGATCCGCGGCATCATGGCGAACGAAGGGGCGATCGGTTTCTTCGGCTGCTCGTACTACTTCCAGAACCGTGAGAAGATTCGCTCATTGGGGATAGGGACGAGCGACGAGGCGGAGTCGGTGCGGCCGACGCCGGAGTCGATCGAGTCGGGTTCGTACAAGCCTCTCTCGCGGCCGTTGTTCATCTATGTGAACCGCGAGTCGCTGCGCCGGCCCGAGGTGCGGGCGTTCGTGGAGTTCTACCTCGACGAGGGCGGCGAGATCGCGGAGGAGGTGGGATATGTGCAGTTGCCGCGCCGACTGAATTTCATGGCGAAGCTGCGTTACAACCGCGCGTACACGGGTTCGATTTTCTGGGACGAGGAAGAAGCCGAGCCGATCGCGGAGGCGCCGCTGTTCGAGCTGCTGCGGGCGGACCACAAGCGGCGTGAAGATCCAGAAGCCCGCGACGAGTGAGCGTTGAGGGGGTCAGGGCCCGCGGCCGTGGAAAGGGGTGGGCGTGGGCGGGCGTTGGGGGGGCGTTCGCTCAAACGCGTTCGAGGAAGGCGATGGAGTAGGAGACGGTCGCGGCCGCCGAGGACGGGCGGGGCAAAGCGATGGACGCCGAGGCATGAGCGAGATCGAACATGGCGCGGCGTTCAAGCCGCTATCGGCATTTGAGCTTCGGCGTCGCGGCGGCGTGCGTGTGTGGCTGCGCGAGCGAGCTTTGACGGCGGGGCTGCTCGCGTGCGCCGGGTTCAGCGTGCTGGTGACGGCGGCGATCGTGGTCGTGCTGTTCAGCGAAGCCGCGCGGTTCTTTGCGATGCCCGAGGTTTCGGTGTGGGGGTATCTGACGGGGACAGAGTGGAACCCGCTGCTGGGCGGCGAGAAGAAGTTTGGGATGTGGCCTCTGGTCACGGGGACGTTGATGGTGGCGCTGATCTCGGCGTTGGTGTCGATCCCGCTTGGGCTGGTAACGGCGATCTATCTCAGCGAATACGCGCCGTCGCGGGTTCGAGCGGTGCTGAAACCGGTGCTGGAGGTGCTGGCGGGGATCCCGACGGTGGTGTACGGATTCTTTGCGTTGACGATCATCTCGCCGTATTTCTTGATCGAGCCGGCGCGGTTCGTGACGGGTCTGCTGGAAGGCGAGCCTCGGGACGTGTTCGGCTTTACGAACTCGACGGCGGCGGGGATCGCGGTGGGGATCATGTGCCTGCCGACGGTGACGTCGCTGTCGGAGGACGCGTTGCGGGCGGTGCCGCGTGCGTTGCGGGAGGGCGCGTACGGTCTTGGGGCGACGCGTTTCGACGTGTCGGTGAAGGTGGTGGTGCCGTCGGCGCTCTCCGGGGTGATCGCGGCGTTCATTTTGGCGATCGCGAGGGCGGTGGGGGAGACGATGATCGTGGCACTGGCGGCGGGCGGGCTGGCGCAGATGGCGTTCGGTCCCGCGCCGGCGGAGCCGACGTTCTCGGTACAGATCGAACTCGACGGTGGCGGCGCGGCGGGCGTGCGACTCGACCCGAACGAGATCGTTTGGCTCGCGCCGATGCTGGCGCCGGGCGACGATCCGGGCGGCGCGGAGCGGACATTCGGCGCGACGATGGAGCTTCGTGAGGGCGCGAGGACGCTGTCGGTGGAGCTTGACGCCGAGGGAGCGTGGTCGGCGCTCGATTCGCTGGACGATGCTGGGCTCGTCGAGGCGGCCGCAGGATCGGGTGTTTCGAGCGAGATCGTCGATCGCGAATCTGGCGGATCGACGCGCGGGGCCGAGTCGACGGACGCGGTTGCGTCGGCGGTGCGCGTCGGCTTCGAGATCCCGCTCGGCGCGTTCGTTGACGCGGAGACCGGCGAGCCGATCGACGCGGGCGAGCTTCGCGACGGTCTGCCGCTCGGGGGGGATTCGGAAATGACGCTGATCTACGACGCGGACGACGGCTTGCTGGAGAACTTCGTGTTCCGGCCGGAGTCGTCGAGCCAGACGATGACGGCGTACATGGTGCAGATCTTTCTGGGGGACGCGGAGTTCGCGAGCGTGGAGTACCACTCGTCGTACGCGGTCGGGGCGACGCTATTTGTGATGACGCTGGTGTTGACGATGCTTGGGAACGTGGTGATGCGTCGTTACCGGGAGGCGTACGACTGATGGCGCCGTTGTTCGACACGTCGCATCGGCGTCTGAAGCGGACGCCCCGTCGCAACCGCGTGAATCGCGCGTTCCTGTCGGTTTGTCTGTTGGTGACGAGTCTGTCGGTGCTGGCGTTGACGGTGCTGCTGACGGCGGTGTTTTTGCAGGGTTCGCGGCCGCTTTTCGGATTCGACGTGCTGGTGCTGCCGAGCACCGTGGGCGTGGAGTCGATCGAGATCGAGGAGTCGCGGCGTCGGATCGTGTTCGACTATGAGGAAGACGCGGCGTCGGCGCCGGCGACGGGGGTGCGGTATCTGTTCCCGCCGACGACGATCGACCTGATGGGCGCCGAGGTGGTGCGCGAGGGGGAGGAGGCGTTGCTGGTGACGGCGGACGGGGAGCGTCGTCGCATCGGCGACGGTGGGGGGGTGTTGCCGCGTTTGGCGATGTTGGGCTCGCCGAGCGCGAAGGTGGCGTCGGAGTTCGTGACGGGGTCGCCGTCGAGCGCGCCGTCGGAAGCGGGGTTCCGAGCGCCGCTGCTGGGGTCGCTTTGGTTGTTGGCGGTGTGCGCCGCGGCCGCGCTGCCGCTGGGCGTGGGTACGGCGATCGTGCTGGAGGAGTATCGGCCGCGGCGCAGGGTCGTTCGGCTGCTGCATTCGCTGGTGCAGACGAACATCCGCAACTTGGCCGGCGTGCCGTCGGTGGTGTACGGGCTGATCGGGCTGACGGTGTTCGTGCGGATGTTCGGGGCGTTCGGCAACCCGGGCCAGTTCACGACGTTCGAAGAAATCATCACCACGGACGGGCAGCGTATTGTCGGGCAGGTGGTGGAAGATCGGACGGAACGTACCTACGCGGTGCGGGCGGAGTTGTTCGGCGAGATCGAGCTGGCTGTGGCTGAGGGAGGGGAGCTGGCTGAACGGTTGGAGGGGGCGTTCGAGCGCGCCGCGGCGGGAGAGATGGTTTCGTTGAACGGCACGATCGGGTTGGACGACGAGTTCCGTTTTGTGCTGGAGACTGAAGAGTTGGGGGAGCTGCGTCTTGACGCATCGGAGGCGACGTCGGTAGACGATTCGATTTTCTTTGCGGAGGAGTTCGAGCGTCGGCCGCTGCGTGCGGCGTCGATCGAATTTCTGGGGGCCGGGGAGTTGGTCGTGGAGACGCCGGAGGCGGGGCGTGTGACGGTCGACAAGTCGCGCATCGGTGACATGCGTGAGGATCGGGACACGCTGCTCGTGCGGGAACACATTTTCACGTTCGACTCGGCGGCGACGGTGACCGTACGCGAGCGCGATGCGGCGGGAGTGTGGTCGGCCCGGAAGCGACGGATGGAGGTGGGTGAGCGTCTGCGCGGCGGGGCGATCGAGCTTGACGGCGATCGGGTGCGGCTGTCTTCCGAGCGAGGCGGCGACGTTGCGTTTGAGTTCGATCTTGGGTCGACGGAGTACCGGGCGAGAACGCGCTTCACGCTTGGCGACGAAGACTCGCCGTTTTTCGTGACGCTGCCGTTCGGGACGAGCGTGCTCGCCGGGGGGCTGACGCTGATGTTGGTGATACTTCCTGTGATCATCATCGCGTCGCAGGAGTCGTTGCGGGCGGTGCCGGACTCGCTGCGTGAGGGGGCGTTCGCGTTGGGTGCGACGCGTCAGCAGATGATTCTCGGGATGACGCTGCCGAACGCGGCGCCGGGCATCATGACTGGCAGCATTCTGGCGATGAGCCGTGCGATCGGGGAGGCGGCGCCGATTCTGATCATCGGCGGCGCCGGTTTCGTGACGTTTTCGCCCGACAACTTGATGTCGGGATTCGCGGCGATGCCTCTGCAGATCTATTCGTGGACCGCGGACGCGAACACGGAGTTCCGTTCGGTCGCGGCGGGTGGGATCATGGTGTTGCTTGCGGTGTTGTTCATGTTCAACGGCGTGGCGATCCTGCTGCGTCAGCGGTTGCAGAAGGAACTGCCCTGAGGCGCGCGGCGCCGGGAGAAGCGGACCGATGGCCAGCGTTCCTCAGCGGACCGAATCGAGTCGAAGCGAAGCCGGCGCGCCGGAGAAGCCGGCGCACCCGCTGGCCGGCGTCGCGCGGAGCGCGTTCTCGAAGCGCGACACCGACGCGCCCGCGAAGGTGGCGCTCGAGGTGCGCGGGTTCGATTGCTGGTACGGCGACTTCCAGGCGCTGAAGGACCTGAATCTCGACATCCCGGAGAACCGGGTTACGGCGTTGATCGGCCCGTCCGGCTGCGGGAAGTCGACGTTTTTGCGGTGGATCAACCGCATGAACGACCTCATCCCGGCGGCTCGGGCGGAAGGCGGGATGAAGCTCCACGGTCTCGATCTGATGTCGAAAGACCTCGACGAGGTGGACCTGCGCCGGCGCGTCGGCATGGTGTTCCAGAAACCGAACCCGTTCCCGAAGTCGATCTACGAGAACGTGGCGTTCGGTCCGCGGCTGCACTACAAGATGAAGCGGAAGCAACTCGACGAGCTGGTCGAGCAGTCGCTGCGGGGCGCCGCGTTGTGGGATGAAGTGAAGGGTCGGCTGCGTGCGTCGGCGTTGTCGCTTTCGGGCGGGCAGCAGCAGCGGCTGTGCATCGCGCGAGCGATCGCACTCTCGCCCGAGATGCTGCTGATGGACGAGCCGTGTTCGGCGCTCGACCCGAAGGCGACGGTGCGCGTCGAGGATCTCATTCACGAGTTGCGGAAGCGTTTCACGATCGTCATCGTGACGCACAACATGCAGCAAGCGGCGCGGGTGTCGGACTTGACGAGCTTTTTCTTCGAGGGCCGCATCGTCGAGACGGACGACACGATCAACATCTTCACGAACCCAAAGAGCCCGCAGACCGAGGAATATGTGACCGGTCGATTCGGCTGATCCCGTCGGCCGCGATGGTGCGGCTGCGTGTCGTCCCTGGAGGGCCTCGCGTGTTCCCTACTGGCGAGCGGTCTCGGGGATTCCCGAGTCGCCGGTAGAGAGATGGGGCGGCGTTTCCGCCCGTTTTTTGGCTTGGTCAGACGGAGCGGTCGACGCATCCTCGGACCGCGTTCGCGCGAATAGTCAACAGCACAGCGGACCTGCTCGCAGGAGTGTCGCGAGGAGAGAGCCGCATCATTCAGCAAACGACCCTCGCTGTGAGCGAGGGCGTAGTTGTCGTCGCGCCGCGTCCCGCGCCGTCGGCTCACGCACTCTGTCGGACGCACGCACTTAGGAATGAGGAGATCGAGATGAACATCACGACAATGAGCGCCGGTATCGCCGCTCTGTGCATCGCGGGCGCCGCGTCGGCGCAGTCGTTCGACGTGATCGGCGGGCAGACGAGCGTTCTGCTGGACACTGACCTTCTGTCGAGCGCCGCGGGCCTTGATTTGTCGGGCGTCGCGGGTCCGGTGATTTCGCCGGGCGAGCTTGGCGCGGGGTCGGTCGCGTTCCCGATCAATTCGCGGAGCGCCGCTTCGCTTCCGACGACGTTCTCGTACGACACCGGTCTTTCCGATTTCTCGGGCACGATCGAGCACGAAGGTTCGGTGCTGTTCAACGGCGACAGCGTGGAGGTCGGCAACTTCACGATCGGGTTCGATCCGGCGCGCGTCGGCGGTTCGAACTCGGGCTTTTTCGTGGAGTCGACGACCGGGGTCGCTGCGATCCTGTTCGACGTCGAGAACCCGAGCGCGGTGGTCGCCGACGGCACGGGTCTGCAGATCGCTGCGAATCTGTTGGTCTCGCCGGAGTTTGCGAATTTCCTGGGCGACAGCGCGCTGACCGGCGCGGACGTGGGCGACGCGTTCGTGAACGCGGCGATTCCCGCGCCGGGCGCGGCGGCGATGCTCGGTCTGGCGGGCCTCGCCGCGGTTCGCCGCCGCCGCTGATGGTCGTGGGGGGAGGGGGGTCTCATGAGAGTCGGGTCCCGGGGAATTGACGTTCCCTTGGTCGGGCTCTCATTCGACGGAATCGCCGGGCCTCTCCCGTTCACCGGGGAGGCCCGCGTTGTTTTTCCGTGCGTAGAGGCGACCGTCTGCCGTTTCTGGGCTATTCTTCAAGATTGGTCCGCGCGTGCGACGCAACCGGGTTCGTGTCCGTCGTCGCCGCGGGCGGAGAGCTCGAAACCGTGTCCACCGAACTGAAAAGAGAGATCGACCAGATCGAAGCGGCTTTGACGCTGATGGCGCAGGCGGTGGAGGTTCGCGTGTCGACGGCTCTCGAGGCGTGGTTCGCGTGGGACGAAGACCTGGCTCGTTCGATCCGGCAAGCCGACGACGAGATCGACCGGATGGACGTGGAGATCGAAGAGCACTGCACCCAAGTGCTGGCGTTGCACCAGCCGGTGGCGTCGGATCTTCGGTTCGTGCTGGCGGCGTTGCGCATCGTGACGAATCTGGAGCGTGCCGCCGACCTGGCGAGATCGATCGCGAAGCGGGTGATCAAGCTGGGGAATCTCCCGGTCGGATCGACGGGGGATGAGGCGATGCCGCCGGGCGGCGCGGAAGCGGGGAGCGGGAGCGAGGGCTCGGCGATCGAGAGCGCGGACGGTGGACACGATCGCGGCATGCGGAACGGCTCGTCGACAAGCGGTAGCGGCGGTCGCTCGGTGCGGGTCGATCCGCCTGAGTCGGTGAAGCAGATGGGCGAGGGGGTGCTGCGGATGCTGCACGAAGTGATGTTGGCGTTCCACAACGAGGACATCGAGGGGGCGCGGGCGGTGCGTCGCCGGGACTTGCACATCGATCAGTTGAACCGCGACGTGTTCCGCTGGGCGGTGGAGGGGACGCAGCGTGACCCGGAGCGGACCGAAGGCTATTTCGGAACGATCGTGATGGCGCGGGCGTTGGAACGGATCGGCGACACCTGCGCGAACGTCGCTGAGGACGTGATCTTCGCGGTGGGCGGCAGCGTGGTGCGGCACTCGCCGATCTGACGCGATCGGACGCGGCGGCCTGCGGCGATTTGACGCGCTCGCACCGAACTTCCGCGGTCCGATTGACTCGTCGATGATCTCGTGGTCTCAGCTATGCGGAGACGGTGCGAAGGCTCTGCGACGGCGCGGTACCGCGCATGACGGGCGCGAGCCGATGGTCGGCGAGCCATCGGACGGCGTCGACGCAGACGGCGTCGCCGAAGCCGTAGAGAGCTCGGTTGACGCTGAGGTCCGGAGCGAAGTTGTAACGGTGGGCGCCCATGAGTCTGGCGCACTCGCGTGGCGACAACAGGCGAGCGTCGAGGCGCCCGTCGCCGGCGCGGACGATGATCTGGCGGGCGCTGCCACCTTTGGGCGTTCGGAGACAGCCGGCGAGGCCGTCGGTACGGAGCTCGGCCATGGAGCGTTTGGTGCCGTCGGGCTGAACGCGCACTCGGCGGAACGCGGCGGCGTACGCCGGCCGGCGGCGTGCCATTCGTTCATCGACCCAGCGTCGATGACGCTCGGACATTTGTTCGTAGAGATACCGAACGCGCGATTCGGGCCACCACAGGTCCGCGGACCGATCCGGCCGATCGAGCACCTCGGGGAGGGAGAGGGCCGATCGCTGCGGGGGCTCATGGAGTTTGCGGAGGCGCCATCGGACGCTCGGCGCGTGAGCGTGTACGAACTCACAGAGCCGCGGGGGACGAAGCCGATCCGGGCGGAGATCGCGCGGATCGATTGGTTCCGGGAGAACGACGCGGGATTCGCGTCCGAGGCGTACTTTCGCGCCGGGGCGGACGCCGTCGGGGTCGCGTTCGCCGACGATGAACAGTCTGGGTCGGCTTTGGGGAACGAACCACTTGGCGTCGAGGACGAGCGCGTCGACGGCGTAACCGAGCCGATTCATGGCGCGCAGGAGGTCTCGAAGGTCCGAGCCGTCGTGGGAGTTGAGCAGGCCGACGACGTTCTCGAGGAGGATCAGCGGCGGTCGGCGGGCGCCCATTTGTTCGAGTACATCAAAGAAAGCCCAGACCGCTGCGGACTGCCCGCTGCGTAGGCCAGCCCGGGCGCCGGCGAGCGAGAGATCGGTGCACGGGAACGAGGCGGTCGCGAGGTCGACGGTGGGGGTGTCCGATCCGTGGACAAGCCGGACGTCTCGGTCGTCGACCCGGTCGGTGATACCCGAGGCGGCGCGATTCGAACGGCCGAAATGCCGGAGATACATGTCTCGCTTGCCGGGATCGCTGTCGTTGGCGTAGGCGCAGGCCCATGGGTGGTCGGCGGACTCGAGACCGAAACGCATGAGGCCGATGCCGGCGAAGAACTCGGCGAACGACCACGGCGTTCGTCTAGATGTTGTGGTTCCTGCCTGCATGCCTCCAGCATAGCGGGAGTGGCGATTGATCGAGCCGGCGAATGCCGGATTTGGCGTCGTCGGGGCCGCCTCGCCCGCAAGGAAACATAATCATCATTATCGGACTTTACGGAGTCCGCGAAGTGGGAGGGGGCGGTCGCGGCCTGCCTTGTTGAACGTCCTTGTTGAGCGCCGGGGAGTTCTGGCTGGCCGGAGCGAATGGCTGGTCGATCTTGGTGCCGGCTCGGCTTATCTGGGTCCACACGGTGCGGTTCGCCGTAGCTCGCAGGGTCCTCCGAAGAGCTATGGGCGGTCAGCCCGCAGGTGCGGGTTGGTCGTGTCGCTTCCTGTTGAGTCGCCCGAGCCAGAGCAAGTGATGCGGGAGGGTGGCGACGGCACAGAATAAGAGGAACGCGTAGGTGAAGGCTTTCGCGTCGAGGCGGTCGAGCGGGGCGAAGAGCAACGCGGCGGCGACGACCATGGCCACGGAGGGCGCGAGCAACGGGCCGGCTTCGATGTGGACGCGTACGAGGTTGCCGACGCTTGGCTCGGCGGCCGGTTGCGAGGGCGTCGTCGCCCGCAGGCAATGTCCGAGCGCGTGGACGAACACGAAATAGACGCCGATCGCGAAGAGGGGCGGCGCGAAGGCGGAGAGGACGACGATGCCGAGCACGGTGGCGCCCTCTTCGATTCGTCGCCAGCGTTCGCGTTCGCGTCGGCGGCGAAGGCCCCCGATGGCGACGATGAGGACGCACGCGGCTGCGATGCCAACTGCGATCGGCTGAACGGCGCCGACTTCGATGCCGGCGAAGGGCGCGAAGACGGGCCATCCGCTTGGTGAGACGGCGTCAGCGATGGCGGCGAAGGGCGCCCATGCCGTGGTAGGTGAGAAGGCGAAGGGCGCGGCGATGACGAGGCCGCCGCGGGCGATGGCGAGGGCGTGCTCCTCGCGCGAGAAGGTGAGTCGGTCTCGGGTCCAGACGGAATCGGAGACGCCGAAGTGATGCGCGGACAGGGCGAGGAACGCGATGAGCGCGACGCTGGGCGCGGCGACGAGGGCGGCTGCGCAGAGGGCCATGATCGCTACGTAGATCGACGCGGCGCGCAGCGCGGAACGGGTTTGGCCGCGTCTGGCGTCTTCAACGAGGGCGACGAGGTCGTAGGCGCCGTGAGGCATTCCGACGGCTAGGACGGCGATTAACCACAGCGCATAGGCGGCGTCGGTCGCGAGGTCGAAAGCGGCTGCGACCCCCCCACCGACGAGCAAGACGGCCGGCGGCAGGAGCGCTTTCACCCTGCGATCAACGACGCCGAGACCGGGCGGGAGCGCGGTCTCGGCGTCGAGGGTTCGCCAATCGGATTTTCGCGACCCGGCGATGAGCATGTCGCGTCCTATCGGGCATGGTCAGACGATCAACGAGGCGCGTAGCCGCTTGCGTCGGTGGCGAGGATGTCTTCAGGCTGCTGCCCGGTGGGCGAAACGTCGTCGGCCATGAGCGCTTTCACGCCTTGGTAACAGACGAGGCCGAAGAACACCTTGTTGATGACGTCGGCGACGTTGTAGCAGATCTCTCGGATCGATTCGCCTTCGGGGCCGGCGAGCGCCATGAGGAAGCCGACCGGATAGATCGTCCAACCGACGAGGATGAACAGACGCATCGTGCGCAGGGCTTTTGCGATCGACTCGGGTTGGGTCTTCATCTGTTCGGAGACCTTGGTGTAAAGGACGTAGACGATGTAGAACCAGGCGAAGCACGAGATGGCGTAGGTGATCCACCAAGTAGCGCCGCCGACCGCCGACTCTTCGGCGATCCATGCGAAGATCAGCATGACGAGCGACGCGCCCACGAGCGTGCGGAACAAGACGGCGCCCCGCTTCTTCAGGTTCAGAAGCAACGGGAACTCGAGCAGAAGCAGCGGGACGGTGATGATCCAGTCGATGTAGCGGTATGCGGTGGGGAACTGCGTGATCTGCGCGCCCTCGATGCGTTCGCCGTCGGGGGTGAAGAGGTTGGCGACCTGCTCGAGGTAGATGCCGGACATTCTGTAGTAGTGGAAGCAAGCGACGGCGCAGATGATCCCGGCCACGATCATGACCGAGCGATAGACGCGCGGCACGTTGCCGGCCATCAGCCAGAAGTAGAGCGCGCCGGCGCCCATGGCGACCGTGCCGACCCAGAACAGGTACATGGTGATGCCTTCGATCGACAACCCGGCGTTGAGCGCGAGCGAGGTATCAGTCGCGGCGAGCGAGTTCGCAAGCAACATCAGGGGCTCCTTTGCAATCTGATAGATGGCGCCGCCATCGTCCGACGCGCGGGTGGGCTCGCGAGTCGGGCGAAAAATGGGCACTGTGCCGCCGACGGGCCAGGTGAATCGCTGCCGAGCGTGATCGTGCGGTGGGCCCGGTTGGATTCAACGCTTTCAAAAACAAGTGAAACATCGGCCTCGGGTGGTCGGCTGGAGGGTGTGCGGGCTGGCGCTCCGGTCGGGTGCGGATGCGAGCGCTGGGTCAGCGCGCTCGGGCCGAGCGTGGCTTTCGTGGATCGCGCACGGCGTCCGGGTTCGGTCGCCGCGCGGGGCGCCGTTTATTGCGGTCGTCAGACCAGTGCGCCTAACCACGCGGAACTCGGCTCGAGGATGAGCAGAGCGATGGTCGTGGTGCAGACGGCGACGGCGTAGCGCCGCTCGGACGTTCGCGCAACGTGATTGCTGGGGAGTCGCCTGAGCGAGCGGTCTTTCCTGCCGGGCGAAGAGAACGGCGTTCGCCTGAGCCGCGCGATCGTCTCGTATGCGAGCCATTTCACGAGAGCGATCACAACGACGAGCCCGGCGACGAGCGAGAGCTCTTCATACGGAGCGAGCTTCCATCGAAGCACGAGGCGTTCGAGCGGGCCCGAAGCGAGAGCGTTCGGCACGGCGTTCCAGCCGAGAGCGACGAGCCTTGAGAGTACTTCGAGAGCGACGAGCGGGACGGCGTTCACCGTCGCCGCGACGCGGAGTCGGCGGAGAAATCCGGAACGGCGGCGACGCGCGGCCGCTGCGTGTGACCGACCGCTTCTGGTCGATCGTTTGGGGCGTTTCGCGCGGCCTGCGTGTTTCGGCTCGGACCCGCCGTAGGCGGGAAGGAGCACGGCGGCGTCGAGCAGCGATGCGACACACCAGGCGGCCGCGAGACCCGCGGCGATCGGGAGGATCGCGATCGCGTCCGACCAAGCAAGCGTCGTGTGGAGCGTGTGGTGCATCGTTCTTTCGTCTCGCGCGGACCGTGCCGTGCACTATCGGGCATGTCGGCTGCGATGTGCTGACGTGGGGCGGGCCGTCGGGTTCGGGAGGGGGCTGCGTGTGCGTGCTGGAGTGGCGAGTCGGCGCGGGGTGACGAACAGCGGAGCGACGAACAAGAGCAACATAATCGAAGACCAACCCCTGAATCCGGTTGGTTTCAGGGCCTTTCCGCATCACGGGCGCGACGACGGCGGCGGCGGCTTTCGGGGAACGTCCCAGCGTCGGAGCCTTGCGCCCGGCGTCGGCGGTGGGAGACCGTATCGCGGGGGCAGCCGAGCACGGCTTGGCTGGGCCGAGATGCGGCGGGAGGCGCGGCGGCTCGGCGGCGGGATGCACGAATTTGGTACGCCGTGACGACGTCCGATCATGAGCCCGGTGGCTCGTTGGTGCGCTATGCTGGTCCGACTTTGTGGGGACTCGCCGGTTTCAGCAAGGTTCGCGTCTGTCTCGGATTGGAGGAGAGAGGAATGACCGCGGAGCGAGATTTGAAGGCCGTCGTTCGTGATGATGGTCGGGATCGTGTGGTTCTGGTCGGTCACCGTTGGGCCGAGGCCGATCGATTGAGCGCCCTCGCACGGAGAGCGTTGCCCGGGAGCGTGGTCGCTCGAGCGAACACAGAGGACGAACTTGCCGACGAATTGCGCACCGCCCGCGTGTGTCTGGTGGCGTTGACGTTGTTCGGCAAGTTTCCCGATTCGGACGGCGCCGAGCTTGTGGAACGCTGCCGAACGAGCCGAGAGTTCGCGGCGTCGACCGAGGGCGTGACGATGTTGATTCTGGCTTACGACGACGTCGAGTCGAAAGCGCCGAGTTACGCGGACTCGCTGGACGCGGCGGACGAGGCGATGCTGGCGGAGGCGTTGCAGGAGGCGTTCGGCTGAGCGCTCACCGCGGGTCGTTGGGTTCGGGCTCGCTCGGGGGTTCGTCGGACAATGTGTCGGTTTCGGTTGATGCTTGTGCTGCGGGCAGCACGCCGATGTGGTGTAGCCACTCCCCTACTGCCGCCTCGAAGGCCGGGAAATCGCGCGGGAAGTCGTTGTGGCCGTCGCCGACGGTTTCGATGTAGCGCGTTCGATCGGGCGCGATCTCCGCAAGCCGTCGGCCGTGCTGAACGGGGATGATGCCGTCGGCGTCGCCGTGGAAGACGAGGACGGGTCCCGAGTAGGTGTGGTCGATGACATGGTCGGTTCGGAAGGGGTGACGCACCCATGCAGCGGGCACGAGGTAGCGTCGAGCCATGGCGAGGACGGAGGTGAAGGTGGTTTCGAGGATGAGCGCGGCTGGCGGCGAGTGTGCGGCGAGTTGGGCGGCGACGCCTCCGCCGAGGCTTCGTCCGTGGAAGATGAGCCGGTCGGGGTCGACCTCGGGCCGAGCTTGGACCAGTTCGAGGAGGCGCTCGGCGTCGGCGCCGATGCGACGCTGGCCGGGCTTGCCGTCGGCGTTGCCGTAGCCGCGGTACTCCATCATGGCGATGCTGACGCCGCGGGAGGTGTACATGGTGCGTTTGCGGGGGTCGATTTCTTCGAGGATCTCGCCGTTGCCGTGGAAGTAGATGACGGCGGGGCCGGGCGAGTCGGGGGTGCGACCGGCGCCGAGCGACCACCAGACTTCGGTGCGGGCGGCAGGCTGGTTAGAGGTTGGGTGCGAGGTGTCGGCGTGTTGGATCCACCATTGCGACACATCGGGCGGGACGTAGCCCGTTGGCGAGCCGGCGAAGTGAGACGGGAAGATGAGTCGTTCCTGGAACATGCAGCCCCCGAGCGCGACGGCGCCGAACGCGGCGAGGAGAAGAACCGAATAGGCGGCGATCCGCCGCCGCCAGCGGATGCCGGGCCGGCGGGAGGTGTTGTGCGATTCGTTGCGTGTGTGTGCACTCATGGTGGGCGGCCGTCGTGTTGTCGTTTCGGAAAGAGAAGACTCTGGGCGATCGGCGTCGATGAGGAGAAGCGACACCGATTGATCGGGAAACGGTAGCATCGATTGCGACGCTCGCTTGGGGGCGTCACAAAGGTTCTTGCAGGCGGACCCGACATTGACGAGCCGCAGCGACAGCGAAACCGGCGCGAGGGAGCCGACCGGGTCGTCGGAGCGGGCCGAGGGCGGCGGTTCGACGCTGCGTCTGGGTTCGGCCGACGAGGCCGACGACGCGGCCTTGGTGGCGCGACTGAACGCGGGTGAAACCGCGGCGTTCGAGGCCATATTCGAGCGGTATTGCGATTGGGCCTACGCGGTCGCCCGGCGTTTCGCGCACGACGAGGGCTTGGCTGCGGACGCGGTGCAAGACTCGTTTTTATACCTGTTGCGGAAGTTCCCCGGCTTCGAGCTGCGGGCGAAGCTGACGACGTTTCTCTACCCGGTTTTGAAGCACAACGCGCAGGCCGCGGCTCGCCAGCGGCGTCGCCGAACCCCCGCGCTCGCGCAGCGTGAGCCGGACGGTGCTGACCTGCTGGGCAGTTCGTCGCCGCAGCGAGCTGGGGGCGACGGTGACGGGAACGATGGCGCATCGGGGACGGGAGAGACGCACGGGGCGTTACTCGCAGCGTTGGACTCGTTGCCGGACCATCATCGTGAGGTGCTGTTGATGCGGGTGGTTCACGGGATGTCGGTGAACGAGGTATCGCTGGCGATCGGTGTGCCCCCGGGCACGGTGAAGAGCCGGCTGTTTCATGCGTCGAAGGCGCTGCGGGGGCACCCGGCGTTGCGGGACGTCGCAGGTGCGGACCGGTGAGGGCCAGTCGGGACGAGACGGTCGAATTTTTTTGGAATGGTTCACGACGGATGAACCGATCGCGGCGAAGCGCCCTGCAGATGTGGCGGGCCTCGGAGGCCGAATACGATGAATAAGCGTAAGCGCGACGACAACACGGGACGGCTTGGCGACTCTCAGCCGGGGAATGAAGCGGGGTTTGAACAAGAGCCGAACCGTGGCTCCGAACGGTCCGCGGACGGCGCTGCCCGATCGGACGGCGGAGCCGTTGGGGAGCCGGCACGCGACGCGGGTGACTTCGGCGCCCGGGGGGAGGCGGGGCGGGACGAAAGCCCGGTGGATCTTCCGGCGTCGATGATGTCGGCATTGCGGGAGGCGCACGGGGCGGCGCCCGGCGATCGTGCGGGGCTGCGGGATCGGGTGATGGTGGTGGCGGAACCCGAGTTGAGGCGAATCGAGCAGGAGGCGGCGCAGGGTCGCGGGCGAGTCTGGTTCAGGCGTCGGGGGCCGATGGTGGCGGTCGGTGCGCTTGCGGCGGCGTCGGTGCTGCTCCTGGTGGCGCCGTTCGCGATGACGCCGCCGGCCGGGCCGAGCGGAGGCGGGAGCGGGGACGTGGCCTCGGCGACGAGCGGCGAGCGGGAAGAACGCGACGCGTCGCTCGAATCGTTGCGGGAGTCGGATCAGTCGGCGAGGCGGGAGCGTCGTCAAGATCAATCGCCGGCGACCGAAGCAGCGGAGGCGATCGACCCGTCGGCGCGGTCCGAGCGGTCGCTGACGGCTGCTGCGCGGTCCGCTTTCTCACCAGCGGAGGCGTCGTCCGCGACCGTCGACGCGAGGTTCGACCTGAACCGAGACGGTGTGGTCGATGTGCTCGATGCGTTCCTCGCGGCGCGGGCGGCGGAGCGGCCTGTGGGCGATCGCGCGTCTGAACCGTCGGCGCCGAGCGTTGACGTGAACGGCGATGGGACGGTCGACTCGAAGGACGTCGAGATGATCATGGACGCGGCGGTGAAGCTGTCTTCGGCGGTGCGGCGACCTGCGAGCGAGACGCTGAACGGGGTTGTACGAACGACGACGGGAGGCGTGGCGTGATCGAGCGAACCGACCGGCACACGGTATCGGGACCGAGCGGGGCGCCCGCGTGTCGCCGGCGTCGCAGGCCGAGTCTCGCCGCGGCGGCCGTGGCGTGCGTGCTCTCGGCGACGGCGTTGACCTCCGCGTCCGACCGAACGGTTGAACCGGGCGAGGCTTCGGACGACGCACGGGCGCGGGTTGGGACGTTCGCGGCTGTAGACGTGGTGATCGATCCGGGGCCGGATGCGTCGCTTGCGGCGTATCAGGTGGAGGTGACCCCGCTGAACGCGGGCGTGACGCTGGCGGGTGTCGAGGGCGGGGCGTCGGACTCGGCGTTCGTGGCGCCCCCCCACTACGACCCGGTCGCGCTCGCGGGTCGCGAGGCGGAGGCGGACGGCCCGTTGGTGAAGATCGCGGCGTTCACGCTGGATGAGGAATTGCGAGCCGGCCGTGTGCGTGTCGCACGGTTGCATTTCTGGCTGCCCGCCGATTCGGCGAGCGAACCCTTGGACAACGTGATTGTGGGACGGCTGGCGGCATCAGCGGGGCCCGACGGGGATCGGCTCGAAGCGGCGTCGCTGCGTTTGATCGACGCGCGGACGGCGGCGGGCGGCTCCGATGAGAGCGAACAGGATCAGCGGCCGAGCGACGACGAAGGCGCGCCGATGAGTGAGGACGCGATGAACGAAGGAGCAACGCGATGAAGAGCAAAGCTATGAGAACAACGTCGGCTGACAGCAAGTTGATGCGGTCGCGAGCGTCGTTGGTGGCGTTGGGATTGCTCTGCCTCGCGGCGCTGGTCGTGTTGACGATGAGTTGCACGAACGTGAGCTCGAAAAGCATGCATGCGGCGGCTTCGTCGTCGGGGGCCGGTTCGCTGGCGCAACGCGAACTTCGCGCTCCGGTCGGCGCGGCCGACGAGTCGCTTTCTGGCGTCGCTCCCTCATCGCGGCAGTTGAACCTCGGACGACGGGCGGAACTGGATGCTCATTCTGGAACCATGTACGACTTGATCAAGCCGGGCCGTACTCGCGCGGACGTTTCGTCTCCGCGATCCTCCACCTCCAACTTCGCCTCGAAGGCGCCCGATCCTTCGAGCGCACTGCAAGCCGACGCGGGGGACCGCCGACTCGGCGAGCGAGAACGTCCCGCCGAAGACGGCGCCCGAACGACGACGCGGCAGAACGTGACGGTCGACGATCTCACGCTCACGGAGCGCCGGTATCCGTCGATGGCGCTCGCGCCGGGGGAGGAACTCTGGGTCATCAGCCCGCTCGAACCCGACGCCGACGATCGGGCGGATGCGGAGGCCGACCGTCCTCGGTCGGGGGCGATGCGGGCTCGGCGCATGCCCCCCGGCGACGGCGCCGACGGTCGCGAGTCCGCGGAAGTGCTCGACATGCCGCTGCAAAGCACGGCGGTGGAGGCGGACATCGACGGCTATCTCTCGGCGGTCAACGTTCGGCAGCGGTTCGCGAACCCGTACGACGTCAAGATCGAGGCGGAGTACGTCTTCCCATTGCCGCAGGACGCGGCCGTGCACGACTTCGTGATGACCATCGGCGAGCGTCGCATCCGCGGCGTGATCCGTCCGCGTGAGGAAGCGCAGCGCATCTACGCCGAAGCCCGCTCGCGCGGACACCGCGCCAGCCTGATGAACCAGGAGCGGCCGAACATCTTCACGCAGAAGGTCGCCAACATCGAGCCGGGCGAGTCGATCGATCTGGACATCACGTACTTTCACACGCTGCCGTACCGCGACGACGCGTTCGAGTTCGTCTTCCCGATGACCGTCGGCCCGCGGTTCAACCCGCCCGGCGCGACCGATCCCGTGCACGCTCGGCCGTCGGACCATGTCGCCGAGCCGGGCGAACCCGGGACGACCGTCACGTATCTCTCGCCCGACGAAGAGACTCCGCACCGGGTTTCCGTGGAGGTCGACGTCGACGCGCGGTTTCCGATCGAGTTCGTGCGGTCGATGAACCATGTCGTCGACGTCGAGCGGACCGGTTCGACGACGGCGCGGGTCACGCTGCGGCGAGATTCCGTGGCGAATCGAGACTTCGTGCTGCGCATCGGCGTCGATCGCTCGCGGCTGGCGAGCGCGACGCTCATCACGCCAGACCGGGCTGGGGCGTTTGCGGGCGCGGGTGTCGCGGGAGGAGAAGGCGCCGGGTCGGTCGATCGCGGCACGTTTTCGGTGATGCTCATGCCGCCGTCGGATTTCTCTCAGTCATCGGCGCGGACTCCGGTCGAGTTCATCTTCGTGATCGATACGTCGGGGTCCATGTCGGGGCCGCACATGGAAGCGGCGCGGAAGGCGATGCGGCGGGCGGTGCGTTCGCTTGACGAGCGGGATTCGTTCAACGTGGTGCGATTCGCCGGGAGCGCGGGCAGCCTGTTCGCGAATCCGCAGCCGGCGAACGACCGGAACCTCCGCGAGGCCGTTCGGTGGATCGACGCGCTCCGAGCGGGCGGGGGTACGCGGGCGGTCGAAGGCATCCGGGCGGCGCTCGAGCCCGACCGCGACGCGGAGCGTCAGCGGCTGGTGCTCTTCTTTACCGACGGGTTCATCGGCAGTGAGAGCGAAGTGCTGGCCGTGATTCACGAGCACCTGCAAGACGGCCGTGTGTTTTCGGTGGGCGTCGGCTCGGCCCCGAACCGGTACCTGATCGAGCGGATGGCCAAGCTCGGCCGGGGCGCGGTGGCCTTTCTGGGCCAGCAGGATTCGCCGGCTTCGTTGGTGGACGCGTTTTTCGAGCGCGTGAGTCGGCCGGTGATGGCGGACGTGCGGGTCGACTTCGGCCCGGGCGTCACGGCGAGCGCGGTGTACCCGAGCCGGAACCTCGACGTACTCGCCGGGCGGCCGCTGATCGTGACGGGTCGATACGAGGGCGAACTGCCCGACTCGGTGCGTGTCACGGGGAACATGGCGGGCCGTGTGGTGACGCTCGAGGCGCCCGTTCAGCGGCATGAGGAAGTCGCGCGGGCGCATCCGGCGCTGCCGACCATGTGGGCCCGCACCGCGATCGCCGACATGATGGACGCGATGGCGTTCGCCGCCGACGAGACGTTGCCCGATCGGATCGAGGCGCTGGCGATGACGTCGAATCTCGTGTCCGCGTACACGTCCTTCGTGGCGGTCGACGCGCTCGAGATCACCGAAGGCGAGTTCGGCGTGAAGGTGAAGCAGCCGGTGCACGTGCCCGAGGGGGTTCGCTACGACACGACGGTGGTGGGCTCGCCGCCGCGACGTTGAGGAAGCCCGGGCGTCGCCGGGTCGGTCGCGGGGCTCAGGTTCGGTCGTCCCCGACCGTCGTGAGCAGGCGGTGGAAGTGGTGCACGCACTGCTCTCGGGCGGGCGAATACCGGCCCGTCGTGTAGAGGCGGGACCGGAGGCCGCGCTGCACCGATTCGACGACGGCTTCGTCTTCACGCTCGACGCGGTCGAGGTCGGCGCCGGCGCCGCGTTCGAGCTTCGAGTCGTCCCAAACGTAGCTGAGGAAGCTGATCTTCGTCCGATCGACCGCGAGCGGGCGCACGACGTTGACGCTGATTCCCCACGGGTAGACGTTGAACATCGTGTTGGGGAACAGCCAGAAATAGAAGGCGGCGACGTGCTCGCCGCTCATGGGGTGATCCGGCGGCAGGTCGAACGTCTCTTCGGCGCCCTCGGCGATACCCAATTGCAGATTCGAGCGCGGGAAGAGTTCGGTGCGATAGGCGCCGTAGTCGAGCGATTCGCCCAGAGAGGCGTGAACGAATGGGATGTGGAACCCTTCAAGATAATTGTCGATGTAGAGCGCCCAGTTCGCGCGGACGAGATAGTCGCGGCATCGGTCGGGACGAAGGCGGGCGGATTCGATCGGCAGGAAGCCGACCAGGCGCTCCATGTCGGCGACCAGATCGTCGAGCGGAAACGCGGGCCCGAGGCTGGCGAAGACGAACTGTCGCCATTGTGCGACGGGCGCTTTCGAGAGATTGTCTTCGGGGCGAGGGAATCCCTCAGCCGTGTCGAACTCCGGCATGTGTTTGAACGAGCCGTCGAGATTGAAACGGCGTCCGTGGTAGCGGCAGGTGAGCGTTTTGCCGACGACGCCGGCGTGTTCGCAGACGAGGGCGCCGCGGTGGGTGCAGACGTTGGAGACGCAGTGCAGCCGGTCGCTGTCGTCGCGCGTGAGCAGGAGCGGCTCGTCGACGCAGCCTTCGAGGAAGGTGAAGGGGTAGGTGGCCCTCGGAACACGCACGGGCTCGGCGTCGCAGACGAACTGCCATGAGGCGGGGAAGAGCGATTGCCGTTGGTGTTCGTAGACGGTGGGATCGGTGTAGAAGGCGCCGGGCGGGGTGGCGGCGCGGGCGATGTCGGGGTCGATGCTGACGGTGATCGGAGTGCGCGACATAAGGCTAAGGATAAAGCGCCACCGAAGGCGATGGGCCGCCACCGCTCGCCATTGACCGTGGGTGACGCCGAGTTGTACGAAGGTTTACATAGCGGCGCGGATGGCTTGGGTGAGCGAGGCGACGACACGTTCACGCGATCGGCCTTGCGCCCGCGGACTACAGGCGTGGGTGACGCGCAAGTCCCGGCGGGGGAAACACTCGCTGCGCTCGAACCGTTCCCACGCGCGGTGGGTGGCGCCGCCCATCAGGACCACGGCGCGGAGTCGCGGCAAGCGGTCGATCACGGCGCGGAGCGCGGGGAAGGCCCGGTCCAACTCGGCGACGCGAAGCGAGCGGTTCGGCCGATCGAGCGGCCAGGGGATGACGTTCCAGACAGCGAGAGTGCTGCGGGAGAGGCCCGCACGTTCGACGGCTTCGCGTAGGCGTTCGGCGGGAGCGTCGCCCGTGTCGAGGCTGACGATCCCGCGGTTGGCCGCGCCCGAACCGGGCGACTTGAGGAGGAGCAGGACCTCGGCCCGAACGCCGGCGTCGGCGGGGTCGAATTGGGGGAGCCTTTGCGCATGTTCGCCGAGCGCCGCGCGGACGGCGTCATCGAGTGCGGCTGTGCGTCGATCACCGCGGCTTCGATGCGACTTCGGCGTCGTCATTCGTCGTCGGGCACAGCGAACCGCTCGGCGAAGCGCTCGGCAGCGTCGGGCTTCCCGCATTCGCCGACCGAGCCGCCGAGCCGCGCGACGACCGAAGCGCTCCGACGACCGAACGGCAGGAGGCACAGCATCGCCCCGAACCCGCACCCGCTCAAGGCGAGGCTCAGCCCCGCGACTTCTTCGGCGAGTGGGAGCGTATCGAAGAAAATCGCGAACGAGCCAAACAACGCCGCGAGCGCGAAGCCAGCGAGGGCTGAGATAAGGAGGACGCGGCGGAGCGGCATGGGACGTATCCCAGATCGAGGTCGAGAGAGCCAAAGCAGGCGCCTTACCTTCCGACCGGCCGACGCTCGAATCGGATTCGGCTCTGTGCGATCGCCGCTCGCGTCATCCGGACGACCGTTTGAGCGTGCCGTTGAAGGCGATCACATGCCCAACAGCAGCCGTTCCGGCGATTCGATGCATTCCTTGATGTGCTTCAGGAACGTGACGGCGCCTTCACCGTCGACGATGCGATGGTCGTAGCTGAGGGCGAGATACATCATGGGCCGCAGCGCCATCTCGCCCGGCTTTTCGGGATGCTCGATCGGGCGGCGGATGATGTTGTGCATGCCCAAGATGCCGGACTGCGGCGGGTTGAGGATGGGGGTGGAAAGCATGCTGCCGTAGACGCCGCCGTTGGAGATGGTGAACGTGCCGCCCTGCATCTCGTCGAGCGTGAGCTTCCCTTCGCGGGCTTTCTTGGCGAGTTCACCGAGGCCCGATTCGATCTCTGCGAACGACTTGCTCTCGACGTTGCGGAGAACGGGCACGACGAGGCCCTTGTCCGTGCCGACGGCGAAGGCGATGTCGCAGTAGTCGTGGTGTTCGACTTCGGGGCTTTTCTCGCCTTGGACGATGAAGGCGTTGACGTTGGGGACGCGTTGGAGGGCGGAGACGGCGGCTTTGGCGAAGAAGGACATGAAGCCGAGCTTGACGCCGTGCTTGTCGAGGAAGGCGTCCTTGTGCTTCGAGCGGAGGGCCATGACGTTGGTCATGTCGCACTCGTTGAAGGTGGTGAGCATGGCCGCGGTCTGCTGGGCTTCGACGAGGCGGACGGCGACGCGCCGGCGGAGTTGGCTCATGCGCTCACGGCGGACTTCGCGGCTGGGGCCGGCGGTGGTTTCGGTGGTGGCGGATGCCGACGCGGCGCGGCCGTTGGCGGCGGCGCCGTTGGCCGAACCGGAGCGGGCCGAGCGCTGGGCCTGAAGAACGGCGAGCACGTCCTGCTCACGGATGCGTCGGCCCGGGCCGGTGGGCATGACGGCGTGCAGATCGACGCCGAACTGTTCGGCGAGTTTGCGGGCGACGGGCGTCGCGCGGACGTTGTCGCCGCTCGGCATGCGTCCGCCGTGGCCTGCGCTGGCGTGATCGCCCGTGGACCCGCTGGTCGCGTCGCTGTGTTCTGACGCGTGCGAGGCCTCGACCTTCGCGTCGGGCGAGCCTTGCGGCGCTTCGGACGATGCGGCCGGCGTGTCGGCGACCGCGGCGCCTGCTTTCTTCTCGGCGCCGGACTGCGCCGAACCTCCCTGCTGCTTCTGCGACTGGGCCTTCGCGGCGCCGTCGCCGCCCGCGGGCTTCTCCGCCGACTCGTCGATCGTGCCCAAGGAGGAGCCGACTTCGACGGTGTCTCCCTCAGCCGCGCCGTGTTTCAGCACGCCGGCTGCTGGAGCGGGCAGCGGCATGGTGACCTTGTCGGTCTCGAGTTCGACGATCTCCTCGTCGCGTTCGACGTATTCGCCGTCGGCCCGAAGCCATGAAGCGACGACGGCTTCGGAGATGGATTCGCCAAGCTGAGGGATCGTGATCTCGGTGGCCATGTGATTCGTGTTCCGTGATGCCGCCGGGGCGGACCCGGGCGTGTCGAGAAGGCGTGCCGAAGGATGCGGCCGTTCCGACGGGGACGACCGAGCGACCGGCGTTCAGTGTACCCGGGCGGCGTCGCGTCACCCGGGTCGCGCAGCGGCGGCCCCGCGGCGCGGGCGGGCTCAGGCGGCCGCCGTTTTCCGCGACTTCGCTTTCTTGTCGGACTTGTCGGCCGACGCCTTGTCGCGATCCCGCGGCGGTCCCGCCTCGTCGTCCCCGGACGGTCCGAGTGGGCCGATGGCGCGCGTCAGGAACTCGTCGAGTTGCTTGGCGTGCATCTTGGGCGAGCCGGTCGCCGGCGTGCCGGAGAACGGGCGGCCGGCGTAAGACAGGTCCCAATCGAACGCGTCGCGGCACGAGATGAACATGTGCCCGGCGGCGCCCATGTTCTTCGGCTCTTCCTGGACCCACATGAGCTCCGCGTCGGCTGGATAGCTCTCGCGCACGGCCTTGAGCTTCGCCTGATTGAGCGGATAGAGCTGCTCGACGCGGACGATCGCCACGTCGTCGCGGCCGGTTTTCTCTCGCCGCTCCTGCAGGTCGTAGAACACCTTGCCGGTGCAGAAGAGCACGCGCGTCACCTTCGGCCTTTTCTTGGGCTCGGCGACGAATCGCTTGTCGTCGATCACTTCCTGGAAGCCCTCTCGCGTGGTCAGCTCCGCGATCGTGCTCCGGCACGCCGGCAGACGCAGCAGACTCTTGGGCGTCATCAGCACCAGCGGCTTTCGGAACGGCCGATGCATCTGGCGACGCAGCACATGGAAATACTGCGCGGGCGTCGACGGGTAGCAGATCTGCATGTTGTTCTGGCCGCACAGCTTGAGGAATCGCTCGAGCCGCGCAGAGGAATGCTCCGGACCCTGCCCCTCGTAGCCGTGCGGGAGGAGCAGCGTCATGGCCGACCAGCGTTGCCATTTGAGTTCGGCGGAGGCGAGGAACTGGTCGATGACGACCTGAGCTCCGTTGGAGAAATCGCCGAACTGGGCCTCCCAGATCGCCAGGATGCGCGGCGAAGCCAGCGAGAAGCCGTACTCGAAGCCCATGCAGGCGTACTCGCTGAGCGGGCTGTCGTAAATGCAAAGTTTGCCTTGGCGCATGACGCCGTGCTCGTTGATCGTGCCGGCTTCTTGCTCGGTGCCCGGCACGCCCATCTCGTGGATGTGGTTCAGCGGCACATACCGCTCGGCCGTCTCGACGTCGCGCAGCACGGCGTGGCGCTGGCTGAACGTGCCGCGGCAGGAGTCCTGGCCCGTGAAACGGACGATGAAGCCCTCGCACAGCAACGCTCCGAGCGAGAGAGCTTCGGCGGTCGCCCAGTCGAACGGCTCGCCGTCGAGCACGGCCTTGGTGCGTTGCTGAAGCGTGCGGACGAGCTTGCGGTGCGGCTGGAACCCGTCGGGCCAGGTCGAAAGCGAGTTCGCGATTTCGCGGAGGTCTTCTTCGGGAACGCCGGTGTCCGTGTGTTCGAAGCTCCACTCGCCGGTGACGCCTTCCCACTGCCGGTGCCCGGGATCCGGCGTCGGATCGACCGGGGTGTTCCGGGCGGCGAGGAACGCGCGGTCGAGGTCTTCTTCGAGCTCGGAGCGGATTTGCTCGACGTCGGCCTCGTTGATGACCTCAGCGTCTTTGAGTCGGTGCGCGTATGACGTCGTGACCGAGGGCTTGCTCTTGATCTGTTTGTAGAGCAGCGGCTGGGTGAACATCGCTTCGTCGGTCTCGTTGTGCCCGTGCCGGCGGTAGCAGAGCAGGTCGATCACCACGTCCTTGTTGAACTGCATGCGGTAATCGAGCGCGAGTTGGGCGGCCTGCACCACCGCCTCGGGGTCCTCCCCGTTCACATGGAGGACGGGGGCTTCGATGATTTTGGCCATGTCGGTGGCGTAGCGGGACGAGCGGGCGTCGTCGACGCCGGTCGTGAAGCCGATGAGGTTGTTGACGACGACGTGGATCGACCCGCCGACCGTGTAGCCCGGGAGGTACGCGAGGTTGTAGGTTTCGGCGACGACGCCCTGACCGATGACCGCGGCGTCGCCGTGCATGACGAGCGGCACGACCCGATTGCGTGCGGAGTCGCCTTTGAGCCGCTGCTTGGCGCGGCAGCGTCCGAGGGCGACGGGGCCGACCGCCTCGAGATGCGATGGGTTCGAGGCCATCGCGAGCCAGACATGTTTGCCCGAGGGCAGGACGCGGTTGGACGAGAAGCCGCGGTGGTACTTCACGTCGCCGCCGCCCTCCTCGGCGTCCTCGGCCCACGCGTCTTCGAACTCCGTGAACACCTGCTCGTAGGTTTTGCCGAGCACGTTGATGAGGACGTTGAGGCGGCCGCGGTGCGACATCGCGAAGACGATTTCCTCGACGTCGTACGCGTCGCCCGCCCGCTCCACGACGCGGTCGAGCAGCGGGATGAGGCTCTCGCCGCCCTCGAGGCTGAAGCGTTTGACGCCCGGGTATCGCTTGCCGCAGAACTTTTCGAACATCTCTGCGCGGTGCAGCAGGTAGAGCACATGGGCTTTCTCGCCCCGCGAGAGTTGAGGAGAATTGCGCGTTGGTTCGACCCGGTTGTAGAACCAGTCTCGCTCACTGCGGGACGTGAGGTGGCCGACCTCGACGCCGAGCGTGCCGCAGTAGGTGGTGTCGAACTCTCGGATGATGTCCCGAAGCGGGAGTGCCTGCTCGGCGATCGTCGGCGCCGGGTAGGAGTCGTCGAGGTCGTTCTCGTCGAGTCCCCAGAACTCGGGCGTGAGTTCGAGCGGCATGTCGCGCTCGCGGCCGAACGGGTCGATCGCGGCGCAGAGGTGACCGAGTTCGCGGTACGCGTCGATAAGGTCGTGCTCGGCGACGGCGTGCCCGATGTCGTCGCCGACGACGAGATGCGGCTTCGACGGGCTCAAGCCTGCCGAGCCGTTCGGACTCGGCGGTGCGGCGGGGCCTTTCGCGACCGCGAGGTCGAAGCCTGCGAAGAACTGCTGGAGATCGGCGGAGACGGAGGCGGGCTCGCTTTTCCAGCGCGCGTATTGATCGTCGAGGTAGTCCGCGTTCCAGCCGTTGACGGAGGGACCAACCGGGGTTGGGGCCTTGCTCATAACCTGCTGGCCTTGCCGGGGCGGGACTGATCGCCCTCGCCCTCTCTATCTGCCCAGAAGAGGGGATAACGGCCGCGGTCCGGGGGCGAACGCCGCCCGCCGCGGCCCGGAACGTCTGACAGTTTACTTCGGTCGATTCGCCGCGGCGGGCGAGCAGCAGCCGGTTTTCGGACCCCCGCGGTGTTTTTTCTCTTCGCGCTCGTCCGATCGCGGCCGGCCCGCCCCGTCGGGACCGACGCTCGCCGGTGATTCGGCGGCCGACGAGCACGCCTGCCGGCCGCGTCTTCGTATGTCGAGACCGACCCGTCGTCGCCGAACGTGCATGCGGCTCGCGTCTGCGGTCGATACTCACAAGAGGAACGTGGCATACTCCGCATACGAAGGATCACGCTTTGCCGCAACACGACTTTGAGTACGACCTGGTGGTGATCGGCTCCGGACCGGCGGGGCAGCGCTGCGCGATCCAGGCGGCGAAGCTTGGTAAACGGGTCGCGATCGTCGAACGACGCGAGGTCGTCGGCGGTGTCGCAATCAACACCGGAACCATCCCCTCGAAGGCCCTCCGCGAAGCCATCCTCCACCTGACCGGGATTCAGCGACAGGACTTCCTCCGACAGAGCCCGCCGATCGCGAACCGTGAGGTGACGATCCAGGACCTGTCGTTCTGGTGCCAGCATGTGGTGCGGCATCAGACCGACGTGGTGGCCGATCAGCTTTCGCGGAACGACGTCGAGTTGATCCACGGATCGGGTCGGCTCGACGGGGCGCACGGCGTCGTGGTCACGAGAGGGGCGCAGGAGAGCCGACTGACGACGCGGTTCGTGTTCCTCGCGACGGGCACGACGCCCGTCCGCCCGGACACGATCCCCTTCGACAAGGAGCACGTCGTCGACGCGGACGGCCTGCTGACGCTGCCCCGGCTGCCGCGAACGTGCGTGGTCATCGGCGGCGGCGTGATCGGCAGCGAGTACGCCTCGATGATGCAGGCGCTCGGGGTGAAGGTCACGCTCATCGAAGGCCGCGACAAGCTGCTGGACTTTCTCGATCCGGAGATCCAGGAGGCGTTCCAGTATCACCTGCGGCAGAGCGATATGACCCTCCGCCTCGGCGAGAAAGCGACCCGGGTCGAACTCGTCGAAGCGCCGGACACCGCGAGGTCCGCGACCGGACAATTGGTTCAGACCACGCTCGAAAGCGACAAGGTGTTGCGGTCGGAGTGCCTGCTCTACGCCGTCGGTCGGCAGGCGGCGTCGGGGAAGCTCGGGCTGGACTCGGTCGGCGTGAGGACCGACCGCCGCGGACGCGTCCGCGTGAATCGGAACTATCAGGTGCTGCCCGACCCCGATATGGCGCCGCCGGGCGATCCGGAACTGACCGGCCGCCCGATCGGCGAACCGGACACGCCCCGCATCGAAGCCCCCGAAGAGACCGCGTCCATCTACGCGGGCGGCGATCTGGTGGGCTTCCCGGCCCTCGCGTCGACCGCGATGGAACAGGGACGCCTGGCGGCTTGCCATATGTTCGGGGTGACCACCAACTCCACGCCCGAACTGTTCCCTTTCGGCATCTACGCGATCCCCGAAATGTCGATCGTCGGTCACACCGAGCAGCAACTGACTCGAATGGACGTCCCTTTCGAGTCCGGCAAGGCCTACTACCGGGAGATCGCCCGCGGCGAGTTGCTGGGCGATCAACACGGCATGCTCAAGCTGCTGATTCACCAGGAAACGCGGCACGTGCTCGGCGTTCACATCATCGGCGCCGGGGCGACCGAACTGATCCACATCGGTCAGGCCGTCATGGCGCTCAACGGTACGGTCGATTATTTCGTCGAGACCGTCTTCAACTATCCGACGCTTGCCGAGTGCTACAAGGTGGCCGCGTTGAACAGCGTCAACAAGCTGCAGCACGTCTGATCCAATGCGCCAAGGTGTGAAGCGCGTGCCGCTCGGGCTCGTCGCCGCCGTCGCTCAGCCGGCGGGAGATGCGGAGCTTTTTTTGCTCTTCTTTTTGCGTCGGCGTCGACGGGATTCGGGCATCAAGCCGCGCATCGCTTCGAGCTTGCCGAAGCACAGCAGCACGTCCCCCTCTTCGACACGCTCGTCGGCTGCGGGATTGGGGATCGTCTTCTTTCCTCGCGCGATCGAAAGGACCAGCACGTCCCGCTCGCGGAGCTCGCTCTCCCGAAGCGTGTGGCCGGCGAGCGAGTGCCCCTTGACCATGGGCATCTCTACGACGCCGTAGCCGCGCGACGCTGAGATGCGATAGCGGAAGTCGAGGTCGGGAAACTTGATCCGCGACTCGAGATACTCGATTACGCGGTCGGCGACGTCGACGCCCGACGCTTTCTCGATCCCCTCCAGCCCGGGCGAAGAGTTCACCTCCATGACCTGCGGCCCCTCGGCCGATTCGAGCATGTCCACACCCGCGACGCGCAGACCCAACACATGCGCCGCACGGACGGCCGTCTCCCGGTACACCTCGTCGAGATCGACCGACTGGGCGACTCCGCCCCGGTGGACGTTGGACCTGAACTCCTGGCCCTGCGCCGTGCGTCGTATCGCGGCGACCACCTGGTCGCCCACCACAAACGCGCGGACGTCTTTGCCTTTGCTCTCGGCGACGAACTTCTGGACCAGCACGTTCTGTTTCGCGGAGTGAAGCGTTTCGATGATGGCTTCGGCGACCTTCTGAGTCTCGGCGAGAATGACGCCGACGCCTTGGGTGCCTTCGAGCAGCTTGATGATGACGGGCGCGCCTCCGACGCGCTGGATCGCGTCGAAGACGTCCTTACGGTCGCGGACGAAGGCCGTGGGCGGGATGCCGATGTCGTACCGCGAGAGCCGCTGGAGCGAGCGGAGCTTGTCCCGCGATTCGTTGATGGCGTTCGAGCCGTTGAGGCAGAACACGTTCATCTGCTCGAACTGGCGGACGACGGCGGTGCCGAAGTAGGTGACCGAGGCGCCGATGCGGGGGATGACCGCGTCGTAGAGCGCGGCGCGTTTGCCGCGGTAATACAGCTCCGGCGTGCCGTGCTCGAGCAAGAGTGAATAGCGGAGCGTATCCACGACGCGCACGGCGTGGCCTCGTTTCTCCGCCGCTTCGCGGAGGCGAACGGTGCTGTACGCCCGGGGGGCGCGGGACATGATGGCGAGTTTCATGGCGGTGGGCGTCCCTACGTGCTTGGGGCGTCGGTGGCTCGATGACCATCGCTGCGCGGGCGGGCGTCGGCCGCGTCACGCGAGCGTCTGCGGCGGGGTTTCTTCGGGGCCTTGGGCGGCCTCTCCGGACGCGTGGTCAGCAGGTAATCGCGTTCGGAATCGACCAGAAACGCCCCGCCGAGCGCTTCCCGTCCGAGCAGCATGCGGCAACGCATCGACTTGCGGCACACCAGCGAGATCTCGATGGGTCTGCGGACCCCGCCAACGTCCATCACCGCGTGGACCACGTAGCGCTTCTGCGTCTGACCGTTGGACGAGCGGATCGTCGTTTCTCTGCGAAGCCGAGCCTCGATGCGCTCGCTGAGCTTGGAGACCTTTCGATCGAGCGCGACGTGGAAGGCGACGCGGTCGTCTTCCAGTCGTTCGATGTCCACGACGTGGAGCGCCGAAAGACACGCGCCGGTGTCGATCTTGGCGAGCACGCCGGCCACGCCCCAATCGGGAAAGGCGACGCGTTCGCGCCAGCCGATGATCGGCAGGTCACGCGCCGGCTGGGGCTCGTCTGGACGAGATGTCGCTGCGTCGGTCGTTATCGGCACACCACATCATACGTCGACCGAAGCACGAGTCGCAGCGGCATAGCGGGAACGACCAACGTGACAGGCGACCACGACGCTCGCGAACGCGCTGGATCATCCCGTCGTCAGTCAGCCGGCACGCACCGACCCTCCGCCCACTGCTGGAGCGCCGCGATTTTCTCGGCGGCGGTGACGCTCAACGGCGGCGAAGAGCGGACGGATTCAACGATCATCTCGGTCGTGAGCTCGCCGTCACCGCTGGCGTGCGAATCGCTGTACGCCGCGTGCAGGGCCGAGACGATCGATTGTTCGATCTCCGCGGCGCTGAAGCCCTCGGACTCCTCAGCGAGACGGTCGAGATCGAACGTCTCCGGATCGCGCTCGCGCTTCCGCAAGTGAATGGCGTAAATCTCGCGGCGAACGTCCGCGCGCGGCAGGTCGACGAAGAAAATGTCGTCGAACCGGCCCTTGCGGAGCAGCTCGGGAGGGAGGGCGTCGATGTCGTTCGCCGTGGCGACAAGAAAGACGGGCGACGTGTGTTCCTGCATCCAGGTCAGCAGGGCGCCGAACATGCGTCGGCTGAGCCCGCCGTCGTTCGACGTGTTCGCGGCGGAGGCGAACGCCTTTTCGATCTCGTCGATCCAGAGCACGACGGGCGCCATCGCCTCGGCCTGCCGCAGCGCCGAGCGCAGCCGGCGTTCCGACTCGCCGATGTACTGGTTATAGAGGGCGCCGGCGTCCATGCGCAGCAGCGGACGATCCCACGCCGTGGCGATCGCCTTCGCGCACAGCGACTTCCCCGTTCCCTGCACGCCGAGCATCAGCACGCCGCGCGGCGGGGCGAGGCCGAACTTCGCGGCGTCGGCGGCGAAGGCCCGCTTGCGTTGGTCGAGCCACTTCTTGAGGTTGCGCATGCCGCCGATCTGCGAGAGGTCGGTCGGTTTATCGACGAAGTCGAGCGCGCCGCTCCCGGCGAAGAGCCGTCGTTTGGCTTTGAGCACCACGTCGATATCCGAGGGATCGAAGCGGTGATCGCCGGATACCGTCTCGACCACGACGCGCTCGGCCTGCCGACGCGTGAGCCCTTGAAGATTGCCGACCAACGCGTCGAGCTGCGACCGCGTGATCTCGACCTCGACCTTCGCGACCTCACGGTTGTATCGCGAGAGCGTCCGGCGGAGGATCTCCTCGAGTTCTTCCGCCTCGGGGAGGGGCACCTCGAACGCGGCGGCGCTCGACGCCAGCGACGACGGCAGCTCGCCGCCGTGGTCGATCAGGACGAGGTGGCCCGAGCACACGCTCATGGGCGGGCCGCCGGACGAGCCCATCGGAGCCGGACCGCGGGGCGGGGCGGCGTGGGGCGATTCGAATCGGTTGATCAGGTCTTTCGCCGCCCGCACCACCGTCGGCTCGCCCATGTGATCGAGCATGTCGAGCGCGATCAGCGCACAGCGGTCTTGGCGCTCGAGCAGGTGGCTCATTGCGGCGGCGGCGTTCATCGTGCCGTCCACCGACTCGGCGCCTTCGATTTCGGCTCGGCGAAGGCCGCTCACGGCAGACCATTGCCACAGCTCGTCGACCCGCGGCGAGACGGCCTGCTTGACGAGGTCCACAGCGTGGGCCTCTTCGGCCGTGACGATCGTCACGCAGGGGTGCCCCGCGTTGAACAGATTGTGCAGCGATTCCACCGGTCCCATGCGAAATGCTCCCATCTCCGGCGAAAGGACACGCCGGGGGAGCGACTATACGGAATCCGCGCGATTCGCTTTCGCCGAGCGCTGCGAGGCCGAATTTGAAGACAGCGGCGGGCGTCGGATCACTCCGCCGGGTCCGGCTGCACGTCCACGCCGGCGAGCTTCGGGGCGTCCTCCCGGCCGCGTTCGCGCATGTCGCGCCAAGCCTCGACGTCGTAGCTCGCGTAGACCGTGATGTCGCGCGTGAACAGGGGATCGGGGACCGCCGCATTCGCGAACGCCTGCTGCGGTGAGCGGAGTTCCGCTTCGCGGTAGAAGGCGGCGAAGTACTCGAAGCGCACGCGGCCGCGGCTGTCCGCCGCTCCGACCGGACGCTCGCACCAGCGGACGTAGGTGGCGCCGTGCGCCGCGGCGAGGTCGCGGAGATGGCCTTGCAGCGCGGCGTCCGATTCGTCGCTCGTCCGCGTACGCTCGAACTTCGATTGCCCGATCATCGTGTAGCCGTCGACGGACGGCCAGAACTGGAGTTGCTGCACGCTGTCGGCGGTACGGACGTTGACGGCGTCGGGAGCCGTGCGATGGACCGGATCGCGGTCGAAGTCGGCGTAGTTGCGGGCCCAGGGGCCGCCCTGCGAGCAGCCGACGAGCGCGAAAGCGCTCCCGCTCACGGCGGCGGAGAAGGCGAGACGGCGAGCGGCGGCGGCGTGGCGATGGAACTGGAGCATGATGAGAGCCTTCCGGAGGATCGCGGCGCCGAGGCGTTCGACGCAGCGAGGAGGATCGGCGCGTCGCCGCCGCGCGGCGAGCCCGAACCGGCCCCAGTTCGAGCGGGCGGTTTGCCCGACCGTTGCGAGCCGCGCCGCTTCACGCCGCCGGTCCGAATAGTGCGGTGGACTTGGCCGTCGGAAGACGAACGCACGTTCGGCGGGCGGTGACGCGATCCCAGGCGCGACCCGCCTTTCGACCGTCAGCGGCCGAATTGCCGCTCGAGCTCTTCGAGCGTGAGGCGGATTTGCGTCGGCCGGCCGTGGGGGCACGAGCCCGCGCGATCGGTCTCCGCACGCAGTTTGAGCAGCTCTTCGACCTCGGACGGCGAGAGCTTGTCGCCCGCTTTCACGGCGGCTTTGCAGGCCATCATGTCGAGCACTTCGTGCAGGGCTTCTTCGGAGTCCGGCGTGAAGCCCTCGTCGTCGGCCCGTTCGAGCAGCTCGCCTAGGAACGCGTCCGCCGCGATGCCGCGCTCGGCGAGGAAGGTCGGGAAGGCGTGGACCGCCACGGAGGTCTCGCCCATCGGGGAGGCGTCGATGCCGAGTGAAGCGAAGAGATCGGCGAATTCGTCCAGTGCGGCCAAACGGCGCGTCGTCGTTTCGATGATCGCCGGTACGAGCAGCCGCTGGCTTTCCAACGACCCCCGCTCCGACAATCGCTTTTTGAGCTTCTCGAACATGACCCGCTCGTGCAGGGCGTGCTGATCGATGATGACCAGCCCTCGCTCGTCCTGCGTGATCAGAAACGAGTTGTGGACGCGGAGGATGCTGTCGGCGGGAGACGCCGCGGGCAGCGCGTTCTGGCCCTCCGCGTCGCGGACGCGGGACGGACGAAGGTGTTCCGTCGAAAGCCCCTTCGCTTCGAGTTCGGCCCTGGCTCGTTCGATGAGGTCACGTTCGGCGGCGAGGCGAGCGCGCTCGGCGTCCAGTCGTTGCCGCTCGCCGCTGAAGATGTGGCGGAGGCGATCGAGGTCCGCTGCGATCCGGCTCCGCGTCGCCTCGTCGAGGTCGGCGTCGTCGAGCGGCGGGAAGGGATCGAACTCAGCCGGTTGGTCCGTGTGGCGACCGCCATGGGTCGAGACGCTCGCGTCGGCGTCGGCCGGATGCTGCGACGCCTCGGCGCCCGTCGCCGACGCCGCTGCGGCCCCGAAGCCGAGCGCTTGCGCCGGCGCCGGCGACGAAGCGGCGGCGCCGAAGCCCGCGGGCGACGGGAACCCGAGCCGCGGGGCGTCCCCCCCACCGCTGCCGTTCGGCGTCGGCTGGAGTTCGAAACGCCAGCCGCCTGTCGGGCCGGTGCGCGGCGTGAGGTCTTGGGAAAGCAGCGCTTCGCGCGCGGCCCGGTACACGACGCGGTGTACGAGCGATTGGTCGCGGAAACGCACCTCGGCTTTGGCCGGGTGGACGTTCACGTCGACGCCGTGCGGGCTCATCTCGATCATCAGCACGGCGAGCGGATGCTTACCCGGATCGACCAGCCCCCGGTACGCCTCGCGCAGGGCGTGCTGGATCGTCTTGTCGCGAATCGGTCGGCCGTTGAGGAAGACGTGCTGGCGTTTGGTGGTGGGACGGGCGAGGTCGGGCGAGCCGAGGCAGCCCCACAGCGCGAGGCCCCGTGCGTCGTCGAATCGGTCGGCGTGGCAGTCGATGAGTTGCTCGGCGAGTTCTCCGCCCAGCACGGCGAGCACACGCTCACGCGGCGACTGATCGGGTGGAACGTCGAGGAGCGTGCGGCCGTCCGAGAGGCACTCGAAACCGACGGCCGGGTGGGCCATCGCCATGTTGCGGACCATGTCGAGGCAGTGGCCGCGTTCGGTTTGGTCGGTCTTGAGGAACTTACGGCGCGCCGGCGTGTTGAAGAAGAGGTTGCGGACCGTGACGCGGGTGCCGATGGGGCCGGAGGCCGGCTTGACGGGTTCCGCCTCGCCGCCCGCGACAGAGAGCAGCGCGGCGTGCGCGGCCCCGCGGCGCCGAGATCGGATCTCGAGTCGCGCGACCGAGGCGATGGAGGCGACCGCCTCGCCGCGGAAGCCCATCGTCGCGATCGCGTCGAGGTCCGTGGTGGCGGTGATCTTCGACGTCGCATGCGGTTGAACGGCAAGACCGAGTTCATCGTCCGGGATGCCGACGCCGTCGTCGGTAACGCGGACGAGTTCGACGCCGCCGCGTTCAAGCTCGACGACGATGCGGCTCGCCCCGGCGTCGAGGGCGTTATCGATCAGTTCCTTGACCACCGAGGCGGGCCGCTCGACGACTTCCCCGGCAGCGATCTGGTTGACCACCAGCGGATCGAGCGCACGGATCGGGCGGTCGCTCGGCTTGTTGCGGGCGAGACGGTCATCGCGAGAATCGAGGTTGGCTCCAGCCGCGTCCGTGGCCATGCCGCCAGTGTACGGGCGGTGATCGGCGGTTCGGCGCTTGCGTCAGGCTGTCCCGGACCGAACCGCCGCGTGGCGAGCGCCGCCCTCGTCAGGTAGCTTTTCGGGGTGACCAAACGCGATACGACCAAACCAGCGGCGGACGACGGCGGCGACGGCGGCCCCGACCTCGAAGCCATCTCGAAGCTGAGCTACGAGGCGGCGATCGAACGCCTCGAAGAACTGATCGACCGGATCGAATCCGGCGAGATCGGCCTCGAAGCCTCCGTCGCCGCGTATGAAGAGGGCATGGCCCTCAAGGCACACTGCGAGTCGATCCAGGACCGAGCCGAGCAGCGGGTGCGCGAACTCGACCGCGGCCGCGACGGCGGTTCGAGCGATGTGGGCGGGTCGGACGATGAAAGCTGAGCGTGCGACCGCGCCGAACCGTTCGACGGCGCCTGGGCGCATCGTCATCCGGCGGGCGCAACGGAGCGAGGCGGGACGGACGAGCCGTCGATCGGAGCCGAAGTGGCGCGACACGAGTTGATCTATCTGGCGGCGGCGTTGAACGGCTTGCTGTTCGTCACCGCGCTCGGCGCGATCGTGGGCAGCTTCCTGAACGTGCTGGTCTACCGCCTACCGCGTGGGCTCAACGTCGTGCGCCCCGCGTCCGCGTGCCCGGCGTGCGACACGAAGCTGAGTTGGCGCGACAACGTGCCGATCGTCGGCTGGCTGCTGCTTCGCGGCCGGTGCCGATATTGCAAGACGCCGATCAGCGCGGAATACCCCCTTGTCGAACTGGCGGTCGCCCTGCTGTTCGGCGCGACGTTCGCCCTCTGGTTCATGAACCCGATCGGCACTGAGTGGCTCGGCTATACGGAGGCGGTGCGCGAGACGTGGGCCCCCGAGTGGACGAACAACGGCGGCCGAAGCATGTTCAGCGCCGTCTGGCCCGTCTACGCGGTCATGCTCACGCTGGTGGCCTCGCTGGTCGCGATCACGCTGATCGACGCGAAGACCTTCACGATCCCGCTGGAGATCGTATGGTTGATGGTGGCGGCGGCGTTCATTGGCCACGTCGGCAACGCCGCGTGGATCGAGTACGCGGGCGCCGGTTCGATGCGTTGGTCGCCCCACGCCTGGGCGATCCCGGTTGCCGAGGGCCCGTGGCTGGGGGCCGGACTTTTGGGCATGGCGGGCGTCGCGGTCAGCATCGCGCTGCTCCACTTTGGCGCCTTGCCGCGAAGCTTCGCCGACTACGACGCTTGGGAAAAGCAAGCGCTGGCCGCCCGCGGTGACGTCCCGACCCACGCGGACACCGACATCGATCCGGGAGCCGACACCGTCGGCGTGGGTCGGTTGCTGATCCGGACGCTGTTCCTGACCGGCCCGGCGCTGGCGTTGATGTTCCTCGGCTTCACGCTCGGCTCGGCGTCGGGCTTCGCGATCGAGGGCATGGCGATCGGCACGGCCGTCGGTCTCGCAGCCGGCGTCGTGCTGCGGAATTTGGCGGTGCGCGGCGAGGAGTCGGAGGCCGAACAAGCCGGCGCTGCGACGGCCGGCGAGCCCGACACCGCGGCGATGTGGGTGCAGTACCCCCACGCCCGGCGTGAGATGGCGAAAGAAGCCTTGTTCTGCTTGCCCATTCTCGTGCTGGCGACGCTCGGGTTCTGGCTGGCCTCGCCCGCCGCTCCGCTGGGCGAGGCGTTCGCCGTCGTCCGCGACGCCGAGAGCGGCCTCGTTCAGGCGGCTCCGGCGCTCTGGCTGCGCGTCCTCGGCGGCGTCTGCCTCGGCTACCTCATCGGCGGCGGCGTGGTCTGGGCGGTCCGCATCCTCGGCTCGATCGCCTTCGGCAAAGAAGCCATGGGCCTCGGCGACGTTCACCTCATGGCCGGTGTCGGCGCCTGCGTCGGCTGGATTGATCCAACCATCGCCTTCTTCGTGGCGCCGTTTTTCGGCATCCTCTGGGCGATCGGCAGCGTGTTCCTCTCCAAACTCTTCCGCCGCGAGGGCATGGCCCTGCCCTACGGCCCGCATCTCGCGGCCGCGACGCTGCTCTTGCTGTACGCCAAGCCGGTGGTCGAGCGGGGGCTGACGCTGATGTGGGCGACGCCGATCGACCTGCCCTGAGTCGGCGAGCACGAATCCTGGCTCGGTCGCCGGCGGGGCGGACCCGGTCGCGCGACGTTCCCCCGGTCTTCGCAGGCAGCCGCTGCGTTATGGGTCGTCGATGTGCTATCTTCCATCCCGGCGAAGGCGCGGCCAGGGACGGCGCCGGGTCGGACCGCCTTGGGCGTCGACCGCAGAACGACCCAAACGGGAGCATCGCACGATGGGAACGGCTTTCGGACGATCGGCGCGGCGTGGGGCCGCTTTGGCCTTGGTGCTCGCGGCGGCGGGGCTCAGCGTCGGCTGCGCCAGCGGCGACGGCGCCGAGATGGAGGCGCTCCGCCTCGAGAACGAAGAGCTCCGCATGTCGCGCGACGAACTCGCCGCCGCGCTCGACGAGTGCGACGCCCGTGTCGCCGCGGTCTCGAACGAGCGCGACCGGCTCGAATCGCAGGTCAACCAACTCCGCAGCGAGTTGGCTCAAGCTCGCGCGATGGTCTCCGAACGTCCGACCACCACGGGCTTCGAGGGCACCAGCGCCACCGTCTACGGCCGGCCCGGTGAACTCGTCGTCGAAATGGCCGGCGACATCCTTTTCTCGTCGGGCAAAGCCGAACTACGCGAGCAGGCGAAGCGTGAACTCGACCGGATCGCACGCACGATCCAACAGCGCTACCCCGACAACCTCATCCGCATCGCGGGCCACACCGACAGCGACCCGATCCGTAAGTCGGGTTGGAAAACCAACGAACGCCTCGGCGCCGAGCGAGCGCTCTCAGTCGAGGAGTATCTCTCCACCCGTGGGCTCAGCAAAGACCGCATGTACGTCGCCAGCTACGGACCGGCCGAACCTCGCAGCAGCAAGAAAGACTCTCGCCGAGTCGAGATCGTCATCTTGGCGCCAGACGCCTCCTGAGGCGGATGGTGCGCACGTCAAAGCCGCCCGAGCGATGCGATACGGCCGACGAGGGCCGCCGCGATGCTCGGGACGACGACCCCGGCCGACCTGCTTCTCGCTCCGGGCTCACTCTGCTTTCGCCGATCGAAAGCGTGCCGGGCGTCGGCCCGAGACGCGGCGCGGCCTTTCGCGCTCTGGGCGTCGCGAGCGTCGCCCATCTCATCGACCACATCCCCTTTCGGCACGAACGCGAGGAGGCCGAGGGCGAGATCGCCGCGCTACCACTCGGCTCGGTCGGCACGGCGAGAGGAACCGTCTCCGCCGCGCGAGCCGTCCGCAGCGGCCGCAAGCGATTCGAAGCCGTGCTGATTGACGACTCCGGCCGACTCGACCTCGTCTGGTTCAATCAGCCCTACCTCGCCGGACGCATCGTGCCCGGCATGACGCTCCGCGTGCAGGGCAAAGCGCAGAAGTTCGGGCCCGGCGGCTCGGGTCGCCAGATGGTCAATCCGCGCTGGGAACCGCTGCCCGACGAACCCGGCGGAGACGTCGAAGCCAAGGCGAGCCGCGTGCGACCGGTCTACCCCGCCAGCGAAGCGTTGACCAGCGGGCAGATCGACGCGGTGATCGGCGGCTGCCTCGACGCGGTCCTCCCCCTTCTCGAGGACCATCTCCCGCCGGACTTTCGCCGCAGCCGTGAACTGCCCTCGCTCCGAGACGCGTATCGGATGTTGCACCGCCCCGAGCACGACGACGAACCAGCCGAGGCCCGGCGGCGGCTGGCGTTCGACGAACTGCTGATGGTGCAACTCGCCGTATCGCAGCGGCGGGCTCGTCTGCGAGCGTCGTCGCACGCGCCCCGACTGCGGTGGGACGAGCGCATCGACGCACGCATTCGCGGTCGCCTCCCGTTCGATCTCACCGAAGGCCAGGAAGCGGTCGTACGCGATCTCGTGGCCGACCTGACGCGCGACGAACCCGCCAATCGACTGATCCAGGGCGACGTCGGCAGCGGCAAAACCGCCGTGGCTCTCTTTGCGATGCTGATGGCGGTCGCGAGCGGGAAGCAGGCCGCCCTGCTCGCTCCGACCGAGGTGCTCGCCGAGCAGCATCTGGGCGTCATATCCGGCGTCCTCGCCGGCGCCGACGTGCGCGTCGAACTGCTCACCGGCTCGATGCCGCCGGCCGATCGGGACGCCGTCGCCGCCCGCGTGCGGCAGGGCGACGCCGACCTGGTGATCGGCACCCACGCGCTGCTCTCGGGCGGGGTCTCGTTCGCAGACCTCGCCGTCGCCGTGGTCGACGAACAGCACCGCTTCGGCGTCCACCAACGGGCGGCCCTGCGGACCAAGGCCGGCAGGGAGGGTGGCGTCCCCCACACGCTGGTCATGACCGCGACGCCCATCCCACGGACGCTCGCGATGACGGTGTTCGGCGATCTGGACGTGAGCGTGCTGAGGGGTCGCCCCGGCGTCCGCGTTGACGTCGCGACCGACTGGATCGAGCCGCGCGCCGCCGACGCGGCGTGGACGGCGATCCGCGACGCCGCGAGCCGCGACGAGCGATCCTTCGTCGTGTTTCCCGCGATCGCCGAGGGTGACGCCGAGGCGCTACGGAGCGTCGAGTGGGCGATGAACGCCCTCGCCGAACCCACAGCGGGTCCGCTGCGGGGCCTGCGCCTGGAGGCGATGCACGGTCGCCTCTCTAAGGCCGAGCGGGACCAGACGATGCGTCGCTTCCGCTCCGGCGAAGCCGAGGTGCTGATCAGTACGACCGTCATCGAAGTCGGCGTGGACGTGCCCGAGGCGACGCTCATGGTGATCGACCACGCCGAGCGGTTCGGCCTGGCTCAACTGCACCAATTGCGAGGCCGAGTCGGCCGGGGGGAGAAACCAGGCCGGTGCATCCTGATCGGAGAAGCGTCGACGGAAGAGGCCGCGGCGCGGCTTCGCGCGGTGCGTGACACCGCCGACGGATTCGCGCTCGCGGAGGCCGACCTTGCGCTCCGCGGGCCGGGCGAGGTGGCCGGCTCTCAGCAATCGGGCCTGCTCGGGTTCCGGCACGCGACGTTCCCCCGAGACACGGATCTGTTGGAAATGGCCCGTCGCGACGCACAAGATTGGGTCGCCCGCTCGCCCGAACTCGCCCGCGACGAGGAGCGGCTTCTCCGCAGCCGACTCCGCAAGCGGGTCGGCAGCGGCGGCGAGGTCGCGGACGTGGGCTGAACCGCCTCCGGCACCGAGTGTGCATAACACGGCGGCTGATGTGTGTCTGAGGCCACAAACTGACTCGTGATTGAGGCGCCGACCGATCCAACGCCACGACTTAGTGTTCGCCGCTCCGAACACGCTCGATGTTGTTGCCGCACTCGGCTCTTCTGCCTTAGCGTGCCGCTTTCGTCGTGAGTCCGGAGGAGAAGAGTCCAGATGTCGAGCGCGTCACACGAAGGATCGCCGTTGCACGAACGGCTGCTCGCCGCGGTCGGCGATCGAACGTACCGAGCGATCGCCTCCGAAACCGGGCACAATCCCGAGACCGCGCGCCGTTACATGCAGGGACACGCGCCCAGCGCCGAGTTCCTCTCGCGAATCTGCGAAGCCTATGACATCAACGCGCACTGGCTGATGACCGGTGTCGGCCCGATGCGGCAGTCCGAGTCCGCCGTCCATGTACTCCGCGAGGCGACACCAAGCGAGTTGCTCTCGGCCGTTGCTGATACCCTTGAGCGGTTGTTGGAACGCGTAGACCGACTCGAAATTTTCGTGCAAACCCTCGAAACGCGGCTGCGGGCGACCGGTGAGCACGCCAGAGACGGGAGCGGAGCGAACAAGCGTGAGCAAGAAGCCGCTAAGGACAGCCCCAAAGCCGCCCGAGAACGCGCGAGACGAGTCGCCGCAGCTGCTTCCCAACGATCATCTTCGGATGCTCAGTGAACTGCTCAAGTCCGGCGGCGTCGAACTCGCTAGACGGTGGATCGCCGCGCTCATGCTCGCGCCCGAGGACGAACGCGAGACCATCGTCAGCGAGGTCGAACGTCGAATGGCTCGGGAATACCGCTCCGGCGCCGGTCGCTCCCCCGCCGACGACGACTCCCTCGGCCCCAGCGGGCTCGAGCGTGTTCCCCTCCACCCGCGCCGCGAACTCCGCGAACTCGCCGCCGCCGTCAAAGCCGTGGAAGCCGACGACCGTTCGGCTTCTCCCATCGGCCGAGCGGAACGCAAACGCGTGAACAAAGACGCCTCGCCCCCGCCGGCAAAGCCGAAGCGCGGCGAAGGGCGGGAATCGAACCCGAACGCGCCGGCCCGCAAGAACCCGACTAAGAAAGCTGGAAAGAGCGGCGCCGCGTCGAGACGCGCGCAGCGAACCGATCGCGGGAATCGCAAAGCGGCGACCGACGAATCGACCACCGACGCCGCGACGCGCAGGCCGGGCGGACGCGCCCGCAGCCGCAAGAAGCCCTGAGCCCGATGGTGCGCGGTCAGTGCGTGGGCGGGGCCGGCCCCCGACGGCGTTTGGGCCTACGCGGGCCGCTACACTTGGATCATGGACCTTCAGCCGCTTCAGCCTCGCAATCACAACTCCGGCGCCGACATCGAGGTCGTCGAACCTCTTTGCGCCGTGTTTCGACGCCACCTCAAAAAACTCGGGCAGAAGTACACCCCCGAGAGGGCTCAGATACTCGACGTCCTCCTTCGCATGGACGACATCTTCGAGGCGGATCGACTATTGGATGAGATGAGGCGGCGCGGCTACCGCGTCTCCAAAGCCACGATCTATCGAACGATCAAATTGCTCCAGGAAGCCGGCATCATTCAACAGGTGCTCCTCGACGCCGAGCAAGCCCACTATCAACTCGTATACGGTCGACGACCGCGCGACCTGCTCATCCGCGTCGACACCAACGAAGTTCAGGCGATCGACGTCCCGGAACTCGCCGAAATCCGCGATCGAGTCTGTCGCGAACTCGGACTCCGACCGGAAGGCCACCGCTTCCAAGTCTTCGCGGTCCACCCCGACCACCAGCCCGAGTTGGACAACAGCACCGATTCGCCCGACGACGATGTCGCAGACGACGTACGCGGCTGATCCCGTGGGTCGTTCAGCCCGCCGTCCGCATCCTCAACACCACCAGTGAGCGGGGGTCGCGCCGATCCGGGCCCACCAGGATGTACGGCCAGTCCGGATCGCTCGTCAGCCGGACGACGAAGCTCTCGCTCAGCACCGGAGCGGGCTCCGACGCGACGAGCGTTCGGCCCTCGCCCTCGCCGACCCGCAGGCCCTGATAGACGAGACCCTCCGACGTCGTCACGAAGAGCCCCCAAATCAGTCGCCCACGCGAGCCCCGCTCGACGTGCCACGCCGCCGCCGACGACTCCTCGGCCAACAGCGTCGCCGCCCCCGTGAACGAATCGAACACCGCCATCCGCCGCCGCTGCGGATGAAAGAACACGAAACCGGGCGGCGTCACGCCCTCGACGCCGTTCATGCTCGCCGGCAGCGGGGTTTGCAACGCCGCGAACGCTTGGTACGCCACGCTCGGATCGCTCGAATTTCCGATCGGCGCCCGCGCCAACGTGACGCTCCGAAGCGCCGGCGACGCCGCGTCCCGAAGACTCAATGCGACCAGCGTTGAACCGACCGCCCCGTCGTCCCGCTGCGCCACCGCGTACACGACGTCCGGTCGCGCAGCCGCCGTCGGAAGCATCAAACGCACCCCCGCTTCACGACGCACCTGTCCGCCGGGTGCTGCTAATCCTGCCGTAGCTTCAGCAAGCGACCGCTCGCTCCACACCGCCCGTGCGACCGGCGCCTCCGAACCCGGCGGCTCCGGCATCAGCGTCCCGTGCGCCGCGACGAGCCCCTCACCCGACGAAGACACCGGCCTCCTTTTCCCGGACAACCACGAAACCCGCTCCACGACCCGCTCGCCCGTCGGCGTCACGCGCTCGATCAGAAATCCCGCATCGTCCGCCGACCGGCCCAGCAGCGATCCCGCAGGAACCGCTTCCGCGAGCGCCAATCGCCGCGGCGGCGACGCCGTCACGTCGTACGCCGCGATTGTCGACCTCGGCTCGATCGTTTGACCCGACCCCGCGAGCAGCGTCGGCCACTGCGGCGCCTCGCCCGTCTGCGTCGCTGCGTACCTGCCGTCCGGCGAGAACAGCGGCAACTGCTGACCATCGAACCGAATCGAGCCCACCGTCTTGACACCGACGACGACGCGGGCGTTCCGTGTCACAGCCGAATCGACGGGACGCGCGACCGGTCCGTCGATCGACGGTCGTCCATCCGCGCTCCGCCTCGCGTCGTCTCGACCGCGCGGCTCTTCGACCGTTACGCACCCCAATGAGGCGATCGTTACGAGCGACAGCACGACCGTCGCCAGCCCGACGACAACCGATCGCGGGATCATGGCCCCTCGCGATCCGGCGAAGACCCCGCCTCGTCCACGCTTCGATCCAGCGTCCGACGCAGCACGTCCAATCGCTCGCGGAACGGCTCGTTCAGAGCGTCAAGGTCTTGCGGACCGCTCACTACCCGCGGCGTGATGAACGCCACGAGCTCCGTGTTCGTGACGCGCTCCTCGACCGAGGTAAACAACGCGCCGAGCAGCGGGATGTCGCCCAGCAGCGGCACCTTCCGTTTCACGTCCGATTCCTCCGAACGCAGAATGCCGGAAATCACGACCGTCTGCCCGTCGTTCACGATGAGCTGCGTCGTCGTCTCCCGCCGATCGATGATCACGAAATCGTCGGCCGCCTGACCCGGACCGATCGACGACAACTCGAGATTCACCCGAAGGTCCACGTTCCCGTCCGTCGTGATCCGGGGCCGCGCCGCCAAACGAATGCCCACCGCGCGATACGTACGCGTTGTGTTCCGTGTGCCGGTGTCGGTCAACTGCACGTCCTCCACGATCGGCACGTCCTGCCCGTCGAAGAACTCCGCCTCTTGGTTGTCCGACGTGAAAATCCGCGGCTCGGACAGAATGTTCAACGAGTTGTTCAGGTCCAGCGCCTGCAAAACGAAATTCAGATCGATCGACGCGTCCAGCACCGACGTGTCGAACAGGTTGCCCAGCACGTCGTTCTCCTGCGCCGTCGTGTTCGTCCCCACCGCGAACGCGTTGTCCGTGTTGTCGAGCACGAACGGCTCCGAGCCCCATCGCAGCCCAAGCGATAACGCATCCTCGAGCGCGACCTCCGCGATCACCGCCGTGATCAGCACTTGTCGCCCGGGCTGATCCAAGTCCTCGATCAGATTCACCACGCTCGTCATGTACTCCGGCGGTGAAAGCACCATCACCGCGTTCTGCCTCCACACCGGCACGATCCGCAGTTTCCCCACCAGATTCGACGAGCCCCGCGTATCTTCGGGAGGCCTCGCCCGCTGCCACCAGAAGGTGATCAACTCGGTCGCCTGCTCCGTGTCCGTTTCCTGCTGCTGTTCGTCGGCGGCGAACGGCGACGCGTTGGACGACAGTTGCTGCAACCCCCGCTCCTGCCGCGGAATCTGCGCGAGCGTTCCCTCTTCCGACAGCAACGCGTTCAGTTGTTCCGCAAGCTCCTCCGCGTCGGCGTGCTTCAACGGGACCACCCGCGGCAGGCCCACCGTCTGCGGACGGTCCACCTGCTCGATGATCGCGTCGATCACCGAAAGATTGTCAGGCGACTTCGCCACCACCACCAGCCGGCCCGCTTCGGGCAGCGCCTGAAACGTGAACTGCCCCGCGAGCCTCCCGGCGCCCTGCGCTTCGTCCGGCGCGCCGCCCTGTTGCCCCTGCCCGCCGCCGCCGGTCGTCCCCCCGCCCGAGCCGAACAGACCCTCGAGCAGCGACGCGATCCGCACCGGGTCCGTGTGTTCGAGGTCGTAAATCCGGGGCACCACCGCCTCTTCCGGCAGCGGCTGATCCCACACTTCGCCCACCAGCGAAGCCACCTGCTCGAGAACGTCCGGCTCGGCAAGCACCGTGACGCTGTTCTGCTGCGTATTCGCCGTCACGCGGATATTCGCGCTCGTCGACGCCGCGTCGTCGTCGTCCCCGCCGCCTCCTCGACCGCGGAAGAACCGCTGCATCGCTTGCCGGTTCGCTCCCGCGTCGCCGTCCTCGCTTTCGAAAAGCTCCCGGATGTTCTCAGCGATCTGCTCCGCGTCCGCGAAGCGCAACTTGAACGTCCGCGAACGCAGCGACGCCGCGCTCGGCTGGTCCAGCGCTTCGATCAACCGCTCCATCCGTTGCAGCAGCGAGATGTTGCCCCGCACCACCACCTGGTTCGACATCGGGTCGAACGCGATCCGTGCGAAATCCGGCACCGCCTCTTCGAGCACCTCTTCGAGGTTGTCCGCCGCCTGATGCTCCAGCCGATACACCTTCTCCGCGATCGAACCGAAGTCCGTCCGACCCAGCGTCGATTCCTCGGGACCCAGCACCGGCACGTCCTGACGATCGATCTCCGCGATGTCGCGCAAAATGATCAGTTCGTCCGTCTCCACCACGCCGATGCCCTCCTGCTGCAACGCGAAGAACACCAGGTCCACGGCGTACGACTGCGGGATCGGCCGATCGTTGATGATCGTGATCCGCCGCGACATGATCTCGCTGCGCGGCAGCACCACCTTCCCCGTCGCCTCCACGATGAACGGGATCATCCGCTCCACCGTCACGTTGTCGAACGCCAGCGTCGTCATCTCCTCGTTGGAGACGCGACGACCGTTGTCCGCCATGCTGCGCTCGCCCTCGGCTTGCAGCGCGAGAGCCGCCGGTCCGCACGACAACATCGCGATCACGGAGAACCACGCCAGCACGCCGCCCCGACGCACGAAGCGGAGAGCGGGCGCACAAACTCGGTTGTCTACAACATCATGCATCGGCGTCGTTCTCTCGATTCGGGTCGTCTGATTCGTCGGCCGAACCGCCTTCCGCGGCGGCCTCCTCCCCCTCCTTCGACTCGTCGCCTTCGAATACCGCGCCCCCGCGCGGCGGATTCGACATCAGGCGTTCGGTCGTGTTCTCCCAAAAGTCCACTTCAAACTCCACGCCGCGCCAACGCAGGGTCGCCGACCACGGCGGACGCGTCGAAACCACTTCCACCGTGTCGTCCTCCGCGCCTACTCGGCGGCGACGCTCGTCGTCGAACCACACCGTGTCGCCCATCATCGCCACGATGTCCGGCCCCCCGTACCGACTGGGCGGCGGCGGCGGACCCGGCGGCGGCGGAGGAGGAGCGGGCGGCGCCGGCGGCGGGGGCGGCGGAGGAGGCGGCGGCGGAGGAGGCGGGGGCGGCGGCGGTACGAAAAACATCGACCGTCCGTCCAGCCGAGCCGCGTCCCGCTCAAGCCCGGACGAATGCTGCGCGATCAGCTTCTCGCGGTCCGCCCGAATCTCCGCCGCGTTCGGCTCCGGGCCCACGATCGCCGGCGCCACCGACGTCGCGTTCCAAACCACCACCACCGTCGTCAGCGTCACCGCACCCAGCGACACCCAACCCGCCGCGCCCAGCGACTCCACACCCTCCGGCCCACCCGAGCCGCTTTCCCGTTCACGCCCGCTCATCGGCCCGCCTCCCACACCCACGTCTCCGCGTCCAGCGTCACGCTGAGCGTCTGCGCGTTCCGATCCGTCACTCGCGCGTTCAAGGCGTTCACGCCGAACACGATCGGCGATCCCTCCAGCGAACGAACCACCGCCGTCATCGTCTCCGGAGACGCTTGAAACGTGAACGTGCACACCAGCCGATCGACCCGCTTCGGCGCGAACAGCCGCTCGGCCGCCGCCGAACGCAGCCGCGTCGTCTTGAACGACGTCGACCACCCCTGCGGGATGCGATGCGCCTCGACGAGCGACGAAACCAGGTCAGCCAGTTCCGCTTCTCGCTCCGTCGCCGAGCCGACCCAATCCACCGGCCCGTGCCGCTCGATGCCGCGGTCGAGACGATCCCCGCCGGCACGCCGCTGCCGAAGCACCCGCTCGTACTCGGCGATGTCCGCAGCCGCAGCGTCCGCCCGCTCGCCGTACTCCGACGCCATCACGGCGCCGGTGTCCCACACCAGAAACGACGCGAGCGCGACCACCGCCCACACCACCCACCGGCTCGCACGAGAAAGCGACTTGTAACGTTCGATCAACGCACCCATCCGTTCAATCTCCCGCCGCTTCCCGCGCTCGCTGGCGCAGCCGCTCCGCTTCGTCTTCCAATCTCGCCTTCGTCTCCTCGTCGAGATCGCTGCGCTCCCGCGCGATCCGCTTCCGATCCAAACTCGCGCGGAGCGCCTCGATCCTCCCCATCTCGCCGATCTCCGCGTCCGTCAGCGCGTCGGGCACCGGTTCCGGCGCCGCCTCCTCCTGCTGCGCTCGGCTGCCGCCCTCGAACACCTGACGACGCGATTCAGCACGCGTTTCGTCGTCGGCCAGCCGCACCTCTTCTTGGCCCGACTCCTCGACCGATCGCGCCACGCTCTCGTCCCGCTCGGGGCGCCGGCTCGAGCCCGCGGGCGTGCTCCGGCGCCGAGCGTCCGCCGTCGCGCCGCCGCCGTTCGCGTCCCCGTCCCCGTCGGCGTCGACCACGCGGACGCCGTCGCCCTCAATGTCCCCGTCGTCGCTCTCGTCGGCGACCGTCGCCCCGCTTTCCGCGTCCTCGGCTTCGCGACGCTCCGCCGCTTCCGCTCGACGAAGCGCCGCCTCCGCCTCGATCGCCGCCGCGATCTCCTCATCCGTCACCACCCCGTAGATGAACTCCGCCGCCGGATTCGACGCATAATCCCGCACGCCGCGAGCCGCGGCGAACGGACGAGACACCCGACCGATCACCTCGAACTCGATCGGCGCGCCCGCCTGCGCCGGCGACGACACACGCTCGATGCTGATCCCGTCGAACACCGTCGTTTCATCCAGCTTCCGTGTGAACGCCGCCACCAAGTCCCGGTCCTGCGTCCGCCCCGTGAGCCGGAAGCCTTCGTCAAGCTCGACCGACAGCCGCTCGACCAGCGCGATTTCCTCGACGCTCTCCGCCGGCAGCGACGCCGCGAGATCGGCCAGCACCTTCGTCATCGGCGCGCGCGTCTCGTCCAGCACCGCATAGAACTCCCGACGCTCGTCGATCGACGGCCCCTCGCCCCGGCTCGACCCCGCGACCAGCCCCAGTTCCGCTTCGTATCGCTCGGCTCGCTGCGTCAACGCGTTCATCCGCGCCCACGCGGCGATCGCGGGCACGAAGCTCACGAGCACCAACGCCAGCGCCGCGAGCGCCACCGCATTTCGCGGCTCGGACAGCGGCGCCGCCACCCGCACCAGCGGC
>Ga0207419_1000064_pt1 | contig 78199 bp, 86 predicted proteins | sample ElkSloMetagenome_4_FD_184723 | JGI IMG/M metagenome (GOLD analysis project Ga0207419, IMG submission 184723) | Hot spring microbial communities from Elkhorn Slough, Monterey Bay, USA - MD2A (version 2) | ecosystem: Environmental > Aquatic > Marine > Intertidal zone > Estuary: Microbial mat ...
GAGCCGGTGCGGCTGTTCGGGGTAATGCGCGGCGAAGACGCGGCGGGCATTGTCGTCGAATACCGGCTGCACGCTCGGTTCGAAGCGGCGATAGGGTGCGTTCATTCGGACCTCCCGGGGCGGATTATGCGGCGGCGATTTTCCCATCGCATCAGCGCACCATAAAGCGCTCTGCGCGGGCGACCTGCGATCGCGATGTTGTGGCTTGCCAGCGTGCGCTTCTCGCGCCACAGCCGCTCGATCATGGAATGGCCCTCGGCCGCGCAGCTGTCGGCCCATTCGATCCCGGGCCGTTCCATCAGGGCAAGGTTTTCGAGCTGCAGCAGCAGGCCGGGCGAAAAGCGCGCGAAGCGTTCATCGAAGGCAGTCTTGAAGCTGAACGCGGCGGGCGGGCAAAGGAAATTGGCGAGCATCGCGACCGGCGCTCCGTCGAGCCTCAGCGCGAGCCGTTCGAGCCGCCCGGCCGCAGCCGCGCCCGCCAGCGTTTCGGCGAAGAAGCCGGTCGTATCGGCATGGCTGGCGAGTGCCGAGCCGGCTTCGCCCTTCCACCCCGACGCTTCGAGCGCGAGGAATTCGCGGGTCCAGTGCGCGATGCGCTCGTCGCCTTCGCAGCGCTCGAAGGTGAGGTCGCCCAGTTCGGCGAGGCGCGCATGCTGGCGGCGCAGCTCCTTGCGTTTCTTGGCGGTCATCGAGATTTCGAGATAGGCCGCCGGGCCGACATCCGAGGCGAGCATGGCGCGACTTTCGCGCCGCGCGAGCGTGCGTGCACGGCCCTGTTCGGCCAGCACCTCCTCCAGGGCTTCGCCGACCGGACCGCGTTCGGGCATCATCGGCACTTGCAGGAACAGCGCGCGCCGTGCCGAACGGTCGAAATGGGCGAAGAGCGCGCGCCAGAACGCATGCTCGAACCCGCGCGCGACGAGCGGCGTGCCGCAGAACGCATTGGCGTGGAGCCAGCCGGTCGCATGGGCCACAGGATAGCCGTAAGAACGTTGCGCCCGGACCACCGGGTAGAGCCCGCACAGCCTTTCGCCGATGAAGAAGGCCTTGATCGTCGCCCGGCCCGCCTTGCCCCAGCGGGCAAAGCCGGGCAGCAGGAACCACGGTTCGAGAAAGGGATTGGGCTCGGCCGCCTCGCGCGCGAGCATTTCCCACCTTGCGCGAAAGGACGGCTCGCCCAGCGCCGCTGGATCGATGATCGCGATGCGGGCAGGGGGGCGATCGGCGGCGGGCGCGAGCGTCTGCGCGGTCGCGGCCCCGCGCTCCCATGCCAGCCGTGGCGAATGCGCCATGTCCATCGCGTGATACCCGTCCCGTTTGCCACGTGCAGCGACAACCGCCGCATCGACAGCGCATCATGCCACGAGGCGGCCCGGCGCGCGCGGGCCGAGATGGGTATTGTCCGCGAAAGGGACATTAGCGCGAGGGTAAGCTTAACCTCGCGCTAAACGCGGACCCAGCCGAACGCTGCGCCCGGCGGGGTCTGCCGTGCCTTCGCCCGGTCGCTCACTGCGCTCCGGCCAGCGCGGCGAGCAGGAGCAGGGCGACGATGTTGGTAATCTTGATCATCGGGTTCACCGCGGGACCCGCCGTGTCCTTGTAGGGATCGCCCACCGTGTCGCCTGTCACCGCGGCCTTGTGGGCTTCGGAGCCCTTGCCGCCGTGATGGCCGTCCTCGATGTATTTCTTGGCATTGTCCCACGCCCCGCCGCCTGCGGTCATGGAGAGCGCGACGAACAGCCCGCCCACGATCACGCCGAGCAGCAGCGCGCCCAGGGCGGCAAAGCCGTTCTCCTGCCCCGCAAGCGCCGTGATCACGAAATAGACCACGATCGGCGCAAGCACCGGTAGCAGCGAGGGCAGGATCATCTCCTTGATCGCGGCCTTCGTGACGAGATCGACCGTCCGGGCATAGTCGGGGCGGCTGGTCCCCGCCATGATCCCCGGATCACCCGCGAACTGTTCGCGCACGTCGGTGACGACGTCTCCGGCAGCGCGGCCGACCGCGGTCATCCCCATCGCGCCGAACAGATAGGGCAGCAGCGCGCCCAGCAGCAGGCCGACGATGACGTAGGGGTTCTCGAGGCTGAAATCGACGTCCGCATCGGGAAAGAACTCGCCCAGATCCGCGGTGTAGGCCGCGAACAGGACGAGCGCTGCAAGCCCGGCGGAGCCGATCGCATAGCCTTTCGTCACGGCTTTGGTCGTGTTGCCAACCGCATCGAGGAGGTCGGTCTTCTCGCGCACGCTGTCATCGAGCCCCGCCATCTCGGCGATGCCACCGGCATTGTCGGTGACAGGACCATAGGCATCGAGCGCCACGACCATCCCGGCCAGCGCCAGCATCGCGGTCGCGCCATAGGCAAGGCCGATCAGCCCGGCGAGCTGGTAGGCCCCGATGATCGCCGCGATGATCGCGAGCGTCGGCAGCGCGGTCGATTCGAGGCTGATCGCAAGGCCCTGGATCACGTTGGTGCCGTGGCCGGTTTCCGACGCCTTGGCGATCGAGCGGACCGGGCGATAGGCGGTGCCGGTGTAATATTCGGTGATCCAGATGATGATGCCCGTCAGAGCCAGGCCGATGAGCGCGCACCCGAACAGGGCGGTCCCGGTAAACTCGACCATCGGCGCTTCGCCCAGCGCAGCGGTTTCGCCGGCGGCCAGCGTCTGCGGGTTGAGCACCGTGCCCATGTCGATCCCGACGCCGCCCAGCGCATATTGCGTGACCAGCCAGATCAGCGGCACGGCGAGCACGGCTGTGACGATAAAGCCCTTGTACATGGCCCCCATCACGTTGGTCCCGCCGCCGAGCCTCACGAAATAGGTCCCGATGATCGAGGTGACTATGCACGCGCCCCCGATCAGCAGCGGCAATGCCATCAGCGGCAGCAGCAGGTCGCCGATATCGGGCAGCAGCAGCGCGGTCAGCACCATGGTCGCGCCGACCGTGACCACGTAGGTCTCGAACAGGTCGGCGGCCATCCCGGCGCAGTCTCCGACATTGTCGCCGACATTGTCCGCGATCACGGCGGGGTTGCGCGGGTCATCCTCGGGGATGCCCGCTTCGACCTTGCCGACAAGGTCCGCGCCGACATCGGCCGCCTTGGTGAAGATCCCGCCGCCCAGCCGCGCGAAGATCGAGATCAACGAGGCTCCGAAAGCGAGGCCCACCAGCCCGTCGATCACCGTCCGGTCATTGGGCGCAAGGCCGACGGGGCCGATCAGCACGGCAAAGAACACCGCGATGGCAAGCAGCGCTAGGCCCGCGACGAGCATGCCCGTGACGGCACCCGCGCGAAAGGCGAGGGTGAGGCCCTCCTGCAAGCCGGTGCTCGCCGCCTGCGCCGTGCGGACATTGGCGCGCACCGAGATGTTCATGCCGATATAGCCGGCGACGCCCGACAGGACCGCGCCGATGAGAAATCCGATCGCGGGCACGATCCCCAGAAACGCCCCCACCAGCACCGCGACCACCACGCCGACGATGCCGATCGTCGTGTATTGTCGGTTGAGATAGGCCTGCGCGCCCTCCTGGATCGCGCCGGCGATTTCCTGCATTTTCGCATTGCCCGGGCTCGCGCCGAGCACCTGGCGGCTGGTGACGAAGCCGTAGACCACGGCGAGCAATCCCAGCCCTATCGATATGTAGACAAGCTCCACGATCAATCCCCTCTCCTGACGTAGGAAACGCCCCGGTTCATGCCGGAGTCCATGAGGGAATGGCTGCCCCCGTCCTTCCCTGGTCCTACCACGCGCAGCGGGGGCTGCGAGGGGTCAGTCTATGGCACGCAGGAAACGTGGCAAGCCCTTAACCGTCGCCAGCCCCGGCAAGTCGGGGGATTTCATGCTGTGGGAACGCGAGCGCCGTCGCCGCAGACGCGTCAGCCGTGCTGGTAGCCGAGCGCGTCCGGGTCGGTGAAGCTCGACGCGCCGAGCATCAGCGGCGCCTCGCCCGCTTCCTCGATGCAGCCGATGCGAACCGCGTCGACCGGCAGTTCAGCGTCCCAGCTTGCGGTGAAGAGCAATTCGTAATCGTCGCCCCAGCGCATGCAGTCGTCGAGCCTGTCGGGCGCGGCCACGGGCACGAGTTGCGGATCGATCACGACGGTGACATCGCTTGCCTCTGCCATGCGGTAGGCATCGAGCAGCAGGCCGTCCGAAATGTCCATCATCGCCCCGGCGACGGGCGCGAGCGCGATACCTTCGGCAAGGCGCGGGCGGGGGCGATTGAACGCGTCGAGATGGTTCTTGTCGCCCTCGAAACCGAGCATGGCGCGCCCCAGCGAACCGGTGACGAACAGCGCCTCGCCCGCGGTCGCATTGGTACGCGAAGGGACCGGGCGGCAGGTCGCGCGCCCGATCGCGGTGATGGAAAAGGTGCTCGCCCCCGTGGTCGCGATCGTGTCCCCGCCAAGCAGCGGCACGTCGAATTCGGTCAGCGCATCGGCGAGGCCGGCAAGGAAACGCTTGTCCTCGTCGCCGCCAAGCGCATAGCCCAGCAGCACGCCGACCGGTTCGGCCCCCTTGCTCGCAATGTCCGACAGGTTGAGCGCGACGAGCTTCCACGCGACATCCGCAAGGTCGGCGCTGGGCCGCCAATGGGTGTCCTCGGCCATCGAATCCATGTTGATGACCAGCACCTCGTCGCCGATCTCGATCAGGGCGCAATCGTCGCGCAGGCCCTGCGCCCCTGGATGCAGCGGAAGGCTGCGAAGCGCGGTGACAAAATCCAGCTCGTTCATGATTGCGACCCCATCCCAATGCAATCCTCTCGGAACGGGACCATAAACCGTATGGAAAAGGAGGGGAAGGCGTAAGCGTGCAAGTGCCGGATCGAGGCATGCAAGTGCAGGGAAACTAACCGCGCACCTCGCGGGCGAGGGCGTCGAGGATACCGTTCACGAATTTCGCCTCCCGGTCGTCGAAAAACGCTTTTGCAACATCGACATATTCGTTGATCGCCGCCCCTGCCGGCACGTCCGTGCGGGCGATCAGTTCATAGGCTCCCGCGCGCAGGACCTGAAGCATGGTCTTGTCGAGCCGGGCGAGCGTCCACCCGCTTGCCAGGCGCGCGCTCAACGCCTCATCGATCTCGGCCCGGCGCGCATCGACTCCGCGCACGATGTCGTCGAAAAAGGCGACCTCCGCATCGGCATAGACCGCATCGCCATGCTCGTCGTCGTCCACCGTGCGGCCGAGCCGGTGCTGGTGGAATTCGTCGAGCAGGCGGGGGAGAGGGGTCTTTTCCATCTGCTGCTGGTAAAGCGCCTGCACGGCGGCAAGGCGGGCGCTGGAGCGCGCCTGCGAACGGGGGTTCCGGGTGGTCATTTGCGCCTCAATTCGACCGAGCGGGCATGAGCGGGCAGCCCTTCGGCATGGGCAAGGGTCGCGGCCGCCGGGCCGATTCGAGCGAAGGCGGCCTCGTTCACCTCGAGAAAGCTGGTGCGCTTCATGAAGTCGAGCACCGAAAGCCCGCTCGAGAAACGCGCGCGGCGTCCGGTGGGAAGGACGTGGTTCGGCCCGCCGACATAATCGCCGATCGCCTCGGGCGTCATCCGACCGAGAAAGACGCTGCCCGCATGACGGATTTCGCGCAGCATGCTTTCGGGTTCGGCAATGGCGAGTTCGACATGTTCCGCCGCCAGCCGGTCGGCGAGCGGCGGGGCTTCGCGCGCGAGGTCCTCGACCACGATGATGACGCCGTTCGTCTCCCAGCTTTCGCGCGCGACCGCCTCGGTCGAAAGCTGGCTGGTCTGCACGGTGACGCAGTCGTCCACAAGCGCGGCGAAACCGGCATCGTCGGTGATGAGGATGGATTGCGAGGTCGGATCGTGTTCGGCCTGTGACAGCAGGTCGGCGGCGATCCAGTCGGGATCGTTGTCCTTGTCGGCGATGACGAGGATTTCGGAAGGCCCCGCGACCATGTCGATCCCGACGACGCCGTAAAGCTGGCGCTTGGCCTCCGCGACATAGGCGTTGCCGGGGCCGGTGATGACATCGACCGCGCCGATCCTGCCCGTGCCATAGGCGAAGGCGCCGACAGCCTGCGCGCCGCCGACGCGCCAGATTTCGTCCACGCCCGCGACATGGGCGGCGGCAAGGACGAGGTCGTTGGTCTTGCCGCGCGGTGTAGGGGTGCAGATCGCGAGCCGTTCAACCCCTGCGACCTTGGCCGGTATCGCGTTCATCAGCAGCGAGGAGGGATAGGCCGCTCGTCCGCCCGGCACATACAGCCCGGCCGCATCCACCGCCCGCCAGATCGCACCCAGCCGCACGCCGGCATCGTCGGTGTAGTCGCGGTCCTCGGGCAGCTGCGCCGCGTGATAGGCCCGGATGCGCGCCGCGGCGAGGTCGAGCGCCTCGCGCAGCTCCGCATCGAGCGCCTTGTAAGCCGCTTCGCAGGCTTCGGGCGCGATCGTCCAGTCGCTGTCCGTCACGATGTCGTGATGGTCGAAACGCGCGGTGTATTCGACCAGCGCTTCGTCCCCGCGGCTCTTCACGGCCGAAAGGATCGAGCTGACGCTTGCCGCGACGTCATCGGTGGATTCGCGCCGATCGGCCACGATCCGGGCAAAGCGCGCCTCGAAATCGGGGGCGAGTGTCGAAAGCATCTGCATCAGGCTGCGACCTCCGCGTTCCTGCGCGCTTCGGCTTCCTTGCGGAAGGCGGCGACCAGTTCGGCGACGCGCGGGTCGGTCTTCAAAGCGGCGCGATTGACGATGAGACGCGCGGAAATGTCGAGGATCCGGCTGGTTTCGACCAGCCCGTTCTGCTTGAGCGTGCGCCCGGTCGAGACGAGATCGACGATCCGCCGGGCAAGGCCCAGTGAAGGCGCAAGCTCCATCGCGCCATTGAGCTTGACGCATTCGGCCTGCACGCCCGCGGCCTCGAAATGGCGGCGGGTGAGGTTCGGGTACTTGGTCGCGACGCGCAGGTGGCTCGCGCCATTATCGACGCCTTCGTCCTCGGCCAGCCTCGCGACCGACAGGCGGCAATGGCCGATATTGAGATCGACCGGCGCGTAGAGGTCGTCATAATCGAATTCCTCGACCACGTCCGAGCCGACGATCCCTGCCTGCGCCGCGCCATGGGCGACAAACGTCGCGACATCGAACGCGCGCACGCGGATAAGGCCGATATCGGCGCGCTGCGTGGCAAACGAGAGCGAGCGGTTCGCGGGATCGTGAAAGCCATCCTCCGGCACGATCCCGGCGCGCGCCATCACGGGCAGCGCCTCGTCGAGGATGCGCCCCTTGGGCACGGCGAAAGTCAGTCGGCTTGTCATGGAGCCGCGCATCTAGGCACTCGGCCGGGAAAGGGCAATAACGCTTGGGCCGGGTGCGGGACCGCGGGCGCACCCGGCTAGCTGGCGAGGAATTCCTCCATCGCCCGGTTGACCGCGTCCGGCGCCTCCCACGGCACGAAATGCCCGCAATCGGGAACCCGCACGATCGTTAGCGGCTCGACGATCTCCTCCAGCCCATCGAGATTCTCCGGGGGCAGGGCAAGGTCATCGAGCGCCCATATGACGAGCGTCGGGATGGTCAGTCTGGGCAGGTCGGGCGCGGTGTAGCCTTCGGGCACTTCGTAGGGCGCGTCCATTTCCGGCACGTCGATGGGCGAGGCGCGGTAATAGTTGAGCATCCCGAACGCCGCGTCGCGGTTCTGCCAGTCGCGCAGAAGCGCGTCGCGTTCTTCCGCCTCCATCGCGTCGGGGCGGTCCCACTTGACCTCCTTCAGCAGCAGGCCGGTCAGCCCGTGCTCCTTGACCAGCGGATCGTTGGCGGAATCGCGAAAGCCGCGGATATACTGGCTCGCCTCGCGCTGCTGCAGGTTGGTGTAGAGCAGGCGCTGAAAGATCTGCGGGTGCGGGGCGTTGGCGATCACCGCGCGTTCGACCCGCATGTGCTGCCCTCCCAATGCCACGCCCCACGCAATCGCGCCGCCCCAGTCGTGGCCGACAATGGTGAATTTCGCGATGCCCAGCGCGTCCGCGAGCAGGAAGACGTCGCCGATCAGCTTGTCGGGCGTATAGGCCTCGACCTCCTGCGGCTTGGAGGAGCCGCGATAGCCGCGCTGGTCTGGAGCGATGCAGCGGAAGCGGTCCGAGAAATGCCGGATCTGGTGGCGCCACGTGCGGTGGCTTTCGGGAAAGCCGTGAAGGAAGATCAGCACGGGGGCCTCGGTCGGCCCCTCGTCGACTATGTCGAGGTGAAGCCCGTTCGGAAGTTCAACCCGTTTCTGCTCCATTTCAGCCCTCCGCCTCCATTTTCTCCATGTATCCGTTCGCCACCATCGCCGCGACCTGGTCGAACAGGGCATCGGGCGTGCGGCGCATTTCGCCCATGCCCGCTTCCATGCCCTGCGCGACGATGATCTCTCGCGTGCCTTTCGCGATTTCATCGAGCATGGTCTTCGCCGCGTCCGGGGCGGGAATGCCCTCGTCGATCGCCCGGTCGCTGCGCCCGCGCTTCGATCCGTCGGCGACCAGCGCGTTCTTCGCGACATCGGTCGCGACCGAGCCGGGGTAGATCACGTGAACGCTTACGCCGGTCTGCGACAATTCTGCGCGCAGCGCATCGGCATAGCCTGCAAGTCCGAACTTGACCGCGCAATAGGCGGTCCGCATCGGCACGCCGACCTTGCCTGCGATGGAGGAGACGAAGGCGAGCGCGCCCGACCCTCTTTCGGTCATGTGTCCGATCAGGCCTTGCGAAAAGGCGATCTGCGCGGTCAGGTCGATGTCGATGATGTCGCGATAGACCTGCATCGAGGTCTTGAGCGCGCGGCTCCTTTGCGAAACGCCCGCATTGGCGAAGGCGAGGTCGACGCCGCCCTTCCAGCCGATGGCCTTCGCGATCGCATCGGCCAGAGCCGCCTGGTCGCGCACGTCGAAGGGCAGGACAAGCGCGCTCCCGCAATCCGCTGCGACCGCGTCCAGCCGCGCCTCGTCCCGGCCCGACAGCACGACATTCGCGCCGCGTCCCGCAAGGTCGCGCGCGAGAGCCGCGCCGATCCCCGAAGACGCGCCCGTGATCCAGGCGGTCCTGCCCGCATAGTCCATGAAATCCCTCCCGAAAGCTCTCGTCTTACGGATAGCTGACGGTCTTGGGCCGGTCAGGCAAGGGGATAAATTCCGCCTCGTCGCCAGGAACCCTGGGGAAGCGGCCTTCGCGCCAGTCCTGTTTCGCCTGTTCGATCCGCTCGCGGCTGGAAGAGACGAAATTCCAGAACACGTGGCGCTGGCTCGCGAAGGCCTCGCCGCCCAACAGCATCACCCGCGCGCCGGTGTCGCTGGCGAGTCGCATCGCCTTGCCCGGAGCAAGCACGGCGAGTTCGTAAGGATTGAGCGCGATGCCGTCGATGGTGGCCGCGCCCTCGACCAGCATGAGCGCACGCTCGTCCGCCTCGGCATCGATCGGCAGCGAACCGCCCGCGCCCAGCACGATCTCGGCATAGATCGTCGCCGCATGGGTCGTGGTCGGGGCCTTCGCGCCCCAAAGCTCGCCCATGACGACACAGGCGCGCGCATTGCCGTCCTCGATCCACGGCAGGTCGGTCTGCGCCTCGAAGGCGGGGTCGATTTCCTCGGCGCCGTCGGGAAGCGCGAGCCAGGTCTGCATCCCGAACAGCTTCGGGTTGGTCGCGAGTTCCGCCTTCGGGCTGCGCTCCGAATGGACGATCCCGCGCCCGGCGGTCATCAGGTTGACCTGTCCCGGGCGGATCGTCGCAAAGGTGCCGAGGCTGTCGCGGTGATCGATCGCGCCCTCGAACAGCCATGTGACCGTCGCGAGATTGATGTGCGGATGCGGGCGGACCGCCATGCCTTCGCCCCCGGTGAGATCCGCGGGGCCGAATTCGTCGACGAAGATGAAGGGGCCGACCATGGTGCGCTCTCGTGCCGGGAGCGCGCGGCGGACCTCGAACTGGCCGAGGTCGTGGGTGACGGGGGTAATCGTCTGGGTGATGGTCATGCCGCGTGCTCCTCGATCAGGCTGCGCAGCGTCTCGGGGTAGAGCGCCTCATGCCAGTCGTCCAATTCGTCGAGCGCGAACCAGCGGTGCTCGTTCATCCACGCCTGCTCAAGCGCGGTGTGGCGCGAGGTGTCGATGGCCGCCTCGGAGACGCGCACGATGAAATAGCGCTCGTCCGCCCGGACCGGCTCGCCTTCGGGGGTGACGAATTCGGGCGTGGTGCGCGCGACCTGTTCGCCGGGATCGGCGGTTATGCCCGTTTCCTCGAACAACTCGCGCCGCGCGGCGTCCTCGAACCGCTCGCCCGGTTCGCATTCGCCGCCCGCGGTGACCCAGAAGGGCGCGCGGCCCGGAATGTCGTAGCGGAACATGAGGACAAGCGGACCGGGCGCCAGCACGATCAGCCGGGCCGAGCGGCGCAGGCGTTTTTCGGGCGATGTCTTGCTCACGCTGCTGTCCGTTCTCGACGGACGGAAAGGACTAGTCGGACCGCCAGCATCACGAGGCCGAGGCCGAACAACGCGATGCCCAAGGTCTGCCACCATGCAGGGAGGTAGTCCTCGAGGCTTGTCGGAAGGCTGTGCTCCCCGGTCGCAGGCACGAATTCTTCCATCCATTCGCCGCGCCAATGGCACAGGCGGTAATGGTCGAGCGCGGATTTCGAGAGCCGCGATCCCTCTCCGATGATGCAAGTCTCTCCTGGCCGAGCGATGCTGAGCATATCCGCGAGGTTCCACTCGTCGTGCGCAATCCTTCGACGTTCCGGTCCGAGCCAGGCCAGCGCCGCTGGATAGACCTTATCTTCGAGCTCCGCCGCCTGCGGGAACCGCCCAGTCTCCTTCCGAACCGCCTCCGCCTCCGCGCCGAGCACCCTAAAATCCGCGAGGATCGCGCGGCTGTTATCGAGCGAAGAGCGATAGGTGGCGAGGTCGTTGAGGCTCCAGATCGCCCACAGCACCAGTAGCCCGGCAAGGCCCAGCACCATCCCGCCGAACAGCCTGAAGAAAGCGCTCACTTCGTCATTCACGCCGTCGGCGCGCTCGCCTGGATCGCGACGGCGTGGACCCGTTCGCCGACGATGTCGCCCAGCGCCGCGATCACCGCGCGCTGGCGGGCGAGGCGGTTCATGTCGGCGAAGGCAGGGGCTTCGATGACAATGGTGAAATGCGATTCGCCCGAGCCGTCGTCGCCCGAATGGCCCGCGTGTTTCGCGCTGTCGTTGACGATTTCCAGCCGCGTCGGCGAGAACTCCTCGCGCAGCTTCGCCTCCATCTCCTGCGCAACCGATCCGCTCATCCGTTCACCTCTTTGCAACTGTCGACGACTTGGAATCTGGCGCATCCGACGCCATTCTCAACCCCTTATGTCTTCCACCCGATTCCATGGCCGCCACGAAGGGACGCGGCGCACCTGCGAAGCCCCCGGATGCGAGGAGGCGGGCGAATTCCGCGCTCCCGGCCACCGGTCGAGCAGCTTCGACGGACCCGGAGAATGGCGCTGGTTCTGCCTCCAGCACGTGCGGGAATTCAACGCCGGGTACGACTGGTTCGAAGGCATGAGCGCGGAGGAAATCTACGCCGCGCAGTCGCCGGCAAGCGGCTGGCGCACCGAAAGCCCGACCTTCGGCGTGCGAGCAGGCGTCGACGGAATGCCGCGCTGGGCCGATTACGACGATCCGCTCGATGCGATATCGGCGCGCGCCGGAGGCATCAGGAGCCGCGCGGAGCGGACCGCGAAGATGGCGATGGACGGGCGTTTCTCGAAGGAGGAGGCCGCGGCGCTCGAAACGATGGGCCTTGGCTCCGACACCGACAAGCGGCGGCTGCGGCGGCGCTATTCCGAACTGGTGCGGCGCTATCACCCCGACCGCAATGGCGGGGATCGGACCCATGAAAAGCGGCTGGGGCGCGTGGTGGAGGCCTATCAGGTGCTGCGGAAAAGCTCCGCGATCGGCTAGCGCGCCGCCTCGATCAGCCTTGCATCAATGGAGTTGGCCTGGGCATAGGCGGGCCGCTGGATGACCCGCTCGACATAGGCCCTGAATGAAGGCCTTTCAGGGATCGAGCCGAAGCGCAGGCCCCAGACGAACTGGCTGCCGACATAGGTGTCGGCCATGGTAAAGCGCGCGCCTGCGGCGAAATCATGCGCCGAAAGCCAGCCGTCCAGCGCATCGAGTGTGCGTTCGAGCGTGCCGAAACCCGCCGTCGTGTCCTTTCCCTCGGGCAGTTCCCAGCCCATCATCCGCGCCATGATCGCCTGTTCGAGCGGGCCTGACGCGAAGAACAGCCAGCGGTAATAGGCCGCGCGTTCATGCGTGTCGGGAAGCAGGCCCGCACCCGGATGCGTTTCAGCGAGGTAATGGTTGATCGCCGCACACTCCGTCACCGTGTGGTCGTGGCCCCCGCTGTCGTCGGCGTGATGGTGGACCAGCGCCGGGACCTTTCCCATCGGGTTGATGTCGGCGTAGTTCGCGGGCTTGCTGTCCCAGTCGAACACGACGTGATCGTAGTCTGCCCCCGCCTCGTGCAGCGCCCAGCGCGATATCTGCCCCCGGCTCATCGCCACGGTGTAGAAGGTGAATTCGGCCATCTGTCTCTCTCCCCGGGGGACGGCTTTCAGGTCTGGCGAAAGGCCCAGCGCAGCGTTCGCCCCACGCCCCACGTCGCCGCGCGCGCGGGCAGCGCGGTAAGGACGGGGCGCTGGATCCGCAGCATCGAACGCGCCCAGTCTGGCACCATCGCCACCGCCTCGGCCGCGACCACGGCCTGGAGCGCCTGCGGCGTGCCTTCGGGCCTGGATGTGAGAACGAGCTGGGCGACCTCGCGCGCTTCGGGCGACGTTTTCAAATCGGCGCGCAATTCGCGAAAGATCGCCTCGGCCTCGCGTCGGCTTTCGGGCACGGGATCGGCGCCCAGGGCGCGCGCGATGATCGCGAACTGGCGATAATATTCGTCCTGTTCGGCATAGGGCATGTCGGGCCGGACATGGCGCAGATACCCGGCAAGAAAGCTCTGCGCCTCGACCACGTGGACCCAGGCGAGCGTGCGCGGATCGGCGGCGGTATAGGGTTCGCCCCCGGGCAGCGTCCCGCCGACCTTCGCGTGGATGCGGTTGACGCGGTCGATCGCCTTCATCGCCTCGTCGCGGTGGCCGAAGGTCGTCACGGCGATGAAGCGCGCGGTGCGGCGCAGGCGGCCGTGCATGTCGGCGCGGAAATTGGAATGGTCGAGCACGCCCTGCAGCGCCGCCGGGTGCAGCATCTGCAACAAAAGCCCCCGGATACCCCCGGTCATCATGCCCACGATATCGGCATGCACCAAGCGGATCGGCGTGTCGCGCGCGAACAGCGCCTCGTCGGAGGGCGGAACGGGCTGCTGGCCGGTCTCGTTGAAGAGATCGCGCACCTGCCCGACAAGGCGCAGGCGCAGGGTTTCGAGCGGGTCCGCCATGCGTGTCAAAGTAATGCGTGCCGGCGCGATTTGCGAGCATCTTCGCCGCCGTCGCCGCGCACTTGCAAATTTAGCAGGGCCGAGCGGCTTGCAGCTTTAGCCGAGGCCCTTTAACCGGGCCTTGCGATGAACAGCCATTCCTCAGAAGAATTCGCCGGCAAGGACGCCATGCCCTCCCAGCCCGACACGACCATCGACGTGAAGGACACGTTCGGCATCGATGTCGACTGGCAGGTCCCCGCCTTCTCCGCCAATGACGAACATGTGCCCGAGCTCGACAGGGATTACGTGTTCGATCCCGACACGACGCTCGCGATCCTCGCAGGCTTCGCGCACAATCGGCGGGTGATGGTCCAGGGCTATCACGGAACGGGCAAATCGACCCATATCGAACAGGTCGCAGCGCGCCTCAACTGGCCGAGCGTGCGCGTGAACCTCGACGCGCATATCAGCCGCATCGACCTTGTCGGGCGCGACGCGATCGTGCTCAAGGACGGGCTGCAGGTGACCGAGTTCAAGGAAGGCATTCTTCCGTGGGCGCTGCAGCACCCGGTCGCGCTGACCTTCGACGAATACGACGCGGGGCGCCCGGACGTGATGTTCGTGATCCAGCGCGTGCTCGAATTCGATGGCCGCCTCACCCTGCTCGACCAGAACCGCGTGATCACGCCGAACAAGTGGTTCCGCCTGTTCGCGACGACCAACACGGTCGGTCTCGGCGACACCAGCGGGCTCTATCACGGCACGCAGGCGATCAACCAGGCGCAGATGGACCGCTGGAACATCGTGGTGGCGCTCAATTACCTCCCCGCCGAAACCGAACAGGCGATCGTCAAGTCGAAGACGCCGGACACCGAAGACAAGGTCATCGCCGACATGATCAAGGTCGCCGAACTGACCCGGCAGGGCTTCATGAACGGCGACATCTCGACCGTGATGAGCCCGCGCACCGTCATCACCTGGGCGCAGAACGCGGCGATCTTCAAATCGGTCGGCTTCGCATTCCGCCTCAGCTTCCTCAACAAGTGCGACGAGGCCGAGCGGATGCTGGTGAGCGAATATTACCAGCGCGTCTTCAACGAGGACCTGCCCGAAGGCGCGGCGATGGGGACGGTGACAGTAGGCCAGTGACTGGAGGCCAGTGATTGGCGCACACCGATCGGCGGGCGCTGATCGGTTCCTGCGATCCTTCTTGCCGGGCGCCGTATTAGCCTGTTAATACAGTTCGCATGGGCCTCTTCGAGCGATTCCGCAGGAGCGCGCGCGCGGATTCGCGCGGGAGCGCTGATTCCGACGCTCCCGGCTATTTCCCACTCTACGAATCGCAGCGCCCGCTCGATGACGAGGATGCGCCCCCGCGCGCCGCTCCCGCCCCCGATTACGCCAAGTGGGACGAAAGTCTCGCCCGGCTCGACGATGCGGTCGAAATCGAGGAACGCCGCCGCCTAAGGTGGTGGCAGCGCCAATACTGGCGCTCCCGCGGCAAGCTGTGGTGGACGGTGCGGGGCATTGCCGCCGCGCTGCTCGCCTTCTTCGCGCTGATCGGCTGGCTCGCCGTCACTGCGCCGCTTTCGAAAAGCCTCGAGCCCATCGCCGCCCCGCAGGTCACGCTGCTCGCCAGCGACGGGACGCCGATCGCGCGTTCCGGGGCGATGGTGGCGGAGCCGGTCGAGATCGCCAACCTTCCGCCGCACGTTCCGCAGGCCTTCATGGCGATCGAGGACCGGCGGTTCTATTCGCATTGGGGGATCGACCCGCGCGGTATCGCGCGCGCCGCATGGACCGGGCGGGGCGGTGGCTCGACCATCACCCAGCAGTTGGCCAAGTTCACCTTCCTCACGCCCGAACAGACCCTGACCCGCAAGGCCCGCGAGGCGATGATCGCGTTGTGGCTGGAGGCGTGGCTGACCAAGGACGAGATCCTCGAACGCTACCTGTCGAACGCCTATTTCGGCGAAAACCAGTACGGGCTTCGCGCGGCTTCCTTGCACTATTTCTACCGCCAGCCCGAAAATCTCCTGCCGCACCAGGCCGCGATGCTGGCCGGGCTGCTCCAGGCGCCATCCGCCTACGCGCCGACCCGGCATTACGACCGGGCGAAGGCGCGCATGGATCTCGTCGTCGCGGCGATGGTGGAGGAGGGGTATCTCACGCCTGGAGAGGCCGCGGCGCTGCCCGCGCCCCGGCTCGACGTCCGCACGCGCAACGATCTTCCCACCGGCACCTATTTCGCTGACTGGGCGCTTCCCATCGCGCGCGAGGGGATGGAGGCGAGCTATTCGAGGCAGGTGCTCACGACCACGCTCGATTCGCGCCTGCAGGCGCTGGCGAGCCGGGTGGTGGCGCGCGCGCCTTTGGGGACTGCGCAGGTCGCGCTGGTCGCGATGCGGCCCACGGGAGAGGTGGTGGCGATGGTCGGCGGCAGGGATTACGCGACCTCGCCCTTCAACCGGGCGACGCAGGCCCGCCGCCAGCCGGGATCGACCTTCAAGCTGTTCGTCTATCTCGCGGCGCTCGACGCCGGGTGGGAGCCGGAGGACACGATAGCCAACGCGCCGTTCGAAAGCGGGTCCTACCAGCCGAAAAACGCGCGCGAGAACTATTCGGACACGATCACGCTCGAACAGGCGCTCGCTTCGTCGAGCAATGTCGCCGCCGTGCGGCTGATGAACGAGGTCGGTTCAAAGCGGGTGATCCGCATGGCGCGCGATCTGGGCGTCGCCTCCGCCATGCCCGAAGGCGATCCGAGCCTCGCGCTCGGCACCTCGACCATGACGCTGATCGAGCTCACCACCGCCTATGCGGGCGTCGCGGGCAATGCGTTTCCGGTCACTCCACGCGCATTCGAGCGCGAGGAGAAGGGCTGGTTCGACTGGCTGACCACGCGCGAGGACAGCCTTTCGAGCCGCCACCACGAGGCGATCGAACGGATGCTGCGCGCGGCCGTCAATCGCGGCACGGGGCGCGCGGCGATGCTGCCGGTCGCCAATTACGGCAAGACCGGGACGACGCAGGATTACCGCGACGCGCTGTTCGTCGGCTATGCCGGGGAGGGCCAGAACCGGCTGGTGGTGGGCGTCTGGATCGGCAATGACGACAATTCGCCGCTTGCCGGTGTCACGGGCGGCAGCCTGCCGGCGCGCATCTGGAAGGATTTCATGCGCGGCGCGCTGCGTCTTGGCGGGCCGGCCCCGGCGCCCGCGCCCACCGCCTCGCCCGATCCCGAAGGCCCGGTCCAGCCCTTTGACATGCCCGAGGGCGCAGAAATCCCGCTCGACGAAAACGGCTCGACGCTCAGGATCGAGGAAGGCGCGGTCACGGTCACGACCGAGATCGACGGCGCCCCGGTCGAATTTCGGCTGCGCGAGGACGGGCTGGAGGTCGTGCCCGCAGGCGCGGACCCGCCGAACTAGGCCATCAGGATGTTCATGACCGCGCTTGCGATCGGGCGGGTGCGGTCGTCCTGCCAAGCCTCGACCGTCAGGTTGGCATTGCGCCGGCCGAGCCGCGTGATCCGGGCGAGCGCATAGGAGCGTTTCTGCCGTCCGGCGGAGAGGTACTGCACGGTGATGTTGATCGGTTTCAATTGCGGCTCGCGCCCTTCGGCCAACAGCCGGGTGCGCAGCGCGGCATAGCCCGCCGTCTCGAGCAGGCCCGCCGTCGCCCCGCCGTGCAAATGGCCCGGCCGCCCCTCGACATTGCGACCGAAATCGACCGCGAGCACCGGGAGGCCGTCCTCCTCGCGCTCGACCTCGATGCCGAGCGAGCGGGCATAGGCGGTGAGCTCGAGCGAAGAGCCCTCAGTCATCGTCGCGGCCCTCAGTTTTGGCGCTCTCGGCCTGCGCTTCGAGGCGTTTCTTCGGATCGTAGGAGACCTGCATGAAGACCCCCGCGACATGCGCCACCGGGTCGGCTTCGTCCCCGTCATGGGCGATGCCGCGCACGAAGGCGGCCGAACGGGTGGTGCGGTAGCATTCGACCCGGCCCCACACCGCGCTCTTCTCGCGCGCGGGTCGCTGGTAATCGACCCTGAGGTCGAGCGTTGCGACCGGGGTGAACACGCCGGTCGTCTGCCAGATCGACATCCCGCTCGCCATGTCCATGAGGCTGACGATCGGGCCGGAGGCAAGGACGTGGCGGTCGGGTTCGCCGATCAGGTCCTCGCGCCAGGGCAGCTTCAATTCGACCCAGTTCTGCCCGTGGACCACATATTCGAGGCCGAGCCATCCGGTATGGCCGCCGCGAAAGAAGAATTTGCCCGCCTCGCCGGCGTCGAATTTCGGCTGCTCGCTCATCGCCATGACCCTAGGGCCGACGGCGCGAGCATCCAATCCCCCATGTCACAGAACCCCGCCTGCAAGCCGGTCGATCGCGCCCTGCAGGATGATTGCGGCGGCGTGGCTGTCGATGCTCTGGGCGCGCTTTTTCCGGCTTGTGCCCTGGCCGATCAGCGCCGCCTCGGCGCTTTTGGTGGACCAGCGTTCGTCCCACAGCAGGACGGGCAGCGCGAAGGCTTCGGCGCAATTTCTCGCATAGGCGCGGCTCGCCTGCGCGCGCGGGCCTTCGGAGCCGTCCATGTTGCGCGGCAGGCCGATCACCACGCCCCGGACCTGCCGTTCGGTGATCAGGGCGGCAAGCGTCTCGCGGTCGCGCCCCCATTTGCCGCGCGCGATCGTCCTGCCATTGGTGGCGAAGCGCCAGCCCGCATCGCACGTCGCGGTGCCGACGGTCTTGGTGCCGAGATCGAGCCCGAGCAGCGCGCCGCCATCGGGCAGGGCTTCGGCGAAATCTAGGGCGTGTTCGGTAATCAGTTCGCCGTGTCCCCGCCCGCACCTTCACCCGCAAAGGCCTGCACCCGGCGCGCCACGTCGATTTTGGTGTTCGCCCAGAACAGCGGGATGTCATAGACGTGGTAATTGTTCCCCGGCAGCACCAGCGCGCCCATTTCCGGCGGCGAGCCGATCATCAGCAGGCCGCGATCCTCGCAGGTCGCAGGCACGGCGCCGGGCACCAGTTCGCCGTCGGCAAGGCTTTCGTCGGGCTTGAGCGTGCCGAGATTGCGGTTCGCCGGGGCCGAGCCGCCGATCCGGCCGGTGATGGGATTGGTGCAAAGGATCTCGCTCGTCCCGCGCACCTCTCCGTCGAGCCCGGTCGAGGCGGCATAGGTTTCGAGCACGGCGGAAGGATCGGCCGGTGCGGCAAAGCTCGACCAGGACAGCACGCAGCCCGTCTGGTTCGCGGTCGCGCAGGCGGGAACGCCCATCGCCGGAAGGTCATGTTCGAGCGAGATCGGCCAGCCGATGACATAGGCCGCGACAAGCCGTTCGGCGGCGGGCGATCCCTGCACATCTTCCGCCAGAAGGCGGATCAGGTGGAGCGCGCCCTGGCTGTGCCCGGCGAGCACGATCGGCGTCTCCTCTCCCACCGAATCGAGGAAATAGCGGAACGCCTCGCGCACGTCGGCATAGGCCGCATCAAGCGCCTGTCCGCCTTCCGGGCCGTCGGTGAGAAAGGCGCCCATCGTCGCCTGGCGATAGCGCGGCGCCCAGATCTCGGACGCGGCGTTGAACGGGCTCGCCATGCCGCGCAGGAAGATGCGGGCGAATTTGTCGGCCTCGGCCGCGTCGGGATCGTCGGTTTCGCCGAGCGGCGCGTTCCAGTTTGCGGTGCTGCGATAGCTGGTGGGATGGACGAAGAAGACCGCGAAATCGGGCTGGTCCGTGGTCGACACGACACGCGCCTTCGCGTCCTCGCTCACCCCGCTCGGGACGGCGGTTTCGGGGGCGTAGGCGGGCTGCCAGCGGGCCGGGTCCGAAGTGCCGATGCCCGGGCGCGAATACCACAGCGAGGGGTCTTCATAGGCGTTGCGTTCGAGCGGTTCCTGGGGCGTGAATTCGCTGTCGGGCACCATCACGAAGCGCGTGATCTCGGCCGAGAACAGGGTGAGCGCGAGCGCGCCTGCAAGGATCAGGACGATGATTGTCGCGACGAGATAGAGGAATTTCTTGGCCATGGCCTATCCGCGTCCCTTCATTCGTTCGCCCCGGCACGAGGCGCGGTTCCCTCGGCCAGAGCGGGGCGCAGGGTGGTCCATGCCCGGTCGCCGCGCAGGCTGGAAAACCAGCTCGCCGGGTTCCAGGTAGTCGACCCGTCGAGCGAGAAGGTGATGAATTCCGCGCGTCCGCCGATATTTTCCAGCGGAACCGGGCCGCCAAGGCCGCTTTCGGCGATGCTGGCGCGGCTGTCGGCCGAATGGTCGCGGTTGTCGCCCATCACGAAGACGTGGCCTTCGGGAACGGTGACGGGGCCGTGATCGTCGAACCGCACGCGTTCGTGATCGATGATGAGATAGGTCGCGCCATTGGGCAGCGTCTCGCGGAAGGTCGGCGGCTCGAAAAAGGTGCCCTCGGGCGTGGTGACGCGGTAATCCTCGAACGCGTCGAGGCAGGGCGTCGCGAGCCCGTCGATGCGGTTGCAGTAGAGTTCGGGTTCGAACGGCAGGCGCACCGATGCGACCTGTTCGCGCGCGACCGGGGTGCCGTTCAGGATCAGGCGCCCGCCCTCGACCTCGACGATGTCGCCGGGCAGGCCGACGACGCGCTTGATGTAATCCTCGTTCCTGATCGGATGAACGGGGATGACGATGTCGCCGTATTCGGGCGTGTCGGGCCAGATGCGCCAGTCGCCTCGCGGGAGCAGGTGGAAGCTCGCCGAGGCCCAGGACCAGCCATAGGGATATTTGCTGACGATCAGCCGGTCGCCCACCCACAGGGTCGGCATCATCGAGGCCGAAGGGATGTAGAACGGCTTGGCGACGAGGCTGTGAAAGGCGAGCACCGCGAGCAGCATCAGCGCAAGGCCGCGCAGTTCGGCCAGCCAGTTGACCTTCTCGCTCTCCTGCCCGCCGTCCTGCGGAAGAGGTGCAGGGCCGGCCGCGCCCGCATTGCCCCCGGCATCGCCGGAAACGGGCGCTGCATTGTTCGGGTTGTCGCTCGCGGAGGGCTTGGATTCGTGATCGGTCACTGGGATTGTTCTCGTAAAGGGTCAGGACGGGTCCGGGGTGGGCGCGGGCAGCGGAAGGGCCTCGATCAGCACGAGCGCATAGGCCCACGGGTGATCGTCGGTGAGGGTCAGATGAATGCGCGCCTCATGCCCGTGGGGCGTCATTTCTTCAAGCCGCTTTGCCGCGCCGCCGGCAAGCGCGAGCGTCGGCGCGCCCGAAGGTGCGTTGACGACGCCGATATCCTTCATGAAGACGCCGCGCCTGAATCCTGTCCCGACCGCCTTGGAGAAGGCTTCCTTGGCGGCGAAACGCTTGGCGTAGGTGCCGGCGATGGTGAAGGGGCGGCGGCGGGCCTTGGCGCGCTCGGTGTCGGTGAAGACACGCTGCTCGAAACGCTCGCCGAAGCGGTCGAGCGAGTTTTCGATGCGCTCGATATTGCAAAGGTCCGAACCAAGGCCGATGATCATGAATGAAATGCCTTTCGTGAATCCTACGGGAATTTTCCGGAAAATCCGCCCCGCATGGCTGACGCGAACTAAGCCGGCGGGCCTTTCAGGATAAGGGCGACCAGCAGGCCGAGGACCACGAAATGGATCATCACCTGGCTCTTGAACAGGGGGTGGGCGAAATCGCCCTTCGCGCGGGAGAGCGAGCCGACATAGCCGAACGCCTGGAGGATGACCCAGCCGATCGCGAAGGCGAGCATGACGCCCTTCGCCACCGCATAACCCAGAAAGCCAACGGCGGTCAGGAACAGGGTCGAGCCGAAGAAGGCCCAGCGCTTCTGTTCGGCGGTGAGATCCGGGGCTTGTGCGGCCACTAAAGGTGCTCTCTCATCTGGCCTCATCCATCAATTCGCGCATCCGCCGGATCGCCTCCTCGAGCCCGATGAAGACCGCCTCGCCGATCAGGTAGTGGCCGATATTGAGCTCGGCGATCTGGGGGATGGCCGCGATCGGCGTCACGTTGTCGAAGGTGAGGCCGTGCCCGGCATGCGGCTCGATCCCGTTCTTCGCGGCGAGCGCGGCCATGTCGGAAATGCGCCTCAGTTCCACCGCCGTCCGCTCGGAATCGCCGTCCTGGGCCGCGTGCGCATATTCGCCGGTGTGGAATTCGACCACCGGCGCGCCCAGCCGCAGTGCTGCGTCCAATTGACGCTCGTTCGCCTCGATGAAGAGCGAGACGCGGATGCCCGCCCCCTTCAGTTCCTCGACGATCGGGGCGAGCTGGTTGTGCAGCCCGGCCGCGTCCAATCCGCCTTCGGTGGTGCGCTCCTCGCGCTTTTCGGGGACGATGCAGGCGGCATGCGGTTTGTGGCGCAGCGCGATTTCCAGCATTTCGCGGGTCGCCGCCATTTCGAGGTTCAACGGCAGGTCGGTCGCATGCTGGATGCGGCGCAGGTCCTCGTCGCGGATATGGCGGCGATCCTCGCGCAGGTGGGCGGTGATGCCGTCCCCGCCGACCTTGGCGACGATTGCCGCCGCGCGAACAGGGTCCGGGTGATCGCCGCCGCGTGCATTGCGGATCGTAGCGACGTGATCGATGTTCACGCCGAGCCGCAGCGGGTTGGGATGGAGTGTCCTCGACATTGCGCTCACGCCTCCTAGGGGAAAGGCCTATTTCCGGCTACCCGGCTTGGTCACAGCTACGGCGGCAAGATCGGGCGGGATGTCGCCGGGCGCATAGGTCGGGAAATCGAACGCGGCGAGCGGGTAGAAGGGAACGCCGAGATTTACCGAACCCATCGACCGATCGATCAGCGCGCATTCGGCGATCACCTCGCCGCCCTCGCGCGCGATCGCGGCAATCGCCTCGCGGCTTGAAAGGCCGGTGGTCACCACGTCTTCGACCATCAGCACCTTCGCCCCTTTTTCGAGCGCAAAGCCGCGGCGCAGGTGAAAGGTGCCTTCGGGTCGTTCCAGGAACAGCGCGTCCCTGCCCAGAGCCCGGCCGACCTCGTGGCCGATGATGATGCCGCCCATTGCGGGCGAGACGACGGTGTCGACCGCGTCGACCACTTCGGCCGGGATGCCCGCCACCACCGCTTCGGCGAGGCGGGCGGCGCGCGCCGGGTTCATCAGGACGCGCGCGCATTGCAGGTAATGGCCGCTATGCTTGCCCGACGACAGCTTGAAATGCCCTTCGAGCAGCGCGCCGCAGCTGCGGAATTCGGCGAGCACTTCGTCTTCGGTCATGGCTTTGCGGGAGGGTCGATTCATCTTGGGAAGCCTGTCGAAAATGGCGGGCGGGCGCTCCCAAACCCAAGGATTTGCGCGGGCTTGCGCGCGCGGCATGGAAGCTTGCATAAAAATCTCCCTAGTAGCGCTTGAGGGTGCGGGCAAGCGCGGCTAAGGGACCACCAACGCTGGCAAAGCTGTCGGTTATTGCGTTGCCCCACCTGCCCTTCGAACGGGCTTCGGGCGGGGCGACATGGGATCAGATCTGGACAACGATTTAGGCACACTATGATGGGTCATATGAACGCCCGTATCAAAATCGCTACCCTGTCGCTGCTCGCGGCGCTTTCCGTCGTGTTCGCGCCGCAGGTCGCCCTCGCGCAGGATGACGCGCTCACCGCAGCGCCCGGCAGCGGCGAAGTCTTCGGCGAAGCGCCCGCGAGCGCGGCGTCTGGTGAAATCGTGGCTAGCGAGACGACCCCTCCGCAGGCCGTGGGCGCCTACAGCCCGATGGCCCCCACGAAGAACAAGGGCATGCCGACCGACCCGAACAGCGGCGAGCCGGGCGCGATGGCGAAGTCGCTGACCTTCCAGGACCAGTATTCCAAGGACGGCGAATATGCGCTGTGGATGCACAACTGGTTCCTGCTGCCGGTGATCACCGCGATCTCGCTGTTCGTGCTGGGCCTGCTGCTCTATGTTGTCGTGCGCTACAGCCGCCGCGCCAATCCCGAGCCTTCGCGCACCACGCACAACACCTGGATCGAGGTGGTCTGGACGATCGTTCCCGCCGCGATCCTCGTCGTGATCGCCGTGCCGTCCCTGACCCTGCTTGCGCGCCAGTATGAAACGCCGCCCGAGGACGCGGTCACGATCAAGGCGACCGGCTATCAGTGGTACTGGGGTTATTCCTATCCCGACCACGGCGAGATCGAGGTGATCTCGAACATGCTGTCCGATGCCGATGCCATCAAGAATGGCGAGCCGCCGCAGCTCGCTGTCGACAACCGCATGGTCGTGCCCGCCGGCGTGCCGCTGCGCATCCAGACGATCGGCGCGGACGTGATCCACTCCTTCGCGATCCCCTCGCTCTGGTTCAAGCAGGACGCGGTCCCGGGCCGCCTCAATGAAAAGCTGCTCACCATCGAGGAGCCGGGCGTCTATTACGGCCAGTGCAGCGAATTGTGCGGCACGCGCCACGCCTACATGCCGATCGCGATCGAAGCGCTTCGGCCCGAGGAATTCGCCGCATGGGTCCGCTCGCAGGGCGGCACCATGCCCGGAGAAGGCAGCGGCGAAGAAGCCGCTGCGGAGGAAGAGGCGCCGGTCGAGGAAATGACCGAAGTGGCGCTCGCCGACTGAGCTCCACGCGAACCGATTGATTAGTTACGAAACCTGAGAGACCGAAACGATGGCCACCACTGCTGAAGGCTTCGACATCCACCAGGAAGATCACGCGGATCACGCGGATCACAAACCGGGCTTCTTCGTCCGCTGGTTCATGTCGACCAACCACAAGGATATCGGGACGCTCTACCTGATCTTCGCGATCATCGCCGGGATCATCGGCGGCGCGATTTCGGGGATCATGCGGCTCGAACTGGCCGAACCGGGCATCCAGTACCTGACCTGGTGGGCCGGTTTCATGGGCGGCAGTGCGGATCTCAACACCGCGCTTCACATGTGGAACGTGTTCATCACCGCGCACGGCCTCATCATGGTGTTCTTCATGGTGATGCCTGCGATGATCGGCGGCTTCGGCAACTGGTTCGTGCCGCTGATGATAGGCGCGCCGGACATGGCGTTCCCGCGGATGAACAACGTGTCTTTCTGGCTGACCGTGGCGGGCTTCTTCTCGCTCCTGTTCTCGATGTTCGTGCCGGGCGGCGCGGGCAATGGCGCGGGCGTGGGCTGGACGGTCTATGCCCCGCTTTCGACCACCGGTTCGCCCGGTCCCGCAGTCGATTTCGCGATCTTCTCTCTTCACCTTGCGGGCGCGGGTTCGATCCTCGGCGCGACCAATTTCATCACCACCATCTTCAACATGCGCGCGCCGGGCATGACGCTCCACAAGATGCCGCTGTTCGTGTGGTCGGTGCTCGTCACCGCCTTCCTGCTTCTGCTCGCGCTGCCGGTCCTGGCCGCTGCGATCACGATGCTGCTGACGGACCGCAATTTCGGCACGACCTTCTTCGATCCGGCGGGCGGCGGCGATCCGGTGCTCTACCAGCACCTGTTCTGGTTCTTCGGCCACCCCGAAGTCTACATCATGATCCTGCCGGGCTTCGGCATGATCTCGCAGATCGTCGCGACCTTCAGCCGCAAGCCCGTGTTCGGCTATCTCGGCATGGCCTACGCCATGGTCGCGATCGGCGTCGTCGGCTTCATCGTGTGGGCGCACCACATGTATACCGTGGGCCTCGACGTGAACACGAAGATGTATTTCACCGCGGCCACCATGGTGATCGCGGTCCCGACCGGCGTGAAGATCTTCAGCTGGGTGGCCACGATGTGGGGCGGGAGCCTCGAATTCAAGTCGCCGCTCGTCTGGGCGCTGGGCTTCATCTTCCTGTTCACCGTGGGCGGCGTGACTGGCGTCGTGCTTGCCAATGGCGGCATCGACGACAACCTTCACGACACCTATTACGTCGTCGCGCACTTCCACTACGTGCTGTCGATGGGTGCGGTGTTCTCGATGTTCGCGGGCTTCTACTACTGGTTCCCGAAGATGAGCGGGCGGATGCATTCCGAGCTGCTCAGCCACATTCACTTCTGGCTGTTCTTCATCGGTGTGAACGTGATCTTCTTCCCGCAGCACTTCCTGGGCATGCAGGGGATGCCGCGGCGCTATCCTGACTACACCGAGGCGTTCACGCTGTGGCACCAGGTGAGCACCTACGGCTATTACATCATGGCGATTTCGATGCTCTTCTTCTTCGCCAACCTCGTCTACGCCTTCGTTGCGGGCCGCCGGGCCGAGGCCAATCCGTGGGGCGAAGGCGCGACGACGCTCGAATGGACGCTGTCTTCGCCGCCGCCGTTCCACCAGTTCGAAACGCTGCCGGTGATCGAGGATCATCACAATTACCACGATCACCGTCCGCTCGGCGAAAAGCCGGCCGGCGCCTGACGGGATGGGCCTTTCGGGGTCCGCCGAAAACAGGGACAATGGGGGGAGGGCGCGCCGGGGCGGTGCGCTCTCCTTCGAATAAAAGATCATGACGATGCAGAACGCAGCCACACCCACCACCACGATGCCGGCCGAATGGCGTGATTTCTTCACGCTGACCAAGCCGCGCGTGATGACGCTGGTGATCTTCACCGGGATCTGCGGCCTCATCGCCGCGCCCGGCAGCATTCATCCCGTGCTCGGCTTCACCGCGATCCTCGCGATCTCGATGGGTGCGGGCGGTTCGGCGGCGCTCAATCACTGGTGGGAGGCCGATCTCGACAAGGGGATGAAGCGCACCGCCAAGCGTCCGCTGCCGTCGGGCCGGATGCGGCGCGAGGATGCGCGCGATTTCGGCGTGTTCCTGTCCGCGGTCTCGGTGGTGCTGATGGGGGTTGCGATCGGCTGGCTCGCCGCCGCAACGCTCGCCATCGCGATCGTCTATTACGCGGTCGTCTACACGATGTGGCTGAAGCCGCGCACGCCGCAGAACATCGTCATCGGCGGCGGCTCGGGCGCATTTCCGCCACTGATCGGCTGGGTCGCGGTGACGGGCGAGATCACCGCCATGCCGGTTCTGCTGTTCGCGATCATCTTTTTCTGGACCCCGCCGCATTTCTGGGCGCTCGCGCTGTTCGTGAAGTCGGACTACGCCAAGGTCGGTATCCCGATGCTGCCCGTGGTCGCGGGCGAAAAGACCACGCGCCAGCACATTCTCGTCTACACTTTCGTCCTTGCCCCCATCGCGATCGCTCCTTGGGCGATCGGCGGGACGAGCTGGGTCTTCGGTTCGGTCGCTGTCGTCCTGTCGGCGCTGTTCGTCCTCCTTGCCATCCCGGTCGGCCTGCGCGAGCGTGCCGAGGAGGATTCGATGCGTGAGGAGAAGGTGCTCTTCAAGTTCTCGATCTACTATCTCTTCGCCCTGTTCGCGGCTCTGGTTGCCGACCGGGTGCTTGCCACCAACGGCCTGATCGGGCCCGGAATGCTCGAAGGCGTGCTGGCATGACCCCCGAAGAGGAAGAGGAATTCAAGCGCCGCCGCAACAGCCGCAACCTGGTGCTCGGCGGGACGCTCCTGTTTTTCGTGGTGCTGTTCTACGCGATCACCGTGGTGAGGATGGGGGACTGACATGAGTGCCTCCACGATCGACGCCGACACCTCGCGCAGGAACCTGCGCACCGGGCTTTACGCGATGCTCTTCGCGCTGTTCATGCTCGGGCTCGGCTATGCGGCGGTTCCGCTCTACGACCTATTCTGCCGCGTTACCGGCTTTGCCGGGACGACGCAGGTCGCCAGCGAGGACGATGCCGCGCGCGCCGCGGCCGCCGGCGTCAACCGCACCATCTCGGTCCGATTCGACGCCTCCACCGCGAGCGGGATGCCCTGGACGTTCAAGCCCGATCAGGTGACCGAAACTGTCCGCATCGGAGAGCGCGACATCGCGACCTATACCGCGATCAACAATTCGGATGCGCCGATCACCGGCACCGCCACCTTCAATGTCGAACCCGCTCAGGCCGGGCTCTATTTCCAGAAGGTGCAGTGCTTCTGCTTCACCGAGCAGACGCTCCAGCCGGGCGAGGAAGTGCGCATGCCGGTCCTGTTCTACGTCGATCCCGCGATCGAGGAGGACGAGTTCATGGCCGAAGTCGAACAGATCACGCTGAGCTACACTTTTCACCGTGCGAAAGAGCCCGTATCGAACGCTCGCGCGCGCTAATCCAAAGAAGGCTGATTCCTAAGGGACGGGAACAAGACAAATGGCAGGCAACGTAAACCACGACTATCACATTCTCGAACCGGACATCTGGCCCTTGGTCGGCTCGATGTCGGCGCTGACCTTCACCACGGGCATGGTGCTGAGCTTCTATCCCGACCTGTTCGGCACCATGGCCGCGATCGTCATGTGGGCGGGCCTGGCCGGCCTGATCGCGACCTTCTTCATGTGGTTCAAGAACATCGTCGTCGAAGCGCAGCGCGGCGACCACACCCCGGTCGTGCAGCTCCACATGCGCTACGGCATGATCCTGTTCATCGCGTCCGAGGTCATGTTCTTCGTCGGCTGGTTCTGGGCGTGGTTCGATTTCTCGCTCTTCCCCTCGAGCCTGACTGAAGTGGTCGGCGGCGTGTGGCCGCCCAAGGCGATCGAGGAAGTGCTCGATCCCTTCGCGCTGCCGCTGCTCAACACGCTGATCCTGCTGTGCTCGGGCACGACCGTGACCTGGGCGCACCACTCGCTGATCCACGGCGACCGCAAGGGACTGAAGCAAGGCCTGTGGGCGACCATCGCGCTGGGCGTGCTGTTCAGCTTCATCCAGGCCTATGAGTACGCGGTCGCGCCGTTCGCCTTCGGCGGCAACACCTATTCGAGCGCGTTCTACATGGCGACCGGCTTCCACGGCTTTCACGTGATCGTCGGCACGATCTTCCTCGCCGTGTGCCTCTACCGGACCTATCTCGGCCATTTCACCCCGCGCCAGCATTTCGGTTTCGAAGCGGCGGCGTGGTACTGGCACTTCGTCGACGTGGTGTGGCTGTTCCTGTTCATCGCCGTCTATGTCTGGGGCGGTTGGGGCGCCGAATACCACTGATGGGGCAGGGCTCAGGCCCTGATGCGCAGAAGGGGCAGCCGGGCCTTGGCCGGGCTGCCCTTTTCGGTTTGTGCCCCCGCTGCGGCGAGCGCACCCTGTTCGAGGCTCCGGCGCGGATTGCGCTCTCGTGCGAGGCGTGCGGGCTGGACCTCGGCGCGCTGGAGCGGGGAGGTCGGCTTGCTGGGGTGCTGACGATGCTGCTGGCGGTGTTCCTGATCGGCGTGGCGCTGGGAGTCGATGCGGCGCTGCGACCGCCGCTGTGGCTTTCGGCACTGATCTGGGCGCCGCTGACGGTGGGGTGCGTGATATTCGCCCTGCGTTTCTACCGCACCGCGCTGCTCTATCGACAATACGAGGAGCGCTTCGCCCGATGATCCGTCGCCTGCCCGTTATTCCAACGATCATCGTCCTCGCAGCGGTCGTCACGATGATTGCGCTCGGCATCTGGCAAATCGGGCGCGCGCAGGAAAAAGACGAGCGCATCGTCACCCTCGCCGACCGGGTCAGGATGTCTCCGGCGATCTACCCTTACGCCGACCCTTATGACGAGAGCTTCCTCTACCGCACGCTCGAAGCGGAATGTTCCGAGGTGATCGAGTGGGAGGCGATCGGCGGCCAGGACATGCGGGGGCGCAATGGCTGGCGCCAGATCGCGACCTGTGTCCACGCGCCCACCGATACGCGGTTCAAGGCCGACATGGGTGTCTCCGCCGATCCGGCAGCCGAGCCGCAATGGGCAGGCGGCGCAATCCGGGGCCGCGCGATCCTCGAACCGGACGAGCGCGGCATCGGCGAACTCGTGACCCGGACTGCGCGAGACGCGAAGCTCATGATCGTCGCTGAGAGTGCCGCAGGGGATCTCGTCGCCTCGGCCCAGCCGCAGCCTATGGCGGCGGAGGAGAATTCGTCCTGGGCATATGCCGGGCAGTGGTTCTTCTTTGCGGTCACCGCGCTGGTCATCTACGGCTTCGCGGTCCGCCCGCGCCTCGCAGGGCGGAAATGAGCGGCTCCACGGCTCGCGCCATTGCCGCAGGGCGCACGGGGCGCTAACCGCGTTTTCCCATGGAATACGTATCGACACGGGGAAGCGCGCCGGCGCTCGATTTCGAGGGGGTCACGCTGGCGGGCCTCGCGAGCGACGGCGGCCTTTACCTGCCGTGCGAATGGCCGCGCTTTTCGGTCGAGCAAATCCGCAGTCTGCGCGGGCTCCCTTATTGGGAATTCGCGGTAGAGGTGATGAAGCCGTTCGTCGGTGACAGCCTCTCCGAAAGCGAACTCGTCGACATCTGCCAGCAGGTCTACGGCGATGCCTTCGCCCACGCGGCGGTGACGCCCCTTGTCCAGCTCGATAACCAGCACTGGCTGCTCGAGCTCTTTCACGGCCCCACGCTTGCGTTCAAGGATGTCGCGCTGCAATTGCTCGGCCGACTGTTCGAGACCTTCCTCGAACGCCGCGCCGAGCGGCTCACCATTGTCGGCGCGACCAGCGGTGACACGGGCTCTGCCGCGATCCGCGCGGTCGCCGGGCTCGACCGGGTCGAAATCTTCATGCTCCACCCGAAAGGCCGGGTGAGCGAGGTCCAGCGCCGCCAGATGACGACCGTGCGCGCGCCCAATGTCCACAACCTCGCGATCGAAGGCAGCTTCGACGATGCGCAGGCGCATGTGAAACGCATGTTCGGCGATAGCGCGATCAACGGCCCCCTGCAGCTCGGCGCGGTCAATTCGATCAACTGGGCGCGGCTGATGGCGCAGGTCGTCTATTACTTCTATTCCGCCGTTCAGCTTGGCGCGCCCGACCGCGCCATCGCCTACAGCGTGCCGACCGGCAATTTCGGCGATGTCTTCGCGGGCTATGTCGCAGCGCGCATGGGGCTGCCGATCAAACGGCTGGTGGTCGCGACCAACGTCAACGACATCCTCGTGCGCGCTCTGTCGCGCGGCGATTACTCAGCGAGCGGCGTGACGCCGACGATCACGCCTTCAATGGACATCCAGGTCTCATCCAATTTCGAGCGGCTGCTGTTCGATTGCGGCGGGCGCGACGGGGCTGCGATGGCGGCGCAGATGGCGGGCTTCGCCGAAACGCGCGCGATGCAGCTGACCAACGCCCAGCGCGAGGGAGCCGCCGGACTCTTCGTGGGGCTCAGCGCCGACCAGGACGCGACCGCGCGCGCGATGCAATGGGCGCACCAGGAGGCGGGGCAGATCATCGATCCCCATACCGCGGTCGGATTGAGCGCGGCGCGCCTCGCGGTGAACTCGGACGAGATCGATCCCGTCGTGCCCGTCGTTACCCTCGCCACCGCCCACCCGGCCAAGTTCCGCGAGGCGGTCGAGCGCGCGACCGGAGTGCGTCCGAGCCTTCCCGCGCGTGTCGGCGACCTTTTCGCGCGCGAGGAGAGCTTCACCGAGCTTCCCGGCGATTACGAGGCGAGCCGCGACTTCGTACTCGAACACGCGCTGGCGAGCGAGGCGGGGACTTGATGGCGCTTCTTGCGCGCGAACCGCTGGTGATGGAATGCCATGGCTGGGACGCATACCGCCTGATCGACAGCGGTGCGGGGCGCAAGCTCGAAGCCTTCGGCCCCCATGCCTTCATCCGGCCGGAGCCGCAGGCGCTGTGGCAGCCGCGCCTGCCGGATTGGGACGCAGCGGGCGAATTCGTGCCCGGCTCGGACGAGGACGGCGGCGGACGCTGGGAATTTGCCGAGGCCCTGCCGGAGGGAGGCTGGCAACTTGGCTGGAACGAGGTCCGCTTCACCGCCCAACCGACCCCCTTCCGCCACCTGCAGTTCTTCCCGGACATGGCGCCGGTGTGGGAATGGATGCGCGATCGGCTTTCCGGCATGGACGAAGCCGAAACGCTCAACCTGTTCGGCTACACCGGGCTCGGCACGCTTGCCCTGTCGCGCCATGGCCGCGTCACCCATGTCGATGCGTCGAAGAAATCGGTCGCGCAGGCCCGCGACAATGCCGCGCTGTCGGGCATGGAGGACAGACCGATACGTTGGCTGGTCGACGATGCGGCGAAGTTCGCCGCGCGCGAGGTGCGGCGAGGCCGGCGCTATGATGGCATCATCCTCGACCCGCCCAAGTTCGGGCGCGGGCCGAAGAACGAGACATGGCGATTGGAGGAAGGCCTCGGTCCCCTGGTCCACGACTGCGCCAAGCTCGTCGACGCCGAAAGCCGCTTCCTCTTCCTCACCGTCTATGCCGTGCGCATGAGCAGCCTCGCGCTTGCCGGGCTCATGGAGGAGGCGCTCGCGCATCTTCCCGGCACGATCGAACACGGCGATCTTGCCGTTCTGGAAGAACCCGCAGGGGACGCGCCGCGCCGCCGCCTTCCGACCGCGATCTTCGCGCGCTGGCGCAATCCGGGCTAAGGGCGCTCATGCAAGACATGACCGATTCGCTCACTCTCGAAGTCGCCGATCTCGAAGTCGATGTCCTCACGGGCATCTATTCCGAGGAAACAGGCAAGCCGCAGCCGCTCAGGATCACCGTGCAGGCGCGCTATGCCGTGGCCGATCGCTACGATCCCGATACGCCGCTCGATGCATCCAAGAATTACATGGATCTGAAGTTCGCTGCATCCGAAGGGCTGCCCGAGGGCGTCCATTTCAAGCTGATCGAAGCGGTCGCCGACCATATCTGCGAGACGCTGTTCGTCGGCGATGCCCGGGTCGAGGCTGTGACGGTCAAGATCGTCAAGCTCGCCATCGCCGAAGCGGACGAGAAAATCGGCATCACCCTTCACCGCGAACGCCCCCGGGGCGAGGGATAAGGCCTTGCAGGTCGTCCTGACGGTCGAGACGCTGCCCGGGGAGCCGATCGCCGCAAGCGCGGCCTTCCATGCCGGCCATCTCGCCACGGCGGAGCGGATGCTCGCCGGCGATGGGGTCGAAGCGATCGCGATCTGCCTGCCCGCAGCGGACACGGGCCACGATGACTGGCGCCTCGCGCTTGCCCGCGATCTTGCCCGCAGGTGGACGCCTCGCCGCGTGAACGTGGTTGGCGCCGCGTCCGGCGACGCGCGCGAGGATGCGCTCGCATATTTGGCAGATGCGCCGGGGATCACGGGCCAGTATATCCCGCTCTCATGAGTGAGGACCCACCCGCCACCGCCATCGATAGCCTGACGCGGCGGCGCGACGTGATCGCGGTCAACGACGAACCGCGCCTGCTGGTCGACGGCTTCCGGCGCGCGATCACCTATCTGCGCCTGTCGGTCACCGATCGCTGCGATCTGCGCTGCACCTATTGCATGCCCGAACGCATGACCTTTCTGCCCCGCCGCGAGGTATTGAGCCTCGAGGAACTCTACGAACTCGCCTGCGGCTTCATCGAACGCGGGGTGACCAAGATCCGCATTACCGGGGGCGAGCCGCTGGTGCGGCGTGACATCGTGCACCTTTTCGAGATGCTCGGACGGCGGCTCGGCCACGGGCTCGAGGAGCTGACGCTCACCACCAACGGAACGCAGCTCGCCTCCCATGCCGAGGCGCTGGCGAGGGCAGGGGTGCGGCGGGTCAATGTTTCCTTGGACACGCTCGACCGCGCCCGGTTCGAGGCGCTGACCCGGCGCGACGCCCTGCCGCTCGTGCTCGAAGGGATCGCCGCGGCCCGGGCCGCGGGGCTGCGAGTCAAGCTCAACGCGGTCGCATTGAAAGGCGTCAACGAGGACGAATTGCCCGATCTCGTCGAATGGGCGCACGGCGAGGGCCATGACGTGACGCTGATCGAGGTCATGCCGCTGGGCGATGTCGAGGAGGAGCGGCTCGACCAGTATCTCCCCCTGTCGGACGTGCGCGCGCGGCTGGAGCAGCGCTGGACGCTTGCCGAAAGCGACCATGCGACCGGCGGCCCGGCGCGCTATGTCGACGTGGCCGAGACGGGCGGCAGGCTCGGCCTCATCACGCCGCATACCGGCAATTTCTGCGCCGGCTGCAACCGGCTGCGGGTGACGGCGACGGGCCAGCTCTATCCCTGTCTCGGCGGGGCCGAGCGGGTCGACCTGCGCGCCGCGCTGCGTTCCGGGCGGCCCGAGGAGGAGCTTGCCGCCGCGCTCCAACGCGCGATGGCGATCAAGCCTGAAAAGCATCACTTCCGCATGGATGAACGCGGTGCGAAGCCGCATCTTCCCCGTCACATGTCGCTGACGGGCGGCTGAGATGGCACCGCCGGAGACCGACAGCGACGCGGGCAGCGTCACTCTCGTCTTTCTCGGCCCGCTTGCCGAGCTGGCCGGGACGGAGCGAAGGCTCGTCTGCGCCCCGCTCGACTGGTCGGGGCTCCTGTCCGCGCTCGAACCGGCCCTGGCCCAGCAGGTTGCGGGAGCCCGGGTGCATGTGGCGTGTGCAGGCCGGGTGCTCGCCGACAAGACCGCGCTCGAGGCGCGTGCCGGGGATGAGGTGGCGCTCCTTCCGCCCGTATCGGGGGGCTGACGATGCGCGACATCCGCCTGCTTGCCGAACCTTTCGAGCCTTACGCTCTAGTCGATGGTTTTACGCAGGCCCATCCGGGCCTCGGGGGCGCGTGCACGTTCGTCGGGGAGGTGCGCGGGGACGACGGTGTCGAGGCGCTCGAACTGACCCATTACGAACCGCTCACCCTGCCCGGCATGGAGGACCTCGCCGACCGGGCCTTCGCGCGTTTCGACCTGATGGGCCTCATCATGGTCCACCGCGTCGGCGTGATGCACCCGGGCGAGCCGATCGTCTGCGTCTGCGCCGCCGCGCGCCATCGCCGTTCCGCCTTCGAGGCGACCGATTTCTGCATGGACCACCTGAAAAGCGCGGCGTGGTTCTGGAAGCGCGAGAAACGGGCCACGGTCAACGGGGGCGAATGGCGCTGGATCGAACCGCGCGACGAGGATCACGCGGATCTCGCCCGATGGAGCGATGAAGGCACGGTCGCGCGAAAAAATTCGCCTGTTTGATCCCGGTCAACGAAGCCTTGCCCGGGCGGGCTAGTTTCTCCTCATCGAAGGAGAGACATGATGAGCAAACAGGTCCAGGACATCATTGCACGGGGCGAGGCGCGGATCGTCGATGCACCCGCAATCGCCCCCGCCGCAACCCCCTGCGTCACCCCTGCACGCGACCGCAGCTTCGGGCTGCCGGCCGCGCTCTATGGCGGGACGGTGGCGTGCTATCTCGGCTTCATCGGCATCACCGCGATGGCGTTCGGCAACCCCGCGCTCGCGATCCCGATGACGATCTTCGCGCTGTTCATCGTTGCCGGCTTCGGCGTTCCGGCGATCTTCACGCGGCTGAGGGGCAATGACAGCAAGCCCCTGACGCTGGGCCAGTTCGAAACCTTCGGCATCGTGACCCATACCGGCAAGCTCGCGCCCCGCGATGCGGCGGTGCAGGTGCTGCTGCTGCCGGTGCTGGTGCTGTTCTGGGGCCTGACGGCCGCGATCATCGCCGCGCTGGTGTCCTGAGTTTCGGCAAGAGCGACACGCTTTTGCCGGGGGCGCCAGACCTCTCCCCCTAGCGCCCCGAAATTTCGTGCAGCAGCGCGGGGTCGAGCACTTCGATCCCGCGCTTGCCCTTGCGTGCGATCGCGCCGCTATCCTCGAGGTCGCCGAGCTTGCGGCTGACCGTCTCGATCGTGAGGCCCAGCATGTTGGCGATCTCCCCGCGCGTCAGCGGCAGGTCGAATTCCGCGGCGAGATGGCACGAGGACTGGCTCGCCGCGGCGGCGAAATCGTGCAGCAGCGCCGCGAGCCGCGCTTCGGCGCTGGCATGTCCAGTAAGCTCGAGCAGGGCGCGCGTGGCGAGCAGGTCTTCCTGGCTGCGGCGCAGCAGCGCGCGGGCGAGCGCGGGATGATCGTCGATCGCGCGCTCGAAATCGCTGCGCGCGAAAGTGCAAAGCTTGCTTTCTGTGAGCGCCACCACGTCGTGATGGGCAAAGGGGGCGAACAGTTCGCCGATGAAGCCCGAAGGGTGGACGAGGGCGAGGATCTGCTCGTTCCCGTCAGCATCGATCGCCGAGACCTTGAGCGCACCGGAGACCAGCGTCGCACAGGCCGCGTCCTCGTCTCCCGCGGCGAACAGCATTTCCCCGCGGCGCAGCGTGCGCGTGCGCCCGGCGGCGGCCATCGCGTCGCGTTCCTCGGGTGTCAGAACGGCGCAGGCCGCACTGTCCCGGACGGGGCAGGTTTCGCATTGCAGGTTCATCGATCCATCTCCGCCCAAAGCTCTGCCAGCACCGCGTCCTGGCGTTCGACCAGCGCCAGCACGAGGGTGCGCGCGGTGTCGATATCGTCGGTCGGTGCGAAGGTGGTGGCGGCCTCTGCCGCAAGCAAGTCCAGATCGCCCAGCGGGATGGCCGTCGCACTGCGCAGGGCGGACAGGTCCGACAGGGCGGTCAGCGCGGCGGCGCGCGCATCGCTGTCGCTCCCGCTGCCGCGCGCTGCGCCGACGCTCGCGGCGACGCCGTCCTCACGCGTTTCGAACCGTGCGAAAGAGCCCTGCGCTTCGGCGACGAGCGCCGCGATCGTGTCCTGCGTGGCTACCGCCGCAATCGGCTCGGGCGCGGGCGCAGCGTCGGGCGTGTTTCCCTCGGTCGGCAGGAAACGGCCATATTGCCGCTCGACATCGCGGATCGCGAGCGAGGGGTAATCGCCGCCTGTCCCCGCGCAACCGGCAAGGGAGACGACAAGACAGGCACCCGCGAAGAGGGCCGGATAGAGACGCGGGGGAGGTGTAATCATGCGCGTGTCGTGTTATCATGACACATTGACGCCGCAAAGCCACAAGACATGCTTGCGCACTCGCATTTTATGCAGGCAGCGGCGTTGACTTGGAGAGCCCATTCGCCTAACGGCACGCTTCTTTCCGGCGCTGCATCGTCGCAGCGCCCACTGCCGCTTGGTCGGCGCGAGGCTTTCGTTTGCGGAAACTTCGCCATGGCCAGCACAGCAAGAGATTGAGAGTATAAAGCCATGTTCGCGATAGTGCGCACGGGCGGCAAGCAATATCGGGTTGCCGCCGGAGACAAGATTGCCGTTGAAAAGCTCGCGGGCGAGGCCGGCGACACGATCACGCTGGGCGATGTCCTGCTGGCCGGTGAAGGCGATTCGCTCACCGATGCCTCCAAGGTCACCGTCTCGGCCGAAATCATCGCCCAGGCGAAGAGCGAGAAGGTCGTCGTCTTCAAGAAGCGTCGCCGCCACAATTACCGCCGCAAGAACGGTCACCGCCAGCAGATGACGCTGCTGCGAATCACCGATGTGGGTGCCGGCGGTGCGAAGAAGGCCGCGCCGAAGAAGGAAGCCGCTCCCAAGAAGGAAGCGGCTCCGAAGGCCGAGACCAAGGCCAAGGCGACCGAATCCAAGAGCGATCTCGATACCGGCAACCTCTCGCTGATCTCGGGCATCGGCCCGACCATCGAGAAGAAGCTGCGCAAGGCGGGCATCAACAGCTGGGAAGACATCGCCGGCTGGGACGAGGAAACCGCGAACAAGTGGAACGACGAGCTCAAGCTCGGCAATCGCCCGATCAAGGACGAATGGGCCGTTCAGGCGCAGGAACTCCTCGACGGCAAGCCGCCGCGCGCCAAGGTCGACCAGGCCGAGGCCGCCTCGGGCAAAGACAAGTAAGGTAAGGGTACAGGCTCATGGCACACAAGAAAGCAGGCGGCTCTTCGCGCAATGGTCGCGATTCGGAAGGCCGGCGCCTTGGCGTGAAGAAGTTCGGCGGTCAGGACGTGATCGGCGGCAACATCATCGTGCGCCAGCGCGGCACCAAGTTCTATCCCGGCTCGAACGTGGGCATGGGTAAGGATCACACCCTCTTCGCGCTCGGCGCGGGCGTGGTGCGATTCCACAAGGGCAAGCTCGGCCGCAAATACGTGTCGGTCGACGTCATGGCCGAAGCTGCCGAATAATCGGACGATTCGCTGAAGGGATCGTCCAGCGGGACGGTCCCAGCCGGTCAACATCCGGCGACCAGGAGGGAGATGGGGCCGACCCGTCTCCCCCTTTTCGTTTTCACTCAGCATTTTCTCCCTCTGCCGCAAAGCCGTTGGAATCGCAGGATTTCACGGCCATCAAACTGTCACGCGTTTCGCCTATCGGCGGCGGCGCGGGGCGAGGAAGGGAGAACTCGTGTTCCATCGCAGCGAAAGACTGCTCCTGCGGCCGATCTGGCCCGAGGACTGGCAGGGTGTCCTTGGCGGCATCCGGGACGAAGGCGTGGTGCGAAACCTCGCGACCGTGCCTTGGCCCTATGACGAGAGCCATGCGCGCGAATTCGCCCGCCGCGGCTTCGATCCGCACCGCCCGACCTTCCTTGCGACCCGCGCCTCCGACGCGGCGGTGATCGGTTGCGTCGGCCTTGCGCGGGTGCAGGACGGGGCGGACGCGGTCGAACTCGGCTACTGGATCGCGCGGCCCTACTGGGGGCAGGGATTCGCTACCGAGGCCGGGCGCGCCGTGCTCGGCATCGCCCGGATGCTCGGCCACCGCGAGGTCGAATCCTCGCACTTCCTCGACAACCCCGCCTCGGGCCGGGTCCTGCGCAAGCTCGGCTTCGAGCCGACCGGCGAGGTCGTCAGGCGCCATTCCTGCGCGCGCGGACACGATGTCGATGCGGCGGATTACCGCCTGTGGCTGGACGGGGCGGATCGCCAGACGCAGCGCGCGGCGTGAAGGCCTATTCGGCGGGCATCACCGCGTCGGCATAGGGGCTCTGCCACTTCGCGATGAGCGCGCGGTCATCGTGCTGCCAGGGGTGGAAGCCGGGCTTCAGGATCGCCGCCCATTCGAAAAACATGCGCCGCATCATGCCGGGGCGTCCCCACAGGAACCAGGCGAGCTTCAGCCGCCCCTTCCAGCGCGGGATGCTGTCCTGTTCCATCAGACCGAGCGCGTCGCGCACGCGGTTCTTGAAATACTTGCGGGTGATGAGGATCGCGAGCAGCGTCTTGACCCGCCAGCGTTTCCAGTCGGACCAGTCCTTCGTCGCGTGCAGCCACACGTCGTAGGTCAGGCCCTTGTGCTCGACCTCCTCGGTCGCGTGCCAGCGCCAGATCTCGGCCGCGACCGGGTCGGCGCCCTCGAGATATTCGGGATGAGTGAGAAGGTGGCGCGAAATGATCGCGGCGAAATGTTCGAGCGCGATGGTGATGGCGAGGTTGAATTCGATCGGCCGCCCCTCGGTCAGGGCGAGCATGACCTGGATGCCCTGGTCGATCGATTCGACGTTGTAGCCATGATCCGATACGAGCCGGTTGAAGGCCACGTGTTCGCGGGTGTGGTTGATCTCCTGCGCGCAGAAGGCCTTGATCTCGGCGGCGAGTTTCGGCGGCACCTGGTTCCTGAATTCGCGCAGCGTGTCGATGAAGAAAGCCTCTCCGCGAGGCAGGCTGGCCGAAACCGAATTGTACCACGCGGTCGCGACCGGATCGCCCGAATGCCAGTGCCGCGGGACGAGCGCCTTTCGGTCGAAACGTTCGTTGCGGACGGTGAGTTCGTGATCCCCCGGCGTTCCGCCCGCTTCGCCCTCAAGGCGGCCGGGCGCATCGAAAGCGTTGCCGTGTGCAAGTGCCGTGTGCTTGTTCATGTGCGCAAACCCCGTTAATCCCCACAGGTCATGGCAATACATACCCCAAACACATGACCGGTCGCAAACGGTTAACGCCCGAAGAATCACGCAGTTCCGCACTGCAGGCGGCGCGTGCCCTGCTGATCGAGGCCGGGCCGCAGGCGGTCACTCTCAAGGCGGTGGCGGGGCGGATCGGGCGGACCCATGCCAATCTGCTCCACCATTTCGGTTCGGCTGCGGGCCTGCAGAAGGCGCTCGCCGAACATCTGGCGCGGACCGTGTGCGAAACGATCATCGAGGCAGTCCGTGCCAGCCGGGCGGGCCTCGGCGATCCGCGCGAGGTGGTGGATCTGGCCTTCGATGCCTTCGACCGCGAAGGGGCGGGCGCGCTGGCAAGCTGGATGCTGCTGACCGGAAACGAGGACGCACTGGACCCGATCATCGGCACGATCCACGAATTGGTCGACGAGATCGCGCCGGAGGAAGCGGGGCATGGCGGTGATCCCATGCAGGTCCATCGCGAAACGCTGAGCCTGGTCCTGCTCGCCATGGGCGATGCGCTGATCGGGGCGGCACTGGCGAAGTCGCTTGGCCTGCCGCGCGATGCTGCGCGGGTCCGGGCGGCCGAACAGCTCGAGGCTTCGCTGGCGCGCTACCAGCGCGGCTAGGTGGAAACGCCCGCCGCCTGCCAGTCGGGCAGGCCTGCCGGATCGAGATCGTCGACGCGAAGGTGATCGACCGCCTTGCCGAGCGCGGGATAGGCCGCCTTGCGCCGCTTTTCCTGCGAATCCGCCAGATCGACGACGACCAGCCGCCGATTGACCTTTTGCCGCCAGTTCATCCGCGCGGTGTTCTCCTGCCCGACATAGCAACCCTTCTCGAAGCTGACGCCGTGCAGTTCGACCGCATTGGTCTCGAGCCAGAGGATGTCGCCAAGCTCGTCACGGCCTTCGGGCACGCCGTGGGCGAGACGGTGGGCTAGCCATGCCTCGTCCGCGCCCGCCTCGCCCTCGACAGCAGGGGCCAGCCAGCGATAACCGAGCGCGGGAAGGCGCGGATCGGCGGCGGCGCCTTCGCGCGGGCCCACGCTCCAATGGACGGCGATCGCATCGTCGCGCGCGATGTCGATCGCGCGGCGCAGGCGGTAAAGGCCGAGGCGCTTGGCAAGTTCGTCGGCCACCGCCGCCTCGCAATCGATCAGCACGTCGCCTTCGCCGGGGGCGCCGTCGCCCCAGACGAGGAAATCGAACATCGCCTTGCCCTGCGCGGTCAGCAGCGCGGCATAGACAGGGCCTTCGGCAAGCCGTGCGGCGCGTACGTCATTGGTGAGGAGGCCCTGGAGAAAGGCGGGAACATCTTCGGTCCCGTCGCGCGGGGAAAGGCGGACGATGGCACGGTCGGCAAGACGGGTGGCAGTCATCTGGGGCTCCCTTAGGCAAGGTGCAGGCGGGCGATGGCGCGGGCGAGATGTTCGCCCACGCGTTCGCCCTGTTCGGGGTAGAGATAGGGTTCGATCAGTTCCGCTTCCATCAGCAGCAGGCCATCGTCCCCTCCTTCGCTCCCGCGCAGCATGTCGATCCGGGCATAGAGCGGCGTGTCGAAGGGCAGGGCCGAAAGCACGGCGCGGGCGGCCTCGATCTCGTCGTCGGCGGGCTCGTGGCGGCTTTCGACGCCGCCATAGAGCGACTGGATGCGATAATCGCCCTTGGCCGCGCGCTTGCGCAGGGCATGGGAAAGCTCGCCCGCGATGAAGACGAAGCCGAGTTCGCCTTCGCGTTCGATCGCGGGCAGGAAGGGCTGTACCATGGCCGCGTGGCCGAAGCGCCAGTCGGGGCCGGGCATATTGTGCGCGCGCAGCAGGACCTGTCCCAGCGCGCCCGCGCCGATCTGCCGTTTCACGACCAGCCTGTCGCAGCCGAAATGTCCGAACGCCTCGCGCGCATCCTCGGCGGTGACATCGTCCAGCCAGAGCGTGGGGATCGTCGCCGCGCCCCCCGCCCCGAGTTCGCGCAGATAGGTCTTGGTGAGGTTCCAGCGCACCGTTGCGGGCGGATTGTGGACGGCGATACCGCTGCGCTCCAGCGCCTCGAGCTTCGCAAGAAAGGCGTCGGGCTTGTCCTGGTAGTTCCAGGCGGTCCCCAGCAGCACCGCATCGAGCCGGTCGAATTCGACGAGCGGGGCTTCCCAGTCCAGCACCTTGAGGCCCAGCCCCTCGGCGGCGAAGGCGGGTTCGAGCGCGGCGAGGGTGAGGTCGTGTTCATAGGCATCGCCGCGGCGACGGTCGCCGGCGCCGGGCAGGGTGGTCTCGCAGGCGAGGAAACCGATCAAGGGCGTGGACGTCGTCATGCAACGGGCGCTCTAGGACCGCTTCAAGCCTCTGGAAAGACCCCGCGCACGGGCGTAGAGCGCTCGTCATGACCGACAGCCTCACGATCCGCCGGCCCGACGACTGGCACCTCCATTTCCGCGACGGCGACGTGATGCGAGCCGTCGTGCCCTATACCGCGCGCCAGTTCGCCCGGGCGATCGTCATGCCGAACCTCACCCCGCCGATCACCACGACCGAAATGGCGGCGGCCTACAGGGAGCGCATCCTCGCCGCCGTGCCGCAGGGCGTGACCTTCACCCCGCTGATGACCTGCTATCTCACCGACACGACCGACGCCGACGATCTCGCGCGGGGTGCAGCCGAGGGCGTGTTCACGGCGGCGAAGCTCTATCCCGCCAACGCCACCACCAATTCGGCCGCCGGCGTCACCGATGTAAGACGGATCTATCCGGTGCTCGAACGGATGGAGGCCGAGGATATCGTGCTGTGCATTCACGGCGAGGTGACCGATCACGATGTCGACGTGTTCGACCGCGAGGCGGAATTCATCGAGCGGCATCTGAAGGATATCGTCGCGAATTTCCCGCGCCTGCGTGTCGTGTTCGAACATATCACCACCGCCGATGCGGTCGCCTTCGTCACCGGGTGCGGTCCGAATGTCGCCGCGACGATCACCCCTCAGCATCTCCACATCAACAGGAACGCCATGCTGGTGGGCGGCATCCAGCCGCACAATTACTGCCTGCCCGTGGCCAAGCGCGAGGCGCACCGCGTGGCCCTGCGCGCGGCGGCGATTTCGGGCAGTCCGAAATTCTTTCTCGGCACCGACAGCGCCCCGCATTTCCGCCACGACAAGGAGAGCGCCTGCGGCTGCGCGGGGATTTTCGGCGCTCCGCATGCGATCGAGAGCTATCTCAAGGTCTTCGACGAAGAAAACGCGCTGGGCTGGTTCGAAGGCTTCGCCTCGCTTCACGGCCCCGCCTTTTACAGGCTGCCGGTGAACGAGGAGACGATCACGCTCGAACGCGCGGCCATCGAGGTGCCGGAGGAACTCGCTCTTGCAGGTGCGCGGATCGTCCCGTTCCATGCCGGGCAGACGCTCGGCTGGCGGATCGCGGCCTGACGCCCTTTCCTATCTGGCCGCGACGCTGCGTGCGGCTTTCGTCCGGCGGCTCTTGGTCCAGATGTCCGCGACGAAGATCGCGACCGCGGTCCAGATCAGCAGGAAGCTGAACAGCTGGACCGGCCGCAATTCCTGCCCGAACACGGTAAGGCCCAGAAGAAAGACGATGGTCGGCGCGAGATACTGGATGAAGCCGAGCGTCGAATAATCCATCCGCTTGGCCGCGATCGCGAAAAGCAGCAGGGGCACGGCCGTCACCACGCCCGAAAACGCGATGAGCAGGCTCTGGCCGAGATCGGTCCCGAAGGAGGGGCCTGCCGGCGTTTGCGCGTAATACCATGCGATCCCCGCAGCCGGCAGCAGCAGCAACGCGCTCTCGACCGTGAGGCCGGGAAGCGAGGTGACCGGAACCTGTTTCCTGACAAGGCCATAAAGGCAGAAGCTCAGGGCGAGCGTCACGCTGATCCACAAGGTCGTAAGCGCGCCCGCAGCGAGGATCGCGACCGCGATCGCGGCAACAGCGACCGCGAGCCATTGCAGGCGGGACAATCGTTCGCCCAGCACCAGCGTTCCGAGCAGGACGTTGAGCAGGGGGTTGAGATAATAGCCCAGGCTCGCCGCATAGACCTCGTTCTCGGTGATCGCCCAGATATAGACGAACCAGTTGATCCCGATCAGGGTCGCGCTTGCCAGGAGGGCGAGCAGGATGCGCGGGTTGGTGACCGCCTGCCGCAGGGCCGGGAACTGGTGCCGCGCGGCGACGATGGCAAGGCACAGCGGCAGCGTCCAGATGATCCGCCAGCCGACGAATTCGAAGGGTGGGATATGCCGCACCAGCAGCAGGTAGAGCGGCAGGAAACCCCAGATCGTATAGGCGCCAAGCGCCGCGGGAAGGCCGGAGGGCTGGCTGCTGGCGGGATCGGAGGAGGGTGCGGTCATGGAGCGGCGGCAGGTAGGCCGGAAGATGCGCGCGCGCAAGGCGCAAGGCTTGCCGCCAAACTGAACCTTGGCTGTCGCGCCGGATGCAGTTTCGTTCAGCCAAGTAGCCTTACAGATGAACGAAATGAGGTTGCGGGCGTCTCGAAGCAGGCGCCGCCTCCCTCTTGGGCCATCCCACCAGTGGTCCGGGCGCGGTTCCCACCAACCGCGGAAGGCGCTCTCGTTTCCCCCTGGGAGACGGGGGCGTCTTTGCATTGGCGTGTGCGAACGGGGCGCCTTCACGCGGGCGGCGGCTTGGGACGATCTTAACCGGGGCCGTGCGATGCGCGCCTGCAATGGTCCGCCGCGCTGCCCTTCTTCTTCTCGCTGCCGCTGTTGGCGCCTGCGCCGAGGAGCGCGGCGATGGCCCGCGCGACGATCCTTTCGCTGCCGATCCGCTGCTCGCACGGGCGCTCAACGATCCGCTGATGGCCGATCCCGACCTTGCCTATCGCAACGAGGCCAATGCCGCCGTCACCATCCCCGCAGGCCATGCCCTGCCGCCGTTCGCGCGCACCGACGAGGCCGCGCTCGCTGCGCGCGAGGCGGCGCGGCTCGAATTGCTCGAAGGGGGCCGCGTGCCGGACCTTCCGGATGCCGCGCCGGATGCCGCACCGGAACGCGCATTGGGCGCAGGACCGGCCGGGCTCGGCGAAGCGCGCACCGCCGCGGACATGCTCGCGGCGGCAGGTGCGCCGGAACGCTGCGCCGAGGGTCTGGAAGAAGGCTTTGCCTTTGCCGCCGACCTGCCGGCCGCCGCGCGGCTGATGCCGCATGCGATGGTGCAGCAGGCAGCGGGCGGCGAAAGGGCGGGCGGCGAACGGGCGGGGGGGCGCGCATCGCCGTGCGCCGCGCGCATCGTGCGCTACCTCACCCCTGCGGCGGGCGAGGACGTGCTGCACTATCATTTCGTTCGCGCAGGTCGCGCGGGATTGTCGCCGCGCCTGCGCGACGCGCCCGAACGCCTGCTGGTCGGGCAAGGCGATCGCGAACGGCTCGTCCTTGCGGTGCGCAAGGGGCCGGGCGGGATGACCGCCGTCGATCTCGTCTGGTGGCGGCCCTGACGCCTTAGGGTTTGAGCCCGATCCCGATATTCGCGCGCGGCTGGTCCATCTCGGTGCTGGCTACCGGATAGGCGCAGTAATCGGCGGCGTAATAGGCCGCCGGGCGGTGATTGCCCGACAGGCCGATCCCGCCGAAGGGCGCTTTCGACGAAGCGCCGTTGGTCGGGCGGTTCCAGTTGATGATGCCGGCCCTGACATTGGCCCAGAATCGCCCGTAATCCTCCGGGGCGCCGCCGATCAGCGATGCGGACAGGCCGAAACGGGTGTTGTTCGCCTCCGCGATCCCCGCATCGAGATCGGGCACGCGGATGACCTGCAGGACGGGGCCGAACAATTCGACGTCGGGCCTCTCGGGAATGTCGGTCGTGTCGATGATCGCGGGCGACAGGAACGGCCGGTCGGGATGGAGCCGCTTCAGGTGGACCAGAGGCCGGCCCCCCGCGGTCATCAGTTCGACGAAGCTTTCCTCCAGCCGATAGGCGGCATCGTTGTCGATCACCGGCCCCATGAAGGGCTGGGGATCGCCCATCGGATCGCCCACGACGAGCCGTTTGGCGAGCGGCACGAGTTCGGCCATGAGATCGTCATAGACGCTGTCCTTGACCACCAGCCGCCGCGCGGCCGTGCAGCGCTGGCCGGCGGTGGTGAAGGCGCTCTGCACGATCAGGGCCGCCGCATCGGCGAGCTTGGGTGTGTCGATCACCACGATCGGGTTGTTGCCGCCCATCTCCAGCGCGACGATCTTGGCCGGATTGGCGGCAAGCCTGCGATTGATCGCGATCCCGGCCTGCGCCGATCCGGTGAAAAGCACGCCGTCGATTCCCGGATGGGCGACCAGCGCCTTGCCTTCATCGGGCCCGCCGACAACCAGTTGCACGACGGTTTCGGGCACTCCGGCCGCGTGAAAGCAGCGCACCAGCATCTCGCCCACCGCGGGCGTTTTCTCCGACGGCTTGAACAGGACCGCATTGCCCGCGATCAGGGCGGGAACGATGTGGCCGTTCGGCAGGTGCGCGGGGAAATTGTAGGGGCCCAGCACCGCCATCACGCCATGCGGCTTGTGCCGCAGCGCGGCCGTGCCCTGGATGCCGCTGTCAAATTTCTTCTTGCCGGTGCGCTCGGCATAGGCCTGGACCGAGATGTCGACCTTGCCCATGACCGCGTCGATTTCGGTGCGCGCTTCCCACAGCGGCTTGCCCGCCTCGCGCGCGATCAGTTCGGCGAATTCGTCGGCACGGTCGCGCACGGCATGGGCAAAGCGCCGCGCCGCCTCGATCCGGTCGCCGAGCGGGCGCGCGGCCCATTCGGGCCATGCGCGCCGCGCGCGGCTTACCGCGGCGTCCACATCGCCGTGTTCGCCGCGCCATAATTCCTCGCCCGTCGCCGGCGCGGTCGAGATGAGTGTCGCCGGTTCGCTCACTGTATCCTGCCCTCTTTGCGAGTGGTCTTGCCCCCATGCATGGGGTCCGGGCGTACTGCGTGCAGGCCGGGAAAGCTAGGGGTCAGCGGGTTCGTGCATAAGCGCGTGCCCGGCCGGGACAGGGGCCCGCCCGTGCGCCTCGCCCATGCGGCGAAGGGCGGCGACCTTGCCTTCGAGCGGCTGCCAGTCGTCGCGCTCGTCGATCGCGGACCAGATCGCCTCGACCTCTTCGATCAGCATGCTCTGGGGCGCTTCGTCCGACCAATAGGCGTGGCTGCTGTCCGCCGGTTCGTAGTCCGCCAGCGCATCGGCAAGGTCGGACGCAATGTCGGCGGGCAGGTCGCCGCGCGCAATGCCCCTGCGCATGCGGAAGAAGAACGCATCGGGCCCCTCGCCGCTTTCGCGCATCGCCTTTTCGCACGCCGCGACGAGCGCGCCGTAGGCTTCGGCCCCACGGCTGTGCACCCCCAGCCTCCAGCACCAGCGCCGGGCGACCGCGGCCATGTAGAGATCGGGAAACCGGTTCAGCGCGGCGACCAGCGGGTCGCTTTCGGCAAGCAGGCGCAGCGCGACCGCCAACTGGCCGCAATTCCAGTGGATCGCCTCGGGCTGGCGACCGAAGGCGTAAAGCCCGGCATGGTCGAAATAGGCCGCGGTGAAACCGGGGTCCCAGCTCGGCAGCCAGCGCCACGGGCCATAGTCGAAGCTTTCCCCGGTGACGTTCATGTTGTCGGTATTGAGCACGCCGTGGACGAATCCGGCCACCATGTAGCTCGCGGCGAGGTCGGCCATGCGCTCTGTCACCTGGTGCATCAGCCTGATCGCGGGTTCATCGCGCGCGGGCGCGTCCTCGGGCGGCGGCGGTCCGGGGAAGTGCCTGAGGCAATAGTCGACCAGCTGCTCCATCTCGTCCGCCTGTTCATGCGCGAGCAGGCGCTGGAAGCTGCCGATGCGGATATGCGAATGGGACAGGCGCACCATCACTGCCGAACGGGTGGGCGAAGGCTCGTCATTGCGCCAGAGCTGCTCACCCGTCTCGATCACCGAGAAAGTGCGCGAGGTGTTGACGCCCAGCGCTTCGAGCATTTCGGTGGCGAGTATTTCGCGCACCGCGCCCTTCAGCGTCAGTCGCCCGTCGCCGGCGCGCGAATAGGGCGTGGTCCCCGAACCCTTTGTCCCCAGATCGAGCAGCCGTCCATCGCGGCTGCGCAACTGGGCGAAGAGAAAGCCGCGCCCGTCGCCGATTTCGGGATTGTACACGCGGAACTGGTGGCCGTGATACCTGAGCGCGAGCGGCTGGGGGAGGTTTCCCCCGAGCGGTTCGAAGCGGCCGAAATGCGCCGCCCATCGTTCGTCCGAAAGGCCGGCAAGACCGACCTCGCGCGCCGCGCGGTCGTTGCGGAACCGGATTTGGGCTTTCGGAAAGTCCCCCGGTGCGACCGGATCGGCGATCCAGTCGGCGATTTCGAGGATCGCCGGGTCGCTGCGCGCAGCCGCCTGTTGCCTGTCGTCGTTCATCCGCGCGATAGTGGCGATGCGGCCAGGCTCTTGCAAGCACGGCCCTTGCAAGCGCGGCTGGGCGGCCTATTCGCGACAGCACGCATGCGCGACGCGACGAGAATCGAAGGACAATCCGCCCCCATGGCCGCATCTTACGACGATTGCAGCTGGACCAGCCCGGACGGGTTGACCCTGCATTACCGCGATTACCCGGGACCTGATGGCGGCACGAAGACGCCGGTATTGTGCCTCCACGGCCTGACCCGCAATGCGCGCGACTTTTCCGATCTTGCCGATCACATCGCGGCGGAAAGGCGCGTCATCGTGCCCGACATGCGCGGGCGGGGGATGAGCGATTACGCGCCCGATTCGCAGACCTACAACCCGCTCACCTATGTCGCCGATGTCGACAAGCTGCTGGGCGAGCAGGGGATCGACCGGTTCGTGTCGATCGGCACCTCGATGGGCGGGCTAATGACGATGCTGCTGGCGCAGAAGGATGCGCAGGCGGGAGCGCAGCGGATCGCGGGCGTCGTGCTCAACGATATCGGGCCAGAGATCGAGGCGGCCGGGCTCGAGCGGATTTCGGGCTATGTCGGGCAGGGACGCAGCTATCCCACCTGGATCCATGCCGCGCGCTCGCTGGGCGAGGTGCATGGGGAGGCCTTTCCCGACTACGATCTCGAGGACTGGCTCGACATGGCAAAGCGGATCATGGTGGTGAGCCAGAACGGGCGGATCAGCTACGATTACGACATGGCGATCGCCGAACCCTTCGCAAAGCCCGGCAATGCGGCGCCCGCGGATCTGTGGGGCGCGTTCGAAGCGCTCGGGCGCATGCCGGTGCTGCTGGTGATCGGCGAATTGTCGGACCTCATCTCGCCCGCGACGATCGCGCGGATGAAAGAGAGCAATCCGCAGATGGAAACCGTCACCGTCCCGCGGGTCGGCCATGCCCCGACGCTCGACGAGCCCGAGGCGCGCGCCGCGATCGATGCGCTTCTGGCCGAGATAGAGTGAGCAGGCAGCCCGGCCCCGCGCGCGTCCTCCATTGCCACTCGACCTTCGCGGCGGGGGGCAAGGAATTGCGCAGCGTCAAACTGATGAACGCTCTGGGCGGTGCGCTCGACCATGCGGTGGTGTCGGGCGATCCGGGCGAAACCGGGGCGAGGGCGCATCTGGGGCGCGATGTGAAGGTCCGTTTCCCGCAGGATTTCCCGGCGCTCAGGGGCTTTCCCTCGCCCGGGCGGCTGGTCGCCATCGCCGAGGCGATGAAGGGCTACGACCTTGTTCTCACCTACAATTGGGGGGCGATGGACGCGGTCATGGCGCACACCGTCTTCGCCGCGCATTTCGGCCTGCCGCCGCTGATCCACCACGAAGACGGCTTCAACGAGGACGAGGTCGACGAACTGAAAACGCGGCGCAACTGGTATCGCCGGGTCGCGCTTGGCCGCACCCACCGGCTGGTGGTGCCGAGCGAGCGGCTGGAGCGGATCGCGCGCGAGGTGTGGAAGATGCCGCCTGCCCGCCTCGCCCGCATTCCCAACGGGATCGATACCGCCCGCTTCGCCAAGCCGCCCGAACCGGGCCCGTTCCGCGTCGTCAAGCGCGAAGGCGAGCGCTGGGTCGGCACGCTGGCCGGCCTGCGCCCGGTCAAGCAGCTCGGCCAACTCGTCCGCGCCATGTCCGCGCTGGGCGAACAATGGCATCTCGTCATCATCGGCGAGGGACCGGAGCGCGACCGCATCCGCGCGGTCGCGGACGAACTCGACATGAGCCACCGCGTCCACCTGCCGGGCGCGCATCCCGATCCGGCGAAGGTCATCGGCCTGTTCGACATCTTCGCCCTGTCGAGCCGGTCGGAGCAATTCCCCCTCTCGGTGGTCGAGGCGATGGCCGCCGGGCTTCCCGTCGCGGCGCCCGACGTGGGCGATATCCGCGCCATGGTGGCCGAAGCCAACCGGCCTTTCATCTGCGTGGCCGATGACTGGCAGGCGCTCGCCCAGATGCTGCGCGATCTTGCCGCAGAGCCGGATCTTTGCGCTGAGATCGGGGCGGTCAACCGGGCCCGCGCGCGCGGGCAATATGACGAGGCGGCGATGGTGGCGCGCTACCGCGAACTCTATGGCGAGGCGCTGGGGCGCGAACTCTAGCGCAGATCCGGCTTAATCGCCGGTTCAACCGCGCGGGTTCAGGCGTTTGGGGTCCCCTGCGGCCCCGGCATTGCGGAAGGCGGCGCACCTGCCTAAAGAGCCGCCATTACGCGAAACACGTGTCGGTGCCGCCCGCCCATCGCGGCAGGGTCGGCGCGAGATGACAAGGAACAGGCAAGCCGTGGCGCTAATTCCGAACAGGACCGACAAATCGAAGACTTCGGGCGACCCCGGCGGGCCTGCCCCCTCGGCCGAGGACGAGGTCCTGATCCGCGAGATCGACGAAGCGGTGCGGCAGGACGATGCGGCCGCCTTCATGAAGAAATACGGCCCCACGCTGGCGGGGGTCATCGTCCTCTTCCTCGCCGCTTTCGGCGGCTGGCTCTATTGGCAGAACCTTGAGGAATCCAAGCTCGAGGCGCAGTCCGAAACACTCATCACCGCGCTCGACGCGGTCGAGTCGGGCGATTACGAAAGCGCGAGCGAGCAGGTCCAACCGCTGATCGCACAGGGCACGCCGGGCGCGCGCGCGGCGGCGCTGTTCCTGCAGGCCGGCGCGGCGCTCGAACAGGGCGAAACCGCGCGCGCGGTCGATCTCTACGCGATGATCGCCGCCGACGAGGAAATCCCGGCTGCCCTGCGCGATCTCGCGCGCCTGCGCGAAGTGGCGAGCAATTTCGACGAGCGCGAACCCGCCGATGCGATCGCGAAGCTCGAACCGCTCGCCCAGCCCGGCAGCACTTTTTACGGCAGCGCTGCGGAACTGACCGCGATCGCGCATCTCGAAATGGGCAATCGCGACGAAGCGGGCGCGATCTTCGCGGCCATCGCCAAGGACGATACGCTCCCCGAAACGCTCACTCGCCGCGCCCAGCAGCTTGCGGGCGTGCTCGGGGTCGATGCGATCGAGGATGTCGAGGCGCTGCTGCGCGAAGAGGGCGTGCTCCCGCAGGAGGGTGAAGAGGCAGCGGGCGCGCCGCGATGAGTTGAACGAATCGCCGGAAGCTGCGCGGCAGGGGGATCGACCGCGACACGACCGGCAGGAACGGCGACAGGGCGACAGGCCCTCTTGCCCAGGGAATGAACGGACGGACAATGATAACCAAGACGGCATGGAAAGGCGCGCTCGTCGCCGGGACGCTGGCAGCGGCCCTGGTGGGCTGCAGCGGCGGCCTGTTCGGCGGCGGCGACAAGAAGACCACCCCCACGATCGGCGAACGCACGCCGATCCTTTCGCGCATCGAACGCGGGACGAATGTCGATCCCGACCTCGCCGGGGTCAGCGTCGTTCTGCCGCCCGCGCGCAGCAATGACAGCTGGCCGCAGGTCGGCGGATCGGCGAGCAAGAGCTACGGCCATCTCGCGATTGCGGACAACCCGACCAAGCGGTGGAGCGCCCGGATCGCGGGCGCGAACGAACGCCGCCGGCTCGCCGCCGCGCCCGTGGTGGGCGGCGGCCTTCTCTATGTCGAGGATACCGACGGCGTGATCCATGCCTTCGATCATGCGACCGGCGCGACCGCCTGGACCCGCGAAGAGGAGGAGATGGCCGAAAACCTGCGCACTTCGGCCTTTGGCGGCGGGGTGAGCTACGATAACGGCATCCTCTACGCCACCAACGGCATCGGCGAGGTCAAGGCCAAGGACGCGGAGACCGGCAAGCTTCTTTGGAAGGTCAAGCCGGCCGGGCCGCTGCGCGGATCGCCGACCATCGCCTTCGGGCAGGTTTACGTGATGACGCAGGACAACCAGATCCTCGCCCTCGATGCGACTAACGGCGAATTGCTGTGGGACGAATCCGGTTCGGCGACGCAATCGGGCGTGTTCGGCGTCGCCGCTCCGGCAGCGGGTCAGGGCACGGTCATCGCGGGATATTCGTCCGGCGAACTGTCGGCCTATCGCTACGAGAACGGGCGGCCGCTGTGGGCCGACGCGCTGGCGCGCACCAACATTTCGACGCAGGTGTCCTCGCTCACCGATATCGACGCCGATCCGATCATCGATTCGGGGCGCGTCTATGCGCTTGGCCAGGGCGGGCGCATGGCGGCCTATGAACTCGTCACCGGGCAGCGCATCTGGGAACTGACGCTTGCGGGCATTTCCACCCCGGCGATCGCGGGCGAGTGGATCTTCACCCTCACCGACGATGCGCGCCTGCTCGCCATCGCCCGGTCGAGCGGGCGGGTGCGCTGGATCACGCAGCTCCAGCAATTCCGCGACGAGAAGGACAAGAAGGGCCCGATCTTCTGGACCGGCCCGGTGCTTGCCGGCAACAATCTGTGGGTGGCAAGCTCGCGCGGGGAAATCTGGAAGATCTCGGTCGGCGAGGGTTCGGCCGCGATGTTCGCGGACATCGACCAGCCCGTGAGCCTGCCGCCGATCGTGGCCGACGGGTTCCTCTACGTGCTCGACGACAGCGGGACGGTCCACGCCTGGAAATAGGCCCGTTTGCAAGGCGCAAGGTCTGAGCGGGTCGTTAACCACTTCGCGCTAAGGCTCAGCGCCTGATGAGCGCCGAATCCCTCCCGAGCGCGCCCGCGCGCCTGCCAGAAGGTCGAAGGCCCGAAAGCGACGTGTCGGCAGGCGTGGGCCTTGCGGGCCTGCTCGGCCTGTTCGTGTGGATTCTCGTCTGCCGCACCTATCCCCTGATCGCCGACACGCTGGGTCTTTCGGGCGCATTGTCGGGCGCGCGCGGGGTCCTTTCGGGGCCGTATGCCGCGCTTGCCGCGATGGTTTTCACCGCAGGGCCGATGGTGGCGTGGTCGGTGCTGGTGGACCGGGTGCATCTGCGTCCCTCGACCGGGATCGACTGGACGCTTCGGCGGCCGTTCGCCGAGACATGGCCCATCAGCCTCGTCAAGCTCGTGGGTCTGTGGGCGACCTTCGCCGGGCTCGCGGCGCTTTACGGCCTTGGCCGGTGGTACTGGGACGGATCGTATCTGTTCGCCATGGAGGTTCTCGCCGCCGCGCTCATCCCGCTCATGGCGCTGTCGGTGCCCTATGTCCTGTGGCTCGACCGGTTCATGGTGGAGCCGAGGGATTCGACCTGGCATTTCGGCGCGATGATCGCGGGCCGCGAAGGCTGGGAGAAGTCGCAGCTCGCAAAGCACTGGCGCGCCTGGCTGATAAAGGGGTTTTTCGGCGCCTTCATGATCTCCATCCTGCCCAGCGGTTTCGCGCAGGTGGTCGAAGCGAGCCCCGCGCAGATGCTGGGCAACCCGGTCGAGCTTGCCATGTTCATGGTCGCGCTGCTGTTCGTGATCGACGTGCAGATCGGGACCGTTGGATATCTGCTCACCCTGCGCCCGCTCGATGCGCATATCCGTTCGGGCAATCCCTTCCTCGGCGGGTGGATTGCGGCGCTGCTGTGTTACCCGCCATTCGTGTGGGGGATCATCGGCAACGGCAACCAGATCCTGTCCTATGAACGCAATGTCGCGGGCTGGGGCTACTGGCTCGAAGGCCAGCCCGCGCTGTTGTGGCTGTGGGCGGGGATGATCGTGTTCCTGACGCTTGTCTATGCCTGGGCGACGGTTGCCTTCGGCATCCGCTTTTCAAACCTCACCTATCGCGGCGTGCTGACGAACGGGCCGTATCGCTTCACCCGCCACCCGGCCTATCTGTCGAAGAACCTGTTCTGGTGGCTTACGGTCATGCCCTTTCTCGTCACCAGCAATTCCGCCGCCGACGCGGTGCGCAACTGTTTCTTCCTGCTGCTCGTCAACGCGATCTATTACTGGCGCGCCAGGACCGAGGAGGCGCATCTCCTTGCCGAGGATGCGAAGTACCGCGAATACCATGCATGGATGGAGCAGCGCGGGCTCATCACCGCGCCGCTTGCCCGGCTGATGCGTGCGATCGGGCGCAGCCCGGGAAGCGCGCGCGGCGCGGTTGCGGAGCCAGCCGAATAGCGGCCGTGCTGGCCGCCCGCCTCATCAGAACGAATATTTGTAGACCCGCGAAATGTCGCCGTTCCATTCGCCGTGATAGGCGTCGAGCAGGCGCTGGGCGGGGACCTTCCCGGTCGCGACGATTTCGTCGAGCGTTTCGAGATAGCCGGTTTCGTTGTCGCCGCTGGAATTGAGCCGGGCGCGCGCGGCAAGGCCGCCATGCGCGATCCCCAGCACTTCGCGCCCCAGGTCCTTCATCGTCCCGGTCCCGCCGGGAAGCCGCGTGTCGAGTGCGAGCCTCGGCACTTCATTGCGCAGCCGCTCGCGCTCTTCCATCGACCAGTCCTTGACCAGTTCCCACGCCGCATCGAGGGCGCCCTGATCGTAGAGCAGGCCGACCCAGAAAGCGGGCAGGGCGCAGATCCGGCTCCACGGCCCGCCATCGGCACCGCGCATTTCGAGAAAGCTCTTGAGCCGCACTTCGGGAAAGGCCGTGGAAAGGTGGTCCCACCAATCGCTCGCCGTGGGCCGTTCGCCCGGGAGGACCGAAAGCCTGCCCTCCAGGAAATCGCGAAATGACAGGCCCGCCGCATCGATGTATTTCCCGTCGCGAAACACGAAATACATCGGCACGTCGAGCATGTACTGCGCCCAGCGTTCATAGCCGAAGCCGTCTTCGAACACGAAGGGCAGCATGCCGGTGCGGTGCGGGTCGGTGTCGGACCAGATGTGGCTGCGATAGGAAAGATAGCCGTTGGGCCTGCCTTCGGTGAAGGGCGAATTGGCGAACAGCGCGGTCGCCAGCGGTTGCAGCGCGAGACCGACGCGGAATTTCTTCACCATGTCGGCTTCGGATGAATAGTCGAGATTGACCTGGATCGTGCAGGTCCGCAGCATCATGTCGAGCCCGAGATTGCCGACCCGGGGCATGTGCCGCATCATGATCTCATAGCGGCCCTTGGGCATGACGGGCAGTTCATCGCGGGTCTTGTCCGGCCACATGCCGAGGCCGAGATAGGACACGCCGCAGGCCTCGCCGACCTTCTTGACCTGTTCAAGATGCCGCCCCGTCTCCGCGCAGGTCTGGTGCAGGTTTTCGAGCGGCGCGCCAGACAGTTCGAGCTGGCCCGCCGGTTCGAGGCTGACCGTGCCGTCCTCGCCGCGCATCGCGATGACCTTTCCGCCTTCCTCGACCGGTTCCCAGCCGAATTCGCGAAGGTTCATGAGCAGGTCGTGGATGCCGCAGGGTTCGTCATAGGACGGCGCGCGGAAATCCTTGCGCTTGTAGACGAGCTTTTCGTGCTCGGTCCCGATCCGCCAGTCGGATGCGGGTTTTTCGCCGCGCAGCATCGGTGCGACGAGATCCTCCATCCCCTCGATGGCAGGTTCGTCGATGCTGGAGGTCTCGCGTGTGCTCATGGATGTCTCCCGGTGCGTTGCCCTAGAAAACCGACCGCGGCGTGGGAAGCGCAAAGTTGCGGCGGCCTTGCAGGCTCATTCGTCGTCCAGCCAGTCGCCCGCTTCGGCCATCCACACCGCGAGCGCGGCGATCGCCGCCGTCTCGCCGCGCAGGATGCGCGGGCCGAGGCTTACCGGGCGGGCGGCAGGATGGGCGCGGATCGCGGCGCGTTCCGCATCGTCGAAACCGCCTTCGGGGCCGATCAGGATCGCGGCCGGGCCGTCATGGTAGCAGAAGGCGTCGGCGACAGGCTCACCGCCATCCTCGTCGGCGAAGAACAGGGCGCGGGTTTCGGGCCAGTCGCCCAGCAGCGCGTCGAGTTTCACCGGATCGCCGATTTCTGGCAGCGCGGTGCGGGCGCATTGCTCGGCCGCCTCGGTGATGATCGTGCTGGCGCGCCCGACATTGAGCTTGTCGGCGACGCAGCGGCGTGTGAGGACGGGCTGGATGCGCGCGGCGCCCAGTTCGGTCGCCTTTTCGAGCACGAGGTCGAAGCGGTCCTTCTTGAGCAGCGCCGGGCACAGCCAGAGGTCGGGCACCTCTTCGCGTTCGCGCAGGCGTTCCGCCACTTCGAGAGTGACGCTGCGCTTGTCCGCCTCCACCACGCGCGCGGCCCATTCGCCGGTCGCATCGTCGCACAGGATGACGGCATCGCCCGGCGCGACGCGCATGACGCGGGCCAGGTAATGGGCGGGATTGCCCTCGATCACGCGCTGCTGCCCGGCGGCGAGTTCGGGTTCGACGAACAGGCGCGGGGCGCTTTTCGGAGGCCAGTTGGGGGTCGCGGGCATGGCTTCCCACTAGGCGCGGCAAACGGTATCGAGCAAGGCATGATTGCCCGATTCTGCCAGTTCCTCATCGCCGCAATATTCCTGGTCCTGGGGGGCTGGGCGCTGGTCGCGCCTGCCAGCGTGATCGAACTTGCCGTGACCGAGGCCTACCGCGACGATGCCTTCCTCACCCGTTTCGCGCTCGCCTGTTTCGGGGCGCAGGCGGTGCTGTTCGGACTGGTCGCGCTGGCGTCGAAATGGACTTCGCGGACCTTCGCGCTCTACGCCGTGCTGCTGATCCCGTTCTTCGTCTTCAACTGGTATTTCCATTACGAGGTGCCTGTGCTCACCTCCATCGGGATGCTCGATTTCGCGGGCAATGTCGTGATGTTCATCGCCGCGATCGTCGGCTGGCGCGCGGCGCTCGCCGAAGAGCGCGCGAAAACGCGGACTTTCGCCTGAACGGATGCGTCGCACCCCGCACGGCCGCGCGGGACCCGATCCTACAGGAAGGGCGCAAAAGCGGCTTGGCAAGCGAGCGCAGGCAGATCCAGCACGCCAAAGCGGGCGCGAAGGATTTGCCGAGGCCGTATCCAACGGGCGAACCTTCCCGGTGTGTCACCCCCGTCTGCATTACGCGAACCAGCGAGGGCCCCGCGGCCCATTCCCGTCTTCGCCTCTGCCTCGCGGATGTGTAGGGAGGGGGTATGAGCGAGCACGTCGTTCCCGATTCCGAACATCGCGGGCTGGTCGAGCGCCTGCCGCAGCTTCCGCGCGATCTTGCCCAGCTTGCCCGGTTCGACCGGCCGATCGGCTGGTGGCTGCTGTTCTGGCCCTGCGCCTTCGGCACGCTGCTGGGCGGATACGGCGTGCCGTGGGAGGCGCTCGGGGCTTTGCTCGGCCTCTATCTTGCAGGGGCCATCGCGATGCGCGGGGCGGGCTGCGTCTATAACGATATCGTCGATGCAAAGCTCGATGCCAGCGTCGCGCGCACCGCCGCAAGGCCGGTTGCGAGCGGGCGCGTGTCAAAACGCACGGCGTGGATCTGGCTCGTCTGTCTCAGCATGGTGGGTCTTGGAGTGCTGCTGCAATTGCGCATCGAGGCGCAAGCCGTCGCGCTCGCCAGCCTCGCTCTTGTTGCCGCCTATCCCTTCATGAAACGGATCACCTGGTGGCCGCAGGCATGGCTTGGAATGGTGTTCAACTGGGGCCTGCTGGTGAGCTGGACGCAATTGAGGCTCGATCACTGGGACGCGATCGGCGCGCTCTATGCCGGGTGCATCTGCTGGGTGATCGGATACGACACGATCTACGCCCTGCAAGACCGCGAGGACGATGCGCTGGTCGGCATCCGCTCTTCCGCGCTTGCCATGGGCGCCCGGGTCCATGCGGGAATAGCCGGCTTCTATGCCGCGACGATCGGGCTGTGGGCGCTCGGCTTCTGGCTTTTCAGGCCCGATCCGCTGGCGCTCGCCGCCCTGCTTCCGGTCGCGGGTCACCTCGCATGGCAGGTCGCGACACTCGATGCGGAGGACCCCGCCAATCCGCTCGAGCGCTTCCGTTCGAACCGCTGGGCGGGCGCGCTGATGGCGGCGGCGTGTTTCGTGGTGGGGTTCGCCTGATGTGCAACCTCTACCGCATGACCAAGAACGCGGACGAGGTCGCCGCCTGGTTCGACGCGGTGAACGCGGCTGGCGGGGCGAACCATGGCGAAGAGGTCTATCCCGGCTATCCCGGCCTCGTCGCTGCCGAAGGACAGGTGCGCGCGATGGTTTGGGGCTTTCCGCTCGTGATGAAGGGCAGGAGCGGCCAGCCCTTGAAGCCCAAGCCGGTCAACAATTGCCGCACCGACAAGCTGGACAGCTTCTTCTGGCGATATTCCTTCGAGGAGCGGCGCTGCCTCATCCCGCTTACCGGTTGGGCCGAGGCGGAAGGGCCGAAAGGCGCCAAGACCCGGACATGGCTTTCCCTGCCCGATGCACCGCTCTTCGCCGCGGCGGGCGTGTGGCGGGAGAGCGAGGAATGGGGCGCATGCTATTCGATGGTGATGACCGACAGCGCCGGCTCTGCCGCCGAGGACGTGCATACCCGCATGCCCGTCCTCCTCGCGCCGGATGACTATGCGGGCTGGGTGCAGGGCTCGCCCGAGGAGGCGAAGGCGCTCTGCCGGCCGTGGGGCGGCGACATCGCGCTCGATCGCACCGACGAAAGCTGGGTCAAGGGCCGGGGGACGCAGCAGAGCTTATTGTGAGGCGCGTCCCGCCATCGCGGCAACTTTCATGACCGCCTCCCAATGGCCGGCGACCGGTGCATCTTCGGGGTAGATTGCGAGTGCGACCTGCGGCGCGATCCCCGTCTCCTCGAAGACCGTCCCATCGGGCGCTGCGAAGGTCTCGTTCGACAATTCGAGCAGCCAGCCATTGGGCAGCGGCTTCGCCAGCGGGGTCGAGAACGCGCCACGCGTGCGGCTGCCGACGTGTGTCACATTGGGCAGCTGCCGGAACGCGAGCGTCGCCAGTTCGCCGCCCGAAACGGTTACGTCGCTCGTCATGAGGAAAACGGGGCCGATATAGGTCAGCGCGGCCGGGATGATGCTGTGCGGGAAGGGCGCAAGGCCCGATCCCTGCGACACCGTCGTGAAGCCGGTAAAGGGCGCGGAGGCGAAGCGCGATGGAAGCGCCTTTGCCACCCGGTCCCACCCGCCGCGGTTGTTCGACAGGTCGACGATCACTGCGTCAGCTCCCCCGAACGCGGTCATGGCCTCGTCCATCACTCGGTCGAATTCGGCCATTTCGGCTGCGGCCCATTCGGGACTTGCGAAATCCTCTCGGGTCGTGAAGCCGCCCATGACGAAAACTTGCAGGTAGCCGATGCGCGCGCCCGTCTTAGGCTCGTCGATCATTCCCCACAGGATGCGGTCCTGCGCCTCGTGATGCGCGCTCTTCCCGAGTCGCTTTTTCGCCTGCCCGATGAGGTTGAGCAGCCACGACCCTTCGCCGCCCTTGCTCGCGCGGATGCGAGGGAGCGTCGTGCCTTGCCCGTCCTGCACCCGTCGTCGCTCGCCCGCGACGGCACCGATCAGCTTGGTGTGGCTGTCCGAAAGCCCCTCCATGTAGGCGGCGAGAGCGTCCCACAATTCGGCCTCGCCCGTCTCCGGCCCGACCGAGGCACGCACCCGCGCCGCACGCTCATCGTGGCCGGGCGGGCGGCGGTCGAAAAAGGCATAGTGGCGCTCGAAATGGTCAAGGAAGGCCGCGGCTACCGCCTCGGGGCCCGCCTCGGGGGCGCTTGTGCAGGCCTCGGGAAGGGCGGGGAGTCGCTCGAAGACGACGTTCGTGTCGCCGTCTAGGAGCTGGAAGATCGCGCTCTTGCCGGGCTCGATCTCGCGGAAATAGCGGTAGGTGATCGAGTCCATAGCCGACAGCGCCTCGCCCTCGCGGCGTGGGGCGTAGCAGGTCTCGCCCGACTGGAACCGGGTCACGCCGTCCTCGTCGATCGCCAGCACGAAGCCGTAGCCGTGCGAGGCCCATGCGCCGCGCAGGCGCGGATCGGTCGTCCCGTCATCGCGCAGGATCGGCTGCAGCGGACCGGCTTCGATCCAGGGGGCAGACGCTTCTCCGGACGCGGCGGCGGAGTTTGTCGCGCAGCCCTGCAGGGCGGCGAAGGCGAGCGCGGCGAGTATCGATAGCCTTGGTGTCATGCGGCCCTAATACACCGCGAAGCACAGGCTGCAAGCCGCGCCTTCCGCTGGGGGACGCCTAGCGCTGCGGACCCAGCTCGGGGTCGAGATCGCGGGGCCGCGCGAAATGGGCGAGCTTCGCCGTGCGCGGGCGCAGGTCCGCCCACGAATCGACAGGGCATTCGAGGATGGCGTAGGCGGCGGTCGGGAACTTGATCGCGGCCTCGCGGAACAGGTCGCTTTCATGGCTCGGTGAAACGAGTTCGAGGATCAGCTCCTGCAGGCCCGGATTGTGTCCCGAGACGAGCATCGCGCCCGGTTCCTTGGGGGCGTCGGCGGCATGATTCTGCACCGCCTCGAGGATGGTTTCGTAACCGGCGAGATAGAGCCGCGTGTCGAAGACCGGCTCGATTTCGGGCAGCGCGACGGCGAGCGTCTCCTTGACCCGCACCGCCGGGCTGGCGAGCAGGATATCCCATTTCGTCCCGTGATCGCGGATATGCGCGCCGATCGCTTTTGCCCCGCGCCGTCCGCGCTCGTTCAGGCCGCGGTCGAAATCGCGTGAGGAGGCATCGCCCCAGTCGGACTTGGCGTGGCGCAGCAATCCGAGCAGCTTCATGAACCCTCTCGCGCTCCCTCGCGAATATTCCGGCGACACGCTCCTCCAACACGAGCATGCCGGTGCTGTAAAGGGAAAGCGCGCAGCCTCAGTCGAGCAGGGCGCGCTCGGGAACGAACAGGGCGAGCGCGAGCAGGATGGCGAGCGTCAGCGTGAGCGCGGCATGGGCCAGTGAGATCGGCGCGGGAAACGCGCCCGGGCCGAGGATGATACCGGCAAGAGGCGCAAGCCCGGCCTGCAGCGCGGCGAGCGGGGCGAGCCAGCTGCGCAGCGCGCGGCGGGCGGGGACCGTGTCGCGTGCGCGGCCCGCCATTGCCGCCCTGACGATGTCGGCGGCGAAGAGAAAGGACAGGACCCGCAGCGCATAGAACGCGGGTTCGCCCGCAGGCCCGGCATAGCGCACCGCGGCCCAGCTAGCCCCCACCGCCAGCGCCGCGACAAGAGCGGTGCGCGGCTCCGGTCCCTGCCCGATCAGTCGCAGGACGGAGAGCCAGACGGCGAACGGCGCGAGCGCGGCGAGCATCAGGATGACGGACTCGGCCGGGCTCGACGCCAGCAGCAGGCCCCCGCCCGCAAGCATCGCGGCGATGTTCGCGAGCACGATGAGCGCGAGCGGCAGGCGCAGTTCGCCCCGCATCGCAACGCCCGCATATTGCGCGAGCAGGAGCAGCCAGGCGCCGATCGCGACTGCCCTCAGCGCGCTGTCGAGATCGCCTATCATGTCCGCGCCTCCTCGTTTTCGATGCCCGCTATTGCAGGCTCGTCGGAGCCGATCAGGCCCGCCGAAATGCGCGCCAGCGCCTGGTCGAGAGTCACTCGCCGGATCGCCGTGCCTTCGGGAAAGGCCGAGAGCAGGCGCGAAGGGAAGGCCGGCGAAAGGACGATGAAATGGCCCGCATCCTCCTTGCCCCGGATCAGCCTTCCGAACCCTTGCGCGAGTTTCGCGCGGATGATGCGATCGTCGTACTGGCTGCCCGATCCCCCGGCCTCGGCAGCGGCGGCGCGGCGGGCCTTGTGGAGGATGTCCGGGCGCGGCCAGGGCACCGATTCAAGGGCGACGCAGCGCAGCGACCGTCCGGGCACGTCGACCCCGTCGCGCAGCGCATCGGTGCCGAGCAGGCTCGCGCGGGGATCGTCGCGGAAGATGTCGACCAGCGTGCCGGTGTCGATCGGGTCGACATGCTGGGCGTAGAGCGGGAGCCCTGCGCGGGCGAGCCGGTCGGCGATGCGCCCATGAACCGCGCGCATCCGCCGGATCGCGGTGAACAGGCCGAGCACGCCGCCTTCGGACGCCTCGATGATCCGCGCATAGGCCCCGGCGAGGGCGGGCAGGTCGCCCTTGCGGATATCGGTGACGATCAGGACCTCGGCGCGGCTGGCATAGTCGAACGGGCTGCTCGCACTGGTCAGCATCGGCGCGCAGTCGACATGCGCCGCGCCCGAGCGCGCGATCGCGCTGTCCCATTCCGCGCCCCGGGAATCGCCCGTTGCGCTGCCTATCCGGTCGGTGAGAGTGGCGCTTGTCAGCATCACTCCGTGCGCGGGTTCCAGCACGACGCGGGCAAAGGGCTTCATCGGGTCGAGCCAGCGGCGATGGATCGCCACGTCGAATTCGCGCGCGTCGTTGCGGTCTACCGCGAGCCAGTCGACGAATTCGGGATCGGCCGGCCCGCCGAGCCGATCGACCAGGGCCTCCCAGGCGGCGAGCAGTTCGACCCGCCACGAGAGCGAATGGCGCGCCCCTTCGATCCGGGCGCGGCCCTGACCATCCAGCCAGTCCGGCGGATCGGCGATGATCGCCTCCAGCCTGCCGCCGAGCCGGATCAGCGGCACGCGGATCGCGGCAAGCGCCTCCGCCGCAGCGCCTGCCGCCTCAATCACCTCGCCCGGCAGGCCCGAAGCCTCGGTCTCGATGCCGTAGCCCGCTTCCTGCCCGCCGCTTTCGTCGCGGGCATAGGTGATGCTGCGGACCGCGAAGAGCAGTTTCTCCAGCGGTCCCCAGGGTTCGCCCTCGACCAGTCTTTGCAGCCATCCGTCGGAGGGGAGCAGCTTGCCCGCTTCGCTCGCCGCATCGATCGCCTCGCCGCCGGCCTCGTCATAGCTGGCGACGTCCGCCAGCCGCGCGGAGAGACCGCGCCTGCGCCCGCGTGCCTTCTTTTCTGGCCCGATGATCCAGCGGCGCAGTTCGATCGCCTCCTGCCCAGAAAGCGTCGCGGCGAAGGTGGAATCGGCGGCTTCGAAGACGTGGTGACCTTCGTCGAAGACGATGCGGGTCGGGCGCTGGGCGTGGTCCCTGCCCCGGGCGGCGTTGATCATCACGAGCGCGTGATTGGCAATGACGAGGTCGGCATTCGCGCTTTCGCGCCCGACGCGTTCGATGAAGCATTTGCGGTAATGTGGGCAGCCCGCATAGACGCATTCGCCGCGCTGGTCGGTGAGGGCGGCGATCCCGCGCCTGCGGAACAGCGTGCCCAGCCAGCCGGGCAGATCGCCGCCGATCATGTCGCCGTCGCGGGTGAAGGCGGCCCAGCGCGCGACCAGTTGCGCGAGGATTGCCGGCCGGCCGGCAAAGCCGCCTTGCAGCGCGTCCTCTAGATTGAGCAGGCACAGATAGTTCTCACGCCCCTTGCGCACGACCACGGGCGGCGATCCGTCGGGGCGTTTGAGCGGCCATGCGCGGCGGCTTTCGCTGCGCAGCTGGCGTTGCAGGTTCTTGGTATAGGTCGATACCCACACGGTCCCGCCGGATGCCTCCGCCCAGGCCGAGGCGGGGGCAAGATAGCCCAGCGTCTTGCCGATCCCGGTCCCCGCCTGGGCGAGCGCGACATGCGGCACTTCGCGCTTCGTCCTGGGGGCGAAGATGCGCGCCGCGTCCTGCGCATAGGCGCGCTGGCCCTCGCGCCTTTCCGCGCCTTCGCCGGTCAGATGGTCGAGCCGGGCAAGGACCGCTTCGGCGGGAAGGTCGACCTGGCGGGGCGGGGCGCGCTCGGCCGCTTCCTCCCATTCGGGGAGCGCGGAAAAGAGCCATTTTTCCGCCCGTTCCGGCCGCGCGATATGCGGCCGCAGCACCTGTGCCCACGGCCAGCGCAGCCGTTCCAGTGATTGCAGCGCGCTCCACGCCCCGGCGCGTTCGAACCATTCGGGCTCCTCGCATGCCGCGCACAGCGCACCTGCTGCCCGCTGCAGGAATTCCGGCACGTCCGAATCGCCTTCCGGCGGTTCCATGCCGAGCGCCTCGGCGAGGCCGCGTGCGGTGGGTACGCAGAAGCGCGCGGGATGGACGAAGGCGAAGGCTTCGAGCAGGTCGAGACCGGAAAGGTCCGGATAGCCGAGCCGGTTGGCGACCAGCGGCGCGTTGAGAATGAGGACAGGCGTATCGGCGGCGGCCATGATGGCATCGCCCTTGGACACCGCCTCGGTTCCGCCATTCGCTGCGCGCAGCCAATTGCCCCCATGGCTGGCATGGAGCGCGGGCAGAGGCAGCGGGGCGGGGGCGGTGGAGGGAACCGTCACGATCGCCAAGATGGGGCAGCGCCGCGCGAAAGTAAACGCGCGCCCGCGCCGCTTTGCACGAAGCCCTGCGGCCGCTTCGCGCTTGCACAATCGCAGGCGAGGTGCATATGCGGCTCGCCATGAGTGACAGCACCTTCATAGCCGCAGCGCAAAGTTCCAAGGCCTGGCCGTTCCAGGAGGCACAGCGCCTCGCGAAACGGCTGAGGGACGGCAAGCCCGGAGGCGAGCCGGTGCTGTTCGAAACCGGATACGGCCCGTCGGGCCTGCCGCATATCGGCACCTTCCAGGAAGTGCTGAGGACGACGCTGGTGCGCCGCGCCTACGAGGCGCTGACCGGCGGCGCGCCGACGCGGCTGGTCGCGTTCAGCGACGATCTCGACGGGCTGCGCAAGGTGCCCGACAACGTGCCGAACCGCGAGATGCTGGCCGAACATCTCGGCAAGCCCCTGTCGCGCATCCCCGATCCCTTCGGCACGCATGAAAGCTTTGCCCACCACAACAATGCCCGCCTGCGCGAATTTCTCGACCGGTTCGGTTTCGACTACGAATTCGTCAGTTCCTCCGACCGCTACAATGCAGGCGGCTTTGACGAGGGCATCCGCAAGGTGCTGCGCGGCTTCGACGCGATCATGGACATCATGCTGCCGACATTGGGCGAGGAACGGCGCAGGACCTATTCCCCGCTCATGCCGATCAGCCCGACCTCCGGCGCGGTCCTGCAGGTGCCGATCGAGGTGGTCGATGCCGATGCGGGCCTGATCCGCTTCACCGACGAGGACGGCACGCAAGTCGAACAGAGCGCATTGGGCGGCAAGGCCAAGTGCCAGTGGAAGGTCGACTGGGCGATGCGCTGGGTCGAACTCGGCGTCGATTACGAGATGTACGGCAAGGACCTGACCGACAGCGGCGTGCAGTCGGGCAAGATCGCCCGCGTGCTCGGCGGGAACAAGCCGGAAGGGCTGATTTACGAGCTGTTCCTCGATGCGAAGGGCGAGAAGATCTCGAAGTCGAAGGGCAATGGCCTGTCGATCGAGGAATGGCTGCAATATGGCAGCGAGGAGAGCCTCGGCTATTACATCTTCGCCAATCCCAAGAGCGCGAAACAGCTCCACGCGGGCGTCATCCCCAAGGCGATCGACGATTACTGGCAATTCCGCGAGAAGCTGCCCGAACAGGAACTCGACAAGCAGCTTGGCAACCCCGTCTGGCACCTCCTGCGCGCGAACGCGGCGGTGGACGGGCCCGATGCGCCCGGCGCGGGCGACAATCTGCCGGTGCCATTCAGCCTGCTGCTCAATCTCGTGGGCGTCCTGGGGGCGGAGGGAAGCCGCGAGGCGGTGTGGTCCTATCTTGCGAACTACATCGAGGACGCGGACCCGGCCGCGCACCCGGCGCTCGATCTCCTCGTCGACAAGGCACTTGCCTACAACCGCGATTTCGTCGCGCCCACGCTGGTCAAGCGCGCGCCGACGCCTGCCGAGGCCGAGGCGCTGCGCGCTCTCGATGCGGAACTTGGCGCGGTGCCGGCCGACATGGCGGCGGAGGATCTCCAGACCATCGTCTACGAAATCGGCAAGCGCGAGGAGTTCGGCTTCGGCTCGCTGCGCGACTGGTTCCAGGCGCTCTACCAGACGCTGCTGGGCTCCGCGCAGGGGCCGCGCATGGGCAGCTTCATCGCGCTTTACGGGATCGAGCCGACGAGGAAACTGATCGCCGAGGCGCTGTCACGTTAGGTTCGCTAAGCGCAAGCGCCAAAACGCCCCGACCTAGCGCCAGCGCCGGGTGCGATACCACTTGGTTATGATGTATTTCACGCCCTTGCCCACCGGGGTGCCTGCATGCTTCGTCAGTTCGTTGGGTGCGCCGTCCCTGTCGGCATTGTTCCAGATCAGGAGCACGCCCGGCTTGGGCTCGATCGAGACGCCGATCTCGGTGAAATGGGTGTGTCCCCCTTCCTCGACCTGGTTGAGGAAGGCCATCGCGGTCCAGCTTCGCTGCCCGCCGCGCTTGCGTTCGAGCGGCCAGTAGCCCTCGGAGGTGTAGAACCAGTCATTGTGCGGCTTGAATTCCTGCCCCGGCAGATAACGCTGGCCCTGGATCGCTTCGCCGGTGACGGGATTCAGTCCGAGCAAATCGTCGATCCGGCGCGAAATGCCCATCACGAAGCTGTTATGCGGGTCGAGGTCGCCCGAATAGGAAGTGCGAAAGCCGCTTTCATAGCCCTGTTCGTGAAGGCTGGAGGGGCGCGCGACCTCGTCGATCATGAGGCACAGCCGTTGGCATTCGGCAGGGGTGAGGAAGTCTCCGACCGCGAACAGGTCGGCCTTGTCGGTGTCGATCCGGTACACGCCGGGATCGTCATCGAGGCGCTTCGTCACCTGACCGCCTATGCGGCGCAGCGCGTCCTGATCGGGAATGGCTGGGGCCTTGGGCATGGGGGCGCCTCTCTAACAGGCGCACGCTCGGGCGCAAGAAGGGATGGGCCGATGCAGGCGATGACCGGGGCAACGGGCGAGGGCGAGAAAAAAGGGCCCCCGGCCGCAGGCGCGGACGGGGGCGGTTCGCCTTGTGAAAGGACCTACCAGAAGAAATCGTAGATCACGTCGACGACCTCACCGGTGTAGACATCGACCAGCAGCACGTCGTCGTAATAGCGAACCCAGCGATAGGGTTCGTAGGCCGGCGGCAGGCGGAAGGCCCAGGGATCGTTGATGAAGAAGCGCGGCTGGAAGAACAGGCTGTCGAGATGCCAGCCGATCCCGATCCGGCTGTAACGGTGCGCGCGGAAAGGGGCGTAATAGCGACCGAGCCGGAAGTGTTGGCGGTGCGCGCGCCGATAGTCGCGCCAGCCAAAGCGGCCATTGTCGCGCCAGCGCCGGTCCCAGCGGCGGAAATTCGCACGCCGCTCGGCCCGGACCCCGTCGCGGAAGCCGTCGCGCCTTTCGCGACGGATTTCACGCCTGAAGTCGCGCCGCCGGTCGCGGCGGATTTCCCGACGACGCTCGGCCCTGCGTTCGGCTCTACGGTCGGCCCGGCGATCGACGGCACGGTCCGCACGGCCGACGCCGCGCGCGATCCGGTCGTCGAAGCCCCGATCCCTGCGTCGATCGGCCCTGCGATCCGCGCGGCGATCTTCCCTGCGATCCGCGCGGCGATCGAACCGGTCGGCCCTGCGTTCACCACGCCGGTCAACGCGGTCCGCGCGGCGATCCGCGCGGCTTTCGACCCGTTCCTCGCGCCGCTCGAGCCGGCGTTCGGCCTGCCGAGCGCTGCGCTCTGCGCGCTGTTCGAGCCGGTCGGGCCGCTCGCGAGCAGTCCTGACCGATCGTTCGCGCGCGGGCCGGGCGGAGCGTTCGAAGCGGGGTTGCGCGCGCTCGCGCCGCTCCACGGCGCGTCCTGAACGGACCACTGCCGGGCGTTCGCGGCGAACCTGCTGGCGAGCTTCGCGGCGCTGCGAGCGGGCTCCGCTACGGGTCGCACGGCGCTCGCCGCGTGGTTGGATTTCGGCCGAGCCTGATGCGTCCGCAACAGCGTTCGCCGCGACGGCCGGATCGGGTGCGGCGATCGCGGCGAGGGCAAGAGCGAGTGCCGAGAGCGCGCTGCCTCGCATCAATCGGGTAATGTCCATGTGTGCCTCCAATGTCGCCGCCCCACCACACACGGCTTGAGTGATGATGCCGGTCTAGCGGCCGCGCCCTGTCCCCGGCCTGAACCGGGGCAGCAGGTCGACGTTCATGTTGCCGGGGTCAAGAATGAACAAACAGAGCGCGGCTTGATCCCGTCCGGTCGAGCGCGCAAGGGAGCGGGCATGTTCGACCAACTCGACGATGTCCTTCAGGACCTCACCAACCGTCTCGTCCGTGCCGCGCGCGATCGCAAGTCGCCGATGCACACCCCCGCTGTCGTCTCCGGCGATGTCGATGCCCGCATCATGGTGCTTCGCGCCTTCGACAGCACGGCCTTCACGCTGCGCTTCCACACCGATACCCGGGCGCCCAAGACCGATGCTTTCGCTGCAGATCCGCGCGCGGCGGTGCTGTTCTACGACAAGGGTTCGAAGATCCAGATCCGCGCCCGCGGCAAGGCGAGCGTCCACACCGATGCCTCGATCGCCGACGAGGCATGGGCGAAAGGGACCAATTTCGCCCGGCGCTGCTATCTCGGCGATGGCCCCGGCACGCCCAGCGAGGCGCCGACTTCCGGCCTTCCGAGCGCTTTCGAAGGGGTCGAGCCGACCGACGATCAACTGGTCGCGGCGCGTCCCAATTTCGCGGTCCTGATGGTCGAGCTCGAAAGCCTCGACTGGCTCTACCTCGCCCATACCGGCCATGTTCGCGCCGGATTCGAACGCGATGGGCGCGGAGAGTGGAGGGGACGGTGGCTTTCGCCGTAGAATGCCGGGTCAGGCCGCCTTCGCCGCGATGCCATCCTGCGACGGGGCGGGCGGCGGAAGGCACAGGATTTCCTCGATCTCGCTGGCCATGACGACGCAGTCCTCACCGCAGTGCATGGCCGCATCGAGCGCGTCTTGCGCCTTTGCCTGCGCCGTATCGAAACTCTCACCCGCGCGCCTCTCCGCTACGCCGAAACTCGCCGTTACGCGCATTGCATCGCCGAGGCCGGAATGGGTCGTGCGGGCGAGCACACGTCGCAGTCGCCCGGCGATGCCGGCGGCTTCGGCCTCTCGTGCGCCCTCGATCACGATCACGAAACCATCGCCGGGTATCGTGTGAAACTTATCGGTCCGGCGCAGTCCGGCTCGCATGATCCGTACCACCCGCGCGGCAGCCTCGCGCCGCATATCCTCGCCCCGGATCCGTTCGACGCAATGCAGGTGGTCGATCCGCGCCATGACCACGCTTTCCCCGGAATAGGGACGCTGAGACCTGCGTGCGGCGCGGCGCAGTTCGCGGTCGAAGCGATCGGTCCCGAACAGGCCCTCGAGCGCTCCTTGCCCGGCTCGCGCTCGCGTCACCGATGCCTTGGTGGGCGGGCGGCGGGTCAGCGCGAATGCAGTCACGACCATCGCCAGAGCCATTGCGGCGATGAGCCCCGTTGCCGGGTCGAGAGCGAGCGCCACCGCCTCGCCGCCGAAATGGCCCCCTGCCATGTCACTGCCCCTGTATTGCTCCCTGCTGGGGCAGGATGCCGTTTGTTTGGTTAAAGACGCGTAAAGGTTCGGAAGTGGGCGGGAGCGGGTGCGTGCCCGGTTTGCTCAGAACGCATCGCCCGGGGTTACCGCGGCCAGCACGCGACGCAGCGTGAGGTAGATCATAACCACGGTCGCCGCCATCAGCCCGACCATCGCCACGGCCCCGGCGAACAGCGCATCGTAGAGGATCTCGAACCATTGATCGGGCATGTCCTCGAACTCGCCGACGGGCAGAGTGAAGGCGAGCAGCACGATCAGCGCCAGCAGCAGCGATCCGGTTGCCAGTTTCGCCACCATGTTGACGTTCTCGTAGGCCTCGCGGTTGAATTCGGTTTCGAGCCGGTCGATCATTCCGACCATGGTCAGCATCAGGGCAAGGGTGGTGGCGGACCCGGTGACGATGGCCGATCCGAGATAGAGGCCCGCGCGGCTCAGCGCCTCGAGCAGGTCGCGTGCTTCGGCCCCGGAATAGACCCCGCCGATCGCCGCATGCGCGCCCCAGCCCAGCGCCGCGACTACGAGAAAAGCGGCGAGCGGCCAGAGCCGGTTCTTGCGCAATTGCCGGGGCAGGTCGGGCATGGGCCGCGAACTAGGACTTGCATTTCTCGCATACCAGCTTGCGCGGGGCAGGACGGGGCGTCAGCGGGACGAGGAGCGGGGCAGCGGCGGGAAGGGGGCGCGCCTAGGTCGGCGTACGCGCGGCGGCGGCCTTTTCGGCGATCCGGCGGAACAGGGTCCGCAGGGCTTCGGGACTGGCGCGGTCGATCGCGCCGTCCTCGACCTCGTCCTTGGAAAAGGTCATCGACGGATTGGTGTCGTCGAGCATCGCCCATCCGGGGAACATGCGCTCCTCGATCGCGGTCGACATTTCGAGCTTCACATCGGTGTGGCGGTCATCGGCGAGAATGCGTTCATAGAGCGCGTCGATCGCGTCGTCCGGACCCTCGACCAGCTGAATATACATGTCCTGCCGGCAGATCAGCGCGCCGGTGATGTCGTTTTCGCGGTTGTTGCGCCGCGCGGCCATGAGGATGCCGTCGAGCATGGCGTGGTCGAAGCCGAAAGGCTGCGAGCGATAGATAAGCTGCTTCATGGCGGCGCTCCTGCTGCGTGCCTCGGGCGTGTAGCACCTGCGGGGCGGGGAGGGCCAGCGGCATCGGCGGCGCGACCCGGGGTCAGCGCCGTTCGAAGGCGGAAAGGTCTCGCGGTTCGGCGGGGCTTTCGTCGATCCGCGTGACTTCAGCCCGCGGCGGGCCGTCACGCATTCTTGCGATCATCGTGCGGGTTGCACCGGCATCACCTTCGAGATGCGCCTCGACCGTGCCGTCGGCGAGATTGCGCACCCAGCCTGCAAGGCCGAGCGCCCGGGCGGTCCGCACCGTCCAGTCGCGGTAGAAGACGCCCTGGACACGCCCGTGGACGATGAGGTTGATTGCCATGTGTGAGGCCTAGCATTGGGCGCCCCCGCTGCGAAGCGAGAACGGCGCGCGCTGGCTGCGCTCGCACCGACCGGAAACGCCGGAGCGCTATCGATTACGGAACAATACGAGAGTGCGCTGATGGCTCCGTGTTCAGCGCTTCAGATGCAGAAGGAAGGTCGCGATATCTTCAGGAGAGGCCCCTTGTCCAAGCTCGACCAAGCCAGATCCATCCTCGATGCAGGCCGTCTGGTCGCAGACATCCACTTCACCGACACGATCGACGATGCGCAGAAAGCCGCCATTCGCGACCATCTGCTGGATCAGGCCGAACGCATGAAAAGCGGGCTCGACGACATCAAGGACGATGACGACGCGGGCGATTTCCTTGCGGTGAAGTATGTCGAATGCAAGGCTGGCTGGATCCAGATGAACCTGCAGCTCAATTAACAGACGGTACTGCGCGGCGAGAAGGATGAATTCCTTTTCAACAAGGCCGCTGCCGTCGCCGGCTTTCTCGGGAGGATCGAGCCGGTGGTCTGCGAAGACGACCTCGATACGATCAACACCATGCTGCTGCGCAAGATGCGCGGCTGACAGGCATGAAAGCCGACGCCCGGTCAGGGCGCCAGCCCATGTCTCACCGCGTCAGCTTCTTGTACGCGAGCCGCGTCGGCCGATCCGCCGCATCGCCCAGACGACGTCGCTTGTCCTCTTCATAGGCCTCGAAATTCCCTTCGAACCATTCGACGTGGCTGTTGCCCTCAAAGGCGAGAATGTGGGTCGCGAGGCGGTCGAGGAAGAAGCGGTCGTGGCTGATCACCACGGCGCAGCCCGCGAAGTTCTCGATAGCCTCTTCGAGCGCGCCCAACGTCTCGACGTCGAGATCGTTGGTCGGCTCGTCCAGCAGCAGCACGTTGCCACCCTGTTTCAGCATCTTGGCCATGTGGACGCGGTTGCGCTCGCCCCCGGACAGCTTGCCGACGTTCTTCTGCTGGTCCTGCCCCTTGAAATTGAAGGCGCCCACGTAAGCCCGCGTGGAGACGTCGTGGCCGTTCACCTTCATGTAGTCGAGCCCATCGGAGATCTCCTCCCAGACGTTGTTCTTGGGATTGAGGTCGTCGCGGCTCTGGTCGACATAGCCGAGGCGCACCGTGTCGCCGATCTCGATCGTGCCGCTGTCGGGCTTTTCCTGTCCCGTGATGATGCGGAACAGGGTCGATTTGCCCGCCCCATTGGGCCCGATCACGCCGACGATGCCGCCCGGCGGCAGCATGAAGGACAGGTTTTCGAAGAGCAGCTTGTCGCCATAGGCCTTGGAGATGTTGTGCGCCTCGATCACCTTGCCGCCGAGCCGTTCGGGGACCTGGATGACGATCTGCGCCTTGCCCGGCTTGCGCCCGTCCTGCGAGTTCTGGAGCTCCTCGAACTTGCGGATGCGGGCCTTGGACTTGGTCTGGCGCGCGCTCGGCGTCTGGCGGATCCATTCGAGCTCGCGGCTGAGCTGCTTCTGGCGGCCCGATTCCTCGCGGCTTTCCTGTTCGAGGCGCTTCGCCTTCTTTTCGAGATAGGTCGAATAATTGCCTTCGTAGGGGTAGTAGGACCCGCGGTCGAGTTCGAGGATCCAGCCCACCACATTGTCGAGGAAGTAGCGGTCGTGGGTGATCATCAGCACCGCGCCGGCATATTCTTTCAGATGGTTTTCGAGCCATTCGACGCTTTCGGCATCGAGGTGGTTGGTCGGCTCGTCCAGCAGCAGGATCGAGGGCTTCTGGATCAGCAGGCGGGTGAGCGCGACGCGGCGCTTCTCGCCGCCCGACAGGTTTTCGACGCTGGCATCGGATGGCGGGCAGCGCAGCGCCTCCATCGCGATCTCGAGCTGGTTGTCAAGCGTCCACCCGTCGACCGCGTCGATCTTCGCCTGAAGCTCGGCCATCTTGTCGCCGAGCACGTCGAAATCGGCGTCGGGTTCGGCCATCTGCGCGGAAACGGCGTTGAATTCCTCGACCAGTTCGGCGGTCTCGCGCGCGCCGTCGCGGACATTTTCGAGCACGGTCTTGGTCGGATCGAGTTCGGGTTCCTGCGGGAGATAGCCGACCGTGATGTTCTCACCCGGCCACGCTTCGCCGCTGAAATCGGTGTCGATCCCGGCCATGATCTTCATCAGGGTCGACTTGCCCGCGCCATTGGGGCCGACAATGCCGATCTTCGCTCCCTGATAGAACTGCAGATTGATGTTCGAGAGCACCGGCTTGGGGGCGCCGGGGAAGGTCTTGGTCATGTTCTTCATGACGAAGGCATATTGCGCGGCCATCGGGTTAGGTCCTTCGGATCTGGTCGGATTGGGAAAGTTGCCCGTGAGATAGGCGGAGCGGCCGGATCGGGCAAGTGGCGCTGGACAGGTCGCGCACCTCCCCGTAGCAGCCTTGCGCCATGAACAAGACATTGCTTCCGCTCTTCGCCGCCCCTTGCATTGCCATTGTTGCAGCAGGCAGTCTCGCCGCACTTCCGCCGCCCCAGCCTAGCTTGGAGGAACAGGCCGACCGCGTGCTCGAAGGCGATCGCTTTGCGTGGGAATTCGTAGAGGGTCTAACGACAGAGGTCGGCCCGCGACAGGCCGGGACCGAAGCCGAGGCGCGAGGGCGCGAGTGGGCCATGAACTGGTTGCGCCAGCACGGCTTCGAGAATGTGCGCACCGAGCCTTTTGCGATGGACACCTGGGTGCCCGGCGACATCGCCCGCGCCCGCATCACAGAACCGTTCGCACAGGATCTCGTCGTTCTGCCGCTCGGCAACAGCGCGGCGACGCCCGAAGGCGGTATCGAAGGCGAACTGGTGTTCTTCCGCAATGTCCATGAACTGCGCGCAGCGCCTGTCGGCAGCCTCACCGGCAAGATCGCCTATATCAGCCATGCGATGAAGCCTGCGCAGGACGGCTCTCATTACGGTTTCGCCGGGCCGGCGCGATGGGTCGGGGCGGGGATCGCCGCCCAGAAGGGCGCAATCGCCACCGTGATCAAGTCGGTCGGCACGGATTATCACCGCAACCCCCACACCGGCGGGACGACCTTCCCCGAAGGCGTGGAGCCTATCCCGGCGGCGGCCATGTCGATTCCCGATGCCGAGAATGTCGAGCGGATGTTCGCCCGCGCAGATGGCCGGCAGATCCGCCTCGGGCTGGAACTCAATCCGAAAGCGCTCGGCGAGACGATGAGCGGCAATGTCGTGGCCGAGATCACCGGGCGCAATCCCGAGCTCCCGCCGGTCCTGCTGGCCTGCCATATCGATAGCTGGTGGAATTCGCCTGGCGCATTCGACGATGCAGCGGGCTGCGGGATCATCGCGGCGGCCGCGTTCCATGTCCAGCGCACCGGCACACCCCTGCGCACCATTCGCGTGCTGATGGCAGGGGCCGAGGAGACGGGCCTGTGGGGCTCGAAGGCCTATAGCGACGCGCATATCGACGAACCCATTGCAGTCGGGCTTGAAAGCGATTTCGGCGCCGACCGGATCTGGCGGCTCGAAAGCAATTTTCGTGACAGCAACCCTGAACTGCACGCCCGGTTGGCGAAAGCCGTTGCGCGGTTCGGCGTAGCGGATTCGACCGTGGTCGCGACCGGCGGCGCCGATCTCAACATCGTGCGCGACCAGCAAGGTGCGCTCATCGACCTGCAGCAGGACGGGATGCGCTATTTCGATCTTCACCACACGCCCGATGATACGCTCGACAAGATCGATCCGGTGCAATTGCGTCAGAATGTCGCGGTCTGGACCAGCGTGGTCGGACTTCTCGCCAACGAGCCGCGCGCGATCCTGACCGGCGGCACCGTCCCGTCCGCGCCGCCTATCATGGATCAGTAAACCGGAAACAGAGCCGCCTTCCACCGTTGCGTGGAGGAGGAGACGGCAGATGTTTGTTGACGAACCGGTATTCGACACGGTCCTGCGGGGGATGGTCCTCGCGGCGGCGGCGCTGCTGTGGGTGACGATGCTGATCCGCATGAACGGCCTGCGCTCGCTTTCGAAGATGTCGAATTTCGATTTCGTGATGACGATCGCGCTCGGCAGCCTCGTGGCAAGTGCAGCCGTCTCGACCGAATGGAAGGCTTTCGTGCAGGCGCTCGCCGCGATGGCAAGCCTGTTCGCGGTCCAGTGGACCATGAACCAGCTCAGAATGAAGTGGCCCCGTTTCCGGACTCTCGTCCAGAACCGCCCGGTCGTGCTGGTTCGCGACGGGGTATTCCAGGAGGACGCGATGCACGACACCCGCGTGACCCGGGCGGACCTGTTCGAGAAGCTGCGTGCCTCCAACGTCTCGGACATCTCCAATGTGCGGGCAGTCATCCTCGAGACGACTGGCGATGTGTCGGTGGTCCAGGGCGAAAAGCTCGACCGGGACCTGCTCGAAGGCGTCGACCGACCGGCTCAGGAAAAGCACGAAAGAAGCGACTGACGCTCGCCGTCGACCGGCCTCAGCCGCGCACGATCCCCGCGAGCGGCGCGGCGATGCGGCCCGGGAAGAGGCGCGCCATGGCCGTTTTCGGATCGAGCGCGAAATGCTCCGCCGCAGCGCCGGCCAGCATGCTCTCGAGAGCGGTGGTGGCGGCAAGGTCGCGGCCTTCGTGCAGCACCCTCTCGCCAAGGCCCGGCCAGTCTGCGATCACCCGCCTGCCCGCCACCGCGCCGCCCATCGCGATGGCCGCGCCAGCCGTGCCATGATCGGTTCCGTTCGTCCCGTTGAACCGAGCCGTCCGCCCGAATTCGGTCGCGACCAGCACCAGCGTGCGATCCCACGCGCTCCCCATTGCCGCTCGGTATGCGCCGAGAAGCGCGTCGAGCTGGCGCGCTGAGCGGGCGAACTGGACAGGCTGGTTCGCATGGCTGTCCCACCCGCCAAGTCCGATCATCGCGATCCGCGCGCCCTCTTCCTCGCGCATCAGCGAAGCGGCAAGTTCGCCCGCGGTCTTTGCGTCGCGCAGGTTCCCGGCGTCGCTTCCCTCCGCCATCGCGCGCGTTTCCATCGCCTGCGCCCACAGCGCGCACAATTGCCCGTCGCCCGCATAGAGCCGGGCGACCCGGTCCATGAAGTCGCCGCTCGCTTGTGGAAGGGCCGAAGGCGCATAGCTCGAAGCGGGCGCGCTCCCGCGCAGGGCAAGCGGCATGGTCGGCGCAATGGCGAGCGCGCGCGGAGGGGCGCCATGCGCCTCTCCCGCTAGCGTGACCAGCCGGTTGAGCCAGCCGTCCTTGAGACCATAGGGTTGCGTCCCTCCCGTCTCGAGCAGGTTCTGACCGTCGAAATGCGAGCGCTCGCGATAGGCGGTCGCGGCGGCATGGACGAACACCGCTTCGCCCCTCTCATAGGCTGCGCCCACCTGGTCGAGCGCCGGGTGGATCGCGAAGAAGCCCTGCGCCCGGCGCGCGGCGGTGTAATCGGGCAGGGTCCGCTCGCGCAGTGCGGCAAAGCCGGGATCGCCGACCGGAGCGAGCATGGCGAGCCCGTCCGCCGCGCCGCGCAGCAGCATGAAGAGGAGGTTGCGCGATCCCGCCGTCCGGGCAAAGACCATGCGCGGCAGCGCAAGGGTCGCACTGCCCAGCACGAGCGATCCGGCGAGCATCGAACGGCGATTGATCGGATTGGCGATCGTGTCTCCCATGCCTGTCATCTCCGCATCATTTCCGGCGCAACCAGCAGCAGGCCGAGCGCCTGCGTCCCACTTTCCGCGCGCGACAGCCAGACCCGTGTGTTCGCGCTGAGAGCGCCGGGAAAGGCAGAATGAGCGCGCGCCAACACGTCGCCTGCAGGCACGCTGCGCGCGACGCGCTCCGCCAATTCGACCCTCCGCACCAGCGCATCCGGCCCGGCCCAGCTGCCGGCAAGATCGTCATAGCCCGCCGGTGAAGGCGCGCGCCACGGCAGCTGCCCCAATTCGCGCAGCGCGCCGGCGATCCGCTTGTCGTCGAGGCCCTCGAGCCCGGTAAGACGCAGGACCGAGATCAGCCATTCGAAGGGGGCGCGGTATTTGACCCGTTCCGTTACCCAGACCTCCGGCGAAGCGATCAGCGTCCGCGCAAGGCTGGCAAGATCGCCCCCCGTGCCGAGAAAATCCCGCTCGAGCCGGGCGACGAGGCTTTCCGGCGGATCGTCGCCCGCGAAATGCCGCGCGAGCTTTGTCGCTACGTGACGCGCAGTCGCCGGGTGAGCCGCAAGATCGTCGAGCACGGCAAGCGCCTGGTCCGGCCCGGCCTGCGCATAGCTTTGCCCCATGATCCGGAGCGTACCCGGCTCGTGGGCGAAGCGCACGAAGGACGCGCCGCCCGCCCGCCTTTCGGCAAAGCGTTCGATCCGTCCGAGCCCGGAAATCGTCCAGCCCGTAAGCGCGCGGGCGAATTCGGTCACGTCGGCCTGGCCGTAGCCGCCACCGACCCCCAGCGTGTGCAATTCCAGAACCTCGCGCGCGAGATTCTCGTTGAGCCCGCGTTCAGGCCCAGTGCGCTCAACACGCCGCTGGAACCGTGAATTGGGCCCGGCCGACTGGAATTGATCGAGGTAGAGCAGCATAGCGGGATGGAGCACGGCAGCTTTCAGGAGATTCGAGAAACGCCCGAGCACGCGGGGGCGGATCGCGCTGAATTCATGATTGCCGACCTGATGCTGGGTTCCCGGCTTGCCGGCCGAAACGCTGAAATGGTTGGACCAGAAATGCACGAGCCGCTCGATGAAGGGTGTGTCGCTCCGCGCTGCGAGATTGACCTTCAGCGCGATATCCCGGCGCAGGATGCGGCCCCCGTCTAGATAGGCCCGGCGGATGTCCGGCGGAAGTTCGGCGAGCGGGCCGCCCATGGCATCCCCCGCCATCGCCGCGGTCCTGCCCTGCGGCCCCATCGTCGCCGGTGCGGACCGTTCGGCGCGCCCGCGCATGTTCCGGTTGCGCCGTATCAATTCGAGGATCTCGCCCGCGCGCGCCGATGTATCCTCGCGTGCGGCGATCGCGGGCGGGCGGGGATCGAAGCGGTCCATTTCGGCGACCAGCGCGGCCTCGGCCGAGCGCACCGGAGCGCCGCTCATCGTTTCGCGACACCGCAGACCGTAGCCGAAACGGTTGAGAGCGATGCTGTCCCTGCTCATGCCTGTCTTGCCTCCTGCATTGCGAAAGCAAAGCGAGACTGCGGGGCCATGGGCGCCCTGTCACGTCTCGCTCCGTCGCAAAATGTCACAACGCGGCAGAGAGATAACGGCGGGGCGCGCCGAACCCTTCGCGCGGCCTTGCGTGAGTTTCACGAAAGGCCATGCGAAGGGCGACGGGTTCCGGTTCCTAGACCGGGTGGCAGGCCGCGCCGCGCCCCCGCATGGAGGAACGCGCCGCGACAAGGTGATCAGGCGGCGGCGCGCAGGTCGGCGCCGATCTCGCCGGAACCTCGCGCCGGACCGCCGTAATCAAAGCTTGCGATGTGGCTTTTCAAATCGCCCGCGCTCTGCATCAGCTGGGCCGAGGCGGCGCTGGTCTGTTCGGCCATGGCCGCGTTCTGCTGCATCGCGCGTTCGAGCAGTGCCATCGCCTCGTTGATGTGTTCGATCCCCGTGAGCGACTTGTCCGACTTGCCCGCGATCTCGTCGATCCGCTCCATCGCCTCGGCCGCGCCCTTGATCGCTTCGCTGCCCCTGTCGGCATCGGCTTTCGCCTCGAGCGCGGTTGCACGCGTTTCGCCCCAGGCTTCGGAGTTCCCCTTGAATTCGCGCAGCAGTTCGGCGGTGGTGCGCGCGACATTCTTGATCGAGGCGGATTGTTCCTCGGTCTTGGCGGCGAGGTCGTTCGACGCCTCGCGCATCTCACGCGATCCGGTGGCGACCATGTCGGCGGTCCCCGCCCCAGCGCGCGACGAAGATGTCGTCCCCGGCCTCTGCCTGCAAGCGCTGGCCGAGCGCGGCGAGCACGATGTCGCCGACGAGATGGCCGAGCGTGTCGTTGATGTCCTTAAACCCGTCCAGATCGAGCAGCATCACCGTCACCGGCGTGCCGGCGGAATGGCGCACCGCCTCTGCCAGCCTGCGGTCGAAGACGGACCGGTTGAACAGCCCGGTCAGCCGGTCGCGCTCGGCCGCGCGCTTGAGAGCGGCGTTGCGCAGGCGCTCCTCGGTCACGTCAAGGAAGTCCCGGCGATGCTTTCGGGCCTGTCATCGACATCGATCCGCTCGCCGAACGTGCGCCGCG
>Ga0207419_1000067_pt1 | contig 78037 bp, 74 predicted proteins | sample ElkSloMetagenome_4_FD_184723 | JGI IMG/M metagenome (GOLD analysis project Ga0207419, IMG submission 184723) | Hot spring microbial communities from Elkhorn Slough, Monterey Bay, USA - MD2A (version 2) | ecosystem: Environmental > Aquatic > Marine > Intertidal zone > Estuary: Microbial mat ...
AATAAATATGAGGATGCAGAACGGTGGTGTCCATCGGCAAGATATATAGCTTCCATCGCTTTGAACTCAGCTTTTATTTTTTCCAAGGTCATATCATCCGAAACCTTCCATAAATAATGGGTGTCCCGGTAGGTAGTCGTGAATTCAAATTCTGCCCGTTCCGTTTGTGTTTTAGTGATGATATTGGCAATAATTTCATTATCAGGGTAAGTTAGTAGCACAGGCTCAGCGTTAAAGCCGACTGTTTTCAAGTAATTTTTAAAGGTGACCTCGCGATTTAAAATCGTATTTTCATGTCGCTTTATTAGGTTGTTTTCGTAGTCCTCACAATTTGCCGCCGCGACGATTCCATTAAATTCCTGACCGTCTCTATCTACAATTTTGTAAATGTAATAGCTCTGGTTTTCATCTTGAACAAAGATGTTGTCTTCCTTAAATTCCAAGTAGCGATTCCTAACCAATTGATAGCGTTCCTCACCGGAAATTTCCTTGTCGTACCGATAGCCAGGATTTACAATATGTAAAAATGAGAACGGGTTATCCCTAAGTCTGGCCTCTCTTTGATCAAGGGTATAGCTTTGGTATGACCGCGCCGCAACCAAACTTACCTTATCTCGAGTGGGTCTAACCGCCTTGAATGGGAGAATATTCAATAGTATTTAATTTTAAATGGCTAAATAAACTGTTGTGAGACGTTTTCAGCTTTTCTACTCTGTGAATAGTCATAAAACCCTTCTCCAGTTTTAACGCCCAACTTATTTGCCCTTACCATATTTACCAACAGCGGGCAAGGTGCATATTTTGGCTTTTTGAAACCTTCATACATAACTTCTAATATTGAGAGACACACGTCAAGACCAATAAAATCTGCTAGTTGTAAGGGACCCATGGGGTGTGCCATACCAAGTTTCATCACCGTATCAATTTCCTTAACCCCAGCAACTCCGTTATAGAGCGTTTCTATGGATTCATTAATCATTGGCATTAAAATGCGATTTGCCACAAAGCCAGGATAGTCATTCACCTCTGTTGGAATTTTTCCCAGCGTTTTTGAGAGTTTCATGATAGTGTTGGTGACCTCGTCACTGGTGCTATATCCTCGAATAATTTCAACTAATTTCATTATCGGGACCGGATTCATGAAGTGCATACCAATAACTTGCTTTGGTCTTGATGTAACCGATGCAATGTGGGTTATTGAAATTGATGAGGTATTACTTGCTAAAATGGTATCCTTATTGCAAACTTCATCAAGCTGCTTAAAAATTTTAAGTTTTAAATCTACATTTTCAGTAGCTGCCTCAACAACCAGGTTGGCGTGTTCTACACCTTCAACCAAATGGGTTGAGGTTGTAATGTTGTTAAGCGTTGATTGTTTGTCCTCTTCAGAAATTTTCCCCTTGGCAACCATTCGGTCAAGGTTTTTGGATATGGTATCTGTACCCTTTTTTAGGGCGGCCTCGCTAATATCTATTAGTTTTACCTTAAATGCACTTTGCGCAAAGGTATGGGCAATACCATTACCCATTGTTCCTGCTCCTATAACTGCTATGTTTTTCATACTTTTTGCTGCCTAATGGCAAAAGTTTTAATTTTTATTAATTATTTGTAATGTGTTTTATGTAATAAGACAATGCCCTGAAATCCCCAACTATTTTTATTGCTGATAATTTAAGAAAAATGAAGCCATAATTATTTTAAATTTTAGGGCGGAAAGACTATATAGTTTGTAAATATTTCTAAATCAAACCAATGCACTTAAAAATAAGTAGCATAGCTATTAAGTTTTTGATTTATATTGCTAAAATCCTATCAAGCGGCAATTTTTTTATTAATTAATTTTTTTCGTGTTGTATCCACATTTTAATGTGATACTCCAATTAAGATGATTAAAATTGATCGATAATAAGGTTAGCGACCCTTAGCGCCTCGGTTCCGTCGTGTAAAGTTACGATCGGAGTTGAATTATTATTTATAGCATCTGCAAAAGTCTCCAACTCGTCAAGTATGGCGTTGTTGCTAGATACCTCTGGATTGTCAAAATAAATTTGTTTTTTAACACCTTCGGCATTTTGTAACACCATATCAAAATCACCAGGCTGCTCTGGAGCATCCTTCATCTTAACCACTTCACATTTTTTTTCCAAAAAGTCAACAGAGATATAGGCATCTTTTTGAAAGAATCTGGTTTTACGCATGTTCTTCAACGATATGCGACTAGCGGTTAAATTTGCAACACATCCATTTTCAAACTCAATCCGAGCATTGGCAATATCAGGAGTATCGCTAATTACTGAAACACCACTTGCTGAAACCGCCTTAACCTTGGAATTTACCACACTTAGAATGATATCAATATCGTGGATCATTAAATCCAACACAACAGGGACATCGGTGCCCCGCGGATTGAACTCAGCTAAGCGATGGGTCTCGATAAACATTGGCTTTTCAATTTTACCCTTAACTGCGGTAAAAGCTGGATTAAATCGCTCAACGTGACCAACCTGACCTCTAATATTATGTTCGGCAAGAAGTTCCCTTATATGTTCTGCCTCCTCAACTGTATTTGTAATAGGCTTTTCAATAAAAATGTGCTTTCCTTTGGAAATAGCCTTTATAGCGCAATCATAATGGGATAACGTTGGCGTTACGATATCTACCATGTCCACATTTTTGATTAAATCTTCCATATTAGGGAAGTATGCATAGCCAAACTCGGCTTCCACCTTTCTTCCATTATCAGCATCAGCATCATGAAAACCAACCAATTCATACTTATCAGACTGGTTAAGTAGTCGCAAATGGATTTTTCCCAAATGTCCTGCGCCAAGTACACCCGCTTTTAGCATTTTCTAACGTTTTTATCAAAAATAAGATTTCTTATATAATTTATAGAACTTACAGGTTATTTAAAAATTCAAGCAAGGGCAAAATGTCAAAACAATCCTGCCCCATTTATCAATGTTTTAATTTCATTAAAAGCCATACTATTTTTAATACTTAGTGTCGAAAATTTGTATTTCGTCTAAAAGTAGGAAAACTTCTTTTTCTAATCGCTAAAAAGTATTATTTTTCGGATGTATTTAAAGTATAACTCCCAAATCCATGAAATGAGCCATGACGATATTAAAGGAATTTTCTTAGATGTTTCATGGCAAATTACATCTGAACGATAAAAACAATAAAATTTAAACAGATGAAACTATTTTACCTTGCCTGCTTATGTCTAATTACCACTTTCCAGTGCGTTGGGCAAAATGAGTCTTTTGAAAATTTTTCAAAAGATGTAAATAAAGATTTAGCAGATGTCAATCAAAACCTGGATACGGGCATTGAAAGTTTTGATTTGGAAAGCTGTCTTTATAATGCCAAACTGGCACAAAAATCCATAACCCGCGTTTATAATACATTGGAAAACGAAAACTGCCGGGAAGCGGCAGATTTAGTTTATGAAATAAAGTCTGAAATTGAAGCTGCCCTTAGAATGGATGAACACGTGCACGGTAAGATGTATCTGGGAAAGGCTAAAAAATTGATGAACGATACATTTTATGAATATGAGCTATGTATTTCCCAAGGCCCGGGAGAACAAGTATTAGGTGAGCTAGAACAAAGACAAGCCCTTCTCAAGCAGCAGCAATTAGAGCTCGAGCGAGAAAAAATGGAAATACAAAAGAAATTGGCTCAACAACAGGAAAAAGAAAGCTTACTACAAAAAAAACAGTTTATAGATGCCAATCTTTCCGCCTTTGAGGAAACTATAAAAGCTTATAACAAATACTTGGAAGCTTGCAATTGTAAAAATAAAGTTGAACAAACCATCGAGTCTCCCGATAAATTAACAGATAAAAGTCTTACTGATATAAAAATTCATTTTTTGGAAAAAGCTAAATTGGTAAGTAACACCTACATGGCTACTCTTGATGCCTGCGCGGAGTAATTATAAGTTAATAGATACAAGCTCTTGATGTTTTGTATTTTTTGTGCAATGCCTTAACTTGCCCGTAAATCTTTCCAAAATTTGCAGGACACACTTAAACATCAGGGTATGCGACAAAAATTGGTCGCAACCATTAAGAAAAAAGGTATTGGCGATACGAAAGTATTGGAGGCTATTGGTAAAATTCCGCGTCATCTATTTATGGATTCTGGCTTTCTTGACCATGCCTACCAAGACAAGGCATTTCCAATAGCGGCAGATCAAACTATCTCCCAGCCCTATACCGTAGCTTTTCAAACTGAATTGTTACAGATGGCAGAGGGTGATAAAATTCTTGAAATAGGGACGGGTAGTGGTTACCAAACTGCCGTGTTATTTGTAATGGGTGCCCAGATATTTACAATTGAGCGCCAAAGGGAGCTATATAAAAAAACCAGTAACTTTTTACCAAAGTTGGGTTACAGAGCCAAGAAGTTCATTTTTGGGGATGGCTATATTGGATTAAAGGAAGAATCTCCATTTGACGGGATAATTGTAACCGCGGGGGCGCCATTTGTTCCAAAAGCCCTATTGTCCCAATTAAAGATAGGAGGAAGGTTAGTTATCCCTGTTGGTAATGATGTACAGGTAATGACTTTAATCATTAGAAAGGGACCAAAGGATTTTGAGCGTCAAGAGTTTGGTGAGTTTAGGTTCGTACCCCTTTTGGAAGATAGAAATTAAATTGAGTTTAAATTAAAAGCGTAGCGGTAAATCGAATTAATTTTAAGATAAAGTCTATGAAACCTAGTCGTATGATGAAATCTAGTTGTATATATAACAGTTAAATTGCCTTATATCAGCGTTTCAAGGTGAAATGCCCTCGCAGGGTTCTGCCGTCCTGTAAATTGACCACGAACCAGTAATCATTTGCCCTAAGTTCCTGACCATTGAAAGTACCGTCCCAACCACTATCTAATGGATTTAGGGTTTTGAGTAGTTTCCCAAAGCGGTCAAATATAAATATTTCTGTCTGGGGTTGAAATTGATTCGAAATGCCCCGTACCTGCCAAAAATCATTGATACCATCACCGTTGGGGGTAAAATACTTTGGGAATCCGATGACCGATACATCCTCACTAACAATTCCGCAATTATTTTTTAAATCCTTAATGTAAACGGTACGGAGCCCAGTTTGGACGTCCTCAAATACGGGGCTGTCCTGATATGGCCCGTTAGGATCGTCAAGGGCGTATTGGTAAGTACCCTCACCAGAAACCGTGATAGAAATCATGTTGTTAGCAGAGGCATCGGTTACCTCAATAGTTTCAATTGTCCCAATATTAGATGGGGAAACCGTAATTGTTCTGTCCTTAATACATCCATTACCCGTGGTGACCCTTACCGTGTAAGTACCGGGCTCATTCACCAGAATAGATTCTCCTCTATCCCCATTTGACCAATCAAAATCATAATTATAAGGGCGATTATCCATCAGTCCAGCGCTTAGTGTTATAGTCTCTGGGAAAGTATTCAGGCAATAGAATACTTCTTCATCAGTATTAATATTCGGCAGTTCAAAAACCGTGAGGTCAATGGTGCTTATTCCATAGCAGTCATTGGCATTTTCCACTCGGGCATATATCGTTTGGAAGTAGGGGACATTATTAGTAAAATTAGTTGACAGTGGGTTGTTCTCGGTAAGCGCATCATTGTAAGTTTCATAATACTCTAGGTTTAAATTAGTGGGCAGACCCAAAAGAATGTTGTTCCTAGCACTGTCCAAATTAAAATTATACAGCCCATCCTCATTACCATCATCATCGCAAGCCTCTAGGGAGGTGTTGTTTGACGCTGTCGTACTAACCTCAAGGGTTACTTTAGCGATGTTTTCACAATTTGTCTGTGAATTGATGACTAAAGCGAATACCGTTTGAGGGTTAGTAACGTTTTCAAAGTCTGTAGCGATTTCGTCTGTATCACTTTGCAGATTCGCTAGGGATTCGTAAAACTTCACCTCCCTCGAACCTTCATCGTTGGTTATCTGTGGAATGTAATCTGGCAAATCATAAATTGTAAAGCCGTCGGAGATTCCATCTTCATCACATTGAATGATGGTAAGGTCATTGGCTTCAGGTTCGGTATTGACATTAAAATTGAAACTTGAAATTACAAAACAATCCACATTTTCATTATTTTCCAGCCTCACGAAGATTGTCTCCGAATTTGGATTAACATTGGTATAATTAAGCGGAAGAGAAGCAATTCTACTTTCAGCGTCAAGCTGTGTTGAATGAAAACTGATATTAAATTGACCGACATCCTGTGTTCCATAGATCCCAGGAATAATATCATTTAAATCAATCGAAGTTCTTCCATCTGTAAAATTCCCGTCGCTGCTGTTATCGCAAACATTGATGTCATTTAGGTTTTCTATAACTGGATTTATAAAAATTTCCAAGTCAAAATCAGTCACATCAAAGCAATTAGGATTATTGATATTTTGTACTCTTGCGCTTATAGTTTGGGGATTTGTGGTATTTGTAAATGGTGTGTCTATACGGTTTAAACCGCTAATAGCATTAGCCGGTGAAGTGAAGTATAACACTTCAAATAAAGTAGGGTTCTGGCCATTTAAAATCTCTGTATCCTGGGTGCTCAAATCGATTGTTGTGAGTTCAGAATTGGCACAGATCTTTAAATCGTTTGGCTTTGATGCGTTGGGGATGTCAAAAACTCCAACTACAGCTCTACCTTCTATCGGGCAATCACCGTTATTTGGTTCAATAAATACCTCATAAAACCCTGGCGTATCAACAAAAAGTTCAAACGTGGTTTCAGTTAATGGCACGCCATCCTTTGACCAAGAATACGTGGCAGTAGGGATATCATCTGCCCTAAGGGTGTAACTATCTCCTTGGCAAAGATTTAGCTCTGTCGTGCTAACGTTGTTTCTGATGATATCAGTTTCAGAATTAAAAAGCGACTGGATGAATGGTGGAAGACCTATGGTACTAAAATTCTGAAAACCGCCATTAACGTCCAAAAGTATGCCCCGTTCATCGTAATTTGCGGCGATGCCCGTTTCTTCAGGATTGTTTAGAACCCCTAGGTATCTATTTAGGCCCGTTGATGCTTGAAATTCAAGTTGTGCGCGATAAATTCGTTTGTCAATACCCAACTGTAGGGCGCCTGCAGTTAAGGTGTTGGATTGATGTACGATTTGAAATGAATTTGCAATATCACTACTCTCCAAATCCCACTGGGCTAAAATGCTAAGTCCGCTGCCTACAGCACCTTGAGCAATTGTAGCGTACACCTTTTTATTTTCGGCAGAGAACTCTACGCCATATGGGCTACTAGCATTTTCTGGGCCATAAAGTTCAATGTTATTAGAGATAATACCGGTATTGGTATCAAAATCCATAAGATATACGCCTCCAGGTGCATTGCCCCCTTCAACCGTTGCAAATCCGTTATGCGCCACCACAAGTTTGCTGCCATCTGGAGAAGCTTTAAGATATCCTAAAGCATTTCGTCTGTAACCAGAAATAGGGACCGATGGACCAACAGTAGAGATAACGGGGGTTGTATTCACCCCTGTTGCATCTACCTTGTAGGCATAATATTTATCCACAAAATGGGTAATGACCCAAAACGATGAGCAATCGTCTGCCCTAACGGCGGTAATTTTCTCTGAGCATTTGTATTTGATTTCCTCTGGATCGGTTGGGTCGTAGCTAACGAGTTGAATGTTCCTTTCGGTGGGAACGACATCGCCAAGGCCAGAATTAAGGGTCATGTCTATTAATGAATAATTGAAGCCGTTGTTGAATCCATCATCATCCAACGGTATGATTTGACCATTAGTGTATGGTCCCATAAATTGGTTGGGATATACTGCCGCATTTTCATGATGTGGCTCATCAACGGTAAAAATATAGAATTGGGTATCATCTTCAGGTTTGGGCACAATAAGTCCGGAAGAAGTACTTGATGGATCCCCCAGAAGTCCAGTACCTGCAAAATAATTACCATTTGGCATGGGGTTGTGATTTGCGGTCCAAACCGTTCTACCATCTGAGTAAAATAGTAGATTGCCACTAGCGTCTGAAATAGAAGTACACCCCTCTAATGTGCTTAATTGACCGTCGGTTATAGCCGTTACAGAGCCAGTTGATGCCTCGAATTTTAAGCCTGCATTTTGTCCAAAATACCAAAAGGAGGCCTCTTCTTGTGCAGATAAACTTATCGCAAGAAGCCATATAAATAGGAATAAAACTTTGCTCTTCTTCACATTTTTAGCAATCCTAACTCAAAAGTAAATTAGATTAAACCTCAAGTCGCTTTTTAGCAAATTAGTTTTACCGATATGACTATCAAAAGGTTGTCTTTTCTTACAATTTAAGGGATTCTAAAGATATTACAAATCACGCTTTTTAAGTAATTTATAAGAGAAAAATATAAAAATTGCGGTCCAGAATAGAACTATTACAATTTCGTACCAATGCACGGCAAAATCGTACATCATGTTTTGACCATTAGGCATTTTTGATATGGCTATTCTCTGAAATGGTTGATCAATTAATTTGTACATTGATTTCAAAGGGAAAAAATTTTGGATACTATCTGCAGTAGATTCATTTAATCTCCAAACCATAATACCGTATATAATCCACTCTGTGATATAAAGTACAAAAAGAAAAGCCAGGGCAAAAGCTGAGCGTTTAACCAGCATTCCCAGAAATAGACATAAACTAAAAAAGCCAATGAGCTTGACGAAGTAGGCAAGAAGATACTCAGTATCCCTAAAAATAAGGCTTAATTCGTTTATACTTGAATAATACAATCCAATACAAAGACAGATTATGAAAATTAATAATGTAGCCACTGCTGAGAAGAATACAATAGTATAAAATTTGGACAAAATAAATTCCTTTTTACTGAGTCCGTCAATTAAATTTTGTTTTATGGTTTTATTGCTGTATTCATTACCAATCATACTTACAACCACGATGGCGAAAAAAAACTTGAATTGCGATGCGAAAAAAGTGGTGATATGCCAAACTATTGGGAAGTTAAAGAGACCGTAGTGTCCAAGTTCCAATACGAAAAACCCAAAAAAGTTAATTCTGAGCGAAGAAAGTATTATTACGAAAAAAGGTAAGATAAAGGATATGAATATCAAAACCTTACTGGCTCGATTGAGCAATAATTTTTGAAGTTCTAATTGTAAAAGACGTACCATAACGTTATTGATTAGTATGATCTGGTTATCAAGTATTCAGAAAACCGATGGTTTGATTATTATTGTAAATTGTCTGTGAGTTGTAGGAATTGCTCTTCGAGGCTTTCTTTTCGCTTTACAAGATGTGATAAGATAATTCCGTTTTCGAACATGAGTGTGTTGAAGGTTGTGGCATTCATTGGTTGATTAAGCATCACTTTTATGAGCGTATCTTCAATGGTAACCTTACCAAAAGTTTCATCCTTTTTCAATAGCTTCAATAAATCGTCGTGTTTTTCTGATTTCAATAGAAAGAAGCCATGACTTGAAATCATTTCATCTACCCGACCGGAATATAGCTTTTCGCCTTTTCGTAAAACTACTACGTGGGAGCAGACTTTTTCAACTTCATCCAATAGGTGTGAGGCCAATAGTATTGTCGTCCCGTTACTGGCGATGTCCTTTATAATTTGGCGTATTTGATGGATTCCCTGGGGGTCAAGCCCGTTAGTTGGTTCATCGAGAATTAATATTTCTGGGTCGTTGAGTAGGGCAGAGGCAATCGCTAGACGCTGTTTCATACCTAGTGAATAGGTTTTGAACTTATGGTCTATTCTATCCAATAGCCCTACTACTTCGAGTTTTTCGCGTATTTTACTTTCAGCTACACCCTTAATCCTGCATACCAGCTTTAAATTTTGTTTTGCGGTCATGTAAGGATAAAAATTTGGCCGTTCTATAATTGCACCCACTTTTTTAAGCGCATCATGGGTTGAAATGTTGCCGTCGAACCAATGGAAATCGCCCTGGGTCTTGTTGACAACATTTAAAACAATACCAAGGGTTGTGGATTTACCACTTCCGTTAGGGCCAAGAATGCCATAGACATTTCCTTTATTTATTGTAAAGGATAAATCCTTTACAGCAGTGAGGTAACCAAATTTCTTGGTTAGATTATTAATGGTTAGAATAGGTTGCAATGTGATTGTGTTTTTCTGAACGTTCAATATTAAATGGTGTACGTTTCAGGATGGTTAACGTTAATACGACGATTTAGTTATCGAGATGTTACAATTTTCTTTTTTCTTAAGAGGGCATCTCTAATTTTAAGAGTAATCTAAACGTCTTGAAACAAGCTAAAATCAATTAAGTATAGGTTAAACAAATTATTTTGCTTAATCTGTTTGGTCTGCACAATAAAGGAATTATAGGTATGGCGCAATAATGTTTAACAAGTTCAAGGCTAAAACTGAAACTACATCATGATAGAAAATACAATTGCAGAAAATTAAAATATAAATACCACCATTTTGGTAGCATGGCTTCATTTGGCCTGGAAACCCAGTCAGAACCTTAGTATCGGTTTTGCAATTTGTATTTATAATCTCTTGATCCTATTGGACGTTAGCAGTAGCTTGAATTTTTAATTAAACATCATATTCAAAACCAAAATTACTATTATGGCATTTATAGCGATTCTTACCCATTTAAGTTGTTTGGTAACCAGTTTTAAGACCTCGATTAAAGCCAAGCATCCTGCAACAATAATCAATTGTGCTAATTCAATCCCAATATTAAAGCCCAGCAGAGGCATGAGGATACTTTCATCTTCAAACAGTATCATTTTGATATAGTTTGAAAAGCCCAAACCGTGGATTAATCCAAAAAACAGAAGAATACCATAGGTAGCCCATAAAGAGCGTTTAGAGCTCTTATTAGTTGTTATAACCAAAAAGTTATTGAGGCAACTAATAAGTATGGTAAGGGGGATCAAGGTTTCTACCAGGCCCGAATCTACAGTTACAATCTCTAAACCAGATAGGAATAAGGTAAGACAGTGCCCTACGGTAAACGCGGTTACCAAGCCTAAAAGCTTGCGCCAATCCTTAAGTGAGTAGATTAATGTAAAAGAGGCTATAAAATAGAGATGGTCTAAAGCTGAAGTATCTAGAATATGATTTATACCTTCCTTGAGGTAGAACGAAAAATCAGTCACTATCTAAAATTTAATTCCAATTCTCATCAAAGTCGAGGCTCTCGTAATCATCTAAATCAAAGCCGTCACCTCTATCGTCAAATTCATCGTCTGGATTTTCGGCTTCAAAAATTTTGTCTGGAGCATCATCGGGAACCTGGCCCTTAACAAACATCAAGTTAGGGTAGTCGGTGCCCTCGGCCTCCTCAGCAATTTCGGCAAGTTCAACTAAAAAGGTCCACATACTCAAAAAATCATATACGTAAATGAGTTTCGTTTGTTTTTCATGAACCACATCACTTAGAATAGTTTCATCCATCGTTCTCACAGCATTTGCACCCTCACTTACATCAAACATTGAAATTTCCTCGCCTTGATCCCATTCGTCATTACTAAGATAGAAGGAAGCCATTTCAAGCCCATCAAAGCCAAAAGATTGGGTGATAACGTTATGTAAATCTTCAAGCGAATCACTTTCCCTTATTTCAATATCACGAAAAACGTCCTCTTTGTGTTCGGTATCCAACAGGATTCTAAATCTGTAAATCATTATATTCTATTCTCAGGACAAAGATAGTATTATTCACTATAAATACATCGCTAAAAATCCGTTGGTTGGGGGTTTTACTATGTAATTGGCTTGAAGATGTTATCCATATAAACTGGGTTTTGGTAGTTTTGAAGCGACGGTTGCGACCCTTAACTATAAAATCTGTTCTATAAAATTAAATATATTATTAATTTTGTTTAGGTTACAATCTCCTTAGTCGTGTTGGTTCTGGGCCTATCAAATCGCCAGCTTTCTAATAATATGTAGAATTGAATCCCGAACATAATAGCTGCGATTACCAAGTGTGAGGGTTGCGACAGGAATGGAAAATCAAAGTAAAACATGATGATTCCTGTTAAAATTTCCGCTAGGATGCAGAGCAATAACAAATTTACCTTTTTATAGTTGAGGTTTAGTTTGCGGTTTCTGTTCCAGAGCCAAGCATTAAATGCAAAAACAGCTATGGAAAGACTCCGGTGGATATAGAATTTTACATCTGGGTCGTCCATCCATCGCGATTTAATGTAACCAATTTCCCTAATTTGCTCATCAACATATTGTCTAACCTGCGTACCCAAAATAATCTGCATAAGTGATAGAATTATCGCAAATACCAACAGATTTTTAAATCTAACATCATAAACTTGATTTTTAAAATCTAGTTTAGATGCGAAAATTAAATACAATATCATGGCCACTATGACCAATGCCATAACCATGTGTATGGTTATTTTATAAGGTGCCAAGTTTGAATCTACTACCGTTTTACCGAGCCAAGCCTGAAATGCCATCGCAAATACCGTAAGTACCGATAGAATTGTAAGCCACTTGTTTCTCTGCCATAACCAGAAGGATAATACAGTAAATATTAAAATAGGTATACCAGATAATGCACCTAGTAACCTGTTTATGTATTCTACCCAGGTGTGGGTGGGGTTAAATTTGGCGTAGTCATGCTTTGTATAGGGTGCCCAATTATCAAGGTCAATAGTTTTTGAAGATATAAAGTCTTGTTTTGCAACCAATAGCGCTTCTTTGTTTATGATTACGATACCGCGATCATACTCGTTATTGGGTTGAAATTGAAGTTGCTCAATTTCTGTAGGTGGAATGTAATAGCCGAAGCATTTAGGCCAATCTGGGCAACCCATACCAGAACCAGTCATTCGTACAACGGCACCAGCAATTATTACCAAGTACACTAAAACTAAGGCAATCTTGGCAAATTTTCTAAATGCTTTTTGTGTTTTCATAGTTCATTTTTAAAGGCAGAATTTGACTTATATATGCATTTACTGCACGCCATTTAAGTAAGGTAATAATTATCCGTTTTAATATGTTTACCGCTTTAGGTGTTATATCTATTTTCAATTCAATACACTAAAATTTCATTATTACAGTAATTTAAAATCCTTGAACCGATGGCTGCTTTGCCTTAAGTTCTGAAATTTTCTAAGGTAATTCGCTTAGTCCAACACTATTAGAACCTCAATATTTCAAGTTGCCACTTTCAACACATTTAATTTCATAATAATTAAGGCAGAACTGGCTTTGATTATATTTAGAATCATATGGGTTTTAAAGTACGCGCTCAACTCCATAGATAATTTATAGGTTAAGTACCTGGTATTATCAGTCCTTATTCACTTTTTTTATCTTTAATCAAGTTCGGCAAATTAAGAGAGCTTTAACCCTAATTTTTTTCCTTCCTTTAGCATAAGACCATGAGCCGCTTCGTATTCATTGGGTATTTTCCCGTCTAATATGGCGTCTTTAATTTTATCTTTTATTACACCAATTTCACGAGATGGCTTTAGATTGAACGTTTTCATGATTTCATCGCCAGTAACAGGTGGTTGAAAATTTCTTAGCTTATCTCGCTCCTCAACTTCCTTCATTTTGTGTCTTACCAAGTCAAAATTTCTATGGTAGCGCCTAAAGCGTTTAGGGTTTTTCGTTGTAATATCTGCCTCGCATAGGGTCATTAAATCGTCGATGTGATCTCCCGCATCAAAAATTAGCCGTCTTACTGCAGAGTCTGTAACTATGTCCTGTGACAGTACAATGGGTCTTGAACTCATTAATACCATTTTCTGAACAAATTTCATCTTTTCGTTAAGCGGCATTTTTAGTCGTTTAAATAGTTTATAGACCATTTTAGAGCCTACAAATTCATGCCCGTGAAAGGTCCATCCGTTCTTCTTGGAAAACTTTTTTGTGGGAGCTTTACCGATATCGTGCAATAATGCTGCCCATCTCAGCCATAAATAATTGGTATTTTTTGAAATGTTGTCAACTACCTCTAGGGTGTGATAAAAATTGTCCTTATGAGTTTGGCCTTCAACTTCGTCTATTCCCTTAAGTGCCGTTAGTTCTGGTAATATAAATTGCAATAAACCGGTTTGTTCAAGTAGTAAAAACCCGATTGATGGTTTGTCACTTTGCAGAATTTTATTGAGTTCTACAACAATGCGCTCTCTAGAAATAATTCTTATTCGGGACTTATTTTTCGAAATGGCCTGCAAGGACTCTTTTTCAATTTCAAACTGGAGTTGGGCAGCAAATCTCACAGCCCTCATCATTCTCAACGGATCATCGCTGTAGGTAATGTTTGGGTCTAAAGGTGTTCTAATGGTTTTTTGATGTAAATCCTCAACGCCTCCAAAAGGATCAAGTAATTCGCCAAATTTTTCTTCTGAAAGGTTTAGGGCCATGGCGTTGATCGTGAAATCCCTGCGATTTTGATCGTCCTCTAAGCTGCCATGCTCTACTCTAGGATTTCTGCTTCCTCGTGTATAGGACTCTTTCCTGGCACCAACAAATTCAATTTCCATATCCTTATAGCGCAGCATAGCCGTGCCATAGGTTTTAAAAACTTGTACCTTGGGTTGGTTTGGGAGGTTTTTTGACACCTGTTTTGCCAATTCGATACCGTCGCCAATGGCTACAATATCAATATCCTTATGCTTGCCACGATTTAACAAAAAGTCCCGCACGAAACCACCTATCACGTAGCAATCAAGATTTAACGCTTTCGCAGATTTTGATATAATTGTGAATATGTTGTTATGTAAGGCTTGTTTGTAGGTCATTTAAAAACCAAATTCTAAATTCCAAGACTAATTGCCAAAACCTTTTCTACGATACAAGAGGTTTTGAAAATGAGTTTATGAAATTTTATTTTCTTATTGTTTGGATTGTACCGTCGCTATTTATCTTAATAATAGTAGAGGCTTTTGTTGCAATTTTTTCTTTTTGCAAATTTACGACATAGTCCACACCTTTTAAAATAGGCTTGCTTATTTCAACAAATGATTTTGGTGTTGGTTCACCGCTCAGATTGGCTGAGGTTGATACTATTGGCTTGCCAAATTGGGAAATCAATGTCTCGCAGAACTTATGCTTTACCATTCTAATGGCTATTGTATCATCTTGGGCGATTAGATTTTTAGCGAATCCCATAGGCTTGTTATATATAACGGTGGTCGGTTTTTGGGTATTAGAGGCAATTTTTAATATCTCATTTGAAATTTTAGGGATGTGGCGATTGAGCATCTCCTTACCATTAACCAAACAAACCAAAGCCTTTGAGTCGTCACGGTTTTTCAGTTTATAGATTTTTTTTACGGCATCAACGTTATTTGCGTCGCAGCCAATACCCCAAACGGTATCTGTAGGGTAGAGCAGAAGCCCTCCAGAACTAAGAATCTGGAGCGATTTTTTGATTTCTTCTTCCATAATTTATTATAATTTCGAAGGGCGTTAAAAATTTAATTCATTATGAACGCCACTTGGCAGTAGGGCAATAGTTTTTTCAGCGATTAGCGCATTATCAAGATTTCCGAATTGACATTCCTTAAACATTTCCAAGTGGTTCATTAAGGTCCAGGCAGGTCTGGCATTAATTTTATTTTTGTTTAGCACATCTACAAATTCATCTCTTTGTTTTTGATTTACACATTTTAAAACATTCATCCAATTATTTAAAATTCGGTTTTGTTGCCAGTCGATACATTTGATATCACTGCCCTTAAAAAAAGCATGGTAGGTTTTAGCTAATTTTCTTTTTAAAAACAGGGTATTTTCAAGTTGTTCCATTTGTGCCAGACCGAGCGCCGCATTGAGACCTGGCATACGGTAATTGTAACCAATGTTGTTATGTATAGACAGGTAAGCATGTTCAATTTTAGCTGTATTGGAGAGGTAAAGGGCTTTTTTGGCTATTTTTTTATCATTGGTTAAGATCATACCACCGCCACCAGTTGTGATTGTTTTATTACCATTAAAACTTAAGATACCCATTTTTCCAAAAGTCCCGATGTGTCGGTTTTTGTAAAAACTGCCCAGACCTTCAGCAGCGTCCTCGATTATAGGAATTCCGTAAGTATTTCCTATGGCTATTAATTTATCGATTTCGGCTGGAACTCCAAAGGTATGCATTGGCATTATAGCGCTTATTTGAGCCTTTGTTTTTTTATTGATGCGCTTGCCGTTTTCAAGAGTTGTTTCATTCTCTAAAAAAAATGCTAGCTTTTTGGGCGATAGACCGAGTGAGGTTTTATCAATATCAATAAACACTGGTTCTGCTCCGGTATATGCAATTGCATTTGCTGTTGCTACGTAGGTTAGAGGCTGTGTGATGACCTCGTGACCAGTTTTAACCCCAGAGATTACTAATGCTAAATGCAGTGCAGATGTGCCATTAACCGTTGCCACGGCATATTTGGCCCCAGTATATTTTAGAACGGATTCCTCAAATTTGTTTACAAATGGACTAACAGTAGAAACGTTATTACTATCAATACATTCATTCAAATATTTTTTTTCATTACCTCGAAAAGTTGGAGCATATAGGGGAATAAACTCCTCGCTTTTATAGATTGATCTTATAAAATCAACAGTTTTGCGCATCGATGAGTAAGGTACTAATTACTGTGAACATTATTTGAGTGAGCTTGCTTTTCTAAACCTTCATCTACAAGTTTTTTTGTAAACCCAATTGCTGGGTCTGTTTGAATGAGATGCGATTTATAAATATTGGGTAGCCCGTTCAAGGTTTTATCATCATCAATAATTAGAAATTTTTCCTTCGGTGGATTATTTCTGAACCAAAACAATAATTCATCTTTTCTATTGAGCATCTTTTTATTTACTGGTAGCTTTACAATCGATGTTAAATGAACATTGCGATTTTTAAAAATGTTTTTCCAATCTGCTACAGAATATAAATGCTTGTGGGAGGTGGTTAAAAAAATCTCTGCGTCAATTTTAGTGAGTAAGTAATTGAGTGCAGCTGTTGATTTGGCACTAAACTTGGGGAACCCATCGTCTAAAATATGAGGCCTTCTCCAAGAGTTGGCAACAACCATCACACCGTCTATGTCTAAATAAACCTGCATTCCTAAAGTTATTAAATATTATTTAGCTTCATATTTAGTTCATTTATAGACATATTATTAAAATCGGCGTCAAGACGATTAAGATGTTCAATTTTGTGTTTTGTGTCCCATTCATCACTAACAAAACGCACATCTTTCCAATCGTAAATCTTAGTAGCCGACGTTTTTGGATAGTTGAGCATGTCTAGGTCATACCTGGCCAATCTTGAACTCATATATCTATGATGGCCGTTAAAAATTGCGTTTTCGTAAATTTTTATTGCATCAAACCTGAGACCGATTCTCATTTTGCTATACATTCTATTAATTATGGGTAAAGACAGCTTACCATGGGTAGAAGTCAAATTTAATGTTTGGCTTGAAATCATTTCTGAAATAGCCTTGGCTGTAATCCTTCCCATCTATTTAAAAAAGGAATCCACAAACTCATATTTATTGAACACCTGTAAATCCTCAATCCCCTCTCCAACTCCAATATACTTTACAGGAATCTGAAACTGGTCGCTAATACCAATAACGACACCGCCTTTTGCCGTGCCATCCAATTTTGTAACTGCAAGCGAAGTGACCTCGGTAGCTGCTGTAAACTGCTTGGCCTGTTCAAAGGCATTTTGCCCGGTTGAGCCATCAAGAACCAATAAAACATCGTGTGGTGCGTCTTTAATAACCTTCTGCATGACGCGCTTTACCTTGCTCAACTCATTCATAAGGTTAACTTTATTGTGCAAACGTCCTGCGGTATCAATGATTATGACATCTGCTCCAAGTTTAACACCAGCCTTAACGGCATCAAAGGCTACACTTGCAGGGTCGCTGCCCATTTTTTGTTTTATCATGGGGATTTCAACACGATCTGACCAAACCTGTAATTGGTCTATTGCAGCCGCCCTAAAGGTGTCGGCGGCACCAAGTACAACATTCAATCCTTGTTTCTTGAATTGATAGGCCAACTTACCAATGGTAGTTGTTTTCCCTACACCATTAACTCCTACAACCATTAACACGTAGGGGGTTTTTGAACCGTCAGTCTGTTTGGATAAGTCTGGAATGATATATTCGGTTTCCTCGCCAGAATTGGTTTCAGACAGTAAACCAGCAATTTCCTCTCTTAGAATTTTGTTTAGCTCAGACGTGCCCAAGTATTTATCCCTAGCGACACGTTCCTCAATACGCTCAATGACCTTTAAGGTCGTATTGACTCCTACATCACTGGTAACTAAAATTTCCTCAAGGTTATCTAGGACGTCGTCGTCAACCTTGGATTTTCCGGCGACCGCTTTGTTGAGCTTAGAGAAAAACGAAGTCTTTGATTTTTCAAGCCCTTTGTCTAAGGTTTCCTTTTTTTCTGAAGAGAATATGTTTTTAAAAAAACTCATGGTACTACCCGTTAGGTATGGGCATTTAATTATTAATTACACTTATTTAATGGCATTTAAACGCATTTTCAAATATACCCATAAAAAAACTGCTTTCAAATATTGAAAGCAGTCCTTAATTTTAATCTTGAGACTTCTATTATTTTTTGTTCAAAAAATCATTGACTAACTCTGGAGCCATTACAGATTCTACAAACATATAAGCCCCTGTTTTTGGAGACTTTACCATCTTTATTGCCTTGGTCAATCGCTTTGACCCGGTTTGTAACGATGCTACTGATTTCTTTGCCATGACTAATATATTTTAAATCACCAAGTGAACCTAGAGTTCAGATGGGAAATTTATGTTACTTAATTTCTTTGTGAACGGTCATACGCTTTAGGATGGGATTAAATTTCTTTAATTCCATTCTATCTGGCGTGTTCTTTTTATTTTTCGTCGTAATGTAACGGGAAGTTCCTGGCTTTCCAGACTCCTTGTGCTCGGTACACTCTAATATAACCTGTATTCTATTTCCTTTTTTTGCCATAATATTGACACGCTTATTACGTGATAACTTTAATATTACTTAATAAATCCTTTAGCTCTTGCGTTTTTCAATGCCGCCGAAATACCAATTTTATTAATGGTCTTTAAAGCAGAAGTTGAAACTTTTAAGGTTAGCCACTTATCCTCTTCAGGTATATAAAAACGCTTTTTTACCAAATTGGCATTAAATTTACGCTTAGTTTTATTCATCGCGTGGGAAACGTTATTCCCTACCATTGCTTTCTTACCCGTAAGTTCACAAACTCTTGACATGGTTCTTTGACTTTAAAATTGTGTATTTTTAAACAGGCTGCAAATTTAGGAAAACTTTAGATTATCAGCAAACTAAAAAGTTTAGTTTTTTAGAATTTCTTTTTGAAGCATTTCAAAGGCCTTGTTTACCGCTTTGTTGATAACCTTAACCCGATGGTTCCCAAAGCTAAAGCGTTCAGAATAAACATTGCTTTTTGTAGCTATGGCAATATAGACCACACCCAAATCCTCTGCGGTATCGTCTGTTGATGGGCCAGCGTTTCCGGTAGTTGATACGGCGAAATCGGTATTGAATTTAATTCGGGTATTTTTGGCCATGCGCTCAACGACTTCCTTACTAACAACCGAATGTTTTTCGATTATTTCTTCGGAAACGCCAAGCAAATTAACCTTACTTTCCTTTGAATAGGCTACAAGACCACCTTGAAAATACTGGGATGCTCCGGCGTTGGCGGTAAAACGCCCTGCTATTGCCCCACCGGTACAACTCTCTGCCAACGAAACTGTTTGCCGCCGTTCTGTGAGATACTTTCCTATAATCGCCTCAATTGAGATATCCTCCTCAAAACCTGAAAAAATATCCTCAATTTGCGGGAGGAGGAGTTTGGTTTGACGTTCCATTTCTGCTTCAATGCCCTCACGGTTGAACCCCTTGGCAGACAGTCTTAACCTTACTCTGCCAAGACTTGGTAAATAGGCGAGTTTGAAATAATCGGGAAGCTCATCCTCAAATTTTTCGATTCGTTCGGCAATGGCGCTTTCTCCCATTCCGTAGGTTAAAAATGTTTTATGCCTAATATAGGGAAATTTAAATCGCTCCCTAAGTCTTGGGATGACTTCATCGTCAATCAAGGCTTTCATTTCATAAGGAACGCCTGGTAAGGAAATAAAAACCTTACCGTTTTTTTCAAGCCACATCCCTGGTGCGCTCCCGTATTTGTTCATCAATACCTCAGATTTTGAAGGTACCAGAGCCTGATCTATGTTAACCTGCATTAGTGGTTTCTTAACGTAATGCTCCCAAAGATGCTCAATATTTTTTCTAACGTACACATCCTCTTTTAATGTATCTTGAAAATATTCGGCAATCGTTTTTTTTGTAATGTCATCCTTAGTAGGACCCAATCCGCCGGTAGTGATTATGATATCGGCATTTTCCTCTGCTTCCCGAAAGGATTTTAGGATGTGCTCCCTATCGTCCTGAACCGAAGTTATTTGATAAACAGAAACCCCTATCTTGTTTAGCTGTTTGGCAATATACGCGGAATTGGAATCTACAATTTGACCAATCAAAATTTCATCACCAATGGTAATTATTTCTGCAAGCATAGATTAAAGGTTGAAATCTTCCTTTAGCTCCTCTGTTGCATTATGTACGGCATTCATCACCAGCTGTAATTCATCCTTGCAGGTTTCGCCTTCTTTTTTGAATTTACCCCAATCTTGGATTACGATTAAATCTTGAAGAACTCCAAGCTCAAACAAATCGACCGTGGGCTTCATTTTATGAGCTGCTTGATAAGCTTCTTCGTAGTTTTTTGCATGAACTGCTTTTTCCATGCGTTCGGCATCTTCGGGAACTTCCTCTAAAAATGCTTCAACCAGCGATTTTACAAAGTCCTCATCATTATCTGCCAATTCGCGAACGCGGTATAGTTTATAATTGTTTTCCATTTATTTTATTCTTACAGAAAACAGTTCCCTGTCTTCCAAATAGCCCGAGAGCCTATCATTTTCGTTTACTTTTCCTACCCCCTTGGGCGTGCCTGTAAAGATAATATCCCCAATCTTTAAAGTAAAATATTTTGAGACATATTCAATGATTTCGTCTATTTTCCAGAGCATCAAGGATGTATTGCCTCGTTGTACAAGGGTCTCATTTAATTTTAAACTAAAATTTAAGTCATTTAGATTAGAAAATTCAGCTTTAGGCAGCCAATTTCCAATTACGGCTGCGCCATCAAATGCTTTTGCTTTTTCCCACGGTAATCCTTTTGCTTTCAATTTCGCCTGTAAATCCCTTGCGGTAAAATCAATGCCTAGACCAATTTCATCGTAGTATTTATGTGAAAATTTTTTGGCGATGTGTTTACCTACCCGATTTATTTTGACCAAAATCTCTACTTCATAATGTACATCATCTGAAAAATCGGGTATAAAAAAAGGCTGTTTTTTAAGTAGGATGCTGGTGTCTGGTTTTAGAAATACTACAGGCTCATCGGGTTTCTCGTTTTTTAGTTCCTCGATGTGCTCGGTGTAGTTTCGGCCTATGCAGATGAGTTTCATTTTAATAAAAGATTAAAAAAACAATAATATAGAAAAAAGAGAATGGTTAACTAGACATTTAAACCGGAAAAATCAAACCGTTATAAAGTTTCTTAGCAACTTCAAATTAAAATGATAAAGTCTATTGTCTATTCTCTTTTTCTCTTGTCCATTTTCAATTTTGAATTTGTTTTCCCACCATCTTGAAGCTATGGCGGGCAAGCGTCTTCGGTTTTAACCCAATTTATTATTAAAAGCCCTCAACTTTATCGCCGTTAAAATCTTTTTGGTATAAAGTGGAAAATCTGCATTGAGCAACCAGCCAAAATAACCAGGTTCTTTATCGAGGATTTCCGTTACTTTTTTGCCCTTGTGCTTCCCGAATGAAAAACACTCTTCACCTTCCTTATTATATATGATGAATCCGGCAGCGTCGGCAAATTTTTTTCTGGAGCTAAATTCAGCCAAAAATCCAGCGTCGTTTTCAAGGTCTTCGTAGCGGTCTAATTGGGATTTTAACACTTCGTAGGTTGCCTTGGTATCAGCTTCGGCACTATGTGCGTCATCGAGATTTTTATCGCAGTAAAATTTATAGGCTGCGCTTAGAGTGCGCTGTTCCATTTTATGGAAAATAGTCTGTACGTCAATGGATTTACTGTTTTTTAAGTCGAAATCAATGTCAGCACGTAACATTTCTTCAGCTAAAACGGGAATATCGAATCTGTTGGAATTGAACCCACCCAAATCAGAATCCTTGATGAGATTATAAACTTCCCTTGAAATTTCTTTAAAGGTAGGTTTATCGACAACATCGGCATCAGAAATACCGTGAACGGCAGTAACCTCGGCAGGGATTTTCATTTCGGGATTAACGATTTGGGTGTAAGAGGTCTCTTTGCCATCGGGGAAAACCTTTAAGATCGAAATTTCAACAATTCTGTCCTTTGAGATATTGATACCCGTAGTTTCCAAGTCAAAAAAACAGATGGGTTTATTAAGATGTAATTGCATTTTAAGAGTTTGTCCCAAAGATACAGGAATATAGGGAATGTGGTCATGGTAATAGCAGCAATTGAGTTTTTGGTTGAATTACTTGCTTCCCTAAAATATAAGCCATAAAACGCAAGACGTAAAATGTAGGATATGAAGCTTTAAACTAGATTTTGAATATGCTTGATAAATACAACCGATGCCAGTAAGAAATCGCCTATAAGCTATGGGTAGAGTGCTGTAACATGTGGTTTTATGAAATAAATAAATTTAAGAACGCATTGTGAGAGGACTAATGACCGAATATAAATGAAAATGGTGTTTACTATTAAAACCAAGGATTCTAATCACTTTCAAAGGACATTACCCCAGCTTTAACCTTAATATCCAAATAGTTCTCTCTTGGCACGATGGGGCAAGAGTAGTTTTCATTGTAGGCACAGTAAGGACTGTAGGCCGTGTTGAAATCAATTGTTATGGTATCGTTTTTAGGAATTCGAAGATCTACATATCGGCCGCCGCCATAAGTGGTATTGCCATTAGTGTCATCTAAAAATGGCAGGAAAAGATAGTCTTCCCACCCAGGTTGGTCCATTAGTTCCTTGCCTTGATAAACATTGAGTTTAAAATGTTTGTCTTTTAGTTCAAAATCAAGAACTCCATAGATTCGTTCCTCGGAAACAGCGCCATCTGTCATTCTCATTTTAAACCACTGGGAATTGGCTTTTCGCTTTAGTTTTGCCCGAACAACGTAGGAGGAATCGACGGGGAAAAAATCGAGTCCGTCAAAATCCTTCAGGTCTTTCTTTTTTAAGGGGGATTTTGAGGCATCCTTGAAATCGGCATTCATTTTTCGTTGAAATTCAGTAATGCCCTCAACGGGCGTCTTGCCCTGGTCGCAATTAAAACACAATAAAACTGCGCAAATGAACAGTAATCTCATAAACTTAAATTTTAAGGTAAAAATACAAAAGCATTGGTTTTTTTAGCTCTCATTTAGTCAGCTAATTAACTATGTTTATCTTTGTTATAGATATGGATGTTAAAGACAATATTGTAAAAAAAGAAGTCATGATTATTGGTGCGGGGCCTATTGGTCTTGCCTGTGCATTAGAATGTAAAAAAATGGGCTTGGATTATGTAGTGCTTGAAAAGGGCGCGCTCACAAATTCATTATATAACTATCCCTTAAACATGACCTTCTTTTCTACTTCAGAAAAGTTAGAAATAGGCGGTGTACCGTTTATTAGTAACAATCCCAAACCAACCCGTAATGAGGCCTTAGAGTACTACCGAAGGGTAACGACATCAAATAAGCTTCATGTAAATTTATACGAACAGGTGTTTTCGGTTAAAAGGCAGAATGGGATATTTCGGGTGGTTTCAGACAAATATGATTACCAAGTTGATAATGTGATTATTGCAACGGGTTTTTACGATATACCCAACTTATTAAACGTCGCCGGAGAGGATTTGCCAAAGGTGTTTCACTATTACCGGGAAGCCCACCCGTATTCACTTCAGGATATTGCGATAGTCGGCGCAAGTAACTCCTCGGTTGATGCGGCCTTGGAAATTTACCGAAAGGGTGGAAATGTAAGTATGGTAATAAGAGGTAATGATATTGGTGAACGGGTAAAGTATTGGGTGCGGCCCGACATTAAAAATAGAATCAAGGAAGGCAGCATCAAGGCGTATTTTAACTCTGAAATTACTGAAATTAGAAAAACCGAAATTGATGTCAACACGCCCGAAGGAGCTATTACCCTAGCTAATGACTACGTGATAGCCTTAACCGGTTATAAGCCTAATTTTCAGTTTTTAAAGACTATTGGGGTGAAGTTTTCAGCAAATCAAAAGCATATTCCCTTTTATAACGACGACACCATGGAGACCAACGTTGAAAATTTATATTTGGCTGGTGTGATTTGCGGTGGTATGGAGACCCACAAGTGGTTTATTGAAAACTCGAGAATACATGCCGAGATGATTATTGACAATATCATCCTGAAGAAAAAATCCACATTACGGAATAAACAAAACGAGCATGCGACTATCTGAGCAATGGGAAAAACTTCCAATTTTCAAAAAGGCAATGGATATAAAGAAGCTCATTGAGCATTTATCTGAAGCTGTTGAAAGAACCGAAATTGACTACGACCCTGACGTTTCGGGAGACATTCAGGACGAAATGGTACAGAGTAGCATAAATTTTATGCGGGAAAATTCTATGATCATCCCCGCAAAAATAGCTGGAGCCGCAAAAGACGATATGCCATATGACATAAGGATGGAGAATGCTGCCATTATTAGAAAAGCGGCAAGGGAAATCCTTACCGATGCTATGGCTTTTGAAATGCACGGATTTCAGGATGTTGAATATTTAGATTTACTAAGGGACGAGATTGAGGAATTTAGAGTTCTTTTTGCTGAATGGGTAAAATCTTTTGACCAATGGAATTACATCATTGACCGCTGGGGCCTATTCAACCCCCCAGGTGTTAATTACGATGACATTGATCCAGATGATGACATTCCTTTTGATCCGGATGGGTTTTTTGGAGAACAAGATGATGATTAAGTAGCCCAGTGGGAGTAAGAATCCATGTTTTTTTTTGATTTAGCCATAGCTAAACTCTTGTGCTCCTGTGTGAGAAAAAAATGATCATTGGCACACATAAATAGTGATATAAACCCATCAGGGTTATGCAAGATCTTCTCACCTATGACTTTTGGCTTCTTGTGTAGGGTAAAACCAGTTGTTTCTAATAAATTTAAAATTTATTTCTTACCGATACATTATAGAAAACGAAAGCGACCTACCGGCTAACGGGTTTTACTTCGCTATGCTTTATAACGTGAGACAGCACAATCTGTGTTTTTGTCTCACCGTATTTTATAAGTTGATCGATGAATTTCTCTAAATGCGTCTGGTCTTTAAGAATGACTTCCATTACAATATTTTCGTTTCCTGTAATTCTATAGCAATTTATGACCTCATCGTAGGTTTTTACTTTTTCCAGAAAAGGTTTGAGCATACCCATAAAGGCTCTTAGTGTTATTAGTGCCTTTAGTTGGTAGCCTACCTTAAAAGGACTAATCAAGGTATTGTAGCTTTCAATAACGCCTGTCTCTTCCATTTTTCTAATACGCTCAGATACGGCCGGAGAACTTATTCCAACTGTTCTGCCTATCTCTGCATTAGACTGTCTTGCCGTGTCCTGCAGACATTTTATAATCTTCCAGTTTAACTTATCAATAAACATTTAAGGTTTTAGCCCAAATTTAATTAAAATTTAAATAAAAAAGCATTGATACTTTAAAATCAAAAGCTAGGCTAGAGAACTTGTTTTTACTTTTGTGTTATAATTATTGAATTGTAATGAGTTACAATATGACGTCACCTTTATCAGAATTGCCCATTTATAGAAAAGCAATGGATATTCTTGCCGTGTCTAGAAGTATTTCAACTTATATCAATCAAGATTTATCCTATTTATACCCAGACGGTAGGGAAGATGAGCATATTTATTTTTCTGGTGATATCATACAGCAATCAGAATCTTTAGTGCCAGAAATAGAAAAGGCCCAAGCCGAACGGTTTTCTGAACGAAAGTACCGTCATTTGGATTCTATTGAACGTTTGTTGCACAGGCTTCAATTAAATTGTTCCCGCCTTGAACGCTGTAAAAGTGATGGCCGCGATTACTTACCGGTACTTAGACGTGAGCTTAATAAATTCAACAATCTAAAGCGCAGTTGGATGCTAACGCTCTAAAATTTATGTTTTTAAAACAGTTTTAAAGAGGTGAATTTAATATTTAATCCAATAAAAAATCGCCTAAGATAACCTAGACGATTTTTGTGAAAATTGAATACAGGTAATAACATGACTTACCTATACTTTCAGTTTTTCATTATTCTAATAACTTCCTTCCCTTTAGTAGATTTTATTTCAAATATATAGACTCCAGCGTCTAGATGAGATATATTAATGTTTGTCTTATAATTGTAAGAGCCTTGATTGATAACGTGCGATTTAATTAATCTGCCATTAATATCAAAAATATTGACCACGTTTAATGCAATCATGTTGGGATTGGCAATTGTGACACTACTAGCTGTAGGGTTGGGATAGATTGAAAGTCCTAGAACTTCAGATAAATTACTTTCGTCATTGAGGGTAATATCATTAAAATACCAATCTACAACATCAGTTCCAAAAAATATGTCACCGGTTGTAACTACCGCGTGTTCATTGGAAAAAACGGTCCCCACGACTTGGGCAAAGGCCAAGCCAGTTTGGTCATCATCAAATTGAATTAAAATATCTGCCGTGCTTGTTATGCCAACATATTGCAGCGTAATGGTATAGTCATCATCTGTACCTTGTACCTCGTCAAATCCAGCCATTGCATATTTTATACCTGCTATATCATCAAACCCAAGTGCTCTTTGTTGCTCTCCATTGAACGTTCCTTGTTGCATTACCGTTTCTGTACCACTAAAAAATAAACTGTTAGCAACGCCACGATCGCCGTTTGCGGAGAACAAATTGCCATTCGGTAAATTCGCCAAATCACGGCTATAGGTAGATATGTCTATAGTTTCTGAAATTGTAAACGGATTATTATCGGCGATTTTAAAATAATTAATATTAATATCATCTCCCCTTACATCATCAGCTGAGCCAATTATGCCATCTGCCCCCGCATTGAGGTCAAAATTGCCATTGTCGCCAACCAAAGATTTAGTATAGTCCTGTAGTATTGGATTCAATTCAGATTCACTAGCTATATTACAATGGGCCAAACCTAATGAGTGCCCCATTTCATGTAGTAAGACCGATTCAAAATCTACTTCATTATTTGTTGGGCGGGGAGAATTGAACTCTAAATTTGAGTTTTGGCCAATTAGATTATTAAAGACCGTTATTACGTTTTGAACAGATACCGGCATTTTTGATGCGTTGGTACTAGTTGGATTAATGCCAACCGTAATGATAAGTTCTCCTCCTGTGCCATCGTAACCAATAGGGTGGGTTACGGTGTCCGCGCTTATCACATCTCCAGAGGTAGTTACAAAACCAGCAAATAAATAAGCAAATGGATACGCAAAATTAAGGGATAGCGTAATTAGCAGAACCAAGACTAAACTAAGAAATCCAAGATTTTTTTTTGAATAATTTTTTTTCATGTCTTATAAAATTTCAATTATTTACAATGGTCATAACTCTATAAGACAGTTTGGAATCCTTTGAATAATCCAGTTTTACCGCGCAAGAACATTTGTCATCATCTGTTGTAAATACAACTTTTTTACAATTAGTGGCCTTTGCCATAACGGCATTTCTATTTTCAGATATCACCAATTGATCATTTAATAGCTTTAGCTGTTCTTGATATATGCCAGCAGACCTGTCATTTCTAAAGGTGTATTCTAAAAACCATCCGCGACCCTCTACTTTAAATATCCTTTCATTTTTAAGCTTGGCGTTATCAATTTCCATTTTGAGAGCACGATTTATTTTGGAGCTTATTTTCAAATCATTTGGGCTGAACTCCTTAACGATCGGTGCGTTATTTACAAATTTTGCAACGACTAAAACCTTTTCTGATGCCTCATATACTTGGGCACCTAACAAGCTGTAAGTGCATACCACAATTATAAAAAACAAAATCTGTCTCATCGCGTATAAATTTTTTCCTAAAATAGTAAAATTCAATAAAAATCAGTTCTTAAAGCTTGTATTTAATTTGGAATTTATTGGCCTTGTTAAAAACCTATTAATTACTTTAAAAAGCTTATGTTTCTTTTTTTAGACCGAAACCTTATATTGCATTACTGTAACTCTACCTTTACTTATGGCTCAGGACACTAAATATACCGAAGACAATATACGCTCGCTCGACTGGAAAGAACACATTAGGATGCGACCGGGTATGTATATTGGTAAATTGGGCGACGGCTCCTCCCCCGATGATGGTATCTATATCCTGCTCAAGGAAGTCCTTGACAATTCAATAGACGAATACGTCATGGGTGCCGGTAAAACCATAGAGATTTCCATACAGGGCAACAAGGTTATTGTTAGGGATTACGGTAGAGGTATTCCTTTGGGGAAAGTGGTTGATGTGGTTTCTAAAATGAATACCGGTGGAAAGTACGACTCACGCGCCTTTAAAAAATCAGTTGGGCTTAATGGAGTCGGTACTAAAGCGGTTAACGCACTGTCAAATTACTTTAGGGTAGAATCCAATAGAGACGGAAAGTCTGCTGCCGCGGAATTTGAGCAGGGAACGCTTACCGATCAGGAAATGCTGGATGATACTTCAAGAAGAAAGGGCACTAAAGTTTCCTTTATTCCAGACGATAGTATTTTCAAAAATTACAAGTACCGCAACGAGTATGTGGAAAAAATGCTCAAAAACTATGTATATCTCAATCCGGGGTTAACTATAGTCTTTAATGGCGAAAAGTTCTACAGCGAAAATGGCTTAAAGGACTTATTGTCTGATAATATTGCCGAGTCAGATCGACTTTACCCAATAATCCACCTCAAGGGTCATGATATTGAAGTGGCCATAACCCATAGCAAAACCCAGTATTCTGAAGAATACCGAAGTTTCGTGAACGGGCAAAACACAACCCAAGGCGGGACTCATTTATCAGCGTTTCGAGAAGCTCTGGTTAAAACATTACGTGATTTCTACGGAAAAAACTATGAGGCATCAGATATTAGGAAATCAGTAGTCTGTGCAATCTCTATTAAGGTTATGGAGCCTGTTTTTGAAAGCCAGACCAAAACAAAATTGGGCTCAACCGATATGGGCGGGGATTTACCAACCGTTAGAACCTACATCAATGATTTCCTAAAGAAGTATCTTGATAATTACCTTCATAAAAACCCTGATACGGCCGAAAAGATTCAAAAAAAAATCCTTCAGGCAGAACGCGAGAGAAAGGAGCTTTCAGGCATTAGAAAATTGGCGAGGGACAGGGCAAAAAAGGCAAGCCTTCATAATAAAAAATTGCGCGATTGCAGGGTGCATTTTGGCGATATTAAAAATGAGCGAAACCTAGAGACTACGCTTTTTATTACTGAGGGAGACTCTGCTTCGGGAAGCATCACAAAATCCCGCGATGTCAACACTCAGGCCGTTTTCAGTTTAAAAGGAAAACCACTCAATAGTTACGGTCTAAGAAAAAAGATAGTTTATGAAAACGAGGAGTTTAATCTACTTCAAGCAGCATTGAATATCGAGGATTCCCTTGAGGATTTGCGTTATAATAATGTAGTAATCGCAACAGATGCCGACGTTGATGGCATGCATATTAGACTGTTGCTGATAACGTTTTTTCTTCAGTTTTTCCCAGAGATCATTAAAGAAGGGCATTTATATATTTTACAGACCCCTTTGTTTAGGGTTCGCAATAAAAAGGAAACTATTTACTGTTACTCTGAGGAGGAGCGTTTAGCGGCCATTGAAAAACTTAATCCAAAACCGGAAATCACAAGGTTTAAGGGGCTTGGAGAAATCTCACCAGATGAGTTTGTTCACTTCATAGGGGAGGATATTAGGCTTGATCCCGTAATGTTGGATAAGGACATGTCTATCGAGGAGTTGCTCTCGTTTTACATGGGCAAGAATACACCAACCCGCCAGGAGTTTATTATCGATAATCTTAAAGTTGAACTTGATATTGTAGAGTAAATCATGCGTACCAACAACGGAAAAGTCAAGAACACAATCGTTTCGGTCTATTTTATAGTTATTGTATTAATAGTTGTATTTGCAACACTCTCAAGGGTATTTACAGATTTCACGACCGATACCGCATTTATCTTAGGAGGAGTGGTCGTAGCTTTTATCGGTATATTTTTCTTGGTGCATAATATTTCAAGGTACTTTGAATACGATAGCGACGGAAGTAAAATCATAATCTTGAATCGGGGTCTATTACTGTCAGACCGGTTTAACTACAGGGAGCACAAAATAGAATTTGAAAAAGACCGATTGGTCGCCTACAAAATAAATAATTTCTTTTTTTACAGAACCTTGATAGTGGTTACCAAAGATTCAAAAGGAAGAAATCACAAGCATAATTTCAACATAACCCTTTTAAGTACAAAAAAGCGACGCTATATCAGGCAATCGCTAAGTAAAACCATTAAATTGAATAAAGCAGGAGCAGCGATAGATGAGTGAAGAACCCAACGAATTAGAAAATCCCGAAAACGATTTGCCCCAAGAAAGCATTACCCGAGTAACGGGAATGTATAAAGACTGGTTTTTAGATTACGCAAGCTACGTAATTTTAGAACGCGCGGTTCCCGCAATTGAAGACGGCTTTAAACCGGTTCAGCGACGTATCATGCACTCTATGAAAGATTTGGATGACGGTCGCTACAACAAGGTGGCCAATATTGTGGGCCATACCATGCAGTACCATCCCCATGGCGATGCCAGTATTGCCGATGCCATGGTGCAGATTGGTCAAAAGGATTTACTTATAGACACCCAGGGTAACTGGGGAAATATCCTTACTGGAGACAGTGCGGCAGCCTCAAGGTACATTGAGGCGCGCTTATCTAAGTTTGCTTTAGATGTTGTTTATAACCCTAAAATTACAGAATGGCAGGCTAGCTATGACGGTAGAAGGAAAGAGCCCATCAATCTGCCCGTGATGTTCCCTCTGCTTCTGGCGCAGGGTGGCGAGGGCATAGCCGTTGGTCTATCTACAAAAATTCTCCCCCATAATTTTATTGAACTTATTGATGCCTCGGTAAAACACTTAAAGGGAAAACGATTTAAACTATACCCAGATTTTCCAACCGCGGGAATTATTGACATTACCGATTATAAGGACGGGCTTCGAGGCGGTAAGGTAAGGGTTAGGGCCAAAATTTCGCAGTATGACCGCAACACCTTGGTTATAACCGAAATTCCCTACGGAACCAATACATCCTCATTGATTGATTCCATTCTCAAAGCCAATGATAAGGGAAAGATTAAAATTAAAAAAATCGAGGATAATACCGCCGCCAATGTAGAAATCCTGGTGCATTTGCCAAACGGTATTTCCCCAGATAAAACCATAGATGCCCTTTACGCATTTACCAATTGTGAAACATCAATATCACCTCTAGGATGTATTATTGAAGATAACAAACCGTTGTTTATTGGTGTTACTGAAATGCTGAGACGCTCAACCGATAGAACGTCCGAATTGTTGAAAAGTGAACTAGAGATTAAACTCGGTGAGTTTGAAGAACAGTGGCACTTCGCTTCCCTAGAGCGTATTTTTATTGAAAACCGAATCTATCGCGATATTGAGGAAGAAGAAACCTGGGAAGGTGTAATTGCCGCAATCGATAAAGGACTACAGCCCCACATCAAGCATCTCAAACGAGCTGTCACTAAAGATGATATCGTTCGGTTAACCGAAATAAGGATTAAGCGTATTTCCAAATTTGATATTGACAAGGCCCAACAAAAAATTGATGCGCTAGAAGATCAAATTGCCGAAGTAAAACACCATTTAGCTAATTTAACAGAATACGCCATTGCCTATTTCAAAAGGCTGAAAAAGGATTATTCTGAAGGGCGTGAGCGTAAAACCGAGATAAGGATTTTTGAGGATGTTGATGCAACAAAAGTGGTTATTAGAAATACAAAACTGTACGTTAATCGCGCTGAAGGTTTTGTTGGAACTTCCTTGAAGCGAGATGAATACGTCTGTGATTGTAGCGATATTGATGATATTATCTGCTTTACCAAAGCAGGCAAAATGATGGTCACAAAAGTAGATAGTAAGACTTTTATCGGGAAGGATATCCTTCACGTTGCAGTATTCAAAAAGAAAGACAAGCGTACCATTTACAATATGATTTATCGTGATGGTAAAAAAGGTCCAACTTATGTAAAGCGATTTGCCATAACTGCGGTTACTCGAGATAGGGAATACAATTTGACTAACGGAACTAAAGGCTCGGTAATGCTTTATTTTTCTGCAAACCCTAATGGAGAGGCAGAAGTGATTACCGTACACCTTCGCCAGGCAGGAAGTATCAAAAAGCTAAAATGGGACCTAGATTTTGCCGAGGTACTTATAAAGGGACGTGGCTCTAAAGGAAATTTAGTGACTAAATATGCAGTAAAAAAAATAGAACTAAAGGAAAAAGGGGTATCTACCTTAAAACCAAGAAAGATTTGGTTTGATGATGTTGTTCAACGATTAAATGTTGATGGGCGTGGGGAATTACTTGGTGAATTTAGAGGAGAAGATAGGTTACTGATCATAACCCAGTTTGGAGTAGCCAAAACTATTTTACCCGAAATTACGGCCAGATTTGATGACGATATGATTGTTCTAGAAAAATGGGACCCCAAAAAACCAATCTCCGTAATTTATTATAATGGTGAAAAAGAACTCTATTATGTAAAGCGCTTTCTGATTGAGAACGAGGGTAAGGAAGAATCCTTTATCCCAGACCACACAAACTCACGTTTGGAAATCGTTTCAACCGACTGGAAACCCCTTGCCGAAATAGAATTTACCAAAGAACGGGGTAGAGACCGTAAGGATAATGACACTGTAAATCTCGAGGAATTCATTGCCATCAAAGGTATAACGGCCATAGGTAACCAACTTACAAAAGATAAGGTCAACCAAATTAATCTGCTTGAACCCTTACCTTACGAAGCTCCCGAACCAGTCCACGCTGAGGATGTTGAAGTGGTTGATGAGACCGAAATAACCGGTAAAGACGATAATGAAACTGGCAAAAATTCAACTGACGTCGATTCTGGACAGGATGGGGAACAGGGGAAGTTGTTTGATTGAGGGAGAGTGAACTTTGATAAAGCGCAGATTATAGATTACAGATTATGGAAGATAGATTGCAAATTCGCGTGGTCGGGTATGGATACTAAATTACTTTAAAAAAGTATGTGAACATTTCTAACCTCAAAGCTTTATGGTCTGGGAAGATGGCTACTACACCGAGAAAATTTATTCTAATAAATTCATTAAACAGAAAATTAATTACATTCATCAAAATCCTGTTAAGAATAAAATTGTAGAGAAAGCAGAGGATTATTGGTTCAGCTCGGCTAAAAATTATGCAGGTTTATAAAGTGATATAGAGTTTGAGATTGTTTTTATGGGAAGGTGTGGCTGTAGCGCAGATTGCAAATCTGCGCATTTTGACATCTATATGTCCTTTAACATTGATATGAACGCCTTCAAAACATCGTTGTTTTAAAACAAGCATTATAAATTATCGTTATTGAAATGAAATAGATATTAAAATTATACTTCAACATTTCGCGCTGATTTGCAATCCGTGCTTAACCACTATATATTCAATGACTAAAATACCCATACATCTGCCAAATAAAAAGTCCAATACCAGCTATTACTAAATACAGATTGACGGCTTTGTAAAAAGGATCATAGCTTTTGAGTTTTTTCCATTGGGTAAGAATAAAAACTATAGGGATAAGTGCTAATATTTGCCCAAGCTCAACACCAATGTTAAAGCTTATAATTTTAGCCAAAAAACCGTTATTTCCAAGGTCAAAGGATTGTAATCGGGTCGAAAGTCCAAAACCATGAACCAACCCAAAAATAAAGACCATGAACAGCAAATTAGGGGAGTTCACCCCTAATTTTTCAAACCCTCCAAGATTCTCGAAACCCTTGTAGAGCACGCTTAAAGCGATCACGGCATCAATCAGATGTTCATCTGCCTTTATCCCAAAATAGGTGGCTGTAATAAGGGTAGTACAATGGGCAAAGGTAAATACGCTTATAAATTTTATAATTTCCTTGAATCCGCTGAGGTAAAAAACAACGCCAGCAAGAAAAAGCAAATGGTCATAACCCGTAATCATGTGCTTTGCCCCAACGTAGATGTAAGATAACAATTTACCATCATTCAAAATGTCTTGATCAGCAGAACTTACCCCGTGCGCCCAACCAACCGTTGGTAGAATCAAGGCACAAATTAAAATTGGGATTTTTCTGCAGTATGTCATGCCTTTTTCTGTTTATTGAAATACAGAAATAGACCGCCAATAATCAAAACGCTAGCAATTATGAACCAATATAGCGAAATACCATCATCGTCATTGTGGTTATGGGAGTGACCGTGTTTATCGTCATCGTGGTCGTGGGTCACTTCAAAAGTTAGGGTAGCCCAATTTGATTCGTGGGTTAGGCCCTCTTCTTCGGAATTTTCCAAGTGAATGGTTCTTAAAAACCATAATCCATCATTTATTAAGTTAACGCTTACAATTCCATTTTCATCAGTGCGCAGTTGTTTACCAGACGTATGCTCATGGTTGATATCTGCCACGCTCTCAGTATGGTCGTGAAGTTGGTTTTTTTTATCAGAGTCATGCAAGTGTTCGTGGTTATGATTTTTTCCATCATATTCGTGGCTATGCTCGTGGACGTTGCTACTTTCGTCTTTGTGCGAATGTTCTTTAGCATCATCTTTATGTTTGTGACTCTGCTCCTTACTACCGTCTTTATGAACATAATTCTCACCTTCATTATGTTGGTGTTCATGGGAATGTTCGTTGCCGTCATTTTTATGTTCATGGCTATGCCCATGGTTTGAGGGTCTATAATCGGCATAGACCAGTTGGTTATTTAGGGGGCTGCCGTCTCTCAATAATTTAACCTCTATAGTGTCGCCTGTATGCAGCTCATAGGGATTGCTTAACGGAATAAATTCTATAGGGTAGCCCAATTCAGTTGACCAGTCGTCGGTTTTCTCATTACCTACTTGAAAGATAGCTTTTACGTGTTTCGAGTACTTTTCAACGGCATCTTCGTCAAGCAATTTATTTTCTTTACGTGATTCCAACATATCAATCACCCCGTCATGCTTTAGATAATTGTTGAAGTCTTCGGCTTTCATTTTAATATTTCGTGCTGCGGTCGAAACTCCAACCAAGTATGTGCCAGCGTTATCAGTTTGGAAATTCAATAAAGTGGTGCTGTCTTTTTCAGTCCATTGCGAATTTTCAATTTTGTTCCGTAATCCGTTTGAAACAATACTTGCATCTAACATTCTATCTCTTGTGATGACATTTTCACTTTTATCAAAAGTACCATTGAAAAGTAGGACTTCAGCTTGTGTATCAGGTTCTAGAAAATAGCTGTCCATTTTTAGGTACATATCGTGACTGCATAGCAAAATGAAGCAGAGTAATAGTGTAATTCTTGTTTTCATGAGTTGTAGTTTTAGTAATTACTTAGAATTTCAGTAATGAATAAAAATTAGTAATAATCTAAAATTAGGTGATGTGTTTTAAAATAAATGGTTACAGTTAAACTTTGATTTCTTTCTTTTTTGAATCGTTTATATCTCTCGGTAAACTCTATTTAGTTTAATTTCTTTGCTGCCCATTTTTTCAAAATTCCCGTTGTTTTTTTTATTAAGTCAAGTTCAATATTTAGTATAATATAAAAACACCTTGAATTTAAGTCTTTAAATGACTATATAATGACTAAAGAAAAACCCTTAATAAATTGAAGATTATTCACGTTCTTAAGTTTAAATTATGAGCTAAGTACTAGATAATACAGTATGCTTAGTTTAAAATGACTTGGGTAATTTTATCTTATACTTTGCTAGCTTTAGCTCTTAGCGTCTCATTTACTAAGATGGATTTTACTTTCCCAGAATTTCCGCCATTTCTAATTGTAGGGCTTCGGCTTTTTTAGCCGCGGCTTCGGCGAAATCCCTATTTTTAGAAGCAAAAATAATTGCACGGGAAGAGTTAATTAATAGTCCAACCTCCTTGTTCATACCGTATTTGCATACGTCCTTTAAATTTCCGCCTTGAGCGCCAACCCCTGGAACCAATAAAAAGGAATGGGGTACGATATTTCTAACTCCTGCAAGATACTTTGCTTTTGTAGCACCAATGACGTACATGAGGTTTTCAGAATTTTTCCAGTGTTTAGAACGTTTTAACACCCGTTTGTAAAGTGATTTTCCCTTACCTTTCTTAATTTGAAAATCAAAAGCACCAGGGTTAGACGTCAAACCGAGCAGAATGGTATGTTTATCCTTAAATTCCAGATACGGTTCTACCGAATCCCTACCCATGTAAGGCGCTACGGTAAGACTATCAAAATCTAAATTTTCAAAAAAAGCACGCGCGTACATTTTGGTGGTATTGCCTATATCCCCCCTTTTGGCATCGGCAATGGTGAAGATTTCGGGATGTTTTACGTTAAGGTACATCATGGTTTTTTCCAAGGCTTTCCAGCCATTCAAACCTTCTGCTTCGTAAAAAGCAATATTTGGTTTATAGGCAACACAAAGATGGTGGGTGGCATCTATGATTGCCTTGTTAAAAGAAAATATTGGATCCTCTTCATCAAGTAGGTGTTTGGGGATTCTATAGAAATCAGTATCTAGACCAATGCAAAGAAATGATTTTTTTTTACGGATTTGTGCGGTAAGCTGCTTTGTAGTCACTACTAAAATGTTCTGAATTTGTAATCTGTTTCAAATTTTTTACAAAAGTAAGTGTTTCGATAGTTTCAGCTTTGCACTCTGAACAATTTAAGCGAAATTTACACGAAATTAAGTCCGTGTGAAGCAAAATACGTCCCAACAGTACGATGATATCATTGCCAAATGCCGCAGTCTGTTTGAAAAGAAAATGACCGACTACGGCAGTGCATGGCGCATATTAAGATTACCCTCATTAACAGATCAGGTTTTTATCAAAGCCCAAAGAATCAGAGGGCTTCAACAAAATGAGGTACAAAAGATAGCCGAAGGCCAAAATACCGAGTTTATTGGTATTATAAATTATTGTACCATGGCGTTGATACAATTGGATAATGGTGTTGTTGAACAGCCTGACTTATCGGTTGCAGATGCCTTGAAATTGTATGATGAACAAATAGCCCTGACCAAAAAATTAATGATGGACAAAAACCATGATTACGGCGAAGCATGGCGTGACATGAGAGTGAGTAGCTTAACCGATTTGATTTTACAAAAGCTATTAAGGGTCAAGCAAATTGAGAATAACGCCGGAAAAACCTTGGTAAGTGAGGGTATTGATGCTAATTATCAAGACATGATCAATTATGCCGTTTTTGCTCTCATTTTATTAGATTCCAATAAAGAATAGTAGTTTTTGCCTTAAGCGAAATCGAAGTATTTATAAATTATTAAATGAAAACACTAGTTAACATCTCCCGCCTACTGGTGGGGGCCTTATTCATATTTTCGGGTTTTATAAAACTCAACGACCCCATTGGCTTTTCGTATAAATTACAGGAATACTTTAGTTACGATGTGCTAAATATTCCTTTTTTAATGCCCTATGCACTGGGAATCTCTGTGATTGTTGTCGTTTTTGAGGTCGTTTTGGGTGTTTTTCTTCTTATTGGTTATAAACCAAAATTTACCGTTTACAGTTTGTTGGCCATGATTGTTTTCTTCACATTCCTGACCTTTTATGCTGCTTATTTTGAAAAAGTAAAGGATTGTGGATGCTTTGGGGATTTTTTAAAGCTGGACCCTTGGGAGTCCTTTTTGAAGGATGTGGTCTTATTGGTTTTGATTTTGGTTTTATTTGTCGGAAAGCGTCATATTAAGCCAATCATGGCCAAGTTTCCATTAACCATTGCTGCGCTTTTGGGTTTTATGCTTAGCCTTTGGTTTGGTTATTACGTATTAATGCATTTGCCACTGTTCGATTTTCGCCCTTACAAAATTGGTGATAATATTCAAGAGAATATGAAACTGCCACCAAATGCAAAAAAACCCGTTACAGAATACGTCTGGACTTATACGGACAAATCTGGAAATGAAAAAACCTTGATTGATAATGGTCGCGGGCCAAAGTCATATAAAGACATTATTAGTGTAGATACAGAAACCATTGAGGAAGGTGATGTGCCGAAAATACAAGATTTCTCAATTGAAACCATGGAAGAGGACTTAACCCAGCAATTTCTTGAAGAGGATAAATTGGTCATGGTAGTCTCATACAGTTTGGAAAAGGCCGAAGCCGATGGTATGGTTAAATTGAAGGCTATGGCAAGACGCGCTCAAAATAATGGTTATAAGGTTATTGGTTTAACTGCTTCTGGTGCAGCTAAAAAGGCCGAGGTTCAACAAGCTTACAACTTAAATTTTGATTTTTATTTGTGTGATGAAAAAGTCCTTAAAACAATTGTAAGGGCCAATCCAGGGGTGTTATCTTTAAAAAAGGGTACGGTAACCCAAAAAGTACATTGGAATGATCTTGAGGACTTAGAATTTTAGTCTGTAGCAACTTAACTAAAGATTGAACTTGCATTAGCTTTAAACCTGAGACCTGAAATTAAACCTGTGACTAAGCACTAAACTAGTTGAAACAAAATCTAGAAAACACTTTGCACCAATAATGAAACATCTCCCAAGACATCTATAAATGACTTCAATGTTTAGCCTTGGTATTTAACGAAAAGCAAAAAGCGACTTTTAACTTTAAACAGGTTCAAGAGATTTAATGATTAGTTATCTTACAAATAAAATACTATACGCTACACTAACACTTTTTGGAGTAATTACCGTAATTTTTCTTTTATTCAATGTTCTTCCAGGTGACCCCGCCCAAATGATGCTTGGTCAAAATGAGGATAGCGAACAAATTGCGGCCGTAAAGGCGAAATACGGATTTGATAAACCCATTTCAACACAATATGTGTATTATCTGAATGATTTATCGCTAATATCCTTTCATTCTACTAAATCTTCTGATTATACATTTTTGAAGAAGGGAAAATATGTTGCGGCCAGATTATTTACAATAGGAGGCACAACGACGGCCCTAAAGTTTCCTTATTTAAGGGAATCCTTTACTAAACAAGGCAAAAAAGTATCCCAGGTTATCGGTGAGACCTTGCCAAATACTGCAGTTTTGGCAATTTCGGCAATAGTTATAGCTATGGTATTGGGTATTTTTTTAGGAATCATCTCGGCACTCTTTAAGGATAAATGGCCAGATAAGCTTATACAGGTTTTTAGTACTCTGGGTATGAGCGTACCCTCATTTTTTAGTGCCATACTGTTTGCTTGGTTTTTCGGCTATGTTTTGCATGATTGTACCAATCTAGAAATGACCGGAAGTCTTTACGAATTAGACGATTTTGGTGAAACAATGCAACTAAAATGGAAAAACCTTATTCTCCCAGCGGTTGTTCTTGGCATCCGGCCGCTAGCTGTTGTTATACAATTAATGCGTAATTCCCTTTTGGAAGTATTCAACCAGGACTATATTAGGACAGCGCGAGCTAAAGGCTTGAGTGACATGCAAATTATAAGCAAACACGCAATTAAAAATGCATTAAATCCTGTGGTTACAGCTATTTCAGGTTGGTTTGCCTCAATGCTGGCAGGGGCGGTTTTTGTTGAATATATATTTGGCTGGAACGGTCTTGGAAAGGAAATAGTTAACGCACTCAATACGCTAGACTTACCCGTCATTATGGGTGCGGTTTTAGTAATCGCTCTATTATTCATAATCATTAACATATTAGTGGATGTGATTTACGCCTATTTGGATCCAAAAGTGAAACTTAACTAAGATTATCTTATTTTTGATTAATAAGTAAAACCTTCTAAAAATACTCGTGCCAACGCGGGTGCAGAACCATGAGAAAAAATATAGTTGCAGGAAATTGGAAAATGAACAAGGATTTGGCAGAAACCGAAGACTTAATTTCAGATTTAAAAAAACAGAGCCAAACCTCTGAGGCAGAAGTGATGATAGCACCAACATCGGTTAGTCTTTGGAATGCCTTTCAATCATTACGTGATGAAGATATAGAGGTCGTAGCCCAAAATATGCACTTTGCAGAGAATGGTGCTTATACCGGTGAAATTAGTGCCAGTATGTTGGATAGCATTGGAATAAAAACAGTTATATTGGGTCATAGCGAGCGTCGCGCTTATTTTAATGAGACCGATGACATGCTCGCAAAAAAAGTTGATACAGCGCTAAAACACGGTATGAAAGTTATATTATGTTTTGGCGAGGAACTTAGCGATAGAAAGTCTGGCAACGAGCAAGCAGTCGTAGAAAACCAAATTAAAAATGCGCTATTTCATCTGGATGCAGAGGCGTTTAAGCACATCATTTTAGCTTACGAGCCGGTTTGGGCCATTGGTACGGGCGAAACTGCCAGCCCAGAACAGGCTCAGGATATGCACGCCTTTATAAGAAAAACACTTTCCAATAAATACGGCCACAGTACGGCAGAGAATGTTTCCATATTGTACGGTGGTAGTGTGAAACCAAATAATGCTAAGGAAATCTTTTCAAAAAAAGACGTTGACGGCGGGCTTATCGGGGGTGCTTCTTTAAATGCTGCTGATTTTTATGCCATTGTAAACGCGTTTTGATTAGTATATGTTCTAATGGTTGATCACAATTATGTTGGCTACGATTTTTTTGTCAAACCCCTAAGTCCTGCAGTAGAGATTCTAATAGCTCAGCTTGGTGCAGCTGGCTTTGAAAGTTTCATAGAGACAGAGCAAGGTGTATCGGCATACATTAGTAAAAATGATTGGAACGAGGCAATCTTAAATGATATTCAAATACTAAATTCAGATGAATTTAAAATTAGCTTCAGTTTTGATGAAATTGAACAGACCAATTGGAATGCCGAGTGGGAAAAGAACTTTCATCCCATCGAGGTTGATGGTAGGGTTACCGTTAGAGCACCCTTTCATGAAAAACCGGCTACAGATTTTGACATTGTCATTGAGCCAAAAATGAGTTTTGGCACTGGTCATCATGAAACTACCCATATGATGATTGCGTATATCTTAAATAATGACTTTACCGATAAAAAGGTTTTAGACATGGGATGCGGTACCGGTGTTTTGGCAATACTCGCCGAAATGAAAGGCGCAAAATCTATTGACGCTATAGACTACGATAATTGGTGCTACCTAAACAGTATTGAAAATGTAGAACGTAACCAATGCAAACATATAACGGTTTTAGAGGGTGATGCCAAGCTTTTAGAAAATAGGGATTACCAAGTGATTTTAGCCAATATCAACCGAAACATCCTATTGCGGGATATGTCAATTTACGTCAATTGTTTGAACGATAAGGGCACGCTTTTTCTTAGTGGATTCTATAAGGAAGACAAATCAATTATTATTTCTAAATGTAAAACATTCGGTTTGGAGCATCGTGAAACCCTTGAACAAAATAATTGGGTGGCACTAAAGCTTACAAGGTAATTTTCTTGTTTAGATACAAAAGAATTATAGCTCAGATAGATGCAAGGTTTTAATCTTTCACAAATCTTATTTATATTTACTATAAAATTAGTATTGCTATGCACCCATATCTAAGCACAAAAGAAAAAACAGAAGTTGATTTATTACTGGATGAAGTCACCCAAAAGGAAAACGAGATTGTACTCTTTAACGATGAGGTCAATACCTTTGATCACGTTATTGACACCTTGATTTATGCCTGTGACCATACGCCAGAGCAAGCAGAACAGTGTTCCATAATAGTTCATTACAAAGGAAAGTGTACAGTAAAAACTGGTAGCTACGATGATTTAAAACCAAGATGCTCTATGTTGTTGGAAGCCGGTTTGAGTGCTGAAATCGTTTAATTGATATTAATTAAATCTCCCGATTTATATCCCAGGCCTCTAAATGGTCTTTTACCGCCTTAACAAACTGTCCGCCCAATGCACCATTAACAACGCGATGGTCGTAAGAGTGGGATAAAAACATTTTATAACGAATACCAATGAAATCACCATCGGGTGTTTCAACTACAGCCGGTACTTTCCTAATGGCTCCAAGAGCTAAAATGGCAACTTGCGGTTGATTTATTATTGGAGTTCCCATGATGCTACCAAATGTACCAACGTTAGTCACCGTATAGGTTCCACCTTGGATATCGTCTGGTTTGAGCTTGTTTTCCCTTGCCCTTGATGCTAAATCGTTGACTTTCTTAGTCATCCCAACTAAATTGAGTTGGTCTGCATCCTTTATTACGGGTACAATTAGATTTCCGTCGGGTAGGGCAGCAGCCATACCGAGATTGATATGTTTTTTCTTAATGATTTTATCATCTTGAACTTGAATGTTAATCATCGGAAAATCCCTAATGGCCCTTGCTACAGCTTCCATAAAGATAGGAGTAAAGGTCAAATTCTCGCCTTCTCGTTTCGCAAATTCTGCTTTTACCTTTTTACGCCAGTTCCAGATATTGGTCACGTCTGCCTCGATAAAGCTTTGTACGTGGGCAGAAGTCTGTACCGATTCTACCATATGGTGGGCAACCAATTTACCCATTCTGCTCATTTCAATTATTTCATCATCACCTGATGCAATCGGCGGAGTTGTTTTGGGAGTTTCTGGCTGTTTGGGCTTAGCAGGTGTAGTTTTGTGTTCCGATTGTTTTGAAGGCGCTTTTTGTTGGCTAGCCCTATTTTCAACATATTCAAGAATGTCATTTTTAGTAACACGATTGTCTTTTCCGCTACCTTTTAAACCATCAAGTTCGTCTTGAGTAATCCCTTCCTTTTGTGCAATATTCTTAACCAATGGCGAATAAAACCTATCTGAGGAACTTTCTACCGGAGCGGTAAATTCCTTGGCTTCAGTAAACGATTTTGAAATTTCAGCAGCCGCTATACCCGAAGTGTTATCATTGGTTGTGTTCTCAACTGTTGTGGAGTCGGTTTTTTTGGTTTCAATGTTCGATTCAGCTTCAGCAGTGTCATTGTTTTCTTCTTCTGTACCTTCAATTTCAATAATTGCAACAGTTTCTCCTACCTGTACAACGGCATCCACATCGTATAGTTTTTCAATGAGTACACCATCAACTTCACTTGGTACTTCAGAATCTACCTTATCTGTGGCAATTTCAAAAACGGGTTCGTCGGCCTCAATGCTGTCACCAACATCCTTTAGCCAAGAAGTTATTGTTGCTTCTGCAACACTTTCGCCCATTTTTGGTAATTTAAGTTCGAACTTTGCCATATCTGTAATCGGAAACCAGTTTTTAATTTAATGAGTGCAAAATTAATTAAAAAGTAGGATAATTTTTGCGTTTTCCTTAACTTTTTACCTAGAATTCTATGACGGTTCCCCGTCTTTTGGAGTCGTCACTACCAAGGATAAAATTAGAGTTTTTTAGAAAAATTTTAAAAGTGGCTTTGCAACTTATGGGTTTTTTATTCAATATTTGAATAATACGACTAAAACTCAGGTAGCCAGTGTCAAGAATATATTCTACCTCTCCTGAGTAATTGTTAAGATCAGGTTCATAGACTAGAGTTTCATTTAGTTTATTTTCAATTGAATTATATTTTTCGTCTGAAATAAAAACATAGTGATTGACTTTTTTATTATGTTGTCCAGATGGTCTATTAAATAGACTCGCTACTTTAAGCCAGTTCCAGACCATGATATTAAATAGCCAATTTGATCTAAAATGCTTTTGGTAGAAAATCTGCATGGCCCCATAAAATCTCTTAACGTAAACTTTGTCCTTTAGGGTGCTTTCGCCTTTAAAGTGAATGATTGCAACATTACCGTTGTAAATGTTCTTATAGCCTTTTTTTAAGATTTTGTAGGATAAATCTACATCTTCACCGTACATAAAATAGTCCTCGTCAAAACCACCTACCTCTAGATAGACCTGTTTCTTTAGAAGCATAAATGCCCCGACGAGTATTTCGACGTTTCCTATGTCATCTTCGTTTATTTCTGGCACATAATAACTGTCTGTTAGGCCGAGCATCTTTTTCGTGCTAACCCAAGGCGACGGGATATACCTTTTACTCTCTGGTAAAAAATTACCTTGCCCATCAATTAGTTTACAGCCTATAATACCAAGACGTTCCTGTGCCTCGGCAAACTCCAATAATTTACTAAATGCATTTTCTGCAACTACGGTATCTGGATTTAATATACAAACGTATTGGCCTTTAGCCTGCTCAACCCCAATATTATTACCTTTAGAAAACCCAAGGTTGGTTTCGTTTTCAATAAGTATTACTTTGGGGAACTTGGCTCTAACTGTGCTGCAGCTATCGTCTTGTGAGGCGTTGTCAACAACTATGATTTCAGCGGAAATATCCTTTAATGCAGCTTCTACACTTGTGAGGCAAAGCTCTAGAAAGTGACGTACATTATAATTAAGGATTATGACTGAAAGCTTCAAGGTCTCATCAGGATTTTAAGGAGCCTTCAAAAGGAATACGATTGATAATGCTTCTGCCAAGAGTAACCTCGTCTGTATATTCCAATTCGTTTCCAACTGAAATACCGCGCGCAATGGTTGATGTTTTTATATCGTACCCCTCAATTTGACGATAAATGTAAAAGTTTGTAGTATCGCCTTCCATAGTAGAGCCTAGAGCAAAAATCAATTCCTTAATTTGTCCGGCCTTAACTTTTTCTACTAAGGGTTGGATGTTAAGGTCATTGGGGCCAATACCATCCATTGGGGATATTTTACCTCCAAGTACGTGATACAGACCCTTAAACGAACTTGTGTTTTCAATTGCCATAACATCCCTTATATCCTCAACCACGCAAATAATATCATCTGTACGATGAATGTTGTTACAAATGTCACATAATTCATTATCACTTATATTAAAGCATTTTTTACATAGCTTTATTTTTGTGCGCATAGCATTGAGCGCCTCAGCCAGTTGAAGGGTCTGCTCCTCAGGTTGCCGCATTAGATGAAGCATTAGTCTTAGCGCTGTCCGTTTACCAATTCCGGGCAATTGGGAAACCTCTGAAACCGCATTTTCCAATAATTTCGAAGAAAATTCCATGTTGCGAAATTAAGTAAAATATAGAGATTTAATGGGTAGCTTTTATACTCAGTAAAATGTCAATGAAGTGATGGTTTGTATGCTCTTAATTTTAAAACTTGGATTGCAAACCAAGATATATTTCCAATAATAGTTTATTGATTTAATATTGCTTTTACGTACTTTTCCGTCCATTAAATGCTTTTGTAATGATTTCACCTGCCTTAATCATAGGTCTTATAGTTTCCTATTTTGTGGTACTGATTTTAATATCCTATTTAACGGGTAAACAGTCGGGAAATGATGCTTTTTTTAAGGCCAATAAACAATCACCCTGGTTTGTTGTGGCCTTTGGGATGATTGGTGCCTCATTGTCTGGAGTGACCTTTATTTCGGTTCCTGGGTGGGTGGAGGCGTCTTCGTTTAGCTATATGCAGGTTGTACTTGGTTATATCTTGGGGTATATTGTAATTGGTACCGTTTTGTTGCCGTTATACTACAAATTGAACCTCACCTCCATTTATACCTATCTGGAGGAACGGTTCGGGACCTATTCTTATAAAACTGGAGCGTCATTCTTTTTAATATCAAGAATCATCGGTGCAAGTTTTAGACTTTTTTTGGTAGCCAATGTTTTACAGATCATACTTTTTGATGAATTAGGCATTGCATTCTGGCAAACCGTTACGATAACGGTTTTACTCATTTGGCTCTATACGTTTAAGTCTGGTATAAAGACTATTGTTTGGACCGATACCTTACAAACGCTATTTATGTTGATTGCCGTAGGGGTAACCATATATTTTGTAAGTGATGAGCTTGGCCTAAGCGGCGGTGGTATTCTTGATTTTGTTCTGGATGACGACATGTCAAAGGTTTTCTTTTTTGAAGATTATAAATCTGCAGACTGGTTCTGGAAACAATTTATCTCTGGTGCCTTCATAGCAATTGTTATGACAGGTCTTGACCAAGATATGATGCAAAAAAATTTAACTTGCAGAAGTCTAAGGGATGCACAGAAAAATATGTTTTGGTTTACGATAGTGCTCACCATTGTAAACTTTATCTTTCTTTGTCTGGGACTACTGTTGACGGTTTATGCAAACGAAAACGGTATTGATGCCAGTAAGGATGATCTGTTCCCAATTCTTGCGAAGAACAATTTGGGAATTGGCGTTTTTGTTTTTTTTCTTCTAGGGCTTATTGCGGCGGCCTATAGCAGTGCAGATAGTGCCTTAACCTCATTAACAACTTCTTTTAGTATAGACATTTTAGATATTGAAAATAAGTTTTCAAAAGGCAAACAGGTTAAAGTTAGAAAGCAGATTCATATAATCATTTCAATTCTACTCATTTTGGTGATTATAGCCTTTAAATATATTATTAGGGATGAAAGCGTTATAGCAAAGCTATTTGTCTTTGCTGGTTACACTTATGGGCCGCTATTGGGGCTTTATGCTTTTGGCCTTTTCACAAAATGGCAGGTAAGGGACCAGTTTGTTCCGTTAGTTGCAATAGCATCTCCAATTCTATCTTACATAATTAGTATGAATAGTTTAAAATGGTTTGGATTTGAATTTGGATTTTTTATTCTTATCCTCAACGGTTTTTTAACCTTTTTAGGACTTTTAATACTTATTGATAGAAAGTAATACCAACGTACAAGCTTCCTCAAAAGCGATGCCCTCTTGCTTCAAGATATTCTGAAATTCTATATTTTCGGTACCTGGATTGAATATAATCCGCTTGGGCTTTAAGCCTATTATATAATCATAATATGGTTTTTGACGTTGTGGGTTGAGATAGAGGGTAACCGTATGTACATTTGCATGAGGCATGAGCTTCGTGTCGATTGGGACATCTTCAACGGTGCCTTCCTTTAAACCAAAAGCAACCGTTTCTACGTTGTTTTCTCTCAATCTTTTTATAGCTATGTTTGAGTATCTATTGGGTTTGAGTGAAGCCCCAACGACTAAAGTTTTTTTATACATTAAATGATTTTTTAGTAGTTGAAAGATACAACCATAAAAACGCTTTTACGTGTTAAAGCTTAGTTAAGCCAAGGGGATTTGTGTAACATAAAAATGATTTAGACGTCTATAAAATGACATCAATCAAATAAAAACATTTAATGGCGAGCATAATAGTTGATGGTTAGTGTTAATGTCTGGTCATTAAATAAAAAAAAAGGCTTTCGTTTGAGAGCCTTTTTTATTTGTAATACAAACAATTTACCACTTCATAATCACACTACCCCAAGTAAATCCACTACCAAAAGCCGCCAGAACCACATATTGTCCTTCTTTGATTTTACCTGCTTCCCAGGCTTCGGTAAGTGCAATTGGGATGGAAGCGGCGGTGGTATTCCCGTATTTCTGGATATTGTTGAATACTTGTTCATCACTTAAGCCAAATTTTTTCTGGATGAATTGTGCAATCCTTAAATTTGCTTGATGGGGAATGAGCATATCGATGTCTTCTGGTTTGAGCTGGTTTTGTTGTAAACCTTCCATAATGACCTCACTAAATCTTACAACCGCGTGCTTAAAGACAAATTGACCGTTCATATGGGGGAAATAGCTTTCGTCATCGGGATTATCTTCGGCTAATATATCAGTCACCCAACGCGTTCCCATCCCAGGTGCTTTTACGACTAACTCTTCGGCATGCTCACCTTGACTGTGCAAATGAGTGGAAAGTATTCCTTTTTTTGGGTTTTCCTCCCTAGCTAAAACCGCAGCACCCGCACCATCGCCAAAAATCACCGAGACGCCACGCCCCCTGGTAGTTTTATCCAAGCCGTGGGAATGGAGCTCGCTACCAATAACCAGTACGTTTTTATACATTCCTGTCTTTATAAAGTTATCTGCCACCGAAATGGCATAAACAAACCCAGAGCATTGGTTTCTTACATCCAGGGCACCTACGGTTTTAATATCCAGTGCGTGTTGTACCTGAACCCCTGGGCCGGGGAAATACATGTCTGGACTAAGCGTGGCAAAGACAATAAAATTTATATCATTTTTATCAATACCTGCACGTTCTATTGCAATTTTTGCAGCCTTAACGCCCATACTGGCAGTGGTATCACCGTCACCTTTTTTCGCCCACCGGCGTTCTTTAATGCCGGTACGTTCCTGGATCCACTCATCGCTTGTAGCCATTAATTTCGAAAGGTCATCATTGGTTACCACATTTTCGGGCGTGTAGTGACCAAGGCCTATAATTTTTGAATTGTACATTTAAATTTGTTTTAGCTTCCCTTTAATTGGGAGTATTTTTATTTCCCGCACTTGCACGTTTTAGCCGGGAAAGTGAGAATCGGTTATTAAGGACCAGAAGCTTATCTAGACTACTAGTCTTTAGCAAAATTAAGCATTAAACTGCAGCTCCGTTAAGTATTCGTTATGCGTGCATAATACTCTTGAAACGGGACCGGTTTTTCAAATTTTAACAAGTCACTTACATTGATCAAAGTCATTTTTAAGTACCTTTTTAACCTAATTAATTAATCTTATAAAAAATGAAGAGACTTTTATCAATTATTGCATTTGTGACTGCTTTTTCTGGCTATTCACAGCAGGGCCTAACGTATCAAAACCCTTCGGATGAAATTTTAGAACTTGCCGATGTCAATCTTGCTCCAGGCGTACAAATTGATAGCAAGGGCGAGAACATGGTTTTGTTGTACCGTAATCAATATAAATCCATCAATGAGCTCTCTGAAACCGAACTTCGATTGGCAGGCCTTCGTATTAATCCAATTACTAATATTGGTAGTAGAACAAACTATTATACCAATTTAAAAGTTAAAAAAACAGATGAGAATACTGCTAAACAAGTTAGTGGTCTCCCAGAAAACCCAAGATTATCTGGTTTCAGTTGGTCTCCTGATGAAAGCATGATTGCCTGTTTAAATACAACTCCAAATGGCGTAGAGGTTTGGGTACTTGATATCTTGGCAGCAAAGGTTACAAAAATTACTGATGCTTCCGTAAATGCTAATATGCGCAGCACAATCAATTGGTTTAAGGATAATAAAAACCTATTGGTCAAAATGTTGCCAAAAGATAGAAAGTCATTGATTAATGCCGATAAGGCTGTTCCTACTGGACCCACTGTTTCGGTTAGTGATGGTTCAAAGGCTCAAAATAGAACCTATCAGGATTTACTAAAAACACCAAACGATGAGTTTAATTTTGAACAATTGGCACGTTCATCCATCAAAAAAGTATCCTTAGATGGTAAAATTGAGTCTTTTCTTCCGGCTGCGATGTATAAATCGGTTAGTTTCTCTCCAGATGGAAACTACGTTATGGTAAGTGAGGTGGAACGGCCGTTTTCCTATTTGGTCACCTACAGCCGATTTCCGAGTAAAACCTCAATCTATGACAACAATGGCATACTGGTAAAAGTTGTCAATGATGTGCCATTAGACGAGGTAAGACCAAAAGGATTTATGGCAACACGAACAGGAAAACGCAACATGACTTGGCGCAGCGACCAGCCGGCTACTTTAGTCTGGACCTCCGCCCTGGACGGTGGCGACCCCGAAAAAGAAGTGCCATTTCGGGATGCGGTCTATCAACAACCTGCACCTTTCTCTAGTGCTCCAGAATTACTGCTAAAAACCAAACAGCGTTTTGGCGGTATTCAATGGGGCGATGAAAACCATGCCATCGCTTACGATTACTGGTGGAATACGAGAAATACCAAAACTTACCTTTTTGATCCATCTGATGTAGATGCAGAGGGGGAAATTATTTACGATAGAAATTATCAAGACGTGTACAGCGATCCCGGAAATTTCGTTACAACTAAAAACAAATATGGCAAGTACAGCCTCGCCATAAATGAAGGTGATCTTTACCTTATGGGAGATGGTTATACTAAAGAAGGTCAATTTCCATTTATTGATGCCTACGATATTGAAAACAATAAAACCGAAAGACTCTATCAATCTGATTATACCGACAAGGTTGAAAACTTCTACGATGCCATAGATATGGAAAAAGGTGAGGTTTTGGTAAGGATTGAATCACCAAATGAATACCCCAATTATTACATAAGAAATATTAAGAAAAAGAATGATTTAGAGCCCATAACAGACTTTGATAATCCATTTACAAGTCTTGAAAAAGTAGATAAGCGCGTTATTAGCTATAAACGTGATGATGGTCTTGATTTGGATGGAACCTTATATTTACCCTTGGATTACGAAGAAGGGAAAAAATACCCCATGATTCTTTGGGCATATCCACGGGAATATAAAGATAAATCAAGCGCGTCTCAAAGTACCTCTAATCCCAACGAGTTTGTTTATCCTTACTGGGGCTCGCCAATCTATTGGGTAACCAAGGGCTACGTGGTTTTAGATGATGCTGCTTTCCCAATCGTAGGGGAGGGCGATGATGAACCTAATGATTCCTTTAGAACGCAATTGGTAGCCAATGCTAAAGCCGCAATCGACGCCGTTGATGCACTTGGTTACATAGATAGGAGTAAGGTTGCCGTTGGAGGCCATAGTTACGGTGCGTTTATGACCGCGAATTTATTATCACACTCAGATTTGTTTGCTGCTGGTATTGCTAGAAGTGGTGCTTATAACAGAACGCTAACTCCATTTGGGTTTCAAAGTGAGGAACGCAGCTATTGGGAAGCTCCTGAAATTTACTACGGTATGTCGCCATTCATGCACGCTGATAAAATGAAAACACCATTATTATTAATTCATGGTGTAGCTGATAACAATTCTGGGACGTATCCCTTGCAAAGTGAGCGTTATTTCAATGCTTTAAAAGGTCTAGGTGCACCCGTCAGGCTGGTAATGTTACCTAAGGAAAGTCACGGTTATCGTGCTAAGGAATCTATCATGCACATGCTTTGGGAACAAGAACAATGGTTAGATAAGCATTTGAAGGGGGAGGAGCAGGAAGTGAAAAATTCTGATGAGGCTATGATGAAAAATTAGGCACAGCCAATTCCAATCCCGAAATTTCGGATTTAAATCCCAAATTCCATCGTGAAATATGCATTGGCTTTTGGGATTTTTTGTAAAAAAGCTTAGGAGATAGTTTACTTGTATTTATTAATATAAAGCTAATAAAAACTAGCGTGGTCATTGCGAGGTGGGAACGACCGTGGCAATCTAGGGTTTAATCGGCAGAAAGCGTAGATTGCTTCTCACCTCGCAATGACATTAATAAAGAACTATTTAGACTTCTTAGCATTAAAGACCGGCAATAGCTCAGTCTTAACAGAACCGAAACCAATTCTGGTGCCATCCTTTTCACAGTAGCCTCTCATAATAACGGTATCATTATCGTTAATAAATTTACGCTCAGTCCCATCTTTCATTTTAAGTGGTTTCTCACCTCGCCAAGTCAACTCTAACATGGAGCCGTAGGAATCCTCTGTTTTACCGGAAATGGTACCACTTCCCATCATATCGCCAGAATTAACGGGGCAACCATTAATGGTATGATGTGCCAATTGCTGGGACATATTCCAGTACATATATTTGAAATTGGACTTACAAACCGTGGTTTCCTTGGAACCTTTAGGCTGTATCCCCACCTCTAGATTAATGTCAAAGCTTTTTTGCCCAATGGTTTGAAGGTATTTTAATGGTTTTGGGTCTTGCTTAGGGCTTTCAACCCTAAAAGGTTCTAAAGCATCCAGGGTAACAATCCAAGGCGACATTGAAGAGGCGAAGCTCTTTCCTAAGAAGGGACCTAACGGAACGTATTCCCATTTCTGGATATCCCTAGCTGACCAATCGTTAAAAAGTACTAAACCAAAAATATACTCCTCTGCTTCACCTACAGGTATAGGCTCTCCCAAATCATTGGCATCTGTAGTTATAAATGCCATCTCCAATTCAAAATCCACCAGTTTAGATGGCCCGAATATAGGGGCTTCAGCACCGTCGGGCATGGTTTGCCCTTGTGGACGATGAACTGGTATCCCCGATGGAATAATCGAGCTGCTTCTTCCATGATAACCCACTGGCATGTGCTCCCAGTTTGGCATTAGGGCATTTTCCTTTCCACGAAACATCGTGCCAACATTAACGGCGTGTTCCTTACTTGAGTAAAAATCAGTATAGTCACCAACTTCAATCGGTAATTGCATTTCAATTTCATCCAAACGAAATAAAATACGTTCCTTATGCGGATTGTTATTTTTTAAGGAATCATTGGTCGCATCAAAGATTTCAGCAATTCTATTTCTAACCAAGCGCCAGGTCTTTCGGCCATCAGCGATAAAATCATTCAAGGTGTCCTGTAAAAAAATATCATCAGTAAGTGGGATGCCTTCAAAGTAGCCAAGTTGATGTAAGGCACCAAGATCAATGGCTGTATCACCAATTCTGGTTCCGATTGTAATGATATCATCACGTGTTAAAAATACACCAAAGGGAATATTCTGTATGGGAAAATCTGAATTTTTACCGACGTGCAACCATGAGGTACGGTCTGGATTATTAGCTGATAATGGCATATGATGATTTTTTAGTGGTTCTTCAATACAAGTAACAGATTCTGTTAATCAATTATTAAAAAATAAAGTTGTTTAAAACCTGCTTATAAAACTTATGCTAAATATATGATTTGGAAATTATTTCAATCATACATTTCTTATTTTTGCTAAAGTTTAACAATTACTTTATTTCTGTTTTTTCAAACGAAACCTTAAAACCTTATAACATGCAACGCGACAACCAGATTTTTGAACTTATAGATGCTGAAAAAGAACGCCAAATCAATGGGCTGGAGCTTATCGCTTCAGAGAACTTTACTAGTGAACAGGTTATGGAAGCTGCGGGTTCTGTATTGACTAATAAATACGCCGAAGGTTATCCTGGTAAGCGTTATTATGGAGGTTGCGAAATTGTTGATGAGGTGGAGCTAATAGCGATAGACCGGGCTAAAACCCTATTTGGTGCCGCCTACGCCAACGTTCAGCCCCATTCTGGCAGTCAGGCTAATACTGCCGTTTTTGCGGCGTGTTTAAAACCTGGCGATAAAATCTTAGGCTTCGATTTATCCCATGGCGGCCATTTGACCCACGGTTCGCCGGTAAATTTCTCGGGAAAATTATATTCACCGTTCTTTTATGGAGTTGAGGAGGAAACAGGACGATTAAATTACGACACTATACAAGCTAAAGCCGAAGAAGTAAAACCCCAAATGATTATTGCAGGTGCTTCAGCATACAGTCGGGATATTGACTTTAAGAGATTTAGAAAGATAGCCGATAGTGTTGGTGCACTGCTTTTAGCAGATATAAGCCATCCATCTGGTTTAATAGCAAAGGGTATTTTGAGTGACCCCATACCCCACTGTCATATTGTTACCACAACCACCCACAAAACCTTGCGTGGACCGAGAGGTGGGCTAATATTGATGGGACAGGACTTTGACAATCCATTCGGATTAAAACTGAAAAATGGAAAACTGAAAAAAATGTCCTCATTATTGGATTCAGCCGTTTTTCCTGGTAATCAAGGCGGGCCTTTAGAGCATATTATCGCTGCAAAGGCTATTGCTTTTGGAGAGGCGCTTTCTGATGAATTTATGCACTACATGTTACAGGTCAAGGCCAACGCAGATGCTATGGCCAAGGCTTTTGTAGCCAAGGGTTACAAGTTGATTTCTGGCGGTACTGACAATCACATGATGTTAATTGACCTTCGCAACAAGAATATTACAGGTAAAACTGCCGAGGAAGCACTCGGTAAGGCCAACATCACGGTTAATAAAAACATGGTGCCTTTTGATAATAAAAGCCCGTTTGTAACTTCAGGAATTCGAGTTGGTACTGCTGCCATCACCACTAGGGGCTTAAAGGAAGATAATATGAAAACCGTTGTAAACTTTATTGATTTAGTAATTACAAATCATGATGATGATGAGAAGCTAAACGAAATTTCAAAAGAGGTAAATGCGATGATGGGGGAGTTGCCTTTGTTTAGTTATTCTAAGGAAGGTGTTGGTGTTTAATGCGCAATTTACTACCGGTAAAGATGAAATAGAACAAATTGAGTTGAACTGAATAGGTCTTACATGTAAAATTAAGTCAGGACCGGAATGTTAGGGGTGGTAATTTACTGAAAATAAATAGATTGTTCAAGCTTATACCTCTGACACAAATTTATTGATAGGGCTTTAAAATTTGTGATAATTAGGCTTCCCAAAGCTTACTGGAGATCCTATCTTTTCCCAAAGACACTCTGCATAATAATTTTCAATCCCTTAAACCCAAGGTAAATCGAAATTATACAAACTATAACGCCAATGACCACCAATGGGTAAAAGAAGGGCTTATCAGGATTGCCCAAAACCAAGTAGAGCAGGGTGGGGCCGATAAACATCAATAGGGCACAGATTGCCATGGTTTTAACACCCTTTATGAGCATGTCCTTATCGGTATGTCTGGTTTCTGGTTCAGGATTTTGCATCTTGATGTGCTTTTATGGCGGCTCTAACGTTTTGATGTTGTTCTAAAAGGCTTTCCGCTTTTTGTTTATTAATACTAAGTTCGATCATCAGCATAGAAACACCACGATTAAAAAGCTTATGGTTACTCAATTGCATATCAACCATTTTGTTGCCCTTTACTCTTCCAAGCTGAATCATTGTTGCTGTTGAAATCATATTAAGTACCATTTTTTGTGCGGTACCGGCCTTCATACGTGAGCTACCGGTTACAAATTCAGGGCCAACGACAACTTCTACTGGATATTTAGACGTTTTTGAAAGTGGACTAGCCGCGTTGCAAGTAATGCAGCCAGTAATAATATCATTTTTGTTACATGCCTTAAGAGCGCCATTAACGTAAGGAGTTGTACCAGAAGCAGCAATCCCTACTACCACGTCCTTAGGGCTAATGTGGTATGACTTCAGATCTTCCCAGCCTTGATCGTGTGAATCTTCAGCGAATTCAAAGGCTTTTCTAATTGCTGTGTCCCCACCTGCGATTAGACCAATTACCAAATCGTGCGACACGCCAAAGGTTGGAGGGCATTCTGAAGCATCTAAAATCCCCAATCTTCCGCTGGTTCCAGCGCCAATGTAAAATAGCCTACCATCTGAGTTTAGCTTTTCAACTATCTTTTTGGTAAGGGCCTCTATTTGAGGGATGGCCTTTTCAACAGCATGGGGAACGGTTTTGTCCTCTTTATTGATGTTTGATAACAATTCATTCAGGGACATCGTTTCTAGATGGTAGTATTTTGAATCCTGTTCAGTGGTTTTGGTAAAAGGCATTTTTTAGATATTAGGTAATAGCCAATAGGAATTAGGAAATTTCTCAAAGTTCAAAATTACAGAAATTTAGATTCAACTTTGATAGTATTACCAAATTAGAGCTATTTTTATAATAATAGAATATTTAGTATTGACTTGAAATTTTCTTTTTTAAGATTTTAAATATGGAAGTTGAGCGTTGTTTATAGTCAAATTCTTAAGGTTTTTATCCTCGACTAAAGCTGTAAGGTCTAATTGTTTATAAGGCTAAAATTATAGGCTTACCATACAAGTGAATTGACTTTAAAATTAGATTAAAAATCACTCCACAACATAGACCAATTCTGCCACTTCAGACAATCTAAAATAGCCCAGAGGAAAATTATCTGGATTGGTGATATTACTGCAATTTCCCCTAACTGTTGCGGGCTGGGTTTCAAAAGGTCCTCCGCCATCATCAGCACCTTGCTGTAGCAGGATGAACATAAATTCGTAGAATCTTTCGGACACACCGTGATTTCTTATGGTTACTAAGTCTCCGGGTTCCAAATCCTCCTCTGTGTAGAAACCGAAAATTTGGTTTCCATCGGTAAACTCATCTTCATAAACCTCCAATTCGGGAAATGATGCGATTTCGGCGATAAATTCAAATAAATAATAGTTATCTACACCGGCCGGATCGGTATAAAAGGCTTTTAGTTCGGTTTCCTCACCGGTAAAGCCGCCATCATCAATTTGTTCAACATAATCGATATCTACTACTGATTTAAGCGATTCCTGACCAACGTAGGTTTCGCCTTCATAAATGACGGTTAGTGCATAGGTTTCATCAATTTCGGGAATAAATTCGGTTGTTCTGTAAATTCCAGTTTGACCATCCTCAATAAAATTGAATTGCGTGCCTTCACTATTGTTAATGAAAACGGTTGCCCCTGTCGCGGGAGGAACTTCGGCATCAAAAAACGGTGCCGTTAGCGTAAGTTTAATGTCTTGCTCATTTCCGCTAGTTCCCTTAAACCAATCGATTGAAGCATCTATGACCAATTTTGACTGCGCATTGTTTAATTCTACGTTAATAACATCTTCACATGAAAAAATTGAGAGCAAAACTAATATGTAGCAAATTTTTTTCATCTAAAACGTAAAATTATAGGTAACCGACGGAATTATCCCAAAAATAGACAGACGGGTCGCTTCGTTTACCCCTGTCATTCTGTTTTCCCCAAAAGATATCGAAGCTGCGTTCATACGGTTATATAGATTATAAATACTAAAAACCCACTGGCCTTTCCAGCGTTTATCTGGATTGGATTTGGGATTTAATGTTGCTGAAATATCCAGTCTATGGTAGGCAGGCAATCTACTTGAAGCCCTGGCCTCAAAACTTGGTATCGTAATACCGTTATACTGATATTGGCCATTGGGGAATGTTACGGGCTGGCCGGTTTGATATAATAAGTTTGCCCCAAAACTCCATTTTTTGGTTAATTCATAGCTGGTAGTAACCGATAAATCGTGGGTTTTATCAAAGGGGGTATTATACCATTCACCATTGTTGATTCCGGTTTCAACTGGCGTTCTACCTTCGGTTTGTTGTTCAGATTTTGATAGGGTATAGGCTACCCAACCTTGAAAACGACCTTGATTTTTTTTTAGAAGTACCTCCAATCCGTAAGCCCTCGCCCTGCCATTTAAAATGACCTGCTCAATGGCATTATTGGCAATTAAGTCGGCACCGTCTATGTAGTCAATCCTGTTTTCAATAATCTTGTAGAAGCTTTCTACCTCTAGGCTGTAGGTATTATCTTTAAAGGATCTGAAGTAGCCAACTGCGACTTGATCTAAAATCTGCGGTTCTACAAAAGGCCCACTTGGGGTCCAGACATCAAGTGGTGTTGGGGAGTTGGTGTTGGAGAGTAGATGTAAATACTGGGTCATACGATTGTAGCTCGCCTTTACCGAAGACTTGTCATTTAACTGGTAGGCCAATGAAAACCGTGGCTCTAAGTTCGCAAATGATGCTATGACGTCACTTCTATTTTGATTTTCGGTTCCTATTGGTTCTGCTTTTTCGTAAATTCCTAACTCTTCATTAAACAAAACGGGATTATCATCCTCGTACACATTTATTTCATCCTGTCCCAACCTTAAAAATGAAGAAACCCTTAAGCCGTAGGATAGGGCAAGGCGGTTTGTAATTTGGTGTTCGGCATCAATATAGGCGGCATTTTCAAACGCATACTTGTCAATTAATTTAAATGGATTGATGCCGCTATCTGGGGTTGAAGGTTCTATATCCCCAGGATTGAACTTGTGGTAAATGCTGTTGAGTCCGTACTCCAACTTAAAATTATTATTTATGTAATGCTTCAAATCGTACTTGGCGTTAAAATTAGTAATCCCCGAATCCCAGTTGAACTCTACAAAATTCAAATTCAAACCATAATAATAATCTGAATAAATCAAAGACAGGTTTGAGAATAACTTATCTGAAAATAAGTGATTCCATCTAAAGTTCAACACTGTGTTTCCGTAGGTATTTTCAAAGGAATCTGAAATATTGAACACATCCCTTCCAAAGTATCCCGAGAGGTAAATGCTGTTATTTTCATTTAATCGATAGCTAAGCTTGGTATTTAAATCGTAAAAATAAGCGATGTTGTCAATATCGAAGAGTGGCAGAAATAGATGGGCGTAACTACTTCGTCCTCCAAATAAAAATGACCCTTTGCCTTTTTTAATGGGGCCTTCTGCCAACAATCGGCTTGCGACCAGACCGATACCACCGTTCATATGAAATTCGTTGCTGTTACCATCTTTTTGGTAGATATCAAGTACAGAGGAAACGCGCCCACCGTATTTTGCTGGGATTCCACCCTTATATAACTTGATATCCTTAATAGCATCTGGATTAAAAACCGAAAAGAAGCCGAACAAATGGGACGAATTGAATATCGTCGCCTCATCCAACAGAATCAAATTTTGGTCTGCTGCACCACCGCGCACGTTAAAACCAGAAGAACCTTCACCTGCATTTGTTACTCCCGGTAGTAGTGTAATAGACCTTATAACATCCACCTCGCCCAAAACTACGGGTATTTGCTTTATGGTGTTAATAGATAGCGCATTAACACTCATTTGGGGTTTTTTGATGTTGAGCTTCTCTACATCTTCGGTAATCACCACTTCATCAAGACTTTCAGTGCTTTCCTCAAGTTGGTAATTTCTCGTTTGATTAGAGGTGAGGTTAATAGTTTCCTTAATATTCGCATAGCCCAAATAACTAATCACCACCTCATATTGGCCTTCCGGTAACGTTATAGAATAAAACCCGTACTCGTTTGTGGTGGCACCGGTTTGTTCGGAGGGAATGATAACGTTTACGCCAATTAAGGTTTCATTACTGGCTGAATCAGTTATAGTGCCTTTAAGAGTAAATTTTTCCTGGGCCAAAAAAACATATGGCAAGAGAAGAAATGTTAGGCTAAGTGAAAGCTTGAGTGTTAGCTTCATTAATAATATTTGAACGAAATTAAAAAAGCTCCATTAATAGATGGAGCTTTTTGGTGTTAAATAATTGGTAAATGAATTTACTCTTAATGCGCAATGATTTTATTCAAGGTCTCGCTTGGTCTCATGGCATGTTGAGCCAATGCTGCATCGGGCTCATAGTACCCACCAAGTTCCATGGGCTTTCCTTGAATTTCAATGAGTTCTTCTGTGATTTTAGCTTCGTGGGCTTGTAAATCCCTGAACAATTCTGAAAATTCATTTTTTAAATCCATGTCTTTAGTTTGATTTGCCAAGGCCTCTGCCCAAAACATAGCTAAATAGAAGTGACTGCCACGATTATCAATTTCATTAACCTTTCTCGAAGGGGATTTCCCATCGGTCAAGAGTTTTTCTGTTGCATCGTCTAAGGCTTCTGATAAGATTATAGCTTTGTCATTATTATTGACTTTGCCATAATGCTCTAGGGAAACAGCCAAGGCTAAAAACTCACCGAGCGAATCCCATCGCAAGTGATTTTCTTTATTAAATTGTTGAACATGTTTGGGTGCTGAACCCCCTGCGCCTGTTTCAAAGAGCCCGCCACCGTTCATCAACGGAACGATAGAAAGCATTTTGGCACTTGTACCGAGCTCTAAAATTGGGAAAAGATCAGTTAAATAATCCCGAAGTACGTTACCGGTTACCGAAATCGTATCCTTACCTTCCTTAACGCGCTCTAGCGTAAAATGGGTTGCCTCGATTGGTGAAAGTATCCTCAGATCTAATCCTTTTGTATCGTGATTGGCTAAATACTGGTGCACTTTTTTTATCAATTCGGCATCGTGCGCCCTGTTTTCATCTAACCAAAAAACCGCTGGAGTATGGGAATCCCTTGCCCTGTTTACTGCTAAAGCTACCCAATTTTCAACTGCAGCATCCTTGGTTTGGCACATTCTCCAAATATCGCCTTTCTCGACTTGGTGGGAGATTAGTATGTTACCAGAGGCATCAATCACCTCAACTTTACCTGAGGCTGGAATTTCAAAGGTTTTATCGTGGGAGCCGTACTCCTCAGCCTTTTGCGCCATTAGGCCTACATTGGGGACAGTACCCATGGTAACGGGGTCAAAAGCTCCGTATTTTTTACAAAAATCAAGGGTGGCGGTGTATAATCCCGCATAACTGCTATCTGGAATAACCGCTTTGGTATCTTGCTGCTCGCCTTCTGCATTCCACATCTGTCCAGAGGTTCTAATCATTGCTGGCATGGAGGCATCGATAATTACATCGCTGGGTACGTGCAAGTTGGTAATACCTTTGTCTGAATTTACCATGGCCAAATCTGGGGACTCTTCAAAGGCGGTTGCGATATCTTCTTCTATCTGTAATTTTTCAGCTTCGGGTAGCTCTTGTATTTTAGACACGAGATTGCCAAAGCCGTTGTTAACATCAACCCCTAATTTTTTGAAGGTTTCTCCATGCTTTTCAAACAAATCTGAAAAGAAAACCCTTACGGCATGACCAAAGATGATAGGGTCAGATACCTTCATCATTGTTGCTTTCATGTGTAAGGAAAATAAAACACCTTTGTCCTTTGCGTCTTTCACCTCTGCCTTGAGAAATTCCAGCAAAGCTGATTTGCTCATTACCGAGGCGTCAATGATTTCGCCATTTAGCAATTCGAGATTTTCCTTTAAGGTGGTTTTGTTACCAGAACCGTCAGTATGAACAATACTTACGTGAGTGGCGTCGCTTAAAGTGATTGATTTTTCATTGTGTGCAAAATCGCCGTGGGACATGGTTGCCACGTGGGTTTTAGATTCTGAAGACCATTCACCCATACTATGCGGATGTTTTTTAGCATAGTTTTTTACCGCTTTTGGCGCGCGGCGGTCCGAGTTACCCTCCCTTAGAACAGGGTTTACGGCACTTCCTTTTACCTTGTCGTAACGTGATTTTATGCTTCTTTCAGCATCGTTTTTTGGTTCTGCTGGGTAATTTGGTAGGTCATACCCTTTATCCTTAAGTTCCTTGATTGCTTTTCTTAACTGCGGTATGGAAGCGCTGATATTTGGTAGTTTAATGACGTTGGCTTCTGGTTGTTTGACTAAATCACCCAATTCTGCCAGGGCATCTGGTACTTTTTGCTCTTCGGTAAGGAAATCGGGAAAGTTCGCCAATAGTCTTCCCGCTAGTGAGATATCTTTTGATTCTATATGAATTCCCGAAGATTTTGTGAAGGATTTTATAATTGGAAGAAGTGAGTAGGTTGCCAATGCTGGCGCCTCATCTGTTTTAGTGTAAACAATCTTCGCATCTTTTGTCATTTATTTATAATTTACAATTGTTAGCTTATTTTCGAGCCTTGCAAATATAGGAAAATGGAGCGTTTTTTAAGATTGAATAGCTACTCTATAAATAACAAAAGCCATATCCCAACAAATATATTGTTTTGACATGGCTTTTAAGATTTAACTTCACTTAAGCAATACCTAATCGTTGACGATTATAACATTTAGAAAAAATTCTAAATACAAGCATTGTAAAAAGCTCTGATTAAATCGTTGAAACCATTTGTGGCTTTCAAAATGTATTGACCTGGCACAAATGCGTTTCGGGGGTAATTGCTTTTCTTTATATTTAAAACAACCCATCAAAATTAGATTTTATTTAAATACTGCTCATCCTTTTCACCTGCACTTTCGATTTGGCTACTTTTTCAAAGCTTTCAATTAATAATTAATCTCCTGCATGTGCATGAAATTCAATTACTAATGTCATGATTATCACATCAACACTTTCGTATGTTATGTGCATATCTCGAAAAACAACTTGATAAAGAACGTTTTATTAAATTAAAAGAAAAATGATTAACTACATTTATTCTTAGTGCTAATTTATTAAATTATTGATGATAATATAATATTTTAACTTTTTAGTTGTAAACTTTATATTAACCAATTTTATTAACAATGGTTAATAACCTAAACAGAAAAACCCTGCAATTGATGATTGCAGGGTCTTGGTATATGATTTTTAGAGAAGACTTATCTTCTGACTTCCTTGATTCTCGCTTTTTTACCGGTAAGACCCCTAAAGTAGAATATTCTTGCTCTTCTAACCTTACCTCTTTTATTTACTTCAATTTTTTGAAGCGCGGGCAGATTTATTGGGAAGATACGCTCAACGCCAACCGTCCCAGACATTTTTCTAATAGTGAAGGTCTCAGTAGTACCGCTACCTTTTCTTTGAAGGACGACACCTTTGAAAAACTGGGTACGTGTCTTTGACCCTTCCGTAATTTCGTAGTACACAGTAATGGTATCACCGGCACTGAAATCTGGAAATTCTTTTTTTGTTACAAATTCGTCCTGTACAAAATCGATTAAAGAACTCATTTTATTAAGTTTATTGTGTTTAATTCAAACCAACATTCACGTACTTCGCCAGAGGTTAATCTGAAATTGGCTGCAAAGCTAGTGTTTTTTATTTTATTAATAAAAACAAATTCTAAATTTCAATCATCTAACAAATCCGGTCGCCTTGTCTTAGTACGCTCGTAGGCTTTTTCCTCTCTCCATTTTTCAATCTCCGGGAAATTTCCACTAAAAAGTACTTTAGGAACTTTCATACCGCGGTACTCCCTGGGTTTGGTATAAATTGGCGGCGCCAACAGGCCGTCTTGGAAAGAATCTGTTAACGCAGATGTTTCATTGCCCAGAACACCGGGAATTAGTCTAATAACGGCATCACATAATACCGCTGCGCCCAGTTCGCCGCCAGACAGCACATAATCACCAATTGATATTTCCTTAGTAACAAATTTATCACGAACCCTTTGGTCAACCCCTTTATAATGGCCGCAGAGTATAATAATGTTCTGTTTAAGGGATACTTGGTTGGCGATTTTTTGGTTAAGACGCTCGCCGTCGGGTGTCATATAGATGATTTCGTCATAATCACGTTCAGTTTGAAGTTTGGTAATGCATTTATCAATGGGTTCTACCATCATAACCATACCAGCTCCACCGCCATATTGCGTATCGTCAATGGCTCGGTAATTGCCGGTAGCGAAATCCCTTAGATTATGAAATTGTACGTTTACCAAATTGGCTTCAATGGCACGTTTTAAAATAGAAGCCTCAAAGGGGCTTTTAAGTAATTCTGGTAAGATGGTTATAATATCTATTCTCATTGGTTTAATGACAGTATTGATAATTGGTCTGTTTATTAATCTGGTAATTTTCTTTCGTATCTATTGTGTATCAAAATAATTAGCAGTCCGAATAAAACCGCAACCACAATTAAAATTGAATTTATTAAGCCGGTTACTCCAAAGGATATTCTAATTAGTATTGTGGATATTATAAAACCGGAGTTTCTAATGGTTTTATAAAATTCATTAACAAAGAAAAAAGAGGTGAGCAGTAAAATAACATCAACTAAAATCAACACTGTAAAAAACTTGTCGAAAAATAAGTTGTTTATACCAGAAAGCTCGGGCAGGGTTGTTGAGCTCCAGGACATACCACCCAACCAATCATAAAAGGTAAACACGGCCATAAATAAAAAGAGCGGCACTAATATTACGGCAATTCCCTTTTTTACATTGATAAATTGCTTAACGTTTTCGGACGTCTCGTTTTCACTTATCATTTTTCGTTTGCCATGCTTAACGAAAAGATAAATCAAATAAAAGAGAATGAGGGATGCCAATAAATCGTAGGTAAATTGAAGATCATCTTTTATTTCAAACCAGTTGGAGGTCAGCTCTAGTGACGACAAATCCTTGAAGAGCCGTCTTATAATGATAAGCGTAATAATTTCATACTGCTTGGTAATGTAAGTTGTAAAGGAATAAGGCAAATAGTAAATCAGGGCATAAACCTCGTAAATTAGAATAAACGAGAAAGGAGTGTATATGGCCGAGATAGGACTGCCCAAAAGCTCCGATTGTGATAAAAAATCGATTAGGTCATAATGAACCAATGCAATGAGTAACAGGTGCAGTATAAAACTGATTAGCGCAACTGAAAGGATATATTTTTCAATGCGCTCCCTACTTTTTTCAGAAAGGAATAAATTATATAAAAAATGGCCAATATTTTTTAGTTGTTGCATAACAATTTTTACTCCCTTTGTGAGCGTATGGTTAAAGGTAGAAGATAAGACTATTTTTTAAGTTCTTAGCTAACTTGTTTTAATCTAAAATCTCTACCGTTTCAATGTAGATGTTTTGTAGAGGCCAGTCGGCGCCATCCCGCTCAACCGCGGCGATTTTATCGGCCACCTCTATGCCGTCTATCACTCTGCCGAAAATCGTATAATCGCCATCTAGTTCATAGACATCGCGAAGTGTGATGAAGAATTCATAAGGCGAAGCTAATTTATAAGGATTATCTATATCACTACTGGGCATGGAGATAACACCCCTGTTGTGATGAAAGCCACGTTTTGTATCGGTTGGTAAAAGGTACTTGCCAATATCATTTCGTTTGCTCATCACATCCCGATCATCGGTGCTCCCTCCTTGTATAATATAGTCTGGTATTACCCGATAAAATTGGGTGCTGTCAAAATACTGTTGTTTAGCTAGGTAGATAAAATTGGCTCTGTGAAACTTGGTTTCTTCGAACAACAGGATGTCTATATTTCCAAATTTGGTAACAATCCTAACTTTATTTTCCTTGTGCTTCTTTTCATATTGAAGAAAAAACTCCATAGCGTTTTTATCATTGAGTAAGGGGTATTTTCTTTTATTGGTTCTTGCAATAGAATCCTCATTTTTAGGCGCATTACGTTTAACGGAAACCGTATCTGCCTTTTGCTGGTTTGTGGTCTTGGTAGTTTTTTTATCTTCACACGAGAAAGAGAGAATTACAATTAGGACTACTATTCTTGTGAGCATGGATTTTAATAAATTTAAAAGGCGAATTTCAAAAATAGAAAATCTAGAGCTTTTAGGCGAATCGTCGCAATTCAAAATGTCGCCCCCCTTTAGAAAGGAATTGATTGATAAGAACCGTGAGAAAATGAAAACTGCCAAAAGGGCTGGGGTTTTGGCTCTGTTTTACCCCGATTCTAAAAACGAGACCCGTTTAATACTGATACTGCGTAAAACATATAAGGGCGTACATTCTGCACAGGTTGGTTTTCCTGGGGGGAAAGTTGAAATAGAGGACGTTGATTTAAGGCAAACGGCACTGCGTGAGACAGAGGAGGAGATTGGCGTACCAACTGAAGCAATTTCAGTAAAGAAGGCCATGAGCCCCCTTTATATTCCACCTAGCAATTTTACGGTATTTCCTTTCGTAGGGATAACTGAAAAGACCCCTAGGTTTATAAAGGAAGAAGCCGAGGTTGAGGATATACTCGAAGTGAAGCTCATTGATTTTTTGAACGAGAACAACTCAATTGAAACCGGGGTCATGACCTCATTAAATAAGGAATTGGTTGTTCCTGCCTTTAGGTTAAACGGTCATAATGTTTGGGGCGCAACGGCAATGATGCTAAGCGAGCTAAAAGACTTGTTAAAAGTGGTACTGTAGGGTAAGGTTTTTTTGTAGATTTGGTTTAAGCTTATAAACATTTAATGGGATTATTCAAAAAAAACCCTTTTGGGCATATACTTTTTATAAAAAAATGGCTGATTAGAATTCTTGGAGCATTGACCCATCAAAGGTTTAGAGGTTTTAACGAACTGCAAATCGAGGGTTCTGAAATCCTCAAGCAGCTTCCTGATAAAAATGTGTTGTTCATCTCAAACCATCAAACGTATTTTGCTGACGTTATTGCGATGTTTCACGTTTTTAATGCTAGTTTAAGTAATCGAGAGGATTCCATTAAAAATATTGGCTACTTATGGAACCCTAAATTAAATGTATATTACGTAGCTGCCAAGGAAACCATGCGAGCTGGTTTACTTCCTAAAATTCTTGCCTACGTCGGTTCAGTAAGTATAGAAAGAACCTGGCGTGCCAAGGGTGAAGAGGTCAATAGGCAGGTAAAGATGAGCGATATTTCTAACATTGGTATTGCCTTAAATGATGGGTGGGTAGTAACATTTCCCCAGGGAACTACAACCCCATTCAAACCGATTCGAAAAGGTACTGCCCACATTATTAAGACCTACAAGCCAATTGTTGTTCCCATTGTTATAGATGGCTTTAGGAGGTCCTTCGATAAAAAGGGACTTCGTGTTAAGAAGAAGAACATCTATCAATCCATGGAAATTAAAGAGCCGCTGGAAATTAATTACGACAAGGAGTCAATAGATGAAATTGTAGAAAAAATAGAATATGCCATAGAGCAACATCCTTCATTTTTAAAGGTTGTACCGCAGGAAGAATTGGAGGAAAAAGAACGGTTAAATAGGGAACTGAGGGATTGGTAAAAGTCCTCTAAACCCTTATGAGTAAAGTTTACAAGTATAACTATTTTAGTATTTTGATATTGTGGTGTTTGTATCAAATGGAACCTTGAAAAACCACTTAACTAGCCTTGGTTTTATTCCTATCCTTATGAAAGATGCCTAACCTTGAGGCCAAGGGTTATAAATATAATTTTTTTTGTAACTAACCTGCTTCGCGAGAAAAAACGTCCCACATCCAGATTAAACCTCCAACTTTTTAAGTTCCCTATAATTACGATTAAGGCGTTTTAATAAAATCCCGTAGATAAGACTGTAAAAAACCCACATTAAACCGATAAATAGAGCAATCATAAAAATCATAACAAGCATGGTTACAAACATCTGTTTATCACTAAATCCAGCAAACTCTGCCGATATCTTGGGGTCACTGGTAGTGACTTCATAAAAACCAAAGGACATCATAAAAAAACCAGCAACCAAGTTATACAGTACATAGTACTTTATGACTTTACGGGTTCTCAATATGCTCTTCATTAATTTTCGAACGCTATCGGTAACAGATATGGTTTTATAGGATTTATACAACAGGTAAACGAATACCGAAATAATAATGTAACCTATAGCTGTGATTACTATAGCCGTACTGCTGCCGCCAAACATAGTACTAAATTCCTCCCTGTACTCTTCAGACGAAACGTATGGCACTGTATTTAAAACGAGCCATAAAATCAATTCAGCAATACTTATGTAATACAGGGTTTTAACTATTGAAGATGATTTTTTATGGAGCATGGGATAAATATCCTTGCTCGTCAACTGTTTCTCGTTTTTTGGCTTATTACTTTGCCAGTCTTTTTTTAATAGCTCTAATTCATCCATAATACTACGGATTAAGTATTGTTCGTAATTTTTTCTTCACCCTATTCATCTTCACTCGTGCATTAACTTCGGTTATACCTAAGGTTTCACTAATCTCACTGTAGTTTTTATTTTCCAAATAAAGAAAAACCAATGCTTTTTCAATATCGTTCAATTGGTGTACGGCCTGGTATAGTAGCTTTAGTTGTTGCTCTTCGGTGTCATCGTAGGGCTCGGCTTTAATTTTAAATGAAACCGACTCAAACTCTTGGGTTTTTATACTTCGTTTCGATTTTCTATATAATGTAATAGCTGTATTTAAGGCCACCCGGTACATCCATGTACTAAATTTGGCATCCCCTCTAAACTTAGGGTAAGCTTTCCATAATTGTATGGTAATTTCTTGAAACAAATCGTTATGGGCATCTTGGTTGTTGGTATATAATCGACAGACTTTATGCACGATATTTTGGTGCTTTTCGAGCAATTCCACAAAATTATGTTCAAGTGCCTTATCCAATGTTGTGATTAGTTGGTTGTCTATTTGTAGCTGTAATTTCTATATTGTTACACAAACTAAAACTTTTCTTCTTTAACTGTAAAATTTGTGCTCTAAGCCTTATTTTTATAATACTTAAATATTTTTATGAACATACCTAAAACCAATCAGTCTCGAGTTATAATAATAGGAGCGGGTTTTGGAGGCATACGTCTCGCAAAAGAGCTTGGTAATAGCAATTTACAGGTGGTTCTAATTGATAAGAATAATTACCATTGCTTTCAACCCCTGCTTTATCAGGTCTCAAGTTCTGGTTTAGAGCCTGATTCTATTGCCTATCCCGTTAGAAAAATTTTAAAAACATATAAAAATGCCTTTTTTAGAATGGCAGAGGTTTCAAAAATCAATTCTGAAAAACGGTATATAAAGACAAATATTGGTGCTATTGATTACGATTATCTGGTTATTGCAACGGGAACAAAAACTAACTTCTTTGGGAATAAACAGATTAAAAATAATAGCATGCCAATGAAATCAGTGCCCCAGGCTTTAAATATAAGAAGTTTGATTCTTCAAAACCTTGAAAAAGCGGCAATAGCAGATTCAGAAGAACAAAAACGGGCATTCCTAACCTTTGTAGTTATTGGAGGTGGACCGACAGGCGTGGAATTATCGGGCGCATTTGCAGAATTAAAAAACAATATCCTTCCTGAAGAGTATCAGGATCTCAACCCAGATTTGATGCAGATTCATTTGCTCGAAGGTTCTGAGCGTGTTTTACCACCTATGAGTGAGCATGCTTCCCAAAAAGCAGAAAAATATCTAAAGGAACTTGGTGTCATTGTTCATTGTGAGACCATGGTTGAGCATTATGATGGTAATACAATTACCACCAACACCAATTTAGAACTCAAATCTGAAACGGTCATTTGGGCAGCTGGAGTTACCGGTACCCCAATTGAGGGACTAGCCGAAAATTCAGTTCATGACAAAACCAAAAGGTTTAAGGTCAATCGTTTTAATCAGATTGAGGGCTATGAAAACGTCTATGCAATAGGAGACATGGCACTAATGGAAACCGAGGATTTTCCCGAAGGTCACCCGCAGGTTGCACAGCCGGCAATACAGCAGGGAAAGCACCTTGGTAAAAATCTTAAACGGTTGGTAAAGGGAAAACCCATGGAAAAATTCAGTTATTTTGACAAGGGTACTATGGCCACAATTGGCCGAAATAGGGCTGTGGTAGATATGGGTAAATTAAAATTTGGTGGGTTTTTCGCCTGGTTTATTTGGATGTTCATACACCTCATGTTCTTGGTGGGTTTTAGAAACAGGGTTGTTGTATTTTTCAATTGGACCTATAACTACATTAATTTTGATAAAGCTGCACGTTTGATAATTAGGCCTTATAGAAAATAGAAGTCTCACTAAACTCTTACCAACAGATTTAGAATTGCCAACATGTATTTAAATTCTCAATCATTGCTTTTCACTAATATTCAACCTTAATTAATAGATAGTCGTTATAATTTGCCTACAACACTTAGAAACAGCAAACCGCCAATTGCCAGTATGCAGTTCGTCTTACAGAAACAACAACTCGGTACATTGTAATCTTTAAATCAATGCATTGATAAGATATTTGACCTGTTAATCTATTCATCTAAAAAATAAAGATGAATAATTGGGAACAGGCAATACGTCTATCAAATGCGAATAGTTCTAATTTTTAATTTATTATTTCTAATGGCTTCTGCGTCTTTCTCGCAAACCGTAATTAGCGGAAGGGTATTGGATTCCAAAAATCTACCCGTATTGGGAGCTAACGTGTACCTTAAGGGTACTTATGATGGAGCAACGTCAGACCAGGACGGGTATTTCAGGTTCACCACAGACAAAAAGAAGACTCAGGCACTTGTTGTTTCGTCTATGTCCTATGAGACGCGACACATTGTAGGTGATGTTTCTTCGTTCAATAATCTAGAAATTAAGCTGCAAGACGATATGGAAGCTTTGGACACCGTTGTAGTCTCTGCTGGTACTTTTGAGGCTAATGACAATGCAAAGGTTTCCGTCTTAAACTCTTTAGACGTGGTGACGACAGCAAGTGCGGTAGGCGATTTTGTTGGCGCACTGCAAACATTACCAGGAACCTCAACCGTGGCAGAGGATGGAAGGTTATTTGTTAGGGGTGGCGATGCCAACGAAACCCAGATTTTTATAGATGGTATTAAGGTGTTTACGCCGTTTACCCCGACGCCCGGTAATGTCCCCACCCGTGGACGATATTCGCCGTTTCTTTTTGATGGGATTACCTTTTCTACCGGTGGTTATTCTGCCGAATACGGCAATGCGCTATCGAGTGTTACCTTAATGAATACCATTGATGAGCCAGACCAAGAAAAAACTGAAATAGGCATACTGAGCCTTGGGGGACAACTAGGCCGTACCGAAAAATGGGATAAAAGTTCGCTAAGCGTGAATGCGGGCTATTACAATTTCTCTCCCTACATCGCATCATTCCCCGAGCGAAACGATTGGATTGAACCCATGGAAAGCGCAGCAGGTGAAGCTGTTTTTAGGAGAAATTTTGATACTGGTCTTTTAAAGGTCTATGCCGCTTTTGACACCTCCAATTTTGAACTTATCCAAGAGGATATTAACAATCCTGAAGGCCTACGTTTTGCATTGAACAATAATAATTTTTATACAAATGCATCTTACAAAGGCACTTTAGGTAATGGCTGGTCAATTAATTCAGGTTTTAGTTACACTATTTCAGACACTAAAATTGGCCTCGATGGGTTAGATGTGAAAAATGATGAAAACTCAGCTCATTTTAAATTAAAATTTAAAAAAGATGTAATAGCAGCATCAAATTAAGCTTTGGCACAGAGCAATTTTTCACTGATTACGATGATGAGGTAAATTTTGATACGTTTATAGAATTTTACGGCTATAACCACAGAAATACAGCATTTTTTGCCGAAACTGATGTTATTTTCAGTAAAAAATTGGGATTAAAAGCAGGAATTAGAGCCGATAAGTATCAGCTTTCAAAAACCTTTAAGCTTGCGCCACGTGTTTCATTAGCTTATCAAACATCTGAAAACGCGCAGCTTTCCGTTGCATATGGAGATTTTTATCAAAAAGCCAATAGCGATATCCTTAGATTTAACAATGCTATTTCGCCAGAAAATGCTAAGCACTATATTTTAAATTATCAATATGCAAATTCTGGGAGAATCTTGAGGTTGGAGGCCTACAGAAAAAATTATGATGACCTCGCAAAATTTGATACCGATATGCCACAACTTACTTCTAATTACAATAGCAATGGAAATGGGTTTGCCCAAGGGATAGACATTTTTTTTAGGGACAATAAGAGTATTAAAAATGTTGATTATTGGTTAAGTTATTCATATTTGGATACCGAACGTAATTTTAGAAATTTTCCAACAACCGCCCAACCCACTTTTACGAATACTCATAATATATCGGCGGTCGGTCGCTATTGGATTGGCAATTGGCAGAGCCAGGTAGGGTTTTCATATACTTTCGCGTCGGGAAGACCATTTAATAATCCAAACACAGACCAGTTTTTAGCAGAAAAACAAAAAGTTTCAATAGTTTGAGCTTAAATTGGGCATATCTCATTGACCAGCAAAAAATACTCTATTTATCTGTAAACAATGTTTTGGGATTTCAGAATGTTACGGGTTATGAGTACAGCAATACACCAGATGCTAATGCCGTTTTTAGCAGGAGAGCATTAGAGCATTACAGCCATCGGCAGACTCCTTCTATTTTATCGCGTTTTTCTGGACAATTAGCGAAGACGGCAGCGATAATCAATTGAACAATCTATAAATTAAAGTTATTCGTTTCATTAGTCTTAAATTAATGTCTGTTAGATAACTCGAGCCTAGGTTTTATTTCTACGCATAAGTTATGGTTTATATAACAGTACTAATGTTGATTACGAAAATATTTTATAAATAGTAATAATTAGTAAACCGGCAACTAAAGCTTTCGGGTTTTTATTATGGCCTAACAGTTAACGGGAATGAAGTAAGCTAGACCTATTTTTTTATCATACGCTTCATTACTGAGATGAAGTTTTATTTATTAGTGATAAAATCATAAATTATTCTTTCAGTTTTATTAACTAATACAGCTAAGGTTTGGTAGTTTGAATTTTTACTCAATTTTGCCACAGAAGTGGTGTAATGTTAGATTTTCTTGAGCTTTTATGTCATAGTCAATCTATGGGATTTATCAATTACAACAACAATTTCTTGAAAATCAGTACGATTTTAGTCCAGATACACATTGCCCACCAGATTAGCTACCGTGGCATGGTCGCTTCCACCAGCTGGTTCGATGGTAACATTGATGGATTTTGCACCCTCTATGTAATTCATGACAACTAAATCCTGATTAGTATCTAGAAGGCCCATATCTATCATTTTGCCATTAACATCTGCCCACATTTGATAATCGTGCGCCTTATCTAATTGAGTCAGATTTTTTGCATCAACCAAAACCTTTTTTTCAGCATCGTTAATATAGGCAATTACCTCGGCATTTGGTTTTAACTTATTACCAGTTAAGGTATATGTCTCGGTTTTGGGATTTTCGATGAGGGCGTATTGGCTATTTATAGTCTTAAGGCTGTCGTTAACACGGTGTAATTTCTCGTTGAGTTTTAACTTCTCCTGTTCTGCTATTTTTAGATTCTCTAATGTATCTTGTCTTTGTGAATAGAGGTAAATATTACCAAGCAATAGAAAAATAGCAAAACTTGCTGCTATCCAGAATAAAAAACGTGCCTTGCTTTGTTTTGGCCTATGTTTTTTTAATGAATTATCAGTTGAGGTTATCATCAATAGATTACGCTTTATTTCAACCGGTGCCTCAATGGTGTTTTCTCTGGCTAATTTCTCAAAATCAGATTCAATGATGTCCAATTGCGCTTTTAACGCTGCAGAATTATATATGGCGTGTTCTATTTCCTTTTGTTGTGAATCACTGAGCTCTCCAAGAACGTAGCGTTCTAATACATTGTTCCCTATGATGTCATCCTTATCTATCATCCTGATACCTGCATAAGCACCATAATATATGATGCTATTTTCAAATAAGATTTGCGTAACTGATGGAGCGCCTGCCTCACGTAAGATTTGAACGTACCTAAGGGGACTCCCATTTCCTCATGTGCCTCTCTATGGGTCAATCCGTTAAAATAAACGTATTCAATGGCTTTTTTATGATGCTCCTCTAAAAGGTTTATATATCCATTTAATTTAAGGCTATCTATACGTTTAGGTTGGTCGCCTTCTTTAATGTCATATACACTTAAATCTTCGGTTCGGATGAGTTTTTCTGTCTTTCTTAATTGATTTAAGCTTTTATGCTTTGCAATACGGTAGGCCCAGGTGTAAAAGCGGCCCTTTTTACTGTCGTAGGAGTCAATTTTTTTCCATATGGTAATAAAGGTTTCCTGTAAAACAGTTTTGGCAAGATGTTCTTCTTTACAAATTCTAATGATAATCCCATAGATTGCTGGAGCATAATTATCATATAGAGGCGCCAATGCAGCATTATCACCATTTTTTAGGCGTTCAATTAGCGTTATATCTTCCTCTGTCATTGTTAAATGTTTCACAAAATGAGATAGTTGCTCATCCATTCTTGTGATGCTGTGTAAATATAAATGAAAGTACTTTATAAATTATAGAGTATAGTAATCATTTTAACCAAAAACACTTCAAATTATGAAAAAGTTAGTATGCATTTTTGCTTTGGCAATGGGATTGTCATTTTCAAATTCAGCTAATGCACAAGGCACTGTCGTTGATGTTGCCGTTGGGAACGAGAATTTTTCAACCTTAGTAACTGCATTAAAAGCTGCCGATTTGGTATCTGCACTACAAGCAGATGGACCATTTACAGTATTTGCGCCTACCAATAGCGCCTTCGAAAAAATAGATTCAGCAACCTTAAACTCCCTTTTGGAAAAGAAAAATCAAAAGGCTTTAGCTAATATTTTGACCTACCACGTGGTATCTGGAAAGTTGGTGGCCTCTGATGTAGTTTCTGCCTTGAAACAAGGAAACGGAAAAGTAGAGCTGAAAGCCCTAAACGGTGAGACTTTAACCGTTATGCAGAAGGATGACAAGATTTTACTGATGGATCAAAAAGGAAATTACAGTGAAATCACTGCAACCGACGTAATGGGTAGCAATGGTGTTATACATGTGATTGATACAGTTGTAATGCCAAAATAAGCAGACGTAATTAATTGCTATAAAAATTAAAAGCATCCCATTAGGATGCTTTTTTTATTTCCACTTAATATTACATCCAATACTTGGTTTTTGGGTACTGTTAAACGCTTCATTATTTAAAAGCGCATCAATTGCCTGTCTTAAATCCCTTCCATTTACTGGTATATCATTACCTGGTCGAGAATCATCCAGCTGTCCTCGATACACCAGTTTCGTATCTTCATCAAACAAGTAAAAATCAGGGGTGCAGGCTGCGTTGTAAGCTTTAGCTACTTCTTGGGTTTGATCGTATAAATACGGAAATATGAAATCTTGGTCTATGGCGTTCTGCTTCATAAAGTCAGGACCATCTTGGGGATAATTTTCAATGTCGTTACTCGAGATCGCAATAAAACCAATACCCTTGGACTTATAATCTTTAGCTAAATTTGAAATTTCCTGATTTACGTGTTTCACGAAAGGGCAATGGTTACAAATAAACATGATTACGGTTCCATTAATACCTTTTAAGCCTTTTAATGTTTTATTGGTATCATCTACCGTATCGATTAGTTTAAAATCGGGTGCCTTCGTGCCAAGCGGTAACATTTTAGATTCTGTTCTTGCCATCTTTACCGGATATTTTTAGGATTTAAAAAGTTTTAGCGTTTACTTATAGTTTATAAAAATAGTCAGTAATGTATTAAAGTTTATCATTTTAACATTTTGTCTAAACTCTTAATTTAAAGGTTTGATGGTTAATGACATAGCTTTATAAGACTTAACAAAAATCGACCCTAGGGTTCAAACCTTTACGAAAATCGTAGATTTCCTGAAGTTATAAATTCTATATCTAAAATGACAGTTGATTTTTTCAAATTGATACAGGGAAAAATTTCTGTTCAAAACGTATTGTGGTACACTTGCGACGGTCTTGATAAATCGCAGGTTGTTGCTGTTTTCAATTTATAGGAAACAGTCTGGTAATTATTTTGGTTAGTGAACAGCAGTTTTGGTAGTTTAAGGCAAGGTTATGGATTTAAATAGAGCTACAGTTAAAATTGGGAATTAGGGGCTAAGCTTTTAATTAATAAATGGCTTATTTTGCGTTGTCATATGATATCATTTATTACATGACTTTCTATGGAACTCAAGAAATTATGTAACAGCTTAAACTCTTTGAACGTTGTTTCAAAAAATCCTTGTCGAATCATAATTTGTTGATGAGGTGATTTAAACTTTTTATTTTTCAATTTTACAGCAATATTACCATGAATGAAAGGTAATTGAACCCCAACCAACTTGCTATGCCCGTGTCAAACCTATTCAATAGAGAGCGATAGCTGTCCCTCCATGCATTTGTCCGCTCGATTGCATATTTCTGTCTATATGCTTCTTGGTCAAAGCAGTCATCTCTATCGCTGTTTCCATTACGTCTATTAAAGCACACATTGGCATTAATCTCTGTTTTCTTGCAAGAGTTCCTGAAGTCTTTTGAATCAAAACCGGCATCTGCGTTGAGGAACAGGCCTCCAACGGATATATTGGCCTGTTCGAGTGTTGCCGTGACCACCTCGAACTGTACCTCTATATCGTATAGGTCGTTATGGTTGCCCGCCAACGGTTCTGAGATTGCGATTGGCAGTCCCTGCCTCTCGCTCAGATAAAGGGCGTTTGTGGTCTTGCGTTTTTTCCGCCCTTGGTAGTCAACCCCTTCGCCGCCCCTTATCGCTGTTGTGTGGCTACCGTCCAAATCAACGCTTGAAAGGTCCAGTTCCGACCTGTGCCTATCAAGGATGCCTATCCAGCAGGTCTTCCATATTCCTGCAACGCACCATTTTCTATAATGGTAATAGACCGATTCCCAACTTAGTGTCTTTTCCTTAAAGAACGCCTATGTTGGCAATTGATGCCACTGCACGCCTGTTTTGAGCTTTTAGAGGATTGCGTTGACAATCTCGACCGACGGGACAGTCGGAGGGAAACCTCTCTTTGGTATTGGCAGGTGAGGGGCAATTTCCATTTCTATAGTATCTTTGTTGAGTACCGAGTACATATAGGGTTGTGATTTAGTTATTTATGTCTCGCAACACAAAAATCCACAACCCTTTTTTTATTTTTAAAAACGTTTAAATCATTTCAATGTTAAGGATACAATAACATCAACATTTAACATCCTCGTCTTACTGTATCCTGTATGTATCAAGATTGAATTTACCCTTAATCATATGGGTTGGGATTAGCTCGATTGTTTTCTTTTCGTCGTGTGCCCCGTAATTCTCATAGCGCGTGTATTTCAAAAAGGTTGCCTTGACGCGGTCAACTGTCTGGTCGCAACTAATATTTAGAGACCAGACTCCCTTTTCTGAATCATCGAGCTCAAAAGTCTTAGAAAATTGTCCTGCTTCAAAATCGGTCTTAAAATCATTACTTCCCATGGCGTTATTTCCTGACCTATAGTATCTTCCATCGGGATTTACAAATTCCAGTTCGAACTCCATATTAGGGTCAGACCACTCCAAAAGAACCACAACGTCCTGAACATAAGCTTTCTCTAAATATCTTGAATCAACCCTGCGCTTAGTTACTCTACTTCTGTATTTGGTTAGAAGCCGTCTATATGACATATCCGCGATTTTTTTAAAGGACTCCGAATCCACTGACGGCCCTAGGTGCTTTAATAAAAAACCGTAGTAGTTGGCTGCCTCGTCAATCTGGCCTGCGTTTACCAGAGCGTTTGCATAATCCAGATGGGATTGGCTCTGATTAGGTCTTAGTTTTAATATATGATTGTAAACCTCTAAAGCCAATTGGTGGCGTTTATTTTCATCTAAAACATAGGCATAGATTTTCAATACGGATGGATTGTTGTAGCCAAGCTCATAAAGATTGGAAAGCACAGAAAAGGCAAACTCACTATCTAATTCTTTTATAGCATAAAATATATCCACGTAGTACTGCACCGAATATTTATTTTGGATTTTATGGCTTTCATAGTTTTTCAGGGCATGTTTTACGGTATCTAACTCTTTAAAAAATCCATAAAATTTCGATTTGAGAGATTTTGGGTTGATCTTACTTAGTACTTCATCGGTATAATTATCTCTTTCTTTTAGAATATTAACTTCTCTATCTGTTTTAAAGTAGCTGGGCTCTGTTTCTATAAGGATGACACCTGCCGCTCCTCTACTGCCGTATATTGCAGTTTGGGATAGGCTAGGTAAAAAATGTATTTTACTAAAGGTTCTGATATCTAAGTCGTCGGGGTTTTCGACTGGCATCCCATCAACGATAATAGGCACCCATAAATCTACACCAACACTAAAGGTTTTTGCTCTTCTACTGAAAATTGGACCATTTCTTTTAGGATCTACTTCTAATGATGGAAATTTATACATAATTAGTTCCCTAAAACTGAGGGCACTTTTTGGGAAGTCTTTTTTGTCTAAAGTATAAATTGACGCGCCAAGGGAGTTCTTGTTCCTTTTTCTGCCCCACTTATCCTTATAGATGACCTCCTTGCTCTTGACAGGCGAAAGCTTTACGGAGTCCAGTATCTCGTACTTTGGCAGAAGTTCTATATATTTTAGGGCATCGTTTTCAATCACGACGGTTTTATCCTTAGCTGAAATATGCGAGATACTGAGTGTGTCACCAATACCTGCACTGATCTGAAACCTGCCAACATTATCGGTATAAACCTTATTGAATGAGTTTTTTAAACTGATACTCGCATTTTGAAGAGCTGTTAATCCTTTCAGTTTGACAATGCCCTTAATATCATCTGCTTGGTTGGTCTTGACACTGGAACTTCTTTTAGACCCCTCAAACATGAAGGCATGGTCGTTCCCAATAATCCTGAGATTGCCAACATTACTTGGCGTGATTTCTTCAATTTTCAAAGGGAGTAAATTGCCGTAATGAGTATCTGGAAGGGCATTTTGACCAT
>Ga0207419_1000068_pt1 | contig 77267 bp, 80 predicted proteins | sample ElkSloMetagenome_4_FD_184723 | JGI IMG/M metagenome (GOLD analysis project Ga0207419, IMG submission 184723) | Hot spring microbial communities from Elkhorn Slough, Monterey Bay, USA - MD2A (version 2) | ecosystem: Environmental > Aquatic > Marine > Intertidal zone > Estuary: Microbial mat ...
TAGCAAAATCAGGATTGGTTTACGATGCGGAGTATAAAAGCACTCTGATCAAAAATTAATGGGATTATAATTGTTTTTTACCACAGTACTTTGTTGTACACCGTTTTTATTTCCGTTTTAATATTTGTTCGACATATTTTCTGTGATTTTCAAATCCGTTTTTCTCTGGATTTTCTAAGTCAATCATTTCTCCAATTCCAGAGTCGAAAATTTGCCAACTATGTTTTTTTGCTATTTCAATTAGTGCGTAAAGTCCATTTTCTCCATATAAACTTAACATTGTGTTGCTCACAGGCTCATTATGTACAAAAAAGTCAATTGTAAAATCAATTCCGATTATTTCTCTGTGATTATCATCTTTTTTAATTCGGTCAAATGAGTTTTCCAAAATTCCGTCAAAATCAGTCGGTTCGAGTTGGTTTTCATCTAATTCCGAAATTACTTTTATTTTCTGTTTTGAATTAAAAAGAACAATGTCCCAACTCATTATTTAGAATTTAATTGTTTTAGTTTTTTTGCAACATTCAAATGGTCTTCTATTATTGTCGAACCTCCCATATTTACGTTTGCGTGTTCAAGTAATAATTTCGCAATTTTCTTTTCGTCAGCATCTTGATTCAGAAGTTTAATTACTGAAGGAACATATCCACTATATTCATCTTTAGGACCAGAATCATTAATTCCGATTGGGTCCCAATCTTCCCAAAGAATTTTATCAACTTGCTCCCAAAGTTTTGTCTTTCTCATTTTTCCTCAAATGGTGTACAACGGATTTGTATATGGCTCGTAGCGTGTAAATTAATCAATTATTCTCGGATTAAGCACAAGCCAGATTTTTAAATTTTACTATTTATCTTTTTTATTGAAAATCGTCAAATTTAAAAATTTAGCGACTTCACAAATATGTCTTAACTTCGATTAAGCAACTGACTAGCTATGAGCTATATACGGTGTTAGGCAACGTATTTTTCTATTTCAAATAGTTTCTTAATCGATAAGCCCATTATATTTCGCAATGTTCTTATTTTTTCTTTGTCTCTGTGTTCTGGTTTTAATTGGTCTTCAATATTCTCAAATTCAATTCCAAAATATTGATGAAATCCAATATAAAAAAAGATAGTCAGCATATGTTGGTTATGTTTTATTAGGTTTTGCATATCAGATTTAAATTCTTTAGAGTCAATTTGAATCTTCTTTGATTTGTCAAAATAATCATAATATTTTGGTACAGGTTCTTTAATTGGATATCCATCGTAATGCTTTACACAATTGCAAATCCAATTTATTTTTTGAGTAATTAAGAAATTATGAGTTGTTCTTTTTATCTCGATATCAAATTCTGATTTCAAATATTCTTTAATTGGCAGAAAATTATTCTCAAAATCTAATTCTTTAAAAAACTCGTCCATCATTGGTATTAATTTTTTAATAAAGCTTTCATATTTATGGAAAGCACCAACATACCCTAAACGAACAGTTTCGTAATAATTTTCTTTATATTCTTCATCAGTCAAGTTAAAGAAGCTTTTGTATTTTGAAAAACGTAATTCCCTTTTGAATTTTTTGTACTGACTTTAGTGAAGCAGGTAAATAATATTGAACGAATAAATCTTGGTAAGAATGAAATTCAGACACGAATCGTACAACAAAATCAAATAATTTCTTTCCCAGTGGGTCATTTTGAGTAAGCTCAAAATTGGGAATTTTTGAAAATTCTTTTTGAAGATTTTCTATTAATAAGTCGATTGAGTTTACTTTCTTTTTCAATGTAATTATTCCTCTTCTTGGTTTGTTAAATTATCTGTTGAATTATTCATAACCATAAGGGTCATTTGTTCAGGTGTAAAATTGTTAAAAAGTCCGTCGTGTAATTTTTGTCCACTTTTCTCAATCTTTTTATCCAATTCAGATATAACAAACTTTATCAGGTTTTCAAATTCAACTAATTTTTCTGTATTGAAAGAATATTGTTTGAGTTGATTAAATCTAATTTGTGATTGTCCATCATCTCCTTTGGGAACAAGCATAAATGCAATACCTATTTCACTTTCCGTTTTTCCTCTATGAGCGATGAACTGATGTCTCAAGTCCATTAAAAATTCGTGAGTTTGTAAAAATTCTGCTTGGTCTTGGAAAATACTATTTGGTTCTAGTTTCGGATAGTTGTTTTTAGAGGCATTAGTAAAACATTTTCCATATAATGCTATAGTCGAAAAAGTCAAAGAGGATTTGATTGTTGGATTTTGAGGATTGCCCTTAAGCAAATCAATATATTCAAGGACTAATTCCAAATCACGCTTCATCGCACAATAAGCGATAAATTTTTTGGACATAAACCCAGGAATTGCAACAGCAAAATATTCTTCCGAATATTCGGCTTGAGCTTTTTTTATCAGTTGAATGTATCTTTCTGTTGTTTTGTCCATATGTTGCCTAACGGTCGTGTATATGAAAAGTAGCGCTGAAAATAGGCGATAATTTTCGGATGAAATACAAGCCGAATTTTTAAATTTTACTATTTATTTTATTTTTGGAAATCGTCAAATTCAAAAATTTGGCGACTTCGCAAAAATGCCCGAACCTTTGTGTTAGCAACGACTCGCGCTATTTTTTATATACGTTGTTAGCCACTGGCTTTCAGCGCATTATCGTAATATTCTTTTTTAAAATGTCTTTCTATACTCAACATTATATTAAATGCAAAATCAAAATATTCTGCCGAATTTTCTTTAGCAAATCGTTTAACAAAGAAGCTCTGTAATGTTGGAATTTCCTTATAATTTATTCCAGCTATTTTACTTTCTTCAGAATCAGATTTGTCAATTATATCGATTGTATTTTCCGAATCACGTAAAATTTGTTTTGGGTCAAAATGAGAGAATCCATTTCTAATTGTTTGACGGAAATGAGTTAAATCATCAAATTCGTGTTCTGTAATAATATCTAATTTTTTACATTCCGCAATGGTTTTGTTCATTGTCCAGCTTGAATACCTGTCAGATGCTGAATAAGTTTCATTCCAGTCAGTAATCTTAATCGGTTGCGTTCCAGATGCTTTTTGGATTAAAGCTAATTTTAATACTCTTTCGAGAAAATGATTAGTTAGAGTTATTGATGCGGAATGAGCCTCAATTATTAAACATTTGATTATTTCGCCGATAGTTGATTTCAAATCGGTGAAATAATAAAACCTCGGATTTTGTAAGTAATGCTTATAATTATCAAAATTTTCCTCTAACCCTTTACTAAAAAGGTCCTTTAAAAACTCTTTGTTTTCCGTGTCTATTTTCTCGTATCGTTCCGTAATAATCTTTTGGTTTTCGATTTCTCGTTCCTCTGGATTTATTCCATACTTCTCGTAAATTTCTCTTGTGTTTTTATCCATTTTCAATTGAAGTCACGATTTTTTTTCAGCTTGTGGCTAACAATTCGCTAAACGTACACCTATACGCCTATCCCTCAAATATAGAAAATAAGCGTACTAATTTGACACTTATTTCTCTTTTAGGAACCAGTGAGATTATTAAACCCAAATATATTAAGTCCCTAAATAAGTTATCGTTTACGCACTGGATATTGCATAAACGTTTAAAGGATTGGTTTTTAAATTTAAAATTTGTGAATTGCAGAACCTAAAAACAACATGACCCTTATTAAGTTTTTCCTTTATAAAATGCTCAAAGCTCAAGAGAATAAACCGTACCAATCAAACCTCGTAGTTCTTCGCAAAAAACACCATTTCCTCAATCAAGGACTCCACGTTCTTTCCCTTTTCAGTAATAGAATATCCTACCCTGGGGGGGACTTCACCGTAATTTCGTCGGCTTGCTAAACCGCTAATGACCAAGGTTTTCAATTCCTGTATAAGCATTTTTTCGCTAATATCCGGTATGAGTGCCTTTAGCTCACTTAGCCTTAATTCGGTGTTATCCAACAATTGCTTTAGGATAATGAGCTTCCACTTCCCTCCTACTAGCTCTAAGGTGGTTCTAATCGGGCATCGTGGTTCTACGTATATTTTTTGCTTTTCCATACCCACAAAAAGGTTAGTACTGTATCTTTAGTTTGGTGCTTCAAAAATAAATAATTTTACGCAATATATTTGATGTATTGAATAATTCAAATCGAATAAAAACGATAATCAATTAAGCGCCTTATTAAACAAATGACCCTAATTTATGTTTACGATGCACTCTGCGGTTGGTGTTACGGCTTCTCACCGGTAATCGCCCGTTTTAAGGAAGCGTACGCTAACCAATTTAATGTTGAGGTGCTATCGGGCGGTATGATAACCGGCAACCGCATTGGCCAAATCGGCGAAGTGGCCCCTTATATAAAATGGGCCTATAAGGAAGTAGAAAACACTACTGGCATTACTTTTGGCGAGGCGTTTCTAAATGACATTCTAGAGGATGGGAAAACGGTATTTAACTCCATCCCGCCGGCAATCGCCCTTTCGGTATTTAAAAATTCGCAGAAAGAGAACAGTTTGGCCTTCGCGGCTTCCATTCAAAAAGCTATTTATTACGACGGCATAGAACCAGAGGATTTTGAAGCTTACCGCAAGATTGCGGCTGGTTATGGCTTAGATGCTTCCACATTTATTTCAAATATGAAAGCCGCAAAGTTTGAAAAAAGCGCGCATCGGGAGTTTGAAATATCAGCGCGTCTTGGAGTAAGGGGATTTCCATCATTAGTTTTAGAATCCGAGGGGTCTTACCATAAGGTTGGTAGTGGCTTTATGCCATTTGAAGTATTGAAAACTAAGGTTTTTGAAATTGCTAAACAGTTAAAATAAAAACAGATGAAAACAATCGCATTATTTGGTGGGTCGGGTCGTACCGGAAGCCATTTCCTAAAATATGCCTTAGACAGTGGCTATACAATAAAGGCACTTGCCCGTAATTCAAAAAAGATAAAAACGACGCACTCTAATCTAAAAGTCTTTGAGGGCGATGTGCTAAATAAAAGTGATGTGCAAAACGTTATTGAGGATGCTGACATTGTGGTAAGCCTATTTGGTCACGTCAAGGGCTCTCCCGAATGGCTTCAAACCTACGGTACCCGAAATATCATTGAGGCTATGAAGCTTCATAAGGTACAAAAAATTGTATCCCTATCTGGCGGCGGATTACCCTTTCCTGAGAAAGACCAACCCAAGTTTGCCGATAAGGCCATTAGATTTATCATGAAACTGGCCGTACCAAAAGTTTTGAATGACGCCGTTAAGCATCACGAGGTTTTAGAGGAAAGCGAGCTTGATTGGATCATAGTTAGAGCTCCCAGACTAACCGATGATGAACCGAAAAAAGATTATCGTGTGGGCTGGGTCGGTGTTAACGCCAGCACTAAAATCGCCAGGGCAGATTTAGCGAATTTTATCTTAAAACAAGTCGAATCTGATACATTTTTGTACCAAATGCCTTTTGTTAGTTACTGATTATAGGATAAAAGCTTTTTGTTTTTTTGAATGAATGTGCTAAAACTATTGGGTTCAAACCCGGTTATAGTCTTAACCGATTTTGAAATGTTTGGAGCAGACTTAAACCTAGGTAAGTAATGAAGCATAATCAGTACTAAAATAAATTTAACTGAATGACCGCGCTGTTTCATTTTCCAAAAGAACACTAATGGATTTGGGCTTTTGTAGGTTATAGACCTATTTAAATGACGGCTTAAACTATCAGCCATTTGTTTGAAATTCAGTTTTTGATTGGCGGTCAAGGTATAGGCTTTATTTTGATGCCCCTGGGTATGGCTTAAAACCTCTGCCGCAACCTTACCAACGTCTTCTAAATCGATAAGTGTAAAGACGGCGCCCCCCGCCGGTAGATAGATTCTGTTATGCTCAATAAGGTCTGTTTTTAGGGTCGTCGTAAAATTTTGCATAAAGTAAGCTGGTCGCAAAAACGTATAATTCAATTTACTGTCTAGAATGAGTTTTTCAATCTTGTGGTGTGGAATAAAACTATTTTTCTCAGCGCCTTGAACTGAGAGAAATACAATATGCCTTACCTTGTATTTGACTGCAGATTGTACAAGGGGCTCAAAATAGCTGTTAATATTAATTAATTGTGGCGGCCTAAGCAAAAACAGAATATCTACTTTAGCCAAGGCCTCATCTACAAGCGCTTTTTTCCCGAAATCAAAACGTACTGGCTTTACATCAGGAAAATTTGGAAAGCGATGCCCATCTCCTAAATCCCTGACACCTGCCAAGATTTCAAAATTACCTTGTTTTAAAACCAAAAACTTGATAACCTGTTCCCCAACGTTGCCTGTAGCGCCCGTAATAAGTATCTTTTTCAATTGTTGAATGCTTTAGAACTGAACTGATTTAAGCTTTTTCAGTTTTAGGTGTAATTTTTCACCCAAGCTATTAAATAAAGTCATCTTTATAAATCATCTTTGATTTAGCCTTTGGATAGGTTACTAACCATTGTATAGGCCTTTTTAATCTTTGTTTCCCGTTATTTGAACTTATAGCCAAATAGCTTTACTTCTCTCTCCTCTACCCAGTCTATACCTTGTTGTTGATGTGTTTGCCTGAAGTAATTATTTAACATTAATTCCTGACTACATATGTCTTAATTGCTTCAGGTATTTGACGCAATGTAAATGGTTTCAGTCAAATCATATAGTTTTAACGTGATACTTAAAAAGCCTTCAAATGCCTTTTTTATATTCCATCAACTTTAAAAATGGGTTGGTTTTTCTATTTAAAAACCCGTGAATAGACGAACTCAAAAACAAAATACCTGCCGCGGCTCCGGCAGTATAAACTATACTTTGATACTGCCCATTATTGGCATACGCAATGGCAGCCAAAGCCCAGGCTCCTACCAAGGCAAATTCACGCATGTTACGCGTCCAGGTAATTATGAGATTCACGATTGTCGCAATCACTATCATGATAATCGTCCATTTAACGTCTGAAATACCAAAACCATCCCAACCTATCTTAACTAAATAAGAAGAAACGTTGGCAATGCTCGCTACTGTAACCCAACCTGAGTAAATAACAAATGGCCACCACAAAAAAGCGATTACCGAAATTGGAGCGTCCCAGAGCTCCATGGCATTGTCCATTATTATTTTTAATAGTGAAATGAGTAGAAGAAAAATAAACACGCAGGATAAACCCGTATAACCGTAGAGCCAACAAAATACCCAAGCAGAATTAGCAATACAGGAAACCACAAAGGACCAACCGATTTTTAAGATAAAGTCATCATCGCGAACCTTTACGAACAGACTCCTACCCTGATAAATCACAAATCCTAAAAGCAACAAATAAATGACGCCCCAAATTGAAAAGGCATAACCTGCTGGGGTAAATAATGAATCTAAAGTATTGGATACCTCGCCTATGGTCGTACCGTTTAAATTACCCGTATTGGACAGGTAGTTTATGATTACCGTTGAAACAAAGGCAATGCCATTGGAAATTTGTAAAATTTTCTTCATTAGTTAATGATTATGCAACCATGAAGGTAATTATAAAACCGATAAAGGATATGCTGAAATAATTGAAATTGTAATCATAACCATCTTGAATACTGCTGCACCCTAAAATCAAAGGTATTGAATGTTGCTCCTTTTAGTTCCGCTTCGGCCTTTAATTGCTTATACAAGGGTAATCGGCTTATGGAGATATTTGCCGCACCTGAACTTGAACTTAGGGAAACGGTTTGTATTAGCTTCCCCTTAGCCTTCTCATTATGCCCTGATAAGGATGGCAGCTCAAATTCATGAATTCTAGGTACATCGTTCGAAACAACTTGCAGCTTAATTCCGTTTTCCTTTAATTGTTTTCTGAATAAATATTCAGGTCCATTTTTACTGTTTCCGCCTATAAAAATCAGCATTTCAATACTTGTAAAGTCGTGTAAATAGCTTAACATATTTCGCAACTTAATAGCTTTCATTCCCAAATCTGAGGCATCAATCTTATCCCTTTTTGCACGTTCCACAATATCACATATCCCAATGCTATGTGAAACTAAAAAGTCCTCTCGTTGCTTAACGGCCTCTTGGGAATTATCAAATCTCAAATTTAAATTGTGAATACGGTCAATGAACTTCCATAGGGAATTGTGATAGCTCCCGTAGCAAAAGTCAACGTCTTTTTCCAAAAGCTCTCCTGTGGTAAATCTAGGAGGGGGCAGGGTGCCAACTATCAACTTTTTAGTATCGTTTTGAATAAATGGTGGGTATGGGTGTTGGTGAATAAACATAAGCCTCTCCTTAAATTGTATTAGAACATTTCTGTCCTCCCTGCAAGAGCGGTATTAAATAGATAATTTAGAATTATGTAATGGTCAAATATGTAATAAACACAATGGGCGATTTTGTAATTACTAGCGCCGTAAAAACGTGATAATCAACGTTGGTTAATATGGTGCTGATTTTAGATTGCCTGCCTATCGGCTCAATAGGCTTCGCTTTGCCCGCAATGACACATTAAAATCTCAACGAGTAAAAACTAACTCATTATCAGATGACAACGTTTCGGTAAATCTATAATTGTCCAAATCAAAATTCTTCAGGTCCTCTTTGGAGTCGATGTCATGTTCAACGATATATCTCGCCATTAAGCCACGTGCCAGTTTAGAATAAATGGCAATAGTTTTATAGTTTCCGTTTTTAAGCTCCTGAAATTTGATTTCCAAAACTGGAACCTTTAATTTCTTGGTGTTTATTGCCTTAAAATATTCGTTGCTTGCTAAATTGATAAAAAGCTCATCGTTCTGCAATTCATGGTTGAGCTTATCGGTTAGTTGTTCAGTCCAGAATGCATATAAATCCTTGGACTTTCCTATGGGAAATTTTGTTCCCATTTCCAAACGGTAGGGCTGAATTAAATCCAAGGGTTTCAATAAACCATAGAGCCCAGATAGAATTCTAACTGTACTTTGTAAGTTATCTATTTTACTGTTTTCTAATGTATAAGCATCAAAACCGCGATACACATCGCCACTAAATGCGTAAATTGCCGGTCTGGCGTTTTCCTGATTGAATGGTAATGTGAAATCCTGATTGCGCTCGTAATTTAAATCGGCTAAATTATCTGATATGCTCATTAAATTTGAAAGTTGCTTTCTGGATTTTTTTTTAAGATGTTTATTTATCCTTTCGGCCTCGTCAATAAAATAAGGTGCGGTTGATCTGGTCGTCGGCAGTGCCGTATCGTAATCTAATGACTTTGCTGGAGATAGTACTAATTTCATAGAATTACCCGAGAAGTCGGGTATTTTTTTGGAACGTGCGCTAAATTTTAATAGAACATGAACACTGATTAAACATTTCTGTAATGTAAAAATACAACTCAAATCCCTTTTCAACAACGGTCGGATTCTTATAATATGAATGGGGAAATAGGTTTTGGTTATTAGATACTGAAATAAAAATAAACATTAAATTTCTTCCCTTTAAAGAGAAGGTGGTTTTGAACTCAGAGTAGAGTTAAAAAACGGAAGGGTTAAGAATATAATAATCCAAGATTAATAACAAATTAAATACCTCGTCATTATTCCTTTCCTGAGGAATAAAGCCACTCCTCTTTCATCCCTAATTGTTCGGGAGAGGAGAATTGGCTTGGTTGTTTTTATAAAGGCTTAAGTGTTTTTCATCCTCAGTCATCGGTTTTCCGTCCTTTGTAAAGCGTAGATTGCCGCTGTCGTGCCGACCTCGCAATAACACTCGGCTTTCTTGAAGGTGTTCCCCTTTCTTACGGCCTGCGTCTTTTCTTTAGTTCTTTCTTCTCTTTTCTTGAAAAAAGCTAATTGTTTACCGCACTCTCCGATTGCACGTAATGACGGCAATAAATTATCATTAGCTATCAACGTGCGTGGCATAATTTCGCCATTTTACGATGCACTGTTGCATATCTTCCGGTATAGCCGAGTCAAAGCTCATTTGCTCTCCAGATATGGGATGTTTAAACCCAAGAGTTTTGGCATGTAGTGCCTGGCGGGGTAAGACCTTAAAACAATTATCCACAAATTGCTTGTATTTACTAAAAGTTGTTCCTTTCAATATACGCTCGCCACCGTAACGTTCGTCATTAAAAAGCGTATGGCCAATGTGCTTCATATGAACTCTGATTTGGTGGGTGCGGCCTGTTTCGAGTTTGCATGATACCAACGTAACGTACCCCAGGCGTTCAATAACCTTAAAATGGGTCACTGCGGGTTTTCCCTTATCAACGTCATCACCTTCGTAAACTGTATTTTGGAGTCGGTTTTTGGGATGCCTGCCGATGTTGCCTTTAATCGTGCCCTCATCATCTATCATATTCCCCCATACAATGGCAACATATTCACGCTCACTGGTTTTGTTAAAAAACTGTTTGGACAAATTCGCCATGGCGTCTTCGGTTTTTGCAATGACCAATAACCCACTGGTATCCTTATCTATACGATGTACTAAACCGGGACGGTTGCTAGAATTATTGGGTAGGTTCTCAAAATGAAAAACCAAGGCGTTGATTAGGGTTCCCGAATAATTGCCATGGCCTGGGTGCACCACCATCCCCGCAGGTTTATTTACAACTAATAGTACATCATCTTCGTAAACAATATCCAAAGCTATATTTTCTGGTGTTAAAAGGTACTCGTAAGGAGGATGTTCAAAAAGCACCCGTATGTCATCATTCGGCTTCACCTTGTAATTTGATTTTACCCGGGTGTTATTAACGTAAATACTTCCATCCTTTGCAGCTTTCTGGATTTTGTTACGGGTAGCGTTTTCAATGCGATTCATCAAATACTTATCAATACGAAGCGGACTCTGCCCCTTATCAACGGTAAAGGCGTGATGCTCAAACAGGTCGTCTTCCTGCTCCTCGGTATCTTGTGCGGTTTTAGACATAGTTTATTCTTGCCGATTTCCGTTACCAAGAACAACGTCAATTGTTGATGTTAACGGTAATAGATCACCCTCTTCCAAGGTTTTACCATTGTGCTTAATTTCAATAACCTCATCCTTGCCAATATCGTCCACATAAGTGATTTCGCCTATCTTAAAACCAAGAGTCTCTAAGGTCGGTTTTGCCTGACGGAAGGTTCTACGTACCACTTTTGGGATTTCCACCTTTCTATAGCCAGATGGGTTGAGCGTTAAGTAAATTTTTCGATTTTCCTTGACCTGGGCACCTGCTTCGGGGTATTGTTCAATTACCGAAAACTTGGGATAATCTGGATTAAAATTAGCAGAATCCTGGATTTGCATCGCCAATTCACTATCCTTGAGTTCTATTTCAACCGTATTTAAACTTTTGCCCTTGAGGTCTGGCACGGTTACAAATTCGCCGTGATTTGTAGTACTGTCCAACCAGAGATTGGCCGCGAATAGTATTACCACTATGGCTAAGATTGCTATAAGTATTTGCTTTAAGAAAGCTTTACTTTTAATAAATGAAACAAAACTCATTCAAGGAAGATTTAAGGCACAAATATATAAAATTAACAAGCGTGGAATTGCCACTAATTTTGGTATTTTAGCATAACTGAATTATCTAGCGATTAGTATATAAGCTGGAATAAAAAAGAATTTGGTTAGTGAGGAGCGACCAATTGCCTCTTGGCTGGAAATTAGAGTTGGAGAAATACGATATTTCCGTTGTTAGGATAAAAGTAAAGTTATTTCTTCGCTTTCGCGGAAATCATAAAGTGAGATTCACGTTTCTGCGGAACGAAATCTAAGATTTTCTGCTGCTGGCGGTGTAATTCTAAAACAAGATTCCCACTTTCGTGGGAAATACCATGAAAAAAAACATAGCAATCATAATGGGCGGCTTTTCGAGTGAACTTGAGATTTCGCTAAAAAGCGGACAAGTGGTATATAAAACGCTAGACCGCAATAAATTTAACGTTTATCGCATCCACATCCTAAAGGAAAAATGGGTGTTTATAAATAGCCAAGAGGAAGAATTCCCGGTTGACCGCAATGACTTTTCGGTTAAAATCAACGACGCAAAAATCACTTTTGATTGCGTATTTAATGCCATACACGGGTCGCCAGGTGAAGATGGCCTTATGCCCGGCTATCTGGAACTTTTAAATATCCCGCAGACCAGCTGTGGCATGTATCAAGCCGCACTTACCTTTAATAAAAGGGATTGTTTAAGCGCCTTAAAACCTTACGGGATAAAGAGCGCAGACTCTTACTTTATAAATAAGGGAGATGTTATTAATACAGAGGCTATCGTTGAAAAAGTTGGTCTGCCCTGCTTCGTGAAGGCAAACCGAGCCGGTAGCAGTTATGGTATAACCAAAGTTTATAAAGAGCGTGACTTTGAGAAGGCTTTGGAAACGGCTTTCGTAGAGGACGAGGAAGTGATAATAGAATCATTTCTTAACGGTACCGAAGTTTCGGCAGGTGTAATAACCTATAATAACGAAATAGTGGTTCTGCCATTAACAGAAATTGTATCAGAGAACGATTTTTTTGATTACCAAGCGAAATACCTAGGAAAAAGTCAGGAAATTACCCCGGCCCGTATTCCTGATGAATTAGCTGAAAAAGTTAAGGTTATAGCAAAAAAAATATATCAAGTTTTAAGATTGAAGGGGTTTAGCCGGAGCGAATTCATTTTTGTGAACGGTGAACCCTTTCTGCTCGAAGTCAATACAGTGCCCGGTCTAACAGCTGAAAGCATTCTCCCACAGCAGGCCAAGGCCGCAGGGATAAGTATGACCAATTTATTTGGCAGTGCCATTGAAGAAGCAATGGGTTCCAAGTGAGCTGATTTTACTAACTTGTTCCCATAAATTATTAATAGTGTTAATTAAAAGCTTTCATTAGAATTTGAAGGCATATTAAATATTCTCCCTTTTACATGGGAGCTGAAGATGAAAAGAGCATTATTCCCCGGGTCTTTTGACCCCATAACAAACGGTCATTACGATATTATCAAACGAGGCATGAAACTCTTTGATGAAGTTATCATTGCCATAGGAGTGAATGCCGATAAAACATACATGTTCTCTTTAGAACAGCGTAAACAATTTATTGAGGCTGCTTTTGAAGGTAAGGCTAAGGTAAGAGTGGAAACCTATGAAGGACTAACCACCGACTTCTGTAAAAAAATGGATGCAGGGTTTATCTTAAGAGGATTGAGAAATCCCGCCGACTTTGAATTTGAAAAGGCCATTGCCCATACCAACAGAAAACTCACAAAAATTGAAACGGTTTTTCTACTTACCGCCGCCCGCACCTCATTTATTTCATCCTCAATTGTTCGGGATGTAATTAGAAATAATGGAGACTATACGCAATTAGTGCCTACGAGTGTTAGGGTGAAGTGAATTTAGTAAGTAGGTTGCCCTACCTCCGCTGAAATTATCTTGAACATCTTGACTTCACTCAATGCAGGCGTTCTTACTTTCCGCCTGCCAGCAGGCATGGCTCTAGCCATGACATTAAGCATTTTTTTTGATGTTTTAGCTCTTTGTAGTTAAGAAGGCGTCTTTATGTTATTTTCTGATCATTAAATATTAGTGACTATACTAAATTATTTCGCATGGCTTTTTGCACCGTTTCCACTTTATTATGCACCTGTAGTTTTCTATAGATATTTTCAATCTGCTTTCTAATTGTACCCCTCGAAACGATTAAATTATCTGCTATTTGAATATAATTTAACCCTTTACTCAATTGTTTTAGAACTTCGGTTTCGCGTTTGGTAAGTTGAATAATCTTCTTATCCTTTTTATTTTCATTTTTAATACTCATTGGGTTTCGGAGTAACCTCAAAGCTTTTAACGCAATTGAAGGGTTCATGGCCGCTCCGCCATTAGGGGTATCTAAAATACCATCATGTAAATCTTTGGCGTTAATTTCCTTTAGCAAATACCCATCTGCGCCAGCCTTGATTGCATTGAAAATGGTCTCGTGATTATCAAAAACAGTTAGCATTACAATCTTTATCTTCAGATATTTCGACTTGATGATTTCCGTGGTTTCTATACCCTTTCATTTTGGCATTTCAATTTTCATGAGTTTCAAGTCTAGATTATAGTGACCATCCATTTTTGACAACAGGTCAGAACCGTTCGTGGCGATTAATTTTATTTTAAAATCCTCAAAAAAAGACAAAACAAACAATAAAATATAGAGGGGAAACCTGAGTCGCATAGGTCGATAATTTTAGACTTTATGAATAATCTTAGTTCTCTTTTTGTCACTTGATAGTCTTAGAACCTGACCCGTAATTAAGTTTACGCCTTTTATTTTATTAATTGAGCCTTTTATTAATTGAGCCATGGCGTTTTACTATATTTAACTCGTTACATTTCTCGCCTTTATCAAATATCGCAATATTAAGTGTTTCATTTTTTATTTCAGAAATATGAACCGGGGTAAACTTTAAGCCTACAGGTGTTGAGCAATTAGACGTTGCATCAGCAATTAGGGTATAGTTAGTTAGTGTCTCTATCGAAAACAGCCAGTCATTTGTATCAATTTCAGAATCGACTGCATAATAAAAACTGAAATCAATATTAGATAAGTTCGCTTTTTTAACAGCATATAAAACTTAAAAAAATGCCAGCGTATTGTATCGTTGTATCTCAATATAACCGTCCTTATTTTTTTTGGCTTCGACGAGCAGGCTAACAAGGTTTTGGGACTTTGGGGAAAAAGTTAAACAGAGTAAAAAGAAAAGAGACCAGCATGCTGGAAAACAAAAAAAGCACCAGCTCTATAAGACCTTTGGGGACTTTTAAATATGCTGACGCCTTTTTATCAAAATTGATTAATAGCATTATAAATATAGTGTTTATTGCCTGTGCCACAGGTTTTTTTCGACAATGCGCCATTAAAAAAGATTAAGCGCAATCCAATGAAAAATATTTAAAACTAAAATTCTGATGATAGATATTAGAATTCATTTACCAGTTTATACTTGCGATTTATTTAAGTGCAAGTCGAGTTTTTTATTTAGCCACACCCGAAATTTCTTAAAAGAAATTTCGAACTCCCCAGTATAGAGCTAAAAAGGCGTCTCTGAGGCAGAGCCTCGAGAGTTTCAACAAATTTGTGATTAAATCTTTATGATTTCAAGGTTGTGCCGATTTTTCGAGAAACTACACGTTGGGGAGTTATTAAAATTGAATATGGGGGTATTTTGAAGTTAGTTTTTGCTGTTTTTCGGCTAATTTTTGAAGAAATGTTTGATGAGCGGCCGAAATTGGATTGGTTGGGCGATGACTTAAACCCTTTTGCACCTCGGCAACATCATCCATCGTTTCTTTTGTTTCCTTGGACATGTGAACATTCTGAAACCGCTCCCAGATGTAGTTTACCGCGGTCTGATTTGGATGAAGCATATCGGCATTGAAAAATCGATAATCCCTGAGCTCATCCATCACGATTTCATAAGAAGGGAAATAGGTTGAACGCATATTATCAACTTTTTCTTCAGATTCTAAATAGTTATGGATTGCTGAAATCAAATGCGCCTTGCTCCTCATATTTTCGACAAAGCCATCCTTTATATGCCTAACCGGCGAAACCGTGAAAATGAACTTGACATCGGCGTTCAAATTCGATATCTGATTAATTATTGATTTTATTGATTTACAAATTTCAGCAACCGAAAGCAGTTCTTTAGAAAACTGCTTCTGTGGGACTTTATGGCAATTGGCAACATATTGGCCAGAGTCCTTGTGCTTATATGCCCAAGAGGTTCCGAGGGTTATAATTATATGACTGGTATTCCCCAAAAATTGAAGCGTAGCTTTACTTTTTTCATTAAGGTTCTTAATCAATTGTACTTCTGAGGCGTTACTTAACCGTGAATGCGCATCAAAACAATGAAACCTTTCGTTACTAAAAAAAATATCCTCGGTTGTGAATTTCTTTTCATCAATAACTGCAGTAACAAATCTTTCTATAGCAACTGGATGGAAATATATGCCGAACGGATTGGTAAAAGTTTCGAATTTATAGAATGAAAACTTTTCCCCGATATTCTCAGAAAAGCATGAGCCCAGTAAGAGAAGTTTTGAACTGTAGTCTATTTGGTGGGAGTGGGAGGAGCTTAAGGGTAGTTCTGTTTGTAAGTTCATTAAATTTTTTTGTTTCTCGCAAGGGCGCTAAGACGCAAAGCGGAAGTTAGTTATAAAATGATGAATAATGTGAATTTTAGTCGCCAAGCGATATGTTAAAAATATCTCGAAAAGGCTCATACATTTAAAAACAGATTTGTATTAATGCGTCTTATTTGAATAATCATCAAACTAAAGAGTATTGACAATTCTGGTAGTTCCTGTTTTTATGAGCGGACTATTGAAATTTATTTAGATGACTATTTTCACATCTTAGGTTTTGCGCCGCCGCGACTCTGCGAGAAAATTTCAACATCTCGAATTTTGGTTCTTCGCGCATCTCCGTGAAATAACTACTCCAAATACCCCTCCCCGGCCTTCAGTGCCTCGCTAATCCCATCAATATTCTTCCCGCCAGCGGTGGCAAAAAATGGCTGACCACCGCCACCTCCTTGGATGTATTTACCCAATTCTCGAACAATCTGCGCAGCATTAAGGCCTTTTTCAGCAACTAGGCCTTTTGAAACATAGCAAGAGAGAATAGCCTTTCCGTTTTGCTCAGTTCCAAACAGTAAGAATAAATTGTCAAACTGGCTACCCATTTCAAAACAAACATCCTTTATTCCTGAAGCATCTAAATCAATTTTTTTGGCCAAAAAATTAATGCCCTTAACACATTTTAGTTCGTTTTTTAAATCTGATTTAATGGAAGACGCTTTCTCCTTGAGTAAATTTTCAACTTGCTTTTTAAGTGCGCTATTCTGTTCTTGAAGGTTTTTAAGGGCTTTTACCGGCTCCTTGACATTGTTTAATAAATTCTTCATTTTAGAAAAAGCCCTATTGTTTTCGGTATAGAAATCCTTTACGGCATCATTTGTAATGGCCTCTATCCTGCGAATTCCCGCTGCGACCGCCCCTTCTGAAATTATCTTGAAATGCCAAATATCTGCTGTATTATCAACGTGGGTGCCGCCACAGAGTTCTATTGAGTTTCCAAACCGTACCGTCCTCACCGTATCGCCGTACTTTTCGCCAAAAAGAGCCATGGCACCTTCGGCAATGGCCTGTTCCATAGGTATGTTACGCTGTTCTTTTAAGGGCAATTTACCCTCGATTCGGGCATTTACAAAATCCTCAACATCCCTAAGCTCATCATCGGTCATTTTCGAAAAGTGCGAAAAATCAAATCTCAAATACTTAGAATGAACCGCCGAGCCCTTTTGCTCAACGTGCTTACCCAATACTTCACGTAAAGCCTGGTGCAAGAGATGAGTAGCGGTGTGGTTGCATTCGGTACGCATTCTCTGCTTTACATCAACAACGGCTTTAAAACTGTCGCTAGGATGCTTAGGAAGGGTTTTCGCATAGTGGACAATGACGTTATTTTCCTTTTTCGTATCTATAATATAGACCACATCGCCGTGTGCATCCTCTAGATAGCCCTTATCGCCTACTTGCCCGCCACCTTCTGCATAAAAAGGGGTTATATTAAAAACCAATTGGTATAACTCGCCATCCTTTTTTGAGGTCACTTTCCGGTAGCGCGTAATATTTACTTGTGCTTCCAAAGCATCGTAACCAATAAATTCCTGGTCTAAATTATCTATCAAAACCGTCCAATCATCACTCTTTAATTCAGAAGCTTGCTTCCCCCTTGCTTGCTGCTCACTTAATTTTTCCTCAAACTCAGATTGGTTATACTTAAATCCTTTTTCACGCAAAATGAGTTCGGTCAAATCCTCTGGAAAACCGTAAGTGTCTTTCAGTTCAAAAACCTTTGCTCCAGAAATTTCCTTGTTTTTGGCGTTTTTAACAATTTCATCCAACATCAACAAACCCTGCTCAAGTGTTCTTAAAAATGAGGTTTCCTCTTCTTTGATTACATTTTCAATAAGTTGTTTCTGTTCCCTTAGTTCGGGAAACGCTTCGCCCATTTTTTTGACCAAAAGATTGACAAGTCTATAAATGAACGGGTGGTTTTTATCTAAAAATGTAAATCCGTAGCGTACGGCACGACGTAAAATGCGCCTAATGACGTAGCCTGCCCCAGTATTACTTGGCAACTGTCCATCTGCAATTGAAAATGCAACCGCCCTAACGTGGTCTGAAATCACTCGGATTGCTACATCCACATTTTCGCCATTAGGCGAACCGTAGGTTTTATTGGTTATGGCTTCAATCTCGCGAATGAGCGGTGTAAAGACATCGGTATCGTAATTGGACTGAACGTTCTGTAACACCATACAAAGTCGCTCAAAGCCCATCCCGGTATCAATATGCTTAGCGGGGAGGTTGTCGAGGCTACCGTTGGCCTTGCGGTTATATTGCATAAAGACCAAATTCCATATTTCCACCACTTGGGGATGGTCTTGGTTGACTAAGGTCTTGCCATCAATTCGCTTTTTTTCAGCCTCAGAACGGATATCAACGTGAATCTCACTGCAGGGTCCGCAGGGTCCTTGATCGCCCATTTCCCAGAAATTGTCTTTTTTATTGCCTTTTAGAATCCGGTCTTCAGCAATATAATTCTTCCAAATGTTGTAGGCCTCTTGATCCATGGGGATGTTATCGCTGGCATCGCCCTCAAAAACGGTAACGTAAAGAATATCTTTATTAATCTTGAATTTTTCGGTAAGCAATTCCCAAGCCCATGCTATGGCCTCTTTTTTAAAATAACCGAGTGACGCATCATCGGCATTCCCAAAGCTCCAATTGCCGAGCATTTCAAAAAGGGTGTGGTGATAGGTATCGTAGCCAACTTCCTCTAAATCGTTATGCTTACCAGAAACCCTAAGGCACTTCTGGGAATCGGCAATACGATTGGTCTTAGGCTTGGCATTACCAAGAAAATATTCCTTGAAAGGTGCCATGCCAGAATTCACGAACATTAAGGTTGGATCATCCTTTAAAACCATGGGCGCAGACGGCACAATACGGTGTTGCTTTTCCTTGAAAAAATTGAGAAATGTATTTCTGATGTCTTGTGACTTCATAATCAATGGGTAAGACAACGTTTCCTAAAAACAGCTTTAAATGCCAAACAATTTATATATTTGTGAAACGTTCTATTTTCCCGCAAAAATAGAACTTTTAAGTCTATGGCTAAAGTAAAATATTATTACGATTCTGATACTTTATCCTATCGAAAGATAGAGCGCAAAAAACGTACTACTGTTAAGTACGCGGGTCTGTTTATTTTAGCATCTGCCCTATTCGGTTTTTTATTTGTTTTTATTGCCAGCCAGTTTGTTGAATCGCCACGTGAGCGCGCATTAAAAAGGGAACTTAGCAATCTTCAATTACAATACGAAATCCTAAACGAAAGCGTTGACGAGGCCTTTGCTGCGCTAGAGAATGTAGAGGAACGTGACAACGCCATCTACAGGTTGTATTTTGAGGCAAACCCTATCCCAGAAGAGCAACGAAGAGCTGGTTTTGGAGGGGTAAACCGCTATAAAAAATACGAAGGTTTTGATAATTCAAAGCTAATTATAGAAAGCAATAAACGCTTGGACAAACTGCAAAAAGCCATTGTGGTGCAGTCCCGTTCCTTAGACGAGATTGCTGTTTTAGCAGAGGATAAGGAAAAGTTTTTGGCCTCAATACCTGCAATACAACCCGTTAGAAATGAGGATATGAAATACATGGCTTCCGGCTACGGTTATCGTACCGACCCATTTACCAAGGTTAGGAAATTTCATTTTGGTATGGACTTTACCGCACCTCGAGGCACGCCTATTTTTGCAACTGGTGATGGCGTAATTAAGCGAGCTGACAGTCGTTCTACCGGCTACGGAAAGCATATTAGGATCGATCACGGTTACGGTTATCTTTCGCTCTACGCGCATCTTTACAAGTACAATGTAAAACCATATCAAAAAGTAAAACGAGGTGACCTTATTGGTTACGTTGGTAGTACCGGGCGTTCAGAAGCACCGCATTTGCATTATGAAGTTTGGAAAGATGGTGAGCGTATCAACCCAATTAATTTTTACTATGGAAACTTAACCGCTGAAGAGTATGCGCTCATGTTAAAAAAGGCATCTTTAGAAAACCAATCCTTAGACTGATGCACATTGACCTGCCCGAAAAACTATATTACAGTATTGGCGAGGTGGCAAAGGCTTTTGGCGTTAATACCTCATTGATAAGATTTTGGGAAAAGGAATTCGATGTCCTTAAACCGAAGAAAAACGCAAAGGGCAACAGGAAATTTACACCAGAGGATATTAAAAACCTTAAGTTTATTTACCATTTGGTCAAAGAGCGTGGCTTTACTTTAGAGGGTGCAAAAATTCACCTTAAGGAAGAAAAAAAGCAAGCGCTCAACAATTTCGAAATCATAGAGAAATTAGAGGGCATCAAGGCGCAACTCGTAAAAATCAAATCACAGTTATAAATTAATAATCGTTTTTGTAAACCACCCTTAATCAAAAATTAATCACTTAGCGCAAAGATAATTAGGGTGTAACATCTAACCGCTTAATAAAACAACAATCAAAAACATGAAAAAATGGCTCATTCCAGTAATTATCATTGGCATTATCGTCGTAGGGCTGTACTCTTGGGGAAAAAACTTCAACAATACAGCGGTAGAACTTAACGAAAATGTTAGCGAAGCTTGGGGTAACGTTGAGACCGCCTATCAACGTAGAAATGACCTCATAGGAAATTTGGTCAACACTGTAAAAGGTGCGGCAGACTTTGAGCGTGGTACCTTAACCGATGTCATTGAAGCAAGATCCAAAGCATCACAAACCAACATTGACCCTTCAAATCTTACACCAGAGCAATTGCAACAATTCAATGAGGCGCAAGGCGGATTGAGCAGCGCACTGTCAAGACTCTTGGTAACTGTAGAACGCTATCCAGAATTGAAGGCTAACCAAAACTTTCTAAAACTTCAAGACGAGTTAACCAGTACAGAGAATACCATACAAACGCAAAGGACCCGCTACAATCAGGCCATTAAACCATACAATAATCACGTTAAGAAATTTCCGAATTCTATTTTAGCGGGACTCCTTGATTTTGATGATAAAGCCTATTTCAATTCTGAGGCCGGAGCAGAACGTCCCGTGGAAGTTGATTTTGATTTTAGCAATTAAGCGATATAACGATGTCAAATATAGAAAAATTTTTAAGTGCCGAAGAAGAAGCTGAAATCATAGAAGCTATTCGAGAAGCAGAGAACAAGACCTCTGGGGAAATTAGGGTGCACATTGAAAGCAGTGCCGGCGGGGATGCGGCTGAACGCGCTCTGGAAGTATTCCATTTTTTGAAAATGGACAACACCAAACAGCAGAACGGTGTTTTGATATACGTGGCGGTAGATGATAGAAATTTCGTGATTTATGGTGATAAGGGCATCAACGAGGTTGTGCCCCAAAATTTTTGGGAAAGTACAAAGGACGCTATCCAGGCCGAATTCAAAAAAGGTGACTTTAAACAAGGTCTAATCAATGGCATCCTAAAAGCTGGCGATCAATTGGCAACACATTTCCCTTGGTTGCACGGTGATAAGAATGAGTTGAGTGATGACGTAAGCAAGGGGTAGTATGCTTATCGATATCATTGCGAGAAGGGCAATAAAGCCTATGCTGAGGCTTTCGCTAAAGCCTGCATTGAGCGAAGTCGAAATGCTTAAGATACACTAAGCCGAAGTATGGCAATCTAAAATTTTAAATACAACGGGCGTAAATAGAACGCAAACTTGTCCGCAAATAAGAGGATAACACTGATTTAATAGATAAGCACTGATTATAAAGCGGAAACTGCGACTGTAAATTGAAAACTGAAAACTGTAACGAATGACTGCTACTGAAAACCATGACCTAAAAAACAAGAACGTTCTATTACTCAAGCCGCTCTTGGTATTTTTTGCTCTTTGTCTTGGATTCACTAGCCACGCCCAATATGACATTCCCCCAAAGCCAGACTTTATTGCACCAGTAATTGATAAAGCTAAGGTTTTGTCAAAAACAGAGTATGACAATCTCTATAATAAACTAAAAAATTATAGCGACACCACATCCACCGAAGTTGTTGTTATGATTATCCCCTCCACTAGGGGCGAGAATATCGGTCTGCTTGCCCCACGCTGGGGTCAAAAATGGGGAATTGGCCAAGCAAAGGAAGATAATGGCGTGTTCATCCTACTCGCTAGAAACGATAGAAAGATTTGGATTTCACCAGGCTATGGCGTTGAGGATAGATTGACCGCTGGAATAGTTGGTGAGATTACCCGAAATGAGATCATCCCGCAATTTAAGAGAGGGGACTACTACCAAGGCTTAAATCGTGGTACTGATGCCATCATCCAAGCGCTTAAGGGTAAATATAGAGCCGCACCTAAACAGCGCTCTAATAAAGCCCTCCCAATTCGCTTTCTGTTTCTGCTAGTTATAGTATTTATTGTTTTCATCATCATCCTTACCAAAAGCAGAAAAGGTGGCGGTGGCTCGGGTGGTCGCGGCACTAGAGCCGGCCCGAGTATCTTGGATGCTATTATCTTAAGCAATCTCGGGCGGGGCAGCTACGGGCGCTCATCTTCCGGCGGAGGCATTTTTGGCGGCTCATCTGGCGGTGGCTTTGGCGGCGGCGGTTTCGGCGGTTTTGGTGGCGGCGGTGGCTTTTCTGGCGGCGGTGCTGGTGGAAGTTGGTAGGCTAAAATGAAACACCTTCAAATGTACTTTACGTACGTTTACAAAGCTTAAAACGCCTAACTTCAAATTGAAATGTTACCTCACACTGCTTAATCTAAGCAGCATCGGCAATAATTTAAAGCTTTGAAATTAAGTGAAACGAAAAGAAGGACATGCATAGCAGGAACTATGTTCCCGCTAGTGATATTTTGACACTTGGGGTTCGCTTAAAGAGGTAAATCATGAAAAATGAGCCTGGAAATCCTTTAAAGTACGGATTAGAAGAGTCAAGGCTCGACCATTGAAAATTTGTAGATTGCGCTATGTGCTATTCAACCGCTTTACGTAAATCAAAAGAGGAAATTGAGAGGAAATTAACGGCTCAGTTCAACGCCACCTTCGATGAACCGGAAAAGTATTCACCTTACTACCACCGCAACGGCTTTACCTACCCGTCCCTTTACATTATTAAAATGAACGATACCGAAAACATCTCTGCGGCATCTTGGGGGCTGGTTCCCGATTGGGCCAAGGAAGACCCAGAAGGATTTAGGAAAAAAAGCAATACGCTCAACGCCCGCTCAGAGACCATATTTAAGAAAAACAGTTTTAAGCGCAGTGCAATACGTAAAAGGTGCCTCATACTTGCCGATGGTTTTTACGAGCCGCATTACGAGAACGGCGTACCCATCCCTTATTTTTGCTATCAACCAAGCGCAGATGAACCCAATGGAAGCCTCTTCCTTTTCGCGGGCTTGTACAATGACCTGGGTTCTGAAGGTTTTACCACCACCATCTTAACTACAGATGCCAATGATTTTTTTGCGGATATCCACAATAAAAAAAAGCGCATGCCTTTAGTTCTTGAAGCAGATTATTATTTGGATTGGCTTGATGACGGGTTACCGGAACCCAGTGTTAATGAGCTAATGGCTTCGGGTTTCACCAATAAAAAATTTGAAGCACATCCAGTTAGCCGAGATTTATATAAAAAAGGAATAAATACCAACAAGCCCTACATTATTGAAAAAGTTGAAAAGGGTACACTATTTTAAACTTATTAGGATATGCAACTAAGTAAAAAGACAATGCTCTAAGCTACTAGGATTAATTAAACCAAAGCTATAAACCAGACTTAATCTTGTTGTTACAATACCATTTAAGCACTAATAATTATGACACTAGACCTATACCAAATTGATACGTTTACAAACCAACCTTTTAAAGGTAATCCCGCTGCTGTTTGCCCCTTAGATGAATGGCTAAACGACGAATTGATGCAACATATAGCAAATGAAAATAACCTATCGGAAACCGCATTTTTCGTTAAAAATAAGTCGGACTATAAAATAAGGTGGTTCACCCCTACCTCCGAAGTGGATTTATGTGGTCACGCTACATTAGCGGCGGCTTACGTATTGTTTAATTATTTGAACTACGGGGTTGAAGCGATAAATTTTCAATCAAATAGCGGAAATCTAAGGGTTATCAAATCTAGAGATTATTACAAACTAAACTTTCCGTCAGACCAACTTAAACAAGTTAATTTAACCGATGAACTGACCTGCCCATTTTCAATAAAACCAATTGAAGCTTATAAAGGTAAGACCGATTATCTCTTGGTATTTGAACATGAACATCATATCAAGCAACTGAATCCAAACCTATTAGAACTCATGAAAATAGAAGCAAGAGGGGTTATCGTTACCGCTAAAGGAAATGACTGCGATTTCGTAAGTCGGTTTTTTTGCCCACGGGTCGGTGTCGATGAAGATCCAGTCACCGGTTCAGCCCACACCAGTTTGATACCATATTGGTCAAATAGGCTAAATAAAGATGAATTAACCGCAAAGCAACTATCAAAACGTGGCGGTGAGTTAAAATGCAGATTGCTGGGCAATAGAGTAGAAATTTCTGGTAAAGCGGTTACTTATCTTATAGGAAAGATAAATCTTAATAAATAAACCAGAACACATAATTAATATTGAATATGTCATGAGAAGTTTAATAGTTATCATTCTAATAAGCCTAATTGCAACCCCCTGTGATGCACAAACTCCCGAACAAAATCTAGAGAAGATGGGCATTACCCTACCAAAATTGAAAAAACCAGGTGGCATTTACCTTACTTGGCGAAAAGCAGGAAATATGCTTTACATAGCAGGCATGAGCTGTCGATGCGAACTAAAAGGAAAGGTCGGTAAGGATTTAACGCTCGAACAAGGTCAGGAAGCGGCGCGACTGGCAGGTTTGAACATTTTAGCAATTATAAAAGATGCGCTTGGGGACCTAAGCATGGTTAAACAATTTATTAGGGTTGAAGGGATGGTGAGTTCTGCGCCAGATTTTTATGATCAGCCGAAGGTTATCAACGCTTTCTCGGGATTGATGCGGGACGTTTTTGGCGAAAAGGGAATGCACACCCGAGCGGCTATTGGTCAAGCTGTTCTACCAGGCAATACTCCGGTTGAGATTGTGGTTACGTTAGAGTTGGAGCAGATAGATTAAAATTTAGTTTGAATATCGTTTAATCTATTAGATTTTTAAGGGTTGAAAAGTTATGTTTGCTCTCTTACTTTTAACGAGCTTCTTCCATAACGTCTTTAATTCTATGTTTATAGATTTAAAGAACATACCTATTAAGATTAATAAATACTAAGCGAATAAAGTTCTACTATTATAACGATGTTAACAGGCTTCGTGTTTTGGAAGGTATAATTTGAACAACCAAATTTGATATGTACACTTCTGGCGGACTTTTGAATTTGGGGTCTCATTAAAATAATAAAATCCCGCCTGAAAACAGGCGGGATTTTACCCCTAACTAAACTAAATTTTAAATCTTAATGAGTCCGCTTAACTACTACATTAAGATTACCTACTTATGATTATGAAACTGTTTAAAGTTTCAATATGATTTATATACGGCTCTATTTTAATTTTGGATTACGAAAAATAAAAAAAATTAGATTTTTTTTGCTTCTTCCCAAAAAACATCCATCTCCTCTAGGCTCATGGCCGATAATGGTTTTTTAATTATCTTGGATTTTTGTTCTAAATATTGAAACCGCTTAATAAATTTTTTATTGGTGCGCTCTAAGGCACTTTCCGGATCTATTTTTAAAAATCTAGCGTAATTAATCAAGGAAAATAGCACATCCCCAAATTCACTTTCAATCTGCTCTTGATCTCCAGAATTGACTTCAGTTTGCAGTTCAGCCAGCTCCTCCTCTACTTTGTCATAGACCTGGTTTGGTTCTTCCCAATCAAAACCCACCCCGGCTACTTTATCCTGAATTCGGTTGGCCTTTACCATGGCTGGAAGACTTTTAGGCACACCTTCAAGCACGCTGTTCTTACCTTCCTTGAGTTTTAGATGTTCCCAATTTCGCTTAACGTCATCCTCATTCTCAACCAAAACCTCACCATAAATATGCGGGTGACGGTCAATTAGCTTATCACAAATCGAATTACAGACGTCTGCAATATCAAAGGCCTTTTTCTCACTACCTATCTTGGAATAAAACACGATGTGTAACAGCACATCACCCAGCTCCTTTTTAATCTCATCTAAGTCATTTTCAAGAATGGCGTCGCCCAGCTCGTAAACTTCCTCAATGGTTAAGTGGCGCAGGGATTGTAAGGTTTGCTTTTTATCCCATGGGCATTGTTCGCGAAGTTCGTCCATTATGACGAGTAAACGCTTAAACGCCTCTAGTTCATTTTGTTTCTCTGCCATTTCAGCTTTTGATTGGCTTGTAATTATTCTTCTTCGTTTGAGGCCTTCTCGCTACTTTCAGCTTCTAACTTGTTGTTATCTGAATTTTTTGTAGCATCTACTGACGTGGTTTCGTCCTTGTTGTCGTCTTCTACCGCGTTCAACATACCCTCTTTTTGAAGCAAATTATACCACTGCACGATTTTTTTTATGTCACTGGCATACACACGGTCCTCATCATAATCTGGCAAAATACCGAAAAAATATTCCTCCAATTCTATTTTAGGGGCCTTATGGCTTATTTTGGTTTGCTCACCGTTTTCTTTATCCTTAATTTTTTTCAAAACATCCCGTAAGGGAACTTCCTCGGATAGGGTATAAATTGCGATTTCACTAAGAACGCTCACATTGCTCTGCATGTTAACGCTTACCTTTTTTTTATCTATTAGGGATTCTGCAACAAAGCCGCTTCTAGTTCTGGTTACAATCTTAAAGAGTCCGGCACGACCGGAAATGGAAAGAATTTCGTCTAATGTCATATTCTGTTATCTGTTGAGTGATGTATATTCTGTGTCCTGTCTTAGGTTATATGCCCCTCGATGTCTATCAGTTTTAAAATAATTGCAAGTCGTTTAACGCGATTTAGAGGTGCTTCAAATCTTGGCTTTCCGGGATTTCTTGAAAAAATGTCATCATCGCCTCTTCTTTTCTAGAGGAAACTTCATCCTATAGTCCACCTTAATTTTACCTTTGGAAATATTGGTCAATCGGCTTTTAATAAGTCGCTTTTTTAATCCTGAAAGCTTATCTGTAAATAAAACGCCTTCAATATGGTCGTACTCATGCTGTACCACTCTAGCAATTAAGCCTTCATAAACATCGGTATGCTCATTAAAATCCTCGTCTTGGTATTTGATGGTTACCTTTGGTTGCCTAAACACATCTTCACGAACATCGGGGATACTCAAGCACCCCTCGTTGAAGGGCCATTCGTCACCTTCTTCCATTAAAATTTCGGCATTGATAAAGGTTTTTTTAAAGGCTTTGAGTTTTGCCCTTTGGTCTTCGCTTAAGTCGTCATCGTCTGCAAATGGAGAGGTGTCCACTAAAAACAGTCTAATGGGTAGGCCAATTTGTGGTGCGGCCAGACCAACGCCAAAGGCCCCGTGCATGGTTTCTTTCATATTGGCAATCAACTCCTTTAAATTTGGATAATCCTTTGATACAGCCTTTGCTTTTTTCCTTAGAACCGGGTCGCCGTATGCTACAATTGGTAATACCATTTTTATTAATTTAAGGCTGCAAAAATACAAGCTTTATTATAAATATGAGAATTATAGGTTTTGATTAAAACACTTTGGTTTGCTTCGCAGCGAGGGATTAGACTACCGAGCCTAATTAAATTGCAATTTGTGGGCGTAACAATTTTTTGAAAATTAATTTTTTAAATATCTCTTTAGTAGGGAGAAATTGTAACCAACGAGCGTTTTAGAATTATTTATTGTACAAATAACTCTGAAGAATTATCGTGGCACTGATTTCATCAACCAGCGCTTTATTTTTTCGCTGATTTTTTTTTAGGCCACTGTCTATCATGGTCTGAAACGCCATTTTTGAAGTAAAGCGCTCGTCTACCCGTTTTACCGGAATATTGGGCAAGGTGTTTTTCAGCTTATTCAAAAACTTAACGATTTCTGGCTCACTTTCAGAAGCCTCAAAATTCATTTGTTTAGGCTCACCTACTAAAAATAATTCAACGTTTTCCTTTTTGGTGTAATCCTTTAAAAAAACAAGCAGTTCTTTGGTTGGCACAGTGCTTAGACCAGATGCAATGATTTGTAATTCGTCGGTAACTGCTAAACCAGTTCGTTTTGTACCGTAGTCTATTGCCATGATTCTCGCCATTGTGCAAAGTTAAGGTAATTATAATAAGTAGTATCCCTTTCAATTATTTGACTTTTTTCAGATTGTATTATTCCAAATCATTTATAGGCGTATCTTTGTTAAGGAACATAATTTGAGTTAATGCAACAACTAAAACAAAACATAGAAAACGCCTGGGAAGACCGTAAACTACTTACCGATGATGTCACCATAGAAAGCATAAGAAGCGTCATTGATTTGCTGGATGAGGGTACACTGCGCGTAGCAGAACCAACGGACAAAGGCTGGAAAGTCAACGAATGGGTAAAAAAGGCCGTTGTGCTCTATTTCCCAATCCAAAAAATGGAAACACTGGAGGCCGGTATTTTTGAGTATCACGATAAGATTCCCTTAAAGAATGATTATGCCAATAAGGGGATTCGGGTAGTACCCAATGCCGTTGCAAGGCACGGTGCTTATATCTCATCGGGTACGATTCTAATGCCAAGTTACGTCAATATTGGTGCTTACGTTGATGAAGGTACTATGGTGGACACCTGGGCAACTGTTGGCAGTTGCGCACAGATTGGAAAGAATGTACACCTCTCGGGAGGCGTTGGTATTGGCGGGGTTTTGGAACCCTTGCAAGCTGCCCCTGTCATTATCGAGGACGGTGCTTTTATAGGTTCACGATGCATCGTTGTAGAAGGTGTTAGGATAGAGAAAGAAGCGGTTCTAGGTGCTAACGTTGTATTAACCATGAGTACTAAAATCATAGACGTTACGGGAGATGAGCCAAAAGAAACCAAGGGCGTTGTGCCAGAACGTTCTGTGGTAATACCGGGAAGCTATACTAAAACATTTCCTGCTGGAGACTATCAGGTGCCGTGCGCATTGATTATAGGGAAACGTAAGGAAAGCACCAACAAAAAAACCTCGCTTAACGATGCCCTGAGGGAATATGATGTAGCGGTATAAATTAAGTTTAAAAACCTAATCTGATTTAAACTTGGGTCTCCTCCCCAGTTTTTTCATTTTTTTCTGGTTTGATTTCCTTTGGAATTTAAGACTATGCTCTAGCATAAGCCTATGGGTTTCTTCGTAGGTTTTACCGTATAATGCGGCATAGGTTTTAGCCATAATCCTTATCATGGTCTTAGACAACCAGAGCCTTCTAAAATTATGCATGCGTTTATTGAAATCCATCGTTTCGAAACGCATTCTATTTAAATCTATCAGGTAGAAATTATAACGGTTATCGTCTTTTTTAATGATTGTATTGCCAGGAGAATGATCTAAAAAATTGATATTATTTTCATGAAGACGAAACGTAAATTCGGTAAACTCCTGAAGTATTTTTACACGATTGGGCAAGCTTTGCTTGTGAATCAAAACCCTAAAGTCCAAATCATAATCAATGTGCTTTGATATGTAATAGCTTGAATTAAGACCCCTTAGGGGGGCATATTCTATAAAAGCAATTGGTTGGGGCGTGGAGATACCTAAGCTCATCAATTTATTGGCATAGTCGTAGGAACGTTTCGCCTTTGAGGGCCTAATGTACTTATAAACAAGTGCATTGAATGCATTAGGTGACTTAAAGGACTTGATGTTGATCTGATGGTTTCCCATCTCAAATTTCTTGATTTGATTTCGCTTTCCAACGAGTACGTCTTTCCCAGAAGCCTGAAAGGTTTCAACACATGTAAGTATTTCAGATTCAAACATATTGAAGTCTGGATGAATAACTTTAAACATTTTACCTTTCGACTTTGTCATTAAGATATATCTTTGGAGCGATTAGTAGGTTTTAACCGAAATTAAGTAATTGCACAGCAGCACTGATAGCCAATTAAAATTATATAAAAACAAACGACTTTTAATGAAACGCATACTGGTAATTCAAAATAAACGTATTGGTGATGTACTAATTAGCTCAATAATTGCAAACAATATAAAGTCTGTTTTTCCAGATTGTGAGGTTGATTATTTTGTTTATGATTATACCTCTGCCGTGCTATTACATAATCCAAACATAGATAGAATTATACAAACTAATGATAAGGAATTAAAAAAAATCACGAAGCTTGTTTCTACCATTAACGCTATAAAATCCAGTAGCTACGATATTATATTTGATCCTTATGCAAAACTTCAAAGCAGATTGATGTGCCTATTTTCTGGCGCCAAATACAGAATAGGCCTAAAACGCGCCCACAAAAGCTTAAAGTTACCGTTTTACACGCACGAGGTTGATTTTCTTCCCCAAACCAGCAAAATTTGTGGCAAGGCCATTGAAGATCGAATACATTTAATCGAGAGCGTCTTCCCTTTAGAGGACGTAGATTATACACCTAAAATTTTTCTAACCGCAGCAGAAAAGCAATACGCTAAACTAGACGACATATCCTATCCCGTTATTATGTATGGTATATTGGGGAGTACGGCACAAAAATCAATGCCCTTTGATTATACGGCGAATCTTATAGATTTTGTGTTAAGCAACTATAATGTGAAAATTCTATTTAATTACGCTCCACATCAAAAAAAGGAGGCTTTGGAAGTTTACAAGCTGTGTAAACATAAAGACGATATAATATTTGACCTTTACGAAGAGAACTTGAGGGACTTCATATCACTAATGAATAAATGTGATGCCTTAATTGCCAATGAGGGAGGTATCGTGCATATCGCCAAAGCCCTCCATAAACCAACTTATACCATATTCTCTCCTTATGTGAATAAAGAGTTTTGGGCGAGCTTTGAGGATGGCGAATTTCACATATCCAGCCATCTTTTAGAGGAAAAACCAGAATTATTCAACGAATTTACTTTCGAAGCAAGAAAGAAAATTGAAGCTAATCCTTATCAATTATATAGAGAACTTACACCAGACCTTATCTTGAAAAAGATGAGACCTTTTTTAGATACTCACTTAACCAAACCATAATTTGTCCAGGTGCTTTTATAGGTCTTGGTTGACTTTCTTATCGCCTTATTTTTAGCTAGACTTTCGGCATTTACATAATGTCGCTCATGGTGCAAATGAAGACAAATTGCACTATACCTAATTTGCAGGGCTTTAATTCCCTTATTCATCAACCGTTCACCTAGTTCCCTATCCTCGCCGCCGTATTCCATCCTGGTATCAAAACCGTTTACCGCAATTATATCATTTTTGGCTGCAGAAACATTCATCCCATCAAAAGTCGCTTTTGTTGTTGTAAACTTGTTGAGAAAACGCTCTTTAACACCAGTGGCGTTTAATTTGTTCATTTTAAAATTAGGTTTCAAACCATTTTGAATGAGCCATTTTTTTTTAAAACACTGTTGGGATATTATATTCTTTTTTTCAATTGCCTTTGAAAGAGATAACGGCAATTTAAAGTAACCGCCAGAAAGAAAAAACCCCGGTTTTCTCAGCTTAATGTGCGTTTCTACAAAATCCTTACGAGGGATGCAGTCTCCATCTGTAAAAATAAGATAGCCCGATGTTGAGGCTACAATCGCTTTATTTAAGATGAGGGTTTTTCTGAAGCCAGCGTCTTCCTGCCAGAGATGGGTTATTTTTAATTTGGATGTATTTGAAAATGATTTAATCAAATTATTAGTTTCAGCAGTAGAACCATCATCTGCAATAATCAGCTCAAAATCCTTAAAGCTTTGGCAACTGTAACCAACAAGCACTTTTTCAAGCCATACGGGTTGGTTATAGGTACTTATTATTACTGAAACCTCTTGCAAAATGCTAATCTATTTTTTAACAATACCGTAGTCGGTCCACACTTTATTTTGGGATTTGGTCTCGCTTCTAATCTTTTGATTTTTCTGTATCGACTCTTGATTTTTATAGCCCCTAGGGTGGTCTAGGTGCAAACATATCGCAGTGTATCTTATCTGTTTGCTTTTTAAGCCGTAATTAAAAAGGCGCTCCCCCAATTCCCTGTCCTGACCGCCATATTGCATGCGATCATCAAAACCGTTGATGGCTAGAATATCTTTTTTCCACCCAGAGGCGTTATGACCGTTCCAACTTGCATTGGTAGGGGTAATTTTGTTCAAAATGAATCGCCAAAGCCCTTTAGAGGTGAGCTTATTGTTTTTAAACGACCTCTTAAGCCCATTCCTTTTTAGCCAATTTAAGTTAAAGCAACGTTCTGAATATATATCATCCTTGGTTATTGACCTTGAAATAGACATGGGTAGCATAAAATAACCACCAGACAAAAAATAGCCCTCTTCCCTGTATTTTACGTGTTGCTCTACGAAGTCTGCCCGAGGGATACAATCACCGTCAGACATTATGATATAGGCGGTACTACAAGCCATAATCGCCTTATTTAAAATAACCGATTTTTGAAAGCCGTTATCCTCATGCCATACGTGAACAATATTATAAAACACGTCGTTTTTGATACCTTCAATAAAATCTATCGTTGCCTTTTTTGAGCCATCATCAGCAATGATAAGCTCAAACTGCCTGTAGGTTTGATTGTTATATCCATGCAAGACTTTTTCAAGCCAGGCGGGCGAGTTGTAAGTACTTATTATTATGGAGGTATCCAAGGTCATTGAGATGACAAATATAAGTTAATTCACTAATTTTATCGTTTTAAGTAATAATGCCAACACTAACTGTTATCATACCGACTTACAATGAAGAACACTATATCGCGGATGCGCTTTATTCGGTAAAATTTGCTGATGAGCTAATTGTAGTGGACTCATTTAGTAATGACAAAACCGTAGAAATCGCAAAGAGATTTGGGGCACTCGTGTTACAACGGAAATTTGACAATTTTTCCAAACAAAAAAACCACGCCCTTAAAGCGGTGAAAACAGACTGGATACTTTTTTTGGATGCAGATGAGCGTATTACCTCCAAACTAAGGATACAAATTGAACAGGCTATGCAAACGGGTAAACATAGTGCCTATAAATTAAACTTCCCGCATTTTTACATGAATCGGTTTTTATATCACCATGATAATAATGTGACCAGGTTGGTGAAAAATGGGCAATGTCAATTTAAAGGGGATGTTCATGAAACGCTCGTGGTTAAAGGCAGTACCGGTAAATTAAAATCGCCCGTTTTACATTTCACCTACAAAGGCCTAAATCACTACATTGCAAAAAAGGATAGCTACGCCCGGTTCCAAGCAGAAAATTTACATAAGAAAAAAAAGGAAGTGACTTACTACCACTTAGCCTTTAAACCACTTTATAGATTTTTTAGTAGCTACATCTTAAAACAGGGGTTTTTGGACGGCATACCGGGTCTGGCCGTTGCTGCGGTCAACGCTTATGGAGTATTTTCAAGATATGCTAAGCTCATGCTATTGAAAAAAGGACTTCAATAAATAGTTCATTTTTTAAAAATCGAAGCTTCGAGTTCATTTAAGCCTGGCCAATAATCAATAACACTGAAAATACTTATTTTTACGCAAATCCCTTTTATGCCCTACAACGATAATAATATATGATTAGCGCGCTGGCAATAGCCTATAACGAAGAACATAACATTGAGAAATTTATTAAGAGCCTTTACTTTGCAGATGAAATTATCATTGTGGATTCAGAAAGCAGCGACGCCACTGCTGAAATTGCTAAAAAAATGGGAGCTAAAGTAATAAGCAGGGCTTTTGATAACTTTTCTAACCAAAAAAATTATGCGCTTGAACTCGCAAAAAATAATTGGGTGGTTTTTTTTGATTTGGATGAAACGATTTCAAAAGCACTGGCCAATGAAATAAAGGCTGCCAGTGAATTACCCAATAATGTTGTGGCCTACAAAGTGAAACGGCAATTTCATTTTATGGAAAAGCAAATAGACTATAGCGGCTTTCAGAATGATTGGGTTTACAGGTTATTCGACAAACGCTTCTGCCAATTTAATGATAGCCCCGTTCACGAACAATTAAATGTAAATGGAATTACTGGCAATTTAAAGCATGTAAGCAATCACCATAGTTATAAAAATTTTGACCATTACAATCAAAAACTTACCATGTATTCGAAATTGCAGGCTGAGAAGCTTTACCGGAAGAATCTGCGCCCCAATCTTTACCACTTTCTATTTAGGCCATGGTATCGGTTTTTTCATCAGTATGTTATAAAACTTGGAGTGCTAGATGGCAAGGAAGGTTTTGTATTAGCTTACCTCAGTGGTTTTGCAGTATTTAAACGTTATCTTCAACTATGGTTAATGTATCGAAACATTGACTAATCGAATTATAATGAAGCAGGTTTTTTTAGAAGCGCACAACATAAAAAATCCTTATAACGGGTTTGGACAATTTAATTTGCATTTAATTAACGGGTTATTTAACGCTGAAATTTCTGATTTTAAAATCACACTCAACCTTAAGGACAAATCCGTATTGCAAAACAAGTACTGCGATTACTTCAACTATCATAAATACACCCAACGCTCTAGGCTACCGTTATTTAGAATTAGAAAAAAATTTAATGTTTGGCATTGCCTAAATCAAAATATTAAGGTTGAGCCTTACTACAATCTGCCGTATTTGCTCACGGTGCACGATGTTAATTTTGTACAGGAAGTATCAAACGATATGACCCATAAGGTAAATCGTAGGTTTCAGGATAAATTAAACCGAAGTTCTGCCATTACCTACATTTCCCAGTTTGCGAAACAATCTACCCATAATTATTTCAATGTACCAGACATACCTGAACACGTGATTTACAATGGCAATCCCGTCCAGAATATTGATGATATGGACTCTAATAGCAGCCCAAAACCATCTAGACCTTATTTGCTTTTTATCGGCGGGTTGACCAAACGTAAAAATGTACATACCCTAGTGGATATGCTTGAGTTTTTGCCTGATTATGATTTAGTTTTGGCGGGTGATAAAAGCAATGCTTACGTTCAAGAGGTTTTAAAAAAACGAATTGAGGCTACAAAAACTAAAGACCGGGTAAAGTGCACTGGTAAAATTAGCGAAGCTGAAAAGCTTTCCTATTTAAAAGGCTGTAAGGCTTTTGTATTCCCATCATTGTTGGAAGGTTTCGGAATCCCCCCAATTGAGGCCATGCGATTTGGTAAACCAGTTTTTTTATCAAACCTCACCTCTCTTCCTGAAATAGGCGGTGAAGATGCCTTCTACTGGAATAATTTTGATCCTAAGGACATGGCAAATACATTTAAGGCGGGTATTACTAAGTATGAAGATAATAAAGCAGACTATTCAGCAAAATACATATCAAGGGCCAAATCCTTTGATTGGGATGCGACAGCGCTAAAATACGTTGAGGTTTACAGAAGCTTATTCTAATCCAAATACAGGCTTTATCCAATTATCTATTTTATATTTTTTTAGAATGTTCTCATCTATTTCCAAATAAGGACTTTTAACAAAATCAGCTGGAACAATGATATTTTTTTCATCAATTACCAATATATTTTGTGGATGGTAAAAATCGTAGTTCACGATATCCTTATTGGTCGTTATCAACTTCTTTTTTTGACCGAGCGCCTCAAATATTCTAAATGAAAGCCCCACTTGTTCACTTCGTTGAATTTCAACAATAATCTTTGATTCAGAAATAAGTCTTTCTACTTCATTAATAGATTTTTGTTGTGTTATAATTTCAACGTGTTCGGACTGCATTGGGCTACCTCTATAAACCAAGACCTTATAACTCCAATTATGCGATACAAAGTATTCCGCTAATTTCTCTAACAGCACAAATCGATAATCATAGGTGGAAATATTAAAGAATAGCCTCTTTTGATTTAGAGTAGAGCGCTCACTAAAAATATAGTTAGTTAAAAAGTTAAATCCATACTTTTCAACATCCAACTTGTCGTAGCTGTAAATCTTGTCGAAGAAATGGACAATATCCAATTTTCTGGAAAACCGTCTAGTACTATCGTAATAATAAGCGATAAAACCTTTTGTTTTAGATTTTAGAAATTTCAATGTATTATCATCTAGAATGTCGGGCCTAATTATAAAGATAACATCCTGATTTGGTAACTGCGCTACTTGATTCCTTATCCTATCAAAAAGAAATGTTTTTTTTAAGTTCTTTCCAAAGATTTTACTGATGGAATTATACAAGCGGTGCGCAAGGTTCCTGTATTCAAATACCGGTTTATCAAGATATATAATTTGTGCAGAGACCTCGTTATGTTTTTCAAGTGCTGTATGGATATGTTTGGTATAGCCAAAAGCATAAGGTGCTATAATCAATATGTGTTTGCTTGAATTCAAATGTTAGGTGTTGAACAAGTCTGAACCCGACAAATTAAAGAAGCGCAGTAACTTATTTCTACCTTTTCCCAAATCCCTTTTAAATCTGTCCACCTTGTCTCTTTTTACATTTTCAACAATGAAGCTTGGATTTCCGGTCGTTCTTGTAAAGGGTTTCTCCCTGATTTTTTTTTCAATTACAACTATACTGTCATAATAGTGAATGGAATTTACTTGTTTCGTAAAATCAGATATCTGTAAAGATGACTGTTCAGAGTGATAAGCATGCAATTTATCAATAAAGTTTTTTGAATACTCTATAAATGTTCCGTTTCGTTTATGCCCACCGCCGTATTCCAACCAATAACATGTATGTAAATCCTCTGCTAAATAAACACCATCGTCCTTTATATGAGAAAAAAGTTCTTCATAGCTTACAATCAATTGATTCATTGTATGGCCTCCATCATCTATTAAGATATCAACTTTGGGAATCATATTTTTTATTTCTTTCAAAAACTTCCTGTTTGACTGTGACCCAATAAATATTTCTATATTGTCCTCTTCAAATTGCTTACACCGTGGGTCTATATCGATTCCATAAATTTTTGCCTTTTCTCCAAAATAAGACTTCCACATTTGAAGACTTCCCCCTTGGGAAACCCCTATTTCTAAAATTGCAACTTCCCTATTTCTATATTTATTAAAGTGCCTATCGTAAACATCAAAGTAATGCATCCACTTATCGATTAAGCGCTTATCATTATCTTCAAAATATTTTTGGAGATCATTCATTTATATTAAACTTTATAATTAATCCAAGTTAAAACTTCAAAACTATTTATTCATTACCGAAATAGTTAAATTTGAGCTGTTTTATTTTTATGAAAGACGTTGCCGTTATCATTATCAACTACAATACCGCTAAATACAGCTTGGAGTGTGTGGCATCAGTTTATAGCAAAACAAGCGATTCGGTAAGTTTTCAAGTTATTGTGGTGGACAATAATTCTGAACCTGCGGACTTCAATTTGCTCCAAAATGGCCTTAAAAGCTATAAGAATTTAAAACTACACCGTAGCCCGATTAATACAGGTTTTGGTGGTGGCAATATGTTGGGTGTACAATTGGCAAAAGCAAAATATCTTTTGTTTTTAAACAATGACGCCTTTCTGCAAAATGACTGTTTGTCAACTTTAAAGCGATACATGGACGAGAATCCCGAGGTTGGCGTTTCAACGGCACAAAATTTTAATCAGCATGGGGAGCACGTCATTTCCTTCGATCACAACAAGGGACTACGTAAACTTCTCTTTGGGCGTAGTTTCTTGGAAAAAATAAATCCTGAAAAATTTCCCAAGCGAAAAAAAGAATACACCAATCCTGTAAAGGTAAATTTTGTTAACGGGGCATTTATGTTTTTTAGAGCCTCGGTATTTGCAACCGTTGGCGGATTTGACACCAATATATTTCTCTATTTCGAGGAAATGGATATTTGCCAGAGAATAAAGCGTATAAATAAATATGCGGCATTAGTCCCCCAAGCAAAAATCACCCATTACCAAGGGGTTAGCACTGGGGTTTCAAAAACAATCAGTAAGGAAGGTTTGATTTCGTATTTCTATGTCATTAAAAAGAACTATAGCTACTTAAAATACGTTACCATCAGACTCTATTACAACTTGACGTTTTTAATAAAACCAAAAAAATGGTTTATGCTTGGGCTTGTTTTTCGTGGAGTACCATTATCAGAATCCCTAAAACAGAAACAAAAGTTACGTTTCTAGTTCATTTCATTCAAATACTTATTCATTTATTTCAGTAACTCTTTATCGTAAATCCAAATGTCAAAAATTTATCTTCTTGACTTTGATTTTGGATTACAATACTCTCATAAGTATGCAAATAATTGATTTTAAAATTAAGATATTTCCAAACAGGCAACTCGAGACTTAAATCCCCTTGCCATCTGTAATTATTACTGTCTTCTAAAGAGGGCTGAAAATAGCTTTCATGTTTAATTATAACTTTATCCTTAAAAAGGTACCACTTACCACTGATCCAAAGGGTGGCGCGAAAGGTATTGATTTCGTCATTCCCATTATATTCAGAAAAATTAAATGTGGTACTGTCAAAATCGGTTTGCTCATATTCGCTGGAAACGGAAAGTTTTAGCCAATTTTTTTTCTTTTCAAGAATCTGAAATGACACTCCCAAACCAAACAGACTGCGTATATCAATTTCCCTTCTGAAATTGGTGCTAAAAAAACCTAGAGCCAAGGGATGAATAGTCTTTTCTGGATTAAAGTAAAGAAAATTCAAGCTTAAAATATCCTCATCGGCCTTAACTTTTCCAAACTCCTGATAAACGTATGAATTAGTCGTCTTAAACGCCCATTTTTCAATTGGCTTTAAACTCAACTCAGATTTGGCCCTAAAAATGAGCGTTTCTACATTTCCGCCCTGCCATAAACCCGAAAGCGAAAGATTGGCCTTTAATTTTAGCGAATCGGTTTCGTTAATTTGGGAACATAGAATTAGCGGAAATAATAGAAAAACGAAAAATTGAGTTCGCATACTTTACAATTGTATTAAATCCCAGCTAACGTGCATGGAGCGACATTATTACCCAACGCTACATACAGTAAAGTTAGCGCTTTGAAATTATTTAGAAAAGCATGCCGAATACATTCAATTTGAAAAAAAATATGGCTCATCGCAGTACTTATACAATATAAGTAAAAACGAATCTACGTGAAAATGCCATTTTAACAAGTTTAAGTCGTGGGAAAAGGGCATTTTTAAACCTTTAAAAGTATAATCGAGATAAAACAATCGAAGGCAAGGTCAAAATCTTACCAGACAAGATTCGCGAAAACGAATTTTGGCGCTCTTGGATATTTTCGCCGAGCTCAGTATGAGTACTTCGGCTAAGTCTAAATTGAAATCAGTCGAAAGGCTCAGCACAGGCTTTTCCCACAAAATATGTGAAAAACAAATCATGGTTCTCTGGGATACCGCAGAGCGTGCGGAATGAGTAATTCACACCAGATTCGTGGAAGACAAATCTTAGTTCTCTACTCACATGTTTTGGGTATAATAATTATAATCTTTTAAAATGATATTTATGAACTTTATATCATCTTCATTATAGTCCTTTATGCCGACTACTTCTACGATTTTTTTTCGAAGTTTTGCTAAAGTAGCATAATCTCGTGAGGCTCGGGCCCGGGTGTAGGTTTCTTTTATGATTCTGGCATCATTATCCGATAATTTTATAACATCGGGATAAGTGGGCACGTAGCTTTCTTCCAAATCCTCAAGAATCGTATGACTGATATTCACCTTATTTTTCAAGGTAATTACCGATGTACCTGCGGTCATATCCCCCAGTCTTTGATTTTTATCGCTAGAAACAATGGTAACTAGAGCCACGACCGGCCCAAACAGAGGCCCTAAAAGATTTAGATCTATTATCCTAAAAAACCAACGTACCAAGTAATCAGAGACCGAAGCCTGATAGCCATCAATTTTAACGACCTTTATCTTTATAAGTCGCTTTCCAGGGGTCTGCCCATCTAAAAAAGTCTCAAATAAAAATGAGTAAAAAACTACTGGTAAATAAAAACTAACATATATAGCTATTTGGGACCACTGATCCATATGACTAACCAACCGCTCAATATTAAAAAAATTAAATACAATTTGATACGTCACTACGATATACGCTATCTTGATTATAAGATCAATTATAAAAGCCAGAATACGTTCCCCAACGCTGGCTGCCAAGAAATTTATATTAACATTTTGGGTAGTGTTTATTTGTAGATATACCATTTATTGCTTTAATTTGAAAGCCTATGAGAGAAGTGGCATTTATTAAGCAAAACAAGAAAAAATGGCTCAATTTCGAGAATGCTATTTTTGGTAAGACCCTTAAGAACCCAGATGAACTTGCCTCTCTCTACGTTCACTTAGTCAATGACCTCTCCTACGCCCAAACTTATTATCCCAAAAGTAAAACAATTCTTTATTTAAACAATCTAGCGGCAAAGGCTTTTCAAAAAATTTATAAGACAAAACGTGAAGACACCAATCGCTTTATCTATTTTTTTAAAGTAGAGGTGCCAATGATTGTCTATGAATATAGACGTTACGTGCTTTATGCATTTATCATCTTTTTTGGATTCGTGGCTATGGGCGTTGTCTCAGCAGCTTACGATGATTCTTTCGTAAGGCTGATTCTAGGTGATGCCTACGTAAACCAAACTTTAGATAATATTGAGGCTGGGGACCCGGTTGCGGTCTATAAAAGTGGCAGTAATTGGGGGAGCTTTATCGGTATAACCCTAAATAATCTCTACGTCGGCATTAGAGCTTTCTTATTTGGCATTTTTGGTGGGCTGGGTACAGCCTTGATTATGCTCTATAACGGGATTATGTTAGGATCATTTCAATATTTTTTCTACCAGGAAGGCGTGCTTTGGGAAAGTGTACGCGGTATTTGGATTCACGGTTCCATGGAAATCTTCGCCATAGTTATTGAGGCCGCAGCAGGACTTATTCTCGGTGCGAGTATTCTGTTTCCAAAAACCTTCTCTAGGTTAACCTCTTTTAAAATAGGCGTGAAAAACGGTGTAAAAATTTTACTCAGTACGTTTCCCTTTACCATTGCAGCTGGTTTTTTAGAGGGATATGTTACACGATACTCAAATGTGATGCCCAACTGGTTATCGGTAAGTATCATACTCATTACCCTAAGTCTAATCTCTTTTTATTATTTGGTATATCCTTTTATGGTTAATGCCAAAGTCCATAATAGCCATGCAACAACTCTATAAATCTAGGGACTTCGGTGCCCTTTTCCAAGATACTTTCGCTTTTCTAAAAAAATCCGGAGGGCATTTATTTAAGCACTTTTTTTTAGTCAATGGATTATTTTTATTAATTCTAAGCGTGCTCGGCTATTTCTTTACAAAATTCTATACCGATATTGTGTTTGGAGGAATCCTCAATGGCAGTTCGTCATCTATGGATTCGTACCTCAATGACAATGCTGGACTATTCGTCCTTCTGGCCGTTACATTCATCACGGTGGGTCTAACCGCGGCTGTTGTCTCCTATTCCTACATACCCATCTATCTTAAGCTTTACGACAAGCATAGGGGGACGAGTTTTGGAACTAACCACATCCTCTCGGCTTACAAGACAAATATCATTAAGATATTAAAGTTTTTACTTTGCGGTCTTGTTATTGCAATACCCATGTTTATTGGTCTGGGGCTAGTGTCGTTTATGCTCATCATTACCATTATCGGCATTTTCGCCATGCCGCTTGTTATTGGCTTCGTTGCGCTTTTCTATCAAATGACCTTAATGGAATATCTTAACAGTAAAAAGGGAATATGGGACAGTTTTGGTTATTCCCTGTCGCTAATTGGTCAGAAATTTTGGATTTCCATTAGCTGTGTAGGTATCTTTTATCTCATGAGCTACATCGTTCAAAATATCATGACTCTAATTCCATACATTTTCGGTATGGCAAGTCTCTTCACTTCTGTGAATACCGAGAGCCAACCTAATAATGACGAAATTGGCGCTACCATGACTGTGATTATGTTGGCCTTATTTTTTGTATCGTTTATTTTCGGTTCAGTTCTTAACGTGATAACCCAACTCAATCAGGGCATTGTTTTCTACAGCCTAAAGGAAGAGAATGAAAACATCAACACAAAAAGCGTCATCGACCAAATAGGCTCTGGTGAATAGACTGATAAGATCTGATATCGCTTATTTAGTATTAGCTGTAATCACATCGCTAAGTTTTTCTTCTGCGGGTTTTGCTTCGGAAATTGTCCACACCCAAACCTTTAAAGACTCATTAAAAATCAATACCGACCCTCTCAATGTTCGCAAATTTGGAAATTTAAGGGATAAGTATCAGGGCGACGATTTCATCTATGATAGTGAGGCTAACCACTCGGGCTGGTGGACGCGGTTCAAAAAATGGCTAAGCGACTTCCTTAAGGATTTGTTCGATTTGAGTACAGATGCCCAAGCTTCTGATTTGACCGATATTACATTGCAAATTTTCTACGTCGTCGTTTTCTTGCTGGTGGTATTGTTTATCGTAAAAGCCATCGTCAACAAAGAAGGCACTTGGGTGTTTGGTAAATCATCGGGTAGAAGCATCATTCCCGTTACCGATGTTGAAAACAATGTCCACGCTACCGACTTCAACACATTGATCAACAATGCCGAACGTAATGGTAATTTTAGATTGGCAGTTAGATACTATTATTTGTGGTTGCTCAAAACACTTTCAGAAGCCGAAATTATCATATACGATGTAGAAAAAACCAATAGCGATTACTATTATGAAATTAAAAAAGAGCATCTAAAAAAACAATACGCCTACACCTCCTACCTCTATAATTATATTTGGTACGGTGAGTTTGAGATTGACAGGAACCAGTTTGAAAAGGCAAAACGTGCCTTTGCTCAATTTGTAAATTCTATTAAAACATGAGCAAAACACTAAAAATCTATACGGCCTTGCTCATTTTGCTTATCGCGGGAGTGGCAGTTGTAGAATTTTCAACGCCACGACCAGTAAATTGGAATAAAACCTATGATGAGCGAGACAAAATTCCTTACGGTACATTTGTGTTTTACAATGAACTCAAATCACTATTTCCAGAAAGTAAAGTTCAAGACATAGACGTAACGCCTTACGAATATTTTGACGATTACTACAGCTGGGAGGACAGTACGTACCTAACAACAGGTAATTATATCCTTATTGATGAGTTGTCAAAAATTGATAATCCCTCAGCACAAGAACTGTTGGATTTTGCGTCTTTCGGAAATAACATATTTATTTCGAGCAACTATTTTCCTGCTAAGCTAATGGATTCACTCGGTTTTGAAACCAAAAATGATTTTGCCTTTAATGGTCGGGCAACGCTTTACCTTACAAACCCAGCTTTGGCAAAAGATTCTATAACTATCAAAAAGGGCTCAACTAAGTTTTATTTTGAAAAACACGATAGCCTTAATACCACGGTTCTGGGTCGTCAAAAATTTGGTGATTCACTTTATACTAATTACATAAAAACAAGATGGGGTAAGGGTCATTTCTTTTTGCACCTGCAGCCCGTAGCCTTTACCAATTATCATCTTCTAAAAAAAGAAAATGCTAAATATTCGGCCGCATTGATGTCCTATTTAAGGGATGATACCATTTACTTTGATTCAAGGAGAAAATCTGCTAGGGATTTAGGAGAATCGCCCTTGCGCTTTTTTTTGAGCCAACCCGCGTTGCGTTGGGCCTGGTACTTGGTATTGTTAACAACCTTATTGTTCATGGTTTTCAATGCAAAGCGAAGGCAACGCGTTGTAAAGGTCATCGAGCCCCCCAAAAACACTACGGTAGAATTTGCAAAGACCATAGGAAACCTCTACTACGAAACCAAAGACCACAACAATATCATCGAGAAGAAAATCACTTATTTTTTAGAGTATATTAGACGCGTCTATTATTTAGATACCCAGACCTTAGATGAAAAATTCATTAAAAATCTATCACAGAAATCAAACAAAGACCAAGTTGAAATCAAGGAACTCATAACAATCATCATGTATTTACGAGGTAAGGAAGAATGCAACGAAAATAATCTACTACAACTAAATGCAGCTATTGAAGATTTCTACAATACTTAATTTATGGAACATATAGACAACACCCAAAACGAGAATCAGGACAAAAATCAAAAGCATAGCAGAATTGATAAGGATACCCCAGAACATACTGCGTCATCTGCAACTTCAGGCGAAGTTGATAAAAAAGAGACTCCCCAACAAAATGAACCGGACAATGAGAATCTTAGTTTTAAAAATCGAATTGATTTAAGTGAGCTTCAAAACGGGATACAATTGGTTAGGGCAGAAATTGGCAAGGTTATCGTAGGGCAAAAAGCGATGATAGACATGCTCATTGCCTCAATTTTGGCCAACGGTCATTCTTTGATTGAGGGCGTTCCCGGGGTTGCAAAAACAGTCTCTGCCAAATTATTAGCAAAATCTCTGAACGTTGGTTTCAGCAGAATTCAATTCACCCCAGATTTAATGCCCAGTGATATTTTAGGAACCTCTGTTTTTAATATGAAAACGTCTGAATTCGAATTCAAGCAAGGCCCAATCTTTTCAAACATGGTTCTTATTGATGAAATTAACCGAGCCCCGGCAAAGACGCAAGCGGCATTATTTGAAGTGATGGAAGAACGGCAAATTACCATAGACGGTAACGAGTTTGAAATGGAATTGCCATTTATAGTCTTAGCCACCCAAAACCCAGTTGAGCAAGAGGGCACTTACCGACTGCCAGAAGCACAACTCGACCGTTTCTTGTTCAAAATAGACGTTGATTATCCAAATGTTGACGAAGAAGTTAAAATTTTAAATCGTGAACAACATCTAAAGGGACAGGAAAAAACCACTAAAGTTACCGCTCATTTATCAAAAGAGCAGATAAATACATTTCAAGAATTGGTCAATGAAATATCAATAGAAGCTAATTTGATAAATTATATTGCCCATGTGATTGTAAATACGCGAAACAATCCGTTTCTGTACCTCGGGGCATCCCCAAGAGCATCAATTGCCATTTTAAAAGCCAGTAAGGCCTTTGCAGCGATGGAAGGACGTGATTTTGTAACCCCAGAAGATATTAAACGTTCTGCCGTGCCCGTTTTACAACACAGGGTCATCGTTACACCAGAACGCGAAATGGAAGGCGTGACTACAAAACAAATCATTAAACAAATCATTGAAGCCGTGGAAATACCAAGGTAATACACTTATCGTGCTCTCCTCAGGGCAGTTAAATATGTTGAAGTCTAAAATGAAAATGAAATGTTAAGATATTAGAGATTAAGATAAACATAAGTGACAATGTGAGTGAGCACCGCGGCCCTTTACCATTTTGAAATAAAATCGATAAGAAAAAAACGGAAGGAACCCTTACTAATTAAAATCGAGAAAAATTGATAACATTAATCAGCCAAAAGCCCCAATGTCAGCGTCAACAACCTAGCGTTCAACTTGCAGTGGCTTTTACCATAAAATGTAAACGATGCATAAGCATCACTACGTTTTTTTAAACCTTTAAATTCTGAAACCTAAAAATCAATAAATAAAATAAAAAATGCTCTCTCTTTCAAAAACTCTGGCAAAGCAGGGTTTGTTTACAGACCAACTATGAAACGCCTAAGACCTTTTTACATCCAAAATCGCTTTTTCTACGCCTGCATGGCCCTAATGGCTCTTTTCGTGCTGAGTTTTGTGTTCCCAAGGCTGTTTAATATTATAAAACTCCTGCTATTATTATTAGTGGTGGTTACAAGCTTAGATACTATAATCCTTTTTATTGCCAAGAAAGGTGTTGTTGGCAAGCGCATTTTACCTGAAAAGCTATCAAACGGTGATTCAAATCCAATAACGTTAGAAATTTTTAATTACTATTCCATTAACGTCCACGCCTGCATCATTGATGAGATTCCCGAGCAGTTCCAAGTTCGCGATTTTAAGATAGAACGAAAATTGGAACCATCGAGCAGCAGTGTAATTGCTTACCAATTGCGACCCGTTGAGCGTGGCGAATATCATTTTGGCAAATTGAATATTTACGTCACCTCCGTATTTGGACTGGTCGCACGCCGATTTATCTCAGAAGATAACGCCATGGTACCCACCTACCCTAGTTTTATACAACTGCGCAAGTATGATTTGATAGCAATAAGCCACAACCTCCATCAATATGGCATTAAAAAAATTAGAAAAATAGGCCATACCATGGAGTTTGAGCAAATTAGGGATTATGTGTTGGGTGACGATTTACGCACCATAAACTGGAAGGCAACGGCAAAGCGAAACCAGCTCATGGTGAATCAATTTCAGGATGAAAAGTCACAGCCCATCTACTCGGTTATTGATAAAGGGCGAGTAATGAAAATGCCATTTGACGGACTTGCATTGCTGGACTACGCCATAAATGCAGCTTTGGTCATCTCAAACATAGCCTTAAAAAAACAGGACAAGGCAGGAATTTTGGCATTCTCTAAAAAAGTGGAAAATATTGTAGTTGCCGAGCGAAGAAACTCCCAGATGAACCTCATCTTAGAAACACTTTACAACGTTAAGACCGATTACTTTGAAACCGATTTTAGCCGACTCTACGCCGACGTAAAACGAAATATTAAGCAACGTAGTTTGATGCTGCTTTACACCAATTTCGAAACCTTGGACGGCTTGCATCGCCAACTTCCCTACTTGAAGGGTATTGCGAAAAACCATTTGCTGGTGGTTATTTTCTTTAAAAACACCGAACTCCATAGCCTTATCACCGAAAAGGCCGAAACCGTCCAACAGGCCTACGACAAGGTCATTGCAGAAAAATTTGCCTTTGAAAAACGTTTGATAGTCAACGAACTTCAGAAGTATGGGGTTCAATCCATCCTTACTACTCCACAAGAGCTCACCCTAGATACCATCAATAAGTATTTGGAGATTAAGGCGCGCGGTTTATTGTAGCAATCAATCGTTATCTTTGTATATCCCATTACTTTTAAAATTAATGCATGCTAAAACTAACATCAATTCTTTTTATCCTTTTTATGTCTGTTTCTTGGTCTCAAACCCAATTCCAATCCCAAATTCAAAAACTAAAATTTATGGTTGGTGAGTGGATTGGAAACTCAAAAACAATAAAGGGTGATACGATATTTAGTGAAACCCCTGCTTATGAAAAAATCGCCTATAAATTGGATGGAACTATCATTACCATTGACCTAGCCTCAACATCATTACAGTTGCATACGGTTATTTATTACAGTGAGGACGACCAAACCTTTTATTACAATCCTTATTATAAATCCGGTAACGCTCAATATCCTGCTGAGTTTAAAAACGGGAAATTAACCGTCAATGCCAGCGATACCAAAAGATTTATATTCACAACAGATAAAAACGGTAACTTTACCGAATACGGCGAACAGTTAATTAACGGCGAATGGAAAATCTATTTCGAGGACACCTTTGTTAAAATGTAAATAACCCAAAGCTTTAATTTATTTATCTGTATTTATTAATGGCAATTGTGGTAATTCGTCTTTGTAGTCATTACATATTTCGTTTACTTTAGTAAAATTAGAGCGAGAAAAAAGCTATTTTGATTACGACCAAAGACCAACTTTACAGAACCCTAACCTTAGAACAGACCCCAAAACGAATTGTCTCATTAGTCCCTTCCCTTACCGAACTTATCGTAGATTTGGGATTGGAAAGCGCGCTGGTTGGTGTCACCAAGTTTTGCGTTCATCCAAAACAAATTCGAAAGGAGAAAGTAGTAGTTGGTGGCACTAAACAGGTTCATTTTGATAAAATAAAAAATTTAAGCCCCGACTTTATTCTTTGCAATAAAGAGGAAAACACTCTAGACATGGTAAGGGAACTAGAGCATATTGCGCTAGTTCACGTTAGCGACATACTTGATTTGGATGAGACTATACAGGTAATAGAACAATACGGGCAAATTTTTAATGTGGAAAACCGAGCCAATCTCATTAAAAATGAAATAAAAAAAAGAAGTGAAGCATTTCAACATTTTGCAAAACAACAACCCAAACTAAAGGTCGCCTATTTTATTTGGCAAAAACCGTGGATGGCGGTTGGAAGTAGCACCTTTATAAATGCTATGTTAGAACTAAATAATTTCAAAAACGTATTGGCCAATAAAGATCGATATCCTCAAATAGAATTAAATGATCTCAAAAAAATGAAACCAGAAGTCATTATGTTGTCTAGCGAACCTTTTCCATTCAATAAAAAACACCTAGAAGCCATGAGTCAGCGATTCCCTGAAAGTAAAATCGTCATTGTTGATGGCGAATATTTCTCTTGGTACGGCTCAAGATTAATCAAAGCCTTTACTTACTTTAGGGAATTACGTCAGCATCTTTTAGACTAGAATTTTCAAGATTTAAAATATGTCGCTTCAATCTTGAAGCTTCAAAATACAAGGCATCACTGAGACTCATATCACTTTGCATAACATTATAGGCCTCTTCCACGAAACTACGATACTGTCGCTTCAAATCACCTAATGAAAACACCCGCGTTAAATTTGGTGTCTTTCTACCCACCCTGCAAAATTGCGCATTCATAATAATTTGTTTTTGAACATTATATACGTGTTGTTACTAATCAATAGATTTAGGTAATTAGTTAAATAATTGTAAAATAATAGCTCTTTAGATTGATGCGTAGCGCCGTTTCCATGGATTGCTCTATCAAAATGCACCGCCAAATAGTTAATTGATAAAGGCCGTTCTCATGCAGAGAAAATTAGCTGTCAAGCAACTCAATTGGTGTTTGCTGTTTTTATACTAAACAATTTATGTAGGGTTCAAACCAACCATATTTGAGATACCAAATTGGTTTAAGTTGTTCGTAATTAAAACCACAAGCACAGAATTATTTAACGCCTACCAAGCTAAGCAGCAGGTATGATGCTGCCTGTTAATATTATATTTCCCTAATTTATTATTTGTAAATAGTAGCCTAGACAAGGCCCTATAGTCCAATTTAGCATCCCTCAAATTTGGGTGTATCTTAGCAAGAAATTTAAATTCGCACGATGGTCTATTGTAATTGAAAGTTCCGTAAAAAGAAAGAATCGACCAATTTGAGGTCGATTCAGTCCAACTAACTTTCTAATTCAATTAAAGAATAAAGATATATTCCCTTTACTAACAGTACAAAGATGGAAAATTTACCAGTATCTAATGTTACCTTAAGTTTAGCTTTACATTAAGAATTAAAAAATTTTTAGGCATAAACTATCATTTAAAAGCTTTAAATTAAACACTTTAACCTAACTATCAAATGCTATAGGGTTCTATTTTCTCATTTAAACAAATTTGAATGCCCCAACCGTAGCACATATCACTAGGCTTCTGTTTTCTTGATAGATGGTCGGTAAAAACAGACGCTGCCAATGCTATCAAAGTTGCAATAAGCAACTATCAGCATTAATGTTTTTTGAAGTATTCGCTCAGGACTAAGAGGCATGTGGACGGGAATAAAAAGTAACTTCAACAACTCAAAAACCAAACAATATAACAATTAGGCATTTTATATAATCGTAAAAATGTTCGAGCCAAGCTTATCAGGCTTTACATGGTGCTTTACCTAAGCATTACTTATAATAATTTGCCGCTATAATTTTTTCTGTCGCCTCTAGAGTTTTAAAAACGTCAAAACCCTTACCCTGTGTGCGCAGGGCGCCTAAGGTATTGGCAAAATGGGCGGCTTTGATGTGATCGTTGTATTTAGTGAATCCGTATGCTAAGCCTCCTGCAAATGAGTCGCCACAACCCGTTGTATCTATCACGTCCTTAACGCTGACCGATTTTACAAACTCGTGTACCACCTCCCCATCTTTTCTGCTGTAAATAGCACAGCCCCGTGAGTCTAAGGTGACGTAGAGATACGCTACACCCTGACCTAAAATATAGTTCGCAAAATCCTCTAGATGGGCTGTATCATTTTCGTCAAAATTTGACAAGTCATTATGATCCCGATTAAACCAGCAGCATAGTGACTCCTCTAAATTCATTTTTAAGACATCAATATAAGGGAACCATTCCTCTCGATCTGCCCAATAACGCCTCAATCGCTGGCCCTTATCGGTAACGTAGGTAGTCGGTCCGTGGGCGTCAAATATTATTCTGGCATCACTTTTATTCTTTATGAGTTGAAGTGCGGAGATATCAATTTCAAAGTCGGTTATAGGAACGAAGACAAAGCAATCAGCTTCCAAAAAAGGCCTTATTTCTACTGCAGAAATAGGACTCATATTAGAAATCTGTTTCTCAAGTCGATTATTTTGATCGATAAAATTCAATTCAATAATAGTTCCTGCATCTTTTTCAGCTGAAATACCATTTTTAACTATGACTTCAAAACCCTTAAAAAGCTCGTGAATGGGTTCAATATCATTTTTGTGCACGTTTGATATTGGTACTACAATCCCTTCTCCTTCCATTAGTTTGGCCAAGGCTACCGTAGGATGGGTAACGCAACCATATTTTAAGATTGTTTCATTCTTATGGGTTTTGATGGTATCCTGTGGAATGGGCCCCACAACGGCTATTTTAAACTCTGATTTCATATTAATCGTTTAACTAATCCTGTAACGCGAAAACCTTTTTTAATAATTCTGTGCCACGCGAGCTAATTTTTGTTCTAATGTCCTTCTCCTCTACCGCAATCATCGTATAAACTCCCGACAGGGCTTCCTGTGTTACATAATCAGTTAGGTTAGGATTGACCTTATTGGTAAATGGGATGGCATTATACTTATTAATTAGGTTATTCCAAATCCGATTGGCACCAACCTTAGAAAATGATGCTTTTATCACTGGTTGGAATTTATTGTACAGCTCAGTCCTGGTTTTCGCGATAAGATATCTTGTAGCAGAGTCATCCTCCCCCAATAGAATGTTTCTAGCATCATTAAAAGTAATCTCTCTTACAGCGTTCACAAAAATCGGCGTTGCCTCACCAACGGCATCCTCGGCAGCTCTATTTAAAACCTTTAGCCCCTCATCAGCGAGATTGCCAAGACCAATATCCCTCAATCCCTTATCTACTTTTCGCAATTCTTCCGGAAGTAATATCTTGACTAATTCGTTTTTGAAGAAGCCATCGGTACGGGTTAATTTTGAAACCTGCTGGTCAATGCCCTGATCTAATGCCTGGCGAAGTCCCGCGGCAATATCCGCATTTGAGAGTATCTCACCTTGAGGCAAATTATTGGCTATCTGTTGTAATTCGGCACATGCCGTTAAATTAAGAACTATCACAAACAAAAAGGATTTCTTAAGCATAACCGAAATAGTATTGGTACCTAACAAATATAGAAATTAAAAGATGGTTCAATTTTTTTAATAGTTGGCTGATGGCGACTGAAGTATTTATTCAACGTACGATTTAGATAATTTTCATAATTCGTTTAATTTTTTTGAATATTCCGTAAATTCGCAGGACAAAAATTCAACGTCATTACGAATGAAGCAAGTCGCTCCTTATAAACCGAAGCATAAAATTAGAATTGTAACCGCAGCCTCATTGTTTGATGGCCATGATGCCTCGATAAATATCATGCGCAGGATCATCCAGGCGACCGGGGTAGAAGTAATTCACCTTGGTCACGACCGTAGCGTGGATGACGTTGTAAATACGGCCATACAGGAAGATGTTAACGCCATTTGCCTAACCTCTTATCAAGGTGGGCACATTGAGTATTTTAAGTACATGTTCGATTTACTTAAAGAGAGAGGCGCGGGCCACATCAAGATTTTTGGAGGCGGCGGCGGTGTAATCCTACCTTCTGAAATCAAGGAACTTATGGATTACGGTATTGACCGTATCTACTCACCTGACGATGGCCGTGAAATGGGATTACAAGGCATGATCAATGATTTGGTAGAAAAATGTGATAGCCCCCCAAGCCACGAAGGGAACGCTTACTCGGATACAGCCGAACTTAAAGACCGACTAAAGAATAAAGATGTCAATGTTATTGCAAGACTAATAACACTTGCTGAAAATAATCATGAAGATTTTCAACATGTTTTTTCCACAATAGATAACCCGTTAAAGGATAAGGAGCTCGGTGGTACTTCAGTCTTGGGCATCACCGGCACCGGCGGCTCTGGTAAATCAAGCCTGGTTGATGAACTAGTAAGGCGTTTTCTTATTGATTATCCTGAAAAGACGATTGGCCTCATTTCAGTAGATCCCTCAAAACGGAAAACCGGTGGCGCGCTTCTGGGAGATCGCATTAGGATGAACGCCATAAATTCGCCTAGGGTTTACATGCGCAGTTTGGCAACCCGCCAATCAAATCTGGCACTCTCAAAGCACGTTAATGAAGCCGTTGAAGTACTTAAAGCTGCAGCGTATGATTTAATTATATTGGAAACTTCTGGTATAGGCCAAAGTGATACAGAAATTATCGAACATAGCGATGTTTCACTTTATGTCATGACACCAGAATTTGGTGCGGCAACGCAACTCGAGAAAATTGATATGCTTGATTTCGCTGACCTGGTAGCCATTAATAAATTTGATAAAAGAGGGGCATTAGATGCCGTTCGGGATGTGAAAAAGCAGTACATGCGCAACAACAATCTTTGGGATACACCCCAAGATGAACTTCCCATTTTTGGCACCATAGCATCCCAGTTTAATGACCCGGGTATGAATACGCTGTATAAAGCGGTAATGGATAAGATTGTTGAAAAAACAAATTCTAAATTGAAGTCGAGTTTTAAGATTTCAGATGAAATGAGTGAGAAAATTTTTGTCATTCCGCCTGCGCGAACCAGATACCTTTCTGAGATTGCAGAGAACAATCGCGCTTACGATAAAACAGTAGATGAGCAAGTAGAGGTCGCTCAAAAATTATATGGTATTTTTAAAACAATCTGCTCAGTAGCCAATGTTAAATCTAGCAAAGCCGAAAGCCCTCTTATTTCAAAAACAGGCTTAGATCAAGAAGCGATTTTAAAGCAGCTAAAGGAGACGCGACAAAATGTCACATATGGTAACCAAAAATCTGATGCCCAGTCAACTGAATTTAATCTGTTAAACCTATTGTTTAAAGAGTTTGACCGGGTGAAATTAAATCTCGACCCTTACAATTGGGAAGTGTTAAAAGGTTGGAGCGATAAGGTAAATCGCTATAATGATCCAATCTATTCCTTCAAGGTAAGGGATAAGGAAATCAAAATTGAAACCCATACCGAATCCCTATCCCATACGCAAATACCAAAAGTGGCCTTGCCCAAATATCAAGCATGGGGAGATATTTTAAGGTGGACACTTCAAGAAAACGTGCCTGGGGAATTTCCATACACTGCGGGTTTATATCCATTTAAAAGAACTGGTGAAGACCCTGCAAGAATGTTTGCTGGTGAGGGCGGGCCAGAACGTACCAACCGACGCTTTCATTACGTAAGTGCAGGGATGCCGGCAAAACGACTTTCCACAGCCTTTGATAGTGTGACCCTTTACGGAAACGACCCCGACCACAGACCCGATATTTATGGAAAAATCGGCAATGCCGGCGTATCCATATGCTGTTTGGACGATGCGAAAAAATTATATTCAGGTTTTGATTTAGCCGACCCAATGACTTCTGTAAGCATGACCATTAATGGCCCTGCACCCATGCTTTTGGGTTTTTTTATGAATGCTGCAATTGACCAGCAGTGCGAAAAGTACATCATGGAAAAAGGCCTTGAAGATGAAGTTGAGGCAAAAATCAAACAAATCTATAGAGACCAGGGCATTGAACGCCCTAAGTACAATGCTGAACTTCCTAAGGGAAATGATGGCTTAGGACTTATGCTCCTAGGTGTTACTGGCGATCAGGTTTTAGATAAAAATGTTTATGAGGATATTAAGGCGAAAACCATTGCACAAGTTAGAGGTACGGTACAAGCCGATATTCTAAAAGAAGATCAGGCGCAGAATACTTGTATCTTCTCAACCGAATTCGCACTCAGGTTAATGGGCGATGTTCAGGAATATTTTATTGACAACCAAGTTAGAAATTTTTATTCGGTATCTATTTCTGGTTATCACATTGCAGAAGCTGGTGCCAATCCAATTTCACAGTTGGCCTTTACCCTATCAAACGGTTTTACTTACGTGGAATATTATTTATCACGTGGTATGGACATTAACAAGTTCGGCCCTAACCTGTCTTTTTTCTTTTCTAACGGAATCGACCCTGAATACGCGGTAATTGGTCGCGTAGCTAGAAAAATTTGGGCCAAGGCGATGAAACATAAATATGGTGCAAACCCAAGGGCGCAAATGCTAAAGTACCATATCCAAACCTCGGGTCGAAGCCTGCATGCCCAAGAAATTGATTTTAATGACATCAGGACCACCCTCCAAGCACTTTATGCCATTTATGACAATTGTAATTCGCTACACACTAATGCCTATGACGAGGCCATCACCACACCTACGGAAGAGTCGGTTCGCCGGGCAATGGCTATTCAATTAATTATCAACAAGGAATTGGGCTTGGCCAAAAATGAAAATCCAATCCAAGGTTCTTTTATAATCGAGGAACTAACCGATTTGGTTGAAGAGGCCGTACTACTTGAATTTGACCGCATAACAGAACGAGGCGGTGTACTCGGCGCCATGGAAACCATGTACCAACGCAGTAAGATACAGGAAGAAAGCTTGTACTACGAAACCTTAAAGCACAACGGGGAGTTCCCAATTATTGGGGTAAATACGTTCTTGAGCTCAAAAGGCTCCCCAACGGTCACACCTTCGGAAGTAATAAGAGCAACTGAGGATGAAAAACAAGTTCAAATCAATACCTTACAGAATCTCCAGAAGGTTTACGAGAAAGATATTGAAACTAATCTAAACGCCATACAGGAAGCCGCTATACAGAACAAAAACATTTTTGAAGTCTTAATGGAAGCCACTAAATACTGCTCCTTGGGTCAAATAACCAATGCCCTTTTTGAAGTAGGTGGCCAGTATAGACGTAACATGTAAAAAGACAAACACGGTTTTTTGCGAATTTTGTTTGAGTGGCAATTGCCGAGAGGAGCCTAGGGTTCTTTAAAATAATTAGTCAAAGTTTTTTGTAAACTAAGCAATCAACTTATGCGGGAGCTTTTGAGTTTATTCCAAACAAACTCATTTTTGAAGGCTCTAGAGACTTCGTTATCCTTAAGCAAGCGTATCTAATCTGATTAGAAACTATATTTGTAAGCACTGCGCCAGTTAAAAGTAAAGAATCATACTATTGTTCATGAACACAGCAAATGCCTTGTATAACAGCGTTCACGGTTTTTTTAAGTATGCATTATATAATTATTGACTACATTTGAAAATAAACATAAGTAAATGGAGTACCTGAAACCCACTTATTTTTTTGATTATGAACACCAAGCTATACAACATTTAATCAAGGACTTTAAAAGTGAAAAGTTAAGCGACAAGGAAAAAGCCATCGCTGTATATACTAAAATCCGCGATGGTTATTTATACGACCCCTACCATATAAGCCTAACCAAAGACGCCTATTGTGCCAGCCATATCGCCCAAAAACCGGCTGGTAATTGTGTAGAAAAGTCCATTTTGTTAATTGCTTCCTTACGCGGTTTGGGCATACCCGCGCGACTGCATTTGGGCAAGGTCAAAAACCACATTGCCGCTGAAAGATTGATTGAAAAATTTGGAAGTAGTGAGCTTACTCCCCACGGTATGGTAAATGCCCTGATTAATGGCAAATGGCTTAAAATGTCGCCCGCTTTCAATCAAAGCCTCTGCGTAAAGCTAAACGTTGAGCCCTTGGATTTCGACGGTGAGAACGACTCCTATCTCCAAGCCTACAACGGCGATGGCAAACGCTTTATGCAATATACAGATGACTACGGCCATTTTAAGGATGTACCTCTTGATTTTATGAGAGACAACGTTAAGGCGCACTACCCGCATATTTTTGATGTCGATGATGGGGTTTTGGAATTTAAATTATAAAACATTTTATAGAATCACCCAAGGTTCGAGTTTATTTAAACAAAAATATCTTATTACACCCAACAATGAAACACAGCAAACCGTAATTTCTTTTCGCCTATTGCGCTATCATAAATTTTAAATAAGTTGTTTAAGGGGAGATTTGTAATTGTACATCGATTAGGTTTTATCTTATATTTCACAATTAAGACAAAAAAAAGGCTCTAAATAGAGCCTTTTAAATACTATAAAACTTATAAGGTTAAGCTTCAAATGCTTTCAGCGTTTTGGTAATAATCTGCACGCAATCCAATAACTCATCTTCGGTCATAACCAAGGGTGGTGCAAACCTGATAATGTTGCCATGAGTAGGTTTTGCCAAAAGACCATTATCACGCAATGCCATGCAAATATTCCAAGCGGTATCACTTTCCTCATGGTCATCAATAACAATGGCATTTAACAAGCCTTTGCCCCTTACCAGTTTAACAATATTACTGGTCTCAATGTATTTGTTCATTTCAGCCCTAAAGAGATTACCAAGTTGATAGGCATTTTCAGCAAGATCCTCATCACGAACTACCTCTAGCGCAGCCATCGCAACAGCAGCGGCGATTGGGTTACCTCCAAAGGTACTGCCATGATTTCCTGGTCTAATTACGTTCATTACGTTATCATTGGCCAAAACAGCAGACACCGGATAGGCACCACCCGATAACGCTTTTCCCAAAATCAAAACATCTGGTTTTACCTCGGGCGTACCAGAGCAGTTTTTATTCTCACAGGAGCAGTTTCCGCAGGTGGCCAATAATCGTCCAGTTCTGGCAATACCCGTCTGAACCTCATCGGCAATGAAAAGAACGTTATAGGTTTCGCAAAGCGCTTTTGCTTGCTTTAGGTAATTATCGCTAGGCACATAAACTCCGGCTTCGCCTTGAATTGGTTCAACCAAAAAGCCAGCCACATTTTTATTGTTTTCAAGCGCTTCTTTTAAAGCATTTAAATTATCGTACTCAATTTTAATGAATCCGTCGGTATATGGGCCAAAATTTCTACGGGCAACAGGATCATTACTAAAGGATATTATGGTAGTTGTTCTTCCGTGGAAATTATTCTCACAAACAACGATTTCTGCTTCATTTTCATTGATTCCCTTCACCTCATAAGCCCATTTTCTGCAAATCTTAAGCGCCGTTTCCACAGCTTCTGCCCCAGTATTCATGGGCAACAATTTGTCAAAATGAAAATACTCTGCAGCAAACTTTTCATATCTGCCCAACATATCATTGTGGAATGCGCGGGAGGTTAAACTTAAGGTCTGTGCCTGTTCGGTCATAGCATTAACGATTTTTGGGTGGCAGTGGCCTTGGTTTACAGCAGAATACGCCGACAAAAAGTCGTAATATTTCCTACCTTCCACATCCCAAACGTAAACACCTTCGCCTTTGCTCAACACAACGGGCAGGGGGTGATAGTTATGCGCTCCGTACTTGTTTTCTAAATCTATCGCTTCTTGCGATGTTAATTGCTCTAAAACAGCCATTTTAAATATAGTTAAAGTGAAGACCCAAAATAAAATGGATCTATAAAATGTCCATTCCTTCTGTACCTTTATTCTTCCTAGAAAGCATTTACAGCAGAATATCTTGTAAATTCCTGGAAAAGCAGCGTGGGAGAGAAATCATCCCTAAGGAGTCGCAATTTAGGCAAATTAATGCATCCTTAAAAATTAGTCGCTTCACAATTTATTGCTTAACAGGACAATTAAAAGCTTTCTACGTCATACTCTAAACTTATGTTATCTTGGTTTGTACAGAACCACAGCTGTTTCTTACTTTATTTTTTAATCCTTTAAATTTTATCACCTACGAGCAAAATGGGCATTCATCAGTTAAAAATTCAATAATTAATTCATGAATTTACGGCAGATTAGAAAATCCCTCTATTTTTGCCAAATGCCAAGACGAAAGAACAAGCGACAAATTTTCGAGAACATAGAGGTAATCGATGCAGGTGCAAAGGGAAAAACCATTGCCAAGGCGCCAGACGGTCGTGTTATTTTCACCACAAACACAGTGCCCGGCGATGTTGTTGACATACAAACCTTCAAAAAGCGAAAGGCCTATTTTGAAGGTAAGGCTATTAAATTCCATAAATTTTCGGATAAAAGAACTACGCCCAATTGCGAACATTTTGGGGTTTGTGGAGGTTGTAAGTGGCAAGACATGGACTATAAGTTTCAACTGGAGTACAAGCAGAACGAAGTAATTAACAACCTCACTAGAATTGGTCATTTAGAAATACCTGAAATCACCCCAATTCTTGGAGCAGAAGAACAGTATTTTTACAGAAATAAAATGGAGTTTTCCTTTAGTGATAGCCGTTGGCTTACCCAAGAGGAGATTGCAACCAATGAGGATTTGGGCGATAGAAACGCTTTGGGTTTCCATATACCGGGCATGTGGGATAAAATTCTAGACATCAATACATGCTGGCTACAGCGAGACCCTTCCAACGAGATACGAAACGAAATAAAAACCTTTGCTGTTGCTAACGATTTAGAGTTTTTCAATACCCGAAACCAAACCGGATTATTGCGCACCCTTATGATTAGAACCTCGTCAATTGGTGATGTTATGGTTGTGGTTCAGTTTTTTGAGGATCATAAGGAAAAACGGGAATTATTACTTGATTTTGTATCTGAACGGTTTCCGCAGATAACCTCATTACAGTACATTATAAACCAAAAAGCAAACGATACCATTTACGACCAGGATGTCGTTTGCTATAAGGGTAAAGACCATATTTTTGAGGAAATGGAAGGTTTAAGGTTTAAGATTAATGCCAAGTCATTTTATCAAACAAATTCATCCCAAGCTTATGAACTTTATAAAATTACGCGGCAATTTGCCGATTTAAGTGGAAACGAATTGGTTTATGATTTATATACCGGTACCGGAACCATTGCCCAATTTATCTCACGAAACGCTAAAAAAGTGATTGGAGTTGAAGCCGTACCCGATGCGATACTGGCGGCCAAGGAAAATGCACAATTAAACGGGATAAATAACGTTGCGTTTTTTGTGGGCGACATGAAGTCGGTTTTCAACAATGAGTTCATTGAAAGGGAAGGCAAACCAGATGTCATTGTAACCGATCCGCCCAGAGATGGGATGCATAAGGATGTGGTTGCGCAAATTTTAAAAATCAAACCAAATAAAATTGTTTATGTAAGCTGTAATAGCGCAACCCAAGCTAGGGATTTGGCCTTAATGCAAGCTGATTATAAAATAGAAAAAACACAGGCGGTTGATATGTTTCCTCAGACCCATCACGTTGAGAATGTGGTACTGCTTGAGAGAAAATGAAGTTGAGCTTGAAGTTGAAGAAAAAAAAATAAAAGAACGAAGCGAAAATTGGAAACCTCTGCTGGGATTTAGACTGAACATCGGGTGAAAATAAATCAAATTGAAGAAAAAAAAATTTCAAATACTCGTATTTCTAACATTAATTATGGCCATTGTAGGTTGCGAGCGCGATGATATTTGTGCCGAAGCTACTCAAACCACTCCGGCCTTATTAGTTGAATTTCGTGACTTTAGCGAACCCGAAAATCTAAAAAGCGTAAGGCAACTTAGGGTTATAGCAATTGATGATAATGAAAATGTAATTGATACGCTCGTATTGCCAAGCCAAAACCCAAATACACTTAGTTTGCCGTTACTTATTCGACCTGAATTTGACGAAAACGGAGAGCAAAATATCGTTACAACTCGATATGTTTTAGAGAAAAATTCTGACTTGGCGGATAACGATGAGGACGATAATGATTCTGAGATAGTCGTTTTAGAAATTAATTACGCCAACGAATTTATTTACGTATCCAGGGCATGTGGTTATAAAAGTGTATTTAGATTGGAACCAATCACCGGCATTAGGGTTGTTCCTGTCGACGAACCGGCATGGGTAAGGAACACAAGAATTGAAAATGAACTAATTGAAAACGAAAATGAAGCTAAAGTGCTTATCCTGCATTAGTGTTTTAATAATACTTTTGTCTTCGGTTTCTACATTTGCCCAAAACGAAGGTAAAAACAAGGATGCAGTAAGAGATACCCTAAAATTTCAACAGAAATATGGATTAAGAGTTGGGGGCGATTTGGGAAGACTTATTCGCTCTGCAGTAGATGAGGACTATACCGGTTTTGAGATTTTAGGCGATTACCGTATTTCAAAAGATCTTTACATTGCTGGAGAACTCGGTACCGAGGAAAGAACCATTAGCACTAATTTTTTGGATGTCACAGCCACGGGGAGTTACTTTAAGGCCGGTGTAGATTTAAATACCTATACCAATTGGTTGGATATGCAGAATATGATTTTTATTGGTGGTAGGGTTGGTTTTAGTGCGTTTAGCCAAACACTTAACCAATTTACCGTTTACGATACAAATAGGGAATTTTTCAACCAACCGTATACCGAATTTCCAAATCAGGAGTTTGAGGGGCTTTCTGCAATTTGGGCTGAGCTCATTGCTGGCATTAAGGCAGAAATGCTCACCAACTTGTATATGGGGCTCAACGTGCAATTAAAGTTCATGGTTGTCCAAGATGAGCCCGCTGGTTTTGAAAATCTTTATGTACCCGGTTTCAATAGAACCTACGATAGTGGTAGCATTGGGATAGGTTTTGGCTACACGCTCTCTTATCTAATACCCATTTACAAAAAAGACAAAGCGGTTATTGTTGAAAAAACGGAGTGATGTTTAAATTGTTTTTCAATTTTGATATTTTGCTTTCTTGCTCCCTTCGTACATAACGTATTTAACTAATCTTGATTCCAATTTGGCGTTAAAGAGGTGTATTTTTCTTGACGGTCTTAATCCTACATGCTTTAAAGCCTCCAAATTAGAGGTTATAAACCAGGCGTCGGTACCGGGGTAACCTTGCTTTAAGGTATCGCCAATATTTGCGTAAAAGCTTTCCATGTCAACTTCCAATCGCTCTCCGTATGGTGGATTGAAAAGAATGTGCAACCTTTTATCGCCCGACTTTTCGGTTTCAAAAAAATCCTTACGCTCTACGCTTATAAATTCTTCTAAATGGGCATTTTTTATATTGTCCTTAGCCTTTGCCACTGCACTAGGAGCTTTATCATAACCTATAATTTGATGATGAAACTCCCTGGTCTTGTTTAGAAGCGACTCCTCAATTTTTTCAAATAAATCCACATCCCAATCCTGCCATCTTTCAAAGGCAAATTCCTTTCGCATCAAATTTGGAGGAATGTTACAGGCAATCATCGCGGCCTCGGCGAGTATCGTCCCGCTACCGCACATAGGGTCAAGAAAATCGCTTTGGCCATCCCAGCCCGAAAACATGACCAAACCGGCCGCTAATACCTCGTTTATTGGTGCTATATTTGTGGCCATTCTGTAACCTCTTCTATGTAAAGATTCCCCAGAGGAATCCAACGAAATCGTACAGGCCTTTCTATCTATATGTACATTCAACTTTAAATCAGGAAACCGTAAATCTACATTAGGCCTTACCCCCTCCGTATCACGAAACCTATCCACAATGGCATCCTTAGTCTTTAGGGCTACGTATTTTGAATGCGTGAAATTCTCAGAATGTACCGTAGCATCTACCGCCAACGTGCCAGAAGATTTTAGATAGCGCTCCCATTTCATCTTATACACCTCCTTGTAAAGTTCATCTTCGTTTAAAACCCTGAAGGTTTTTATCGGTTTAAGAATTTTTATCGCCGTTCTTAAGCCCAGGTTAACCTTGTACATAAATCCGGTATCACCCTCGAAACTAACGCTTCTCACTCCTTTTTTTATATTCATTGCACCCATTTGAAGAAGTTCTCGTTCCAATAAATCCTCAAAACCAAATAGCGTCTTGGCAACCATGGTAAAATTCCCGTTCATTTACTTATCACTTTAGATTGCAAAAATAGAGTATTTTTGCGGTTAGATGTAAGCAATTACTAACTGTCACTACTTCTAGACTTCACCAACTAAATGCAAATGACGAAAAATGTCGAAAAATGGTATAGCTCCTGGTTTGATTCGCCGTACTATCATATACTTTATCAAGATAGAGACCATAGGGAAGCCCAGGCTTTTATGGATAATCTTACCAGATATCTCAATTTACCTGAAAATGGAAGCATACTCGATTTGGCCTGCGGTAAGGGCAGACACGCTATTTACCTTAATTCTATTGGGTACAATGTAACTGGAGTTGATTTATCTGCAAATAGCATCGCTTACGCCAAGCAGTTTGAGAATAATAATTTACACTTTGAGGTTCATGACATGTGCAAACCTTACCGCACAACATTTGACGCTGTTTTCAATTTGTTTACGAGTTTTGGTTATTTTGAAAATGACCAAGACAACCTCAAAACCTTAAAGGCCATAAAAGCAAATTTAAATGATATTGGATTTGGTGTCATTGATTTTATGAATACCGACTACGTGATTGATAATTTAGTTGCTGAAAATGTTAAAACGGTTGGTGGCATTAATTTCCGTCAACGGCGCTATGTTAAAAACGGTTACATAATTAAGGATATTTCCTTTTCGGATGAGGGTAAGGATTATCAATTTCAAGAAAGTGTAAAGGCATTTTCCTTAACTGACTTTGAAACGCTTTTTAAGCTTGCTGAAATAGATTTACTTGAAATATTTGGCGATTACCGATTAGAGAAATTTCAAAAAAACAAGTCTGAACGCCTTATAATGATTTTTAAATGATAGCATCCTATCTTTTCCCGATAATGGCCGTTGGCCTTGGTATTTTGATGGGCTATCTAACCCAGAACTCCAAGAAGAGGGCAACTAAATTGTTACTGTCTTTTAGTGGCGCGTTTCTCTTGGCGCTAACTTTATTTGATTTACTGCCCGGAGTTTACGAAAAACTTGAGGCTAAGAAAACCGGGCTCTTCATTATGTGCGGCATCCTGCTTCAAGTTATTATGGAGTTTTTTTCAAAAGGTGCAGAACATGGCCACGTGCACATTAATAGATATCGTTCTAATTTCCCGTGGTTGCTATTTGTAAGTTTGTGCGTTCATAGTTTTTTAGAGGGGTTTCCCATTCACGATCATCACGACATGGTTTATGGCGTTCTGGTTCATAAAATTCCTATTGCCGCTCTAATAACCACATTTTTATTGAAATCAAATTTCAGTAAAAAACAAATCGTTTTCTTTCTATTTGTATTTGCGTTTATGACTCCACTTGGAACATTGACAAGTGATGTCTCAGATTTTACTACTAACACCATTAATTTAATAAATGCTCTTGTAATAGGCATATTTCTTCATATTTCTACCACTATTCTTTTTGAGGCTGGAGAGGGCCATAAGTTTAACCTTTCAAAACTAATTGTTATAATTTTGGGTATAGGTGTTGCCTATGTCATTTAATAGTGGCTATTGGTGCAGCTAGGGCAACATTAAGAGCATTATAAATCCAAAATAACCTATATTGCACTATGACTAATAACGATATATTCAAAAAACTTAGAGTAGCACACAAACTCAGGGATGATGATATTATTAAAATCCTGGAATTGGTCGATTTTAAGGTGTCTAAAAGTGAGCTCAATGCCCTATTTAGAAGAGAAGATCATCCCAACTATATGGAATGCGGTGATCAAATTTTAAGGAATTTTCTTAACGGATTGATTATCCATCTACGCGGCCCAATGCCAAAAAAGCAAAAAAAGACTACTTAAATTATCAACTTTTGAAAAATGTGAGCAAGTCGTTTAAATTGATAAATTAGAATGTAACTTGCAGCGAGATTTTGAAATCCCTATGTTCGAAACCTATTCCCAACAAACAGTACTTCCAAATTTAAAGGAATCTGAAATTAAAGCCCTGAATCGCATTTACAAACCCTTATCTGCAACTGAACGCATCAAAAGGCTCTATAAGGATTTTGACGTTTCAGAAGTAATGCTTACCAGCTCGTTTGCGGCCACTTCTGCATTTCTTTTAAAATTACTTTCAGACATAAATAAGGAGCAGACTGTGTTCTTTATTGATACAGGCTATCACTTTGATGAAACATTAAAGTATAAAGAAAAACTAACCAAAACCTATGGACTTAATGTAACATCCATTAGTGCGGTTAAAGAAGAACATGAATTTGCCACCAAGGATGAAACCTGGAAGAAGAATCCTGATTTCTGCTGTTCTATCAATAAGGTAAGACCCCTAGATATTATTAAAGACCAATATAAAGTCTGGGTTTCAGGATTGATGGAATGGCAAAGTGACCACAGAGCAACCTTGGATATTTTTGAATTGCAAGGTGATATTTTAAAATTCTACCCCTTATTAGACATTTCCAAAGAACAGCGAGACAACTACATCGCTGAACATGACTTGCCTTTTCACCCGTTAGTAGCCGAGGGTTACAATTCCATTGGGTGTAAACATTGCACCATCCCAGGTGAGGATAGAGACGGGAGATGGAACAATAACCCAAAGACAGAATGTGGTTTACACCTTTAGAATTCCAGAGAAATTTTATTTAAACAAAAGTAAAAGCCTCACAATCTAAAATAATTTGTGAGGCTTTAAATTTAAAATTAAAAACGTTTCTACGCCAATACCTCCTGAACCTTATCGGCAGCTTCCTGAAATTGAGTAGCGCTCATCACGTCCAGTCCAGAATTATCAATCAATTCTTTAGCGATGTCTGCATTGGTTCCTTGTAAACGAACAATTATAGGGACTTCAATATTACCCATGTTCTTATAGGCATCGATAACACCTTGGGCAACGCGATCACAGCGAACAATTCCACCAAAGATGTTAATTAATATCGCTTTTACGGCCGGGTCTTTCAAAATAATCTTAAATGCGGCCTCAACTCTAGCGGCATCTGCTGTACCGCCAACATCCAAAAAGTTGGCTGGCTCACCGCCCGCTTGCTTTATTAAATCCATAGTTGCCATGGCAAGACCTGCGCCATTAACCATACAACCCACGTTGCCATCTAAATCAACGTAGTTTAGCCCGACTTCCTTGGCTTCGACCTCAATTGGGTTTTCTTCGCGTAAATCTCTTAGGTCTACGTAATCTTTATGACGGAAAAGTGCATTATCGTCGATAGTTACCTTGGCATCTACCGCTAGGATTTTATCATCGCTGGTTTTAAGGACTGGATTTATTTCAAATAATGAAGAATCAGATTTATCGTAGGCTGTGTAGAGCGCATTTACAAACTTGGTCATATCCTTAAATGCCGCACCAGAAAGCCCTAAGTTAAAAGCAATACGTCTAGCCTGAAATGGCATTAAGCCCACAGCTGGGTCAATTTCCTCATGAAATATTAGATGTGGGGTTTCTTCGGCTACGGTTTCGATGTCAACGCCACCTTCAGTAGAGTACATAATCATATTTCTACCGGTCGCCCTGTTCAATAAAACCGACATATAAAATTCGTCTGGCTCATTGTCGCCTGGATAATAAACATCCTCGGCAACCAAGACCTGATGTACTTTTTTACCCTCTGCTGAGGTTTGTGGTGTTACCAGATCCATGCCGATAATCTCTCCTGCAATTTTCTCTACTTCCTTAAGGTCTTTGGCCAATTTCACCCCTCCACCTTTGCCGCGTCCACCAGCGTGAACTTGGGCTTTTATAACGTGCCATCCCGTTCCGGTTTCAGCAGTCAATTGTTTCGCCGCAGCAACCGCTTCGTGAGCGTTTTGGGCAACAATACCGCGTTGAATGCGAACTCCAAAACTCGCCAATATGTCTTTACCTTGATATTCGTGTAGATTCATTTGTGTTTAAGATTATAATGGTTGTACCCCGTAAACATTTGCGAAGTATTAATTGATAACAAAAATAAACATACTGTAAGTTTTGAGCAATAAATTTGAAGTTTGTCTTTATTTAGATGATGACACACACCCAACCACCCTTAAATTGAGTTTGTATCTAACATTGATTTAGTAAACCATAAGGATATTGAAAAGGTATGGTTGTTTTTTAAGACTTTATTATCACTTGAAAAAATAAAAGCACTTAGATTTGTAATTTAACTTAATTCTAAAACAATGGAACAAAACACCTTATTACAGATTGCGAGAGACTTTGGAAGCCCTATTTACGTTTACGATGCTGAAAAAATCAAATTTCAGTACAAACGCTTAACCTCTGCATTCAATAAGGTGAAACAGTTGAAATTAAACTACGCTGTTAAGGCTTTATCTAATATTTCAGTTTTAAAATTATTCAATAATTTAGGTTCAGGATTAGATACTGTTTCTATACAAGAGGTACAACTGGGTTTGAAAGCTGGTTTCTCTCCCGAGCAAATTATTTTTACGCCAAACGGGGTTTCCCTATCAGAGATTGAAAAAGCTGCTGAAATGGGCGTTCAAATCAATATTGACAATCTATCCATATTAGAACAATTTGGGACTCGACATCCCGAGACACCCGTTTGCATAAGGATTAATCCGCACGTGATGGCCGGTGGAAACACTAATATTTCTGTAGGACATATTGACAGTAAATTTGGGATTTCGATTCACCAGATTCCGCATTTATTGAGAATAGTACAGAATACGAATATGAACATCAATGGCATTCACATGCATACTGGTAGCGATATTCTGGATATTGATGTATTTCTCTATGCCAGTGAAATATTATTTGAAACGGCCAAAAACTTCGATAATCTTGAGTTTATAGACTTTGGTTCGGGTTTTAAGGTACCTTACAACGACGGTGATATCGAAACAAACATTGAAGAGCTTGGCGTGAAACTTTCACAACGTTTCAATGAGTTTTGTAAGGATTATGGTAAGGAACTGACCTTGGCGTTTGAGCCCGGAAAATTCCTGGTGAGTGAAGCCGGCTATTTCTTAACAAAAGTCAATGCTGTAAAACAAACAACATCTACTGTATTCGCTCAGGTAGATTCGGGTTTTAATCATTTAATAAGACCTATGCTCTACGGATCACAGCATGAAATTTTAAACATTTCCAATCCCGAGGGCAGGGAACGCTTTTATTCTGTGGTTGGCTATATATGCGAAACCGATACGTTTGCCAACAACCGTCGAATCAATGAAATCAAGGAAGATGACGTTCTAGCATTTAAAAATGCCGGAGCCTATTGTTTCACTATGGCGAGCAATTATAACTCCCGTTACCGACCAGCAGAAGTGCTTTATATAAATGGTGAAGCGAAATTAATTCGAAAAAGAGAAACATTTGAGGATATTTTAAAAAATCAAATAGACATTGATGTCATTGAGAAAAGTGTCCCAGAACCAGTCTCATAGCAGTTAAAATTTAAATTTTTGGGTTACGTTGTTATGGTAATTTCATTGTAAATTGCGTTTAAATCTTAACAATAATGGCGCAAATAGCTCCTAAAATCATTCGTCAAATATTTATACTACTGCTCATCTTGCTATTGGGCAGTTTAATATTTAGAGAAATGCTCCCCTATCTCAGCGGGGTTTTAGGAGCTGTTACATTTCATATTTTATTGCGGAAATTAATGGCCAAATTGGTCAACAACTACAAGTGGAAGCCTTGGGTGGCAGCCATCGTATTAATGATTGCCTCGTTTTTTATAATACTCATCCCTATAACTGGAATCGTTTTAATGTTGGGGAATAAGGTATCAGAAGCCGCAAAAAACAGTGAAAAAGTAATAAATGCCATTAAGCAACAGATTAGTACGATTGAGGACAATTTTGGCCTGGATATTAATGCATCTATAGATACACAGTCTGTCACCAATTGGATTACAGACAATGTTCAAAGCATGGCCGGTGGGACATTCAACGCATTTATAGCTGTTAGCCTTATGTACTTTATGCTCTATTTTATGCTCACCCATAGAAGAGAGCTGCGCCACTCCATAAGGGAGTATCTGCCTATGAATCTCAAGAGCATCAACCAGATAGGTGATGAAGTTCAAGCCATGGTAAAGGCCAATGCAATTGGCATTCCTGTTGTTGCCCTTGCTCAAGGAATAATTGCACTCATCGGGTTTTTGATTTTTGGGGTTGAAGATCCATTTTTTTGGTTCGTGATTGTAACCATTGGCTCTATGATTCCATTTGTTGGGACGGCCTTGGGGATTATACCCGTTTTTATTTTATCCCTGTCAAAGGGTGATAGTTTCCAAGCTTGGGGTATTTTAATCTACGGGGCTTCAATCGTAGGTGCCACAGACAACATCATCAGGCTGTATGTATTGAAAAAACTAGATGATGTTCACCCGTTGGTAACACTAATTGGGGTAATTGTTGGCGTCCCCATTTTTGGATTCATCGGCCTTATTTTCGGACCGTTATTAATTAGCTTATTTATGGGCTTGGCAAGAATATACAAGCAAGAGTACGGAAAACAAGCATTCAACAAATCTGATGAACGCTTATAGTTTAAAGTCATTTAGACCTTGCTAGGTTTTTATGCCACTAAATCTGGAAACAACACTTATTGGTTAAACCGCGTTACAGTATCGACTCATCGTACAATCTAAAGCAGCCTGTTAACCAAATCCTTCCTTATTTGATTAGTAATTTTCTAAAATAAATTTAGACATATTAAGCTCTGGCACGGTAGCCTTTACCTAAGTAATTTTTGAGGGGCAATGATTATCAACAAGATTTGTACAGATAATCTTTGTTTTTTGCTTTTTAACGATATTTTTCGTTTATTGCCTTGCATTATGAGCTTATATACTTCTAAATCGGTACTAAGTATTTCATATTTTCATTATAGTTTTATTTGATTATTTAACTTAACGCTTGCTCCCAAACCTACGCTTGTCCATGAATTTAACTGAACGTCAATTACTTGAAACAAATAATGTTTATCTCAAAAATAAAAAAATCTCCTTTTTAGACTCCATTCAAAAATCTATTGCCATTGGTTCATGGCAGGTAAATATGGAAAAAAATGAAGTTCGCTGGAGTGAGACGACTAAAAAAATCCACGAAGTCCCTATGGACTTTCAACCGAGCCTAGAGACTGCCATAGAGTTCATTCCCGAGGGAAAATATAGGGACAGGCTTCTAACAGATTTTGAAGACGCAGTAAATCTTGGCAAAACATTTGACATTGAGCTTGCTTTTGTTAGTGCAAAAAATAATCACAAGTGGGTTAGGGCAGTTGGCTACCCCGTTATAAAAAAGAATAAATGCATTGAAATACAAGGTATATTTCAGGATATTACAGAGCAGCGTGAAAAACTAAACAAATTGGCCCTTCGGGAAGAGCAGCTTCGCACCACATGGGAAAATTCCCCAAACGGCATGGCACTGGTATCCCTACGGGGAAGAATTAAATCTGTTAACAATACCTTATGCCATTTATTCGGATATGAGCAACATGAACTTACGGGTAAAAATTTCATTGAGTTTACCCACCCCGAAGATAGGACCATAGGAAAATCTGAAATCATGTCTATGATCATGGGAGACACAACAAGCTCCCAAACCGAAATACGATACCTTAAAAAAAATGGAGCTATTGTTTACACCCTATTATCCCTTTCTATTGTTAGGGATACAAATAATAAACCACTTCATTTTATTGCCAACATAAATGATATCTCCGGTAAGAAGAATGCCGAAAATGAAATTAAAAGGCTCCTGCATACCACCGAGAACCAGAATATGCGGCTCATAAATTTTGCCCACATAGTCTCCCATAACTTGAGGTCGCATTCGGGCAATTTAGAAACGCTGTTGAACCTTATGGAAACCGAAAGACCTGAAGCGACTAAAAACGAATTTTTCCCTCTTATAAAATCAGCGGTTAACAATCTAAGTGAAACAATATTAAACCTTAATGAGGTTTCAACCATTAACACCAAAAAGCACGAGGATGTGGTTGCACTCAACCTCCTCAAATATGTAAATAGGGCAATTATTGGTATTCAAGCGGATATAATTGAAAATGAAGTTGAATATACCATCAAAGTATCTAAAAATTACGAAGTTTTAGCAATACCAGCCTATCTGGAGTCTATTTTACTAAATTTCTTAACCAACTCTATTAAATACAAAAAGAAGAGCACCAACCCAGTCATTTCAATTTCAGCAAAAAAGATTTCAGGATACATTAAATTGGATATTGAAGATAACGGTCAGGGGATAGACTTAAAAATGCACGGTCATAAATTGTTTGGTATGTATAAGACCTTTCATTCCCATAAAGATGCCCGCGGGATTGGTCTATTTATAACAAAGAATCAAATTGAGGCCCTAGGTGGGTACGTAGAGGTTGAAAGTGAAGTTGGTTTGGGTTCTAAATTTTCTGTTTATCTTAGATTTTCGCAGGATTGATGCTAATGTCATCTAAGGTTTAATTTTACTAGCTAAGGTATTGTTGCAGTATTTTAATTTTTTAATACTATTATAAAAATTATTAATATAAAAATCATTTCTATTTTATTATATTTATAAACTTTAATGCCATCAATGTTGATTAATCAACGTACGATTGTAAGATTAACCTTCGTGTTAAAATAAATATCTGTTCATGTGTTACTTTTGCAATATGAAAACCCAAATTTATAATCCAAAGTATTAATGGCGGCCATTGATTTAACCTGCATTATCGACGACGATCCAATTTTTATATTTTCAACAAAGCGAATATTAAAACGGTTTGATTTTTGTCAAAACTTCGAGGTATTTGAAAATGGAAAGGATGCAATTAATGCACTAAAACCTCTAATTAAGTCAGGTCGAAATATTCCAGATGTAATTCTTCTAGATTTAAACATGCCCATAATGGATGGTTGGCAGTTTTTAGACGAATTTAAAAAGCTAGACATCCCAAAAAAAATAACGCTTTACATCGTTAGCTCTTCTATCGACCCTAGGGATATCAATAAAGCCAAGGAGTACGAACTAGTTAGTGATTTTATTATTAAACCTCTCACTCGTGATAGGCTTGTTGCACTTGCAGAAGATATTCTATTATAGCCTAATCGCTATATCTAATCTAGCTCCATATTATAAATTAGGTCATTATTAACAGTAAAAAGTAATGATTATTGTAGCTTAGTAAAAAGAAATTATTATGGCAACATCAGGTAAATTTTGGAATAAGCGCAGACCAGCAGACATGCATGGGGACGGCGTACACTTTGACAAGGAACAACTCGCGGAAAAAGAAGCTAAAAGACACAACAAAGAAAGCGTCGAAAAAAAAGAGTTTGAAAAAGAAGAGGATATGAATATTAATTCTAAGGATGAACGTAAAAATTAAATCCTTGCAATAAATTACCTAATAAGATTACATGATAACCTCAGCATTATTTTGTAAAGGTAATTAGGGTTTTATGCATAAAACCCTCGATGCTATCTGCTAATTTTATATGGTACCAGTCGTTTACCTTAGCCTTAGCTTCTACATTCATATTTTTATTGAGACTTAAAATTTTGGATTTCCTCACACTTGGACCGAGGCGCAATTGGTTGGTTTGTAATTTAGTTCTCCCGCGAGAAAAAATTGCTTCCTTAGTAAATTCCAAAATTTCGCGTTTTTTTACAAAGGGCAGTGGATTAATGGCCCCACTGCTAGTATATATACCAAAATGTAAATGGGGTGAGGTCGTACGCGCGTTTCCTGTATTGCCCACAAGTCCCAGAGTATCCCCTAGATTAACGCGCGTGCCACGTTTAACCAAAATACTATCTAAATGCGCATAGTATAGAGATTGACCGAAAACACCATCACGTAGCCATACTTGTTTACCACCAAGACCCCTATTACCCGTGTTACTAATAAAACCATTGGTTACTGCAATAACCGGTGTGCCCCGTTTTGCAAATATATCAATCCCCTTATGCGTTCGTTTTCCACCAGCTCTCGGTGCCCCCCAAAAACTCTGTATAGCTGAATTACCCTTGCCACTAACCGGAAAATCAAATGTTGGTTCTGTATAAACTCTAATGTCAAAATAACTTGCTGGCTTTTTATACGGAAATATTACAATCTTATAAGTACCGTATTCTGTAATGCCCATTTCAAGATAGTTTTGGCCTGGCCGATTTGAAACTAGAGCTTTTTCAATCACGGTGAAATCCTGTTTCACGGCATAGACATCCATTACCAATTGAAGGCTATCTGCCAAAATTGATGATTGGATTTTTAATCGCTCACCACGTTTCAATTTTATGTTATAAGCTAAAATGGGCCCATAAACAGAATCTGATTTTGATGAAATGACCGCTGGTAAATCCAGCTCCAAATTATTATTTTTGGTCTTGGTATAACGAGCTTCATAGGTCTTGAATAAACTATCACCCTTTTTTAAATCACGTTCAAAAAGGTCTATAGCCGAGGGATTTGTAATCACATCAGAAACTTTTTGAACCTGCTCGCATCCGACTAAAATCAATGCCAAAAGCAGAATGCTAATTTTTCTTTTCATGATGAAAGCTAAGCAGAAATCATACCAGATATCAAATGAATCATGTTTAATCATACAAAAGTGTCCCGCTACTCTTATTTAGCAGTCTGCACGAACTGCTTACAATTCTACTGCCTTATTGCATCAAACAAGAGTCAACCTAATTATCAACTTGCCACCGAATTGGTAGTTTTGTGATAATTTTATATAAGCTTAAATTTTGAAATATTCAAATATGTGGTTTTGGTTTAACGTTTGGGCCTTGTCCCTTTAACATATCTTACGCCAAAAAATCTTAAGTACAAAACATCAAATATTTTATTTTCGGTTGCTTTGAGTATTGACCAGATTATTCTCAAGGCATCATGGAGCAGTGTCAATTTTATAAGAATTTTTCCTGTGGTTTTGAAATAATACCGCTAGCTACATTAAAACGATAAGAGCCTAGTTATTACTTCTTCTTTATAAGTCTCACTTCGTCTAATTAAGAGTAAAAATGGGAGTTAATCCTTAATACGCTCCTCATTGCTAATGGTATCAGTGCCATATTTATCCATTAAAAATACCAAGGCCGTCATTGATGCAGCGCCCAACTCCAACTCCCGCTTATTAACATGTTCAAAGGTGTCGTTTGCGGCATGATGGTGGTCAAAGTAGCGCTGGGAGTCTGGTCTAAGTCCGGCCAAAACAATAGTATCATCCTTTAAAGGGCCAATATCAGCTCCACTTCCTCCTTTTTCAAAATAATGGATTAAATACGGTTTAAAGAGTGGTTTCCAACTTTGAATTCTAGACATCATGGCTTCGCTACAATCAAAACTGAAACCTCTGGGCGTGAATCCACCAGCATCACTTTCTAAGGCAAAAATGTGTTTTTCATTTTTACGTTTGGCAACCTCTGCATATTTACGCCCACCTCGTAGTCCGTTTTCCTCGTTCATAAATAAAACGGCCCTAATCGTTCGTTTAGGTTTCACTCCGCTCATTTTCAACAACCTTAAAACATCCATAGATTGCACCACGCCTGCACCATCATCGTGAGACCCGTCACCCAAATCCCAGGAATCCAAGTGAGCTCCCACAACAATAATGTCATTGGGGTACTTGTTGCCGGTTATCTCACCAATCACGTTATAGGACTGCACGTCGGCCAATTGTTTGCAATTTTGCTGAAAAAACAGTTTAAGGTCTGGATTAAGGCTAAGCATTCCGCTAAGCAATTCTGCATCATTCGTACTTATTGCTGCAGATGGAATACGTTGGCTATTAGGTAAATCACCGTAGGTCATACTGCCGGTGTGCGGTAAATCATCCAATCTCAAATTCATCGATCGTACAATAACCCCAATCGCACCATACTTGGCAGCTTCCATAGCTCCAGAATAGCGTTGGTCAACGCACCCACCGTAGGCCTCAAAGGTTTGAATTAGGTCTGGTTGCATAGGGCGATTGTAGAACACAATCTTACCATGTATTTTTTCCTTACCAAGTTTCCCTAAATCATCAATACCCTTTACCTCTATGACTTTCGCTTTCACACCGCCGCCCGGCGTTGCAATTGAGCCGCCAAGTGCACATATATTAACGTTAGTGGTTTTACCTGGGGAGGTTTCAATATAAGCAAATTCAGGCGCTCCCCTCACCCATCTTGGTACCATTACCGGCTGAAGCCAAACCCTGTCTAGACCGAGTATCTCTAATTCTCCCTTGGTATATGCAACTGCTTTTTCAGCATTAAGCGAGCCTGATAGTCGCCCACCGATTTGATTAGACAAATGGTCGAGCCACTCGTAGCTTTTTCCATTGGTTAAGCTGTTTGAATAAATGGTTTTTAGCATTTCGGCGTCGGTTTGGGAAAACCCGATTGCTATCGAAAAACATATAATTAGGCTCGATATAAACTTCATAGGACTTTTTTTAAGTTGAAATTTAAATATAAACCAATCTCAAGATTAAAAGGTATAACCAAGCCGTAAATCAATAAAATCTGCAACGTGGCGATGTGCCTTTAGATTGAAACCCGCAAAAATATGCTTATTGAAATTATAGGTTAAACCGTAGCGCTGATAGACATCATCGTTTATTTTGTAATCATTAAAATAGTAAAGACCCAATTGCTGACTAAATGTAACCTTTCCCAACCAAAATTCATGACCGATTAAGGCAGCGCCTTGAACAAAATTATCGTTTCGACCGTCTAACTTAATTTGTTCTCTTCTGGAGTAATCAAAGATTAATTCGGTTGCGCCGGTCAATGCGCTCCTACCGCCAATCCATCTACTGTACTGTCCCATGAATCCAAATACATAAAATTTATCCTTATCGCCTACTGAGGCATTACTCCATCCAGAAAAGTGCACGGCTGAGATTCTGGATTTTTCATTTGGTGGTTCTCGTTTTCCTATCTTTTCAAACTGCGGAAATGTCAAGTCTTCCAAACTTTTATTAACACCCAGGCTCAATGACGGGAAATTTAATCCCTTATTTGGTGTTTTTATTCCCCCATTAGACGTATGGTTGTATTTTGCCATAAGCCGAAGATTCCACTTTTCGGTTAATCTATAATTCAACCCAATACCTACCATAAGCGCAAAACTAATATTGGTACTGTAGGACAAATTTTGTGGATTATCGTTTTCATCAAAAGGATTTGTGAGATAAGCACCACCCAATCCTATTCTGAATAAAATATTTGTTCGCTTTTGGGTTCTAAAATAAGGTTCGGTAAAACCCATTGCCAAAATTCCGCTACCAAGCACATCGGGATTATCCCAATTCCAGTATGAAAGTTCTGCGCCGACTCTAGGGAAGCAGTTACAGAAGTCCCAAGCATTCTTGGTTAACAACATTTTACCCCAATCCAAAGCAATACCTTTTGGAAAGGCGTCATCAAGTTCTCTCAGGTTCCCTGAATGTTTTAGGATATAACCGTAATCTAAACTTAAACCGATTGTTGATACTTTACTTTCATTAATTAAAGAACCGTCTTGAGAATAGCTGCTTACAAATAATAATAAACATGCCATTTTAATACAATAAAGACTGTACTTATTCATATTAAAGTATTTGAACCGATGAAAATTAACACTTTTTTCAATGTAATTAAATTTTCCCTTAATCTTTTAAACTAACCTAGAACTACAATCTTTAACAATATTTGTTTTATCTTAGTACATTATCCCCAAAGTCTTATTGTCCAACCCTTTTAAGACTTTTATGCGTAAAACATATATTGTTGTCATTTGTCTTTTGGCATGCATTCCATTCTTTGGCCAAAAAGATGCCGTTGATATTTCACGGTTTAATTCCGAACCGATTGATTCTTGCTTATCGTGGATGCAAAAAAATTATAATGCCAACATAAAGGATTTTCTGGAGATTGGTTTAAATACCTTGAAACGGGCAGAGAAAAGCGAAGCCGATATTAAATTGGCTGAAATCCACGAAGCACTATCTAGCTGGCACGCCTATAATGGTATTTATGCTCCTGACTCTGTGGTATATCATTCAGAAAAAACTTTAAAATATTATAAACAAGCTGATATCGATAGCTTAGTTGCCAAAACTTACCGTACACTCGCCATAGATTACATAAACATAAGAGAATTGGACAAATCCCAAGATGCCCTCTTTAAGGCGATTGAAATTTATGAGTCGACCTACGATAATGTAGGGCTTGGCAATGCCTACCGCACACTTGGATCGCTTTATCAAATTATGGAGGATTTTGAAAAATCCGTCGAATATACCAACAAAGCCATACCCATACTAGAAACAGCAGAACAATATGCCTTGGTCGCCATCGCGCAATTCAATCTTATCATCGGTTACGGGGAACTCGGAGAATACAAAAAAGCCTATCGTGCCACAGAATATTGTTTGGAGCTGATAGAAACCAAAGCCCCAGAGGAAGTGTTTGTTCCTGTTAGAGCGCATTCTTACCGTGGCGATATCTACTTAAAAGTTAAGGATTACAATAGAGCACTGCAAGATTACACCCGAGCTTGGGAGTTGTGTAAAGCCGAAATTGGGGAAGAACGCTGTGCCACTTACCGTACCGAAATTGGCGAAGTCTATTTGTTGAAAGACGATTACAACCAAGCTTTAGAACATCTCACTGTAGGCGTAAAAGCCTACGAAGACAAAGGCCAAAACACTATTAACCGACCTTACTCCAATCTGTCTAAAACTTACGAGCAACTCGGTGATTACAAGAATGCCATGCGCTATAAAAACAAAGCGACAGCGATTGAGAAAAAAGTCCTTGAGGATAAAATTACCAATCTCGAAACCGAAGCGGTCATCAAATACGAAACTGGCAAAAAAGACGAACAGTTAGTTTCTCAAGCCGCATTAATAGAACAGAAAAGCAAAATCCAGACCCTTATAATTGCCATCGCCGCTCTTTTAGGACTTTTACTTATAGCTTTGTTTTTCTTTTTTAGTAAGAACAAAAAGAAAACCAAAATTATACGGGCAAAGAATGCCGAAAATGAATTGCTGCTTAAAGAAATACACCATCGGGTAAAGAACAATCTCGAAATGGTTAAAAGCCTTATTGCCTTACAGTCCGCTAAATTGGAAGATTCTTCGGCTAAAGAAGCAATGATTGCGAGTCAAAATCGAGTGCAATCCATGGGGATTATCCACCAAAAACTCTATCAGGGCGATAATTTGGGCAGTATTGAAATGAAAGATTATTTTGTTAACCTCAGC